>WBZP01000489.1_pt1 | contig 53305 bp, 56 predicted proteins | sample 5204301 | NCBI WGS metagenome assembly WBZP01 (sample SAMN12412401, study PRJNA552823) | activated sludge metagenome | isolation source: activated sludge from nitrification reactor of wastewater treatment plant... | place: USA: Pennsylvania | collected 2017
AGCAATCGCCAATTGGCGGCTCTTTTCGATCCTGCTTCGATCTCTGAATATTCCGCTTGAGTCCGGTACCGACGGCTGGCCGCCCGATGGGCGAGCTCCTCAGCGTCGCGATTGAGCGAAAAACGTGGACCGGTGCTTGACCGAAGCGGGTGCATACCTCTTTCGTGTGACCGGTGTGCTTTCCGATCTGGTGGTGGAGGACAGTACGGGGGGCCTTGGCGCTGAGGTCGGTTCGGTGGGTTGCCATCGTGCCAGGCAGCCCAGATCTCGGGGGTAGCCTCCCACGATCAGGCACCGGCAACCCAGCGCTTGGGGCCCCAGGCGCGAACCTTCTCGGTGGGCGGTATCGACGCGGCGGGCGCCTCCTCAAGTTCGGTAGCGTCGACCGTGATGGGTGAGATGCGTTGCAGAGCAGCGTGTTCGGTGGTCGCCCTGGGCGTGGGCTGCGGGCGAGGAATCGGTAGGTCCATTCCCCGGCGAGCTGGCGAGTCTCGCAGAACACGACATGCACGCTCGGCTAACGGATCTGCAGCTGGCCGAGTCCGTCGGCCACCATCGCGGGGCGGACGCGGTCGAGCTTGAACAGCTGCGAGTAGCAGTCCTCGATCACCACCGCTGCATGCCACCTGCCGCGTTAAGGCACACGATGGGCAATGAGGTGGGAGCCCGCACTCAATGCGTTCGCGATCACCTTCGGCGGCCGGATCACTCCCACAGGCAATAACCAGTTGTTGAGCGTCTTTGGAAGTGAGGAGTGCGGAGGGGCTTTCGGTCGCTGACGGTGAGGATGGGTTGCGGGCCGGGGGGTTGGCCGGGATGGTGGCGTCACGGTGAGGACGGCTGGCTAGGCTCGGCGTGATCTTGAAAGCCAACGGCCCTTCCCGCACGCATTGACAGGCTGTCGGGAAGGGCCGTGCGAACGCGCCTGGAGGCGGTCCGTTGGTCAGCGTAGGTCCTGATCCTGCCCGTGTCGAAATGCAGTTGGTGTCCGGCGAGCTGGCGTGCCCGTATTGCGGCGGGCGACTGGCGCCGTGGGGGCACGCCGCGCCGCGGTTCGTGCGCGACGCCAGCGGCTCGGTGCGGCGAGTCCGGCCACGGCGGGGGATCTGCTCGGGGGCTGGTGGGTGCGGCCGCTCACACGTGCTGCTACCGCGGTTGTGCCTGGGTCGGCGGGTCGATGCGGTGTCGGTGATCTGGGCGGCGCTGGTGGCACGGGCGGCGGGTTGGGGTTGGCGGCGGATCTGTGCGGCGGCGGGTCGGCCGGCCTCGACGGTGCGCGGGTGGTTGGCGCGGTTCGCCGCGCACGCTGAGCCGATTCGTATCGGGTTCGCGCGGCTGGAACGGCACGCGAGCGCGAGCTGCGGGACGGACATGGATCGCCTGGTGCCGGCCGGGCACCCGGTCGCCGACGCGGTCGCGCAGATCGGCGCCGGGTGCGCGGCGGTGCGCCGCGCGGGCGGTCGGGCGGTGTTCGAGGTGTCGGCGGCGCAGATGGTGGCGGCGTGTTCGGGCGGTTGGCTGCTGGGCCGGCGCGCGCCGATGATCGCGGCGGTGCCGATCAACACGTCCCCGCGTCTGTGATCGGGAGCCGCGACGCGTCAGGGTCAACGGCGTCACTGTCGTCGATCACGGAAAGTGTTGGGGTGTAGTCGATGTCGATGCCGAAGAAGAAGTCACGGGCGGATCGGGCGCGCGATATCGCGCTGTACCGGTATTCGTTGATCCGGCCGCTGGCCGATCCGGGCCTGTCGCCGAGCGAACGCGGCCGGCTGGTGCGGGAGCTGGCCGCCCAGGTCCATATCGGGCCGTCGGGGCAGCCGGTGACGGTGTCGCGGGCGAGTTTGGACCGCTGGATCCGGGCGTGGCGCGCTGGCGGGTTCGACGCGCTGATCCCGGCCGAACGCCAGGTCGACCCGCGCACCGACACCGGGGTGCTGGAGCTGGCCGCCCGGCTCAAACGTGAACGCCCGGCCCGCACCGCCGCGCACATCGCCCGCATCATCGAAGCCGAGCAGGGCTGGGCGCCCTCGCCGCGCACCCTGCAACGCCACTTCGCCCGCCTGGAACTGAATACCCGCCCCGATGGCATGGCGCCGAAGGCATTCGGCCGGTTCGAGGCCGACGAACCCGACCAGCTGTGGGTCAGCGACGGGCTGCACGGCCCGATCATCGCCGGCCGCCGGGCGGTGCTGTTCGCGCTGCTCGACGACTACTCGCGCTACGTGGTCGGGCACCGCTGGGGGCACGGCGAGGACACCCGGGCCTGCAGGCGGTGCTGCACGACGCCGTCAAGACCCACGGCTGCCCGCGAAAACTGTACTGCGACAACGGCTCCGCCTACGCCTCCCACCAGTTGGCGTGGTCGGCGGCGGTACTCGACATCCGGCTGGTACACAGTAAGCCCGGAAAACCCCAGGGACGTGGGAAAATAGAACGCTGGAACCGCACCGTGCGCGAGCAGTTCCTGGTCGAGATCGACACCGGCGGCCAGGCCGGCATCGAGTCGTTGGCCGAGCTGAACCGGCTGTTCACCGCGTGGTGTCACCAGCAGCACAACCGGGCCGTGCATACCGAGACCGGCACCACCCCCGCGCAGCGCTACCACGCCGCCGACCGCACCCCGGCACCGCGGCCGGACCCCGCACTGCTGCGCCGCGCGTTTTGTGGCGCGAACAGCGCCGGGTCACCACGTTCGGAACCGTCTCGCTTCACGGTAACCGCTACGAGGTGGACGCCGCTTTGATCGCGCGCGTTGTGGACCTGCTGTTCACCCCGTTCGACCTGACCGTCATCGAGGTCGAATACCAGGGCAGACCGATGGGCCGCGCCGTCCCGCACACCATCGGCCGCCACACCCACCCCGCGGTCAAACCCGACGCGCCCACCCCGGTCGACCCCACCGGCATCGACTACCTGCGGCTGCTCGACGACGCCCACCAAAAGCAGGTGGGCCAGGCGATCAACTACCCCGCGCTCACCGAGCACACCAACCACAAAGCCGACTCCGGCGACGGCGAACAGCGCACCCAAAACGCGTGAACCACACCATCATCCATCTCCGAGACCGGAAGCAGAACCCCCACGACATGCTAGACAAAATCCAATCCTACTTCGGCTTTTCGACCATGCCCTTCGCCCGGGGCCTGGCCCCGGGCCAGCTGTTCCGCAGCGCCGATCACGCCCAGGCGGTCGCCCGCATCGGCTACGGCATCACCACCCGCGGCATCACCGTGATCACCGGCGAGGTCGGCGTCGGCAAGACCGTCGCCGCCCGCGCCGCCATCGACCGCGCCGAACCCGCCCGCCACCACCTGATCTACATCCCCGACCCCACCGTCGGCGCCCGCGGCATCTACCACCACATCGTGACCGCACTCGGCGCGCGGCCCAGCTTCCACAACGCCGCCCTGGTCCCCCAAGCCCGCGACGCGCTGGCCGCCGAACACGCCGAACGCGGCCGTGTTCCCATTTTGTGTATCGACGAGGGTCACCTACTAACCCACGACGCCCTGGAAGCGTTGCGGCTGCTCACCAACCATCGGCTCGACACCGAATCCCCGTTCGCCACAATCCTTCTCGGCCAACCCACCCTCGCCACCAAGATGGCGTTGGGCATCCTGGCCGCGCTCGAACAACGCAGCACCGTGCGGCGCACCATGACCGGCATGACCAGCGACGAAAGCGCCGGCTACATCCGCCACCACCTACAGCTAAGTGGCCGATCCGACCCGCTGTTCACCGACGACGCCATCGCGCTGATCCACGAATCGGGCCGCGGCAAACCCCGCGCCGTCAACCGCCTCGCCATCTCCGCGCTCATCGCCGCCTGCGCCGCCGGCAAGAACCTCGTCGACGAAGCCAGCGCCCGATCCGCGGTCACGGAAACCAACCACAACACCCAACCCGCGACGACACCCTGACCACCCCAGCGACACCTCGACCACCCCAGCCCCGCCGAAACCCTTCGAGCGGGGCTATTTCACGCCCGAACCAGCCTCACCGGCAATGACGCCGCCATGCGCAAGCTCAGTGACGCGCAACAGTTGTGCCAAGCCAGATCCACCGGGTATCTGACAGTCCCTGCCAAAACAGCCTATGACATGCGGTGAAGAGCATCTCTACTAGTGTTGTAGGTCAACTGCCGGGGCGCCTGGTGGCCCCATGTTGTTGGGGGGATCGAAGTGCTGGCCATGGCCGCGGTTGAGGACGCTGGCGAACATGCATGGGCCACCAGAACCACTTTCCGAACAGGGCTGCCAGCGATGGGGTCATGAGTGAGCGCACCACGAGCGTGTCGAAGAGGAGGCCCAAACCGATGGTGGTTCCGACCTGTCCGATGACGGTCAGATCGCTGACCGCCATGGAGATCATCGTGAACGCGAAGACCAAGCCGGCCGCAGTGACCACCGATCCGGTGCCCGCCATGGACCGGATGATGCCGGTGTTCAGACCGGCGTGGAGCTCCTCCTTCATCCGGGAGACCAGGAGCAGGTTGTAGTCCGCGCCCACGGCGAGCAGGACGATGACCGCCATCGGCAACACCATCCAGTGCAGCGGGATCCCGATGAGGTGCTGCCAGATCAGGACTGAAAGGCCAAAGGATGCGCCCAGGCTCAGCACCACGGTGCCGACGATGACTGCGGCGGCGACGATTGCCCGGGTGAGCACAACCATGATGAGGAAGATGAGGATCAGCGAGGCGACCGCGGCGATGAGCAGATCGTAGTCCGCGCCTTGCTGCATATCCTTATAGGTGGCGGCGCTGCCACCTACGTAGACCGTCGAACCTTCCAGCGGTGTGCCCTTGATGGCATCGACGGCAGCGACCCGCAACGGTTCGATGTGCGCGGTGCCCTGCTCGCTCAATGGGTCGCCCTGGTGGAAGACCGTGAATCGGACGGCGTGACCGTCGGGCGAGAGGAACAGCTTAATGCCGCGCTGGAAGTCCGCCGTCTCGAACGCCTCCGGCGGCAAATAGAAGTTATCGTCAATCATGGCGGTGTCGAACGCCTCACCCATCGCGGTGGCGTTCTCCTGCGCCGCCATGGTGTGGTCCTGCTGCGACTTCTGCGCCTGATACTGGTTGAGCAGCAGCTGCCGCTGGTTCTTGATCGTCTGGATCTGCGGAGCTAACGCGGCCGCTAGCTGCGGCGTCAGACTCGCCAGCTCTTCGATGTCTGGCACCAAGTCCTGGAAGTCGTCGGACAACGTGTTGATGCCGTCGAGGCTGTCGAAGACCGACCGCATCGACCAGCAGACCGGGATGTCGTAGCAGTGCGGCTCCCAGTAGAAGTAGTTGCGGATCGGCCGCAAGAAGTCGTCGAAATCGGCGAGATGGTCGCGGACCTCACCGGTGTGCTCGGAAGTCGTTCTCATCTTGTCGGCCATTCGCCGCGTAACGTCGGCCATCTGTAAAGTCAGGCCGTACGTCTTCTGCAGCGAGTCGATGGTGATCTGCAAGTCCTCGGCCTGCTCGAGAGTGTTCGCGAGCACCTGCTGCTGGTAATCGTTACTCATGATCTGGCCCGTGCCGCCTTGGCTGACGGTGTAGGAGAGCGACGCGTGCTCGATCGGTTTGCCATCGGGCCGCGTGATCGCCTGCACCTGGGCGATCCCGTGCACACGGGCCATCGCTTTGGCGATCTTGTCGATCACCAAGAAGTCGGCGGGGTTACGCAGGTCGTGATCGGCCTCCACCATGACCAGTTCGGGATTCATCTTGGCCTCGGAGAAATGCCGGTTGGCGGCTGCGTAGCCGACGTTGGCCGGCACGTCAGCGGGCTGGAAGATGCGGTCGTTGTAGGTGGTGTGGTAGCCGGGCAGCGCTAACAAGCCCACCAGAGCCAGGACCACCGCCATGATCAGCACCGCGCCGGGCCAACGCACCGTGGCCGCGCCGACACGACGCCACCCGCGGGCGCGCTTGATCCCCTTGGGCTCCAGGACCCGCCCGAAACGCGTCACGATCGAGATGACCGCCGGACCCAGCGTCAGCGCAGCGGCCACCACGACTACCATGCCGATGGACAGCGGGAAGCCCATGGTGTTGAAGTACGGCAGACGGGTGAAGTGCAGGCACAGCGCCGCGCCCGCTATCGTCATACCCGATGCCAGCACTACGTGCGCGGTGCCGTGAAACATGGTGTAGTAGGCCGACTCCCGATCCTCACCCGCCCGTCTGGCCTCCTGATAGCGCCCGATGAGGAAGATGGCGTAATCGGTGGCGGCGGCGATTGCCAACGTCACCAGCAAGTTGGTGGCGAATGTCGTGAGCCCGAAGACCTCGTGATAACCCAGGAACGCGACGATCCCCCGCGCGGAGAGCAGTCCGATGACCACCATCCCCATCGTGATCACCACCGTGACGACCGAGCGGTAGACCAGCAGCAACATGGTGATGATGACGACGAACGTCAAAGCCTCAATCGTCCGCATGCTAGCGTCGCCGACGGCACGCTGATCCGACGTCGACGCCGCAGGCCCGGTCACGTACGCCTGCACGCCGGCGGGCGGCTCGATTCCAGCGATGATCTCGCGCACCGCCTCGACCGATTCGTTGGCTAGCGACTCGCCTTGATTACCGGCGATGTACACCTGCACGTAGGCAGCCTTGCCATCCATGCTCTGGGCGCCTGACGAGGTCAACGGATCCCCCCAGAAGTCCTGGACGTGCTGAACGTGAGTGGCGTCGGCGCGCAACTGGCGCACCATTTCGTCATAGAACGCGTGCGCGTCGGTGCCCAGCTGTCCGTCACCCTCAAGCACGATCATTACCGAACTGCTGGTGGTGTACTCCTCAAAGACCGCGCCGACACGCTTGGTGGCGATCAGGGCAGGCGCGTCATCGGGACTCATCGAGACCGCGCGCATCTTGCCGACATCCTCGAGCTGGGGCACGGAGATGTTGAGGAAAGCCACGATCGCGATCCACGCCAGGACGATGGGAACGGCCAAGGTCCGGATAAACCGGGCCAGCGGCGACCGATGCGAACTATGACCAGAAGGAACCGCGTCGGTTACGCTTTCGCCGATCTGAGTCGTCATGCCGCCTTCACCAAACAGTACGTCGCCGCGTTCACGCCCTCAGCAGTCCTCTCATCCTCCACCTCGCCGTCGACGGTGACCCGACAACCGATGAACTCGCCGTTCCCCTGTGCAAGAAGATCCGGCCTGACCGAAGGAATGGTCGTCTCAAGGGTCAAAGTCCACGGCAAACTCACTCGCCCCGTCCGTTGCGGCAACCCCTCGAGGTCGGTGTAGTTGATGAGCGCGTAACCGCCGGTGCCGAACACCTCATAGGTGACGACCGTGGGATTGAAATCCTCCGCGGTGTCCGATCCCACCGGCGTCACCACGGCCCCATCCGATCCGAAGACCGACCGCAAGTAGGAAATACTGACGAACCCGATCGCCAACGCCGCCACGATCAGCACGGGTAGCCACACGCGCTTGACCACGGTGATCACCCCAACACCTACTTTCTGACGAGTCGGACCAAAGAGGAGTACTGCGCCAACTAGATAGTCAACCTAAACGAATGAGGTGGCAGCGGTCAATCCGCCATGACAAAACACTCCCCACAACCCGTTCCAGTCTGACAACGACCCTCCAGGTGCCACACTGGACGCGAAGCGCAGCATCAACGCGTTCCCGATGCCGCGCGGGCTTACTCACAGTCAGGTCAATCGATTCCCTCGCCGATGCGAGGATTTGGTCGTCCTGTCTAGGAAGTCGCCGGCCCGAAAAAAGTCGCAGTGGCCGCGGGCGTCATACGCGATGACATATACCCACGCGCGTGTAAGCGGCGCGCCGTGGTCGCCCAGGCGTGGCGGTTTTGCCCACCACCGTGCAGTAAGTATGACAACCGCGCGTACGGCTTTCGTCGGTAGATATCGACGGCTATGGCGGTTCCGTCTTCGGTACGAACGCGCTCGAAGGTAGAGGTCATTTGGTGTGGCCTCTACGGTCACGTGGGACGTCACCCTTGCTCCCCGCCCTGATCACGAAGCGCCTGCCCGCTGGCTGACGACGGTCACTGTTCCTTGCGCGGCACATACCGGCTCGCCCGGCGTCGGTGATGCCGATCCTGGCGACACCGCTGCGCTTACCCAGCGTAACGATCTCGGTGACCGCAACGCCCACTCCAGTGACACCGGCTCCAGGAAGTTCTCTTGAATTCCGTTATGGCGACCCATGATTCACCCGCCAGAGAGCTGCTGATCATCGACTCAACTCAAAGACCACGACCCGTGTCCTAGACGGACAAGTCCCCCTCGGACACAATTTCGTAGCTGAAAATGTGGAAAACCCATTATGAACTTGATCAGAGCGGGTTTTTTGGATTTGCGGAGAGCGAGTGGGCATCGCGTTGATGTCCTAAACTGTCCTACGACGGGAACAGCTGACCACGAACGCAAGCTGCGCCGAAGTCCCACCGGGGACGGCAAACACCTTCCCCCGCAACACCTCCGGATGCCGCTTGGAGGAAAGGCGACCAGCCGCCATGACATCAACCGTCTCGGCGTCGCCGGCACCGGGGACGAATCGGTGTATCGGCCCGTTGCCACCTCGCGTACGGCTTGCACAGGTCAATGTCTCAAGTCGTCGTTGCCGCGCTGAGTATTGTCATGTACAAATCACGGCTCAGTGAGTGTACAGTTCACGATGTGGATGTATCCGTGACCGAATTGCGCGCGCACCTCAGCGATTGGCTCGATCGAGCTCGGGCTGGTGGTGAGGTCGTCATCACCGACCGTGGGATCCCGGTCGCGCGACTCGCTGCGCTGGACAGCACAGGCACCTTGGAGCGTCTCACTGCCGAAGGCGTGATTGGGAGGGCCACCGCGCAGCGGCCCGTCGCTGCGGGCCGGTCCGGGCCCCGACCGCGGCGGCCGGTGTCTGACTGGGTCAGCGACCAGCGGCGTTGACCGGTGCCGCTCGTCTATTTCGACGCCAGCGCCTTCGTCAAACTTCTCACCACCGAGACAGGGAGTTCGCTGGCGTCCGCGCTGTGGGACGGCTGCGACGCCGCATTGTCCAGCCGCCTGGCCTACCCCGAAGTCCGCGCCGCACTCGCTGCAGCAGCCCGCAATCACGATCTAACCGAATCCGAGCTCGCCGAAGCCGAGCGCGACTGGGAGGATTTCTGGGCCGCCACCCGCCCAGTCGAACTCACCGCGAGGGTTGAACAGCACGCCGGGCGCCTCGCCCGAGCCCATGCCTTGGGCGGAGCCGACGCTGTCCATCTGGCCAGCGCGTTGGCTGTCGGCGATACCGGCCTGATCGTCGCCGTTTGGGACCGACGCCTGCACAGCGGAGCCCAAGCCGCCGGGTGCCGAGTTGCCCCCGCCCAACTCGACACCTAGCCCACCGCCCGAGATTGGAGTGAATCACCCCAGCACTGACGACGATCAAGTACCGATTCGCCAGACGGAAACCCGTGTCGCAGATGGCCAAGTCCCCCCTCGGACACAAAAAGTTAGCTGAATAATTCCAAAAATCCCCTTCGAACTGCATCGGAGGGGATTTTTTATGTTTGCCGATTTCGGCCTACTCCGACTTGAACCCCCACAACTCAGGTCCGCTGTCGAACCCGCCAGCTAACGGCTTGGGTCATCCGCGGCATTCTTGGCATACCCCGTCGACCAACAGGTGCCGTTGGAACCGCAGGTAGCAGGTTGAGCAGGTCTGCTCACGTTCGGCGCGACGGTCACAGCTGCAGCGTTGGCACCGCGGACAGAATGGTTGACCGCATGCGCCACAGGGATATCCCCGCACCACGACCGTCGTGCCACAGCAGGTGATCTCCGTTGACGGCCGCTGATCGAACTCGCGCTGCTCATCGATGTGAAGTTGCTCTGATCCCCAGATGTCAACGTCTGCCAGAACGGCGACAATCCACCGGCCGTCGCGTATCGCGTCCGCATAGTAATCCTGGCGAGTCCCCCACGGCGCCTCCCAGTAGGTCCGACGAGTCCACGTCCCGCCCGGCGCGACACCCAGGAATGGGTGTCCAGCGGGAACGTTGTGCCCTGGCCAAGGGAACACGGTCGGCCAGCCTTGCTCGACATCCGGTTTAACACTTGCATAGACAACTTCTGAACGCTGATGGTCAATGATTACTACCGCGCCGCAACACGGCAGTCTTCGGGCAATGCCGATGGCACACACGGGCCGGCTTGCGTTAGTGACAGTGTGGAGATGGAGCACCTGCTCGGCCCGTACAGGACCACCCGCGGTCGCCGTCTCGATCAGCGAATCCGGCAGCAGCAGCTGCTGCGCGATTCTGTCGCAAAGGGTTTCGAGCATGCGTTGAGGCTCGTCTTGATCGGCGAGCCAGTCATACAGTTCATCACACTGCTCGACGAGCCAGTGCGCCAGTTCGTGTGCGAGAGTGAAGTTTTCACGCTTGCTTGAATGGGTCGGTGCGTAAAGGATGACCGCGTCCTGCAGAAAGGAAACACCATCACACGCCCCACCGTCATTTCGACGATCCGCCAGATGATCGACGGGCTTGACAGTTAGTCCAAGGCCGTCACGAATAGCGGTAAGCGGGGCGGCAACGAACTGGTCGCGTACCGATTGATTCAAGCCGCTCAGAGCAAGCGCGGTGGCACTTTCAAGATCCATTCCTGGGGTTTCGCCCTTCCTCCAAAGCAGTGATCAATGCGTCGAGCGAGCCCAGCATCTGTTCTTCGTCTGGGCGGTCTCCCCGGTGCACCGTCGCGAGCAATCGTGACTGCAGTGCCGAAGCGGCAAGTGTGTGCGACATGCCTTGCAGCCGAGCCCAGCGATTGACGAGGCTTTCAAAGCGCGGAGACTGCAGTATCGAGGACGCAGCGTGCAGTTCCTCTGATGCTCTTGCATCTTTCATGAGTTGCTCTGGCGTTGCGCCGATAACGTCAGCAATTGCTCTGATGAGCGCCGGCGAGACATCGATTGCCGCCTGAGTTTCCCATCTGAACACGTCGCGGGTGCCGACGTCCCAACCACGAGCAACCAACCGGTCTGCGATGTCGCTGGGCTTCAAATGTGCTCGCTTGCGGGCGCGCGAAAGTGCCTGAGAGTCAAGACTTACGCTTGGATCTGGGATCAGGCCCAACATCGCGGCAATGGGGTCGGAGTCCAATGGCGGTGCCCCGTGCCCCGCCTCCCAGACCAAATTGGCAACATCGACGAGCGAACGGAGTTCGGCACCGTCGTCCTCCGTCCAAGCGGCAATGTTGGCATCGTGGCCGTGGAGGGATTTGTAGTCGAGGTACCTCTCGAGTGCCCGGTCGTGATCCTTGTCGGTCATTCGTTACCCCCTCTCCGACCGATCGCATCTCTCAGTATGAGGATGGTCTCTTTTGCTATCTGACTGATCCGGGCCGGCGATACATTGAGCTCGTCCGCGATTTCTGTCCGAGGACGATCGCGCGCCAGGTACTCCCAGGCGACGAACCGCTGCTGCGGGTTGAGCTGGGACAGGTGTGCGCGCAACTGCGCAGCAGCACGTTGGCGATCGACCGCCTCGACGATGTCGTCCGCGCTGTGGCTATGGTCGACGGAATCGTGTTCTTCGTTGAGCTCCGGTCCGTGGTGACGGACTGCGGCCGAGCCGACGATATCGAGTGCCCGACGCTTCGCCGTGCCCACGAGCAGGGCTTCCCAGTTGCCGACGTTCGTCGGTGGCGCCTTCATCAGCGACACCATGGCGGCCTGCACGGCGTCCTCCGCCTGATCGGCGAGCCCGCACCCACGCAGGACGGTGGCGGCGACCCTGAACATCGCGTCGCGATGCCTCAGATACAGGGCCGCCCAGTCTGGTTGCCCGGCGCTCACCCGGACACCCCGGACGATGCCTCATCGCTACGTCCTGTCATCCACCGTCCCCTTCCGCCCCCGCCGGACGTCGTGCGTGCCTGCCTGGTCAACTAGTAGTCGATGCGGCCGACGAATCGGTTAGCGACACCACTGTTTCGGCCCGATGCCGTTGGCCGGGGCATGGGCGCGGGGTCGCACGGTCCCGTCCGAACCCATTGTGAACAGCGCTTTCTCTTCGGGCCTAACTCAGTTGTCGGTCGTATCGACTACCTGTTGAGTGCGCACTCCACCAGATCGTCGGAGCGCACCGGAGAGGAGGTGAGAACCATCATGGCCAAGAACACCGGGCACGGGCATCGGTCCGGCGCCGTCAAGGGCCGTAGTGAGTTCAAGGTCGGGCAGACCTGGTACAAGCGCGATACGGCGACCGGCCGCATCCTCAACGGCAGCCCGAACGAACACAAGGGCGTCCGCAACGAGAAGTAGACGGGGTGAGCTGGCGGCCGGCGCCCCCGTCCGCCAGCACCCCCGCGTTCCGATCAACAGAGCTGCCAGAAAGGGTGAACCGTGACACTCGGAGAGCTCGACCGCCGCACATTGTGGGTGCGGGCCGGCGGCCGGTGCACCATGTGCAAGAAGTACCTGCTGGAGGGCGATCTCGTCCCCACCGAAGTACCGCTCGGCGAAGGCGCCCACATCGTCGGCGCGGTTGACTCACCGAAATCGCCTCGCGGCCAAGACCCCCTACCCCCTGGTGAACGCGACACCGTGGACAACATCATGCTGGCGTGCGCAGGCTGCCACAACGAAATCGACCAACAGCTGACCGCGCGGCTGATCGACGTAGCGTTCCTGCGAGAACGCAAACGTCAGCACGAAGCGGACATCAAACTCCAGACCGGGTTGGTCAAGGACCGGCGTACCGCGATTCTGCGCATGGCCGGCAACATCCGCGGCGACGTCATGGAACTCCCGCGCCACGCCGCGGCGGAAGCGGTCATCCGCTCCTCACAACGGTTCCCGTTCTTCCTGGAATCCTATGACCGGCAGGGCATCGAGATCGACCTGCAGCAACTCCCCGGAGAAGACCCGCTGAGCTCTGACTACTACCGCCTTGCGACCGGCGTGATCGACCAGGCCATCGACGCCCGCATTCACCCAGGTATCCGCAACGGTGACATCACCCACATCAGCGTGTTCGCGATCGCACGATTGCCCCTGCTGATCTACCTCGGCACCAAGCTCGATGACGGCTCACCGGTGGATATCTACCAACGCCACCGCGCCACCGAATCCTGGATGTGGCCCCAAACCGTCGACCCAGGAACACAATTCGTCCAAGCAACTACTGACGGAGCTTCTGGCGCCACAGAGGGTGTACTGATCACAAACCTGTCCGGGACGACCCCGGCTGCCGATCTACCCGCCGAGTTATCGACGCTGCCATCATGGACCATCACGCCCAGTGACGGGCCCGGCGAAGATGTATTCCTCCACCCAGCGGTACTGGGCCGTTTTGCCGACGCAATCCGCCGGTACTTCACCGAGCTGGAGGCCACCCACAAGCCGCTCCGCAGGCTCCATCTCATTGGTGCACTGCCACTTTCGGGCGCTCTCACGCTTGGACGCGTCCTGAAATCGACACATCTACGACCAACACTCGTCACCTACGACCGCACCGGCGACGGCTATCGCCACGCACTGGAGGTTTGATCATGCCCACCGACTTCGACGCTCATTTCCACGCCTTCCTCGACAGCACCGTCAACCTCAAGCAGTACCGCCTCAACCAACTGGATTCCCGCGTCACCGCGATCACCAACGCGTTCATCAAGGACACCGAGATGGGGCCGCGGTACAAAGAGCACCTGCGACAGGGATCCTGGGCGCACGAGACCATCATCAATCCGGTCAGCGACTACGACGAGTTCGACGCCGACATCCTGCTGCACATCGAGAACAACCCCGACTGGAACGACAACCCAAAAATCTACCTGCAGCAAGTCCGCGCAGCGTTCAAACGCAACAGCACCTACAAGGACATGCTCGTCCGCAAGAACCGGTGCGTGCGGATCTCCTACGCCAACGACTGCCACGTCGACGTCGTTCCGGCCATTACCCTCGACGACGGTCGCCAGGTGATTGTCTGCTACCGCGACAACACCTTTGAAGACACCAACCCGGTCGGTTTCGCGGACTGGATGAAAGAGCGCGATGACATCACCGGCGGTCAGCTGCGCCGAGTGATCCGACTCCTCAAGTGGTTGCGTGACTTCAAGAATACGTTCAGCTGCCCATCGGTCATCCTGACCGTGATGCTCGGCGGGCGCGTCCAGTTCTGGGACACCCAAGCCGCCTACCACGACATGCCCGGCGCCCTGGTGCATCTACTGGAAGCGCTCAACACCTGGCTTGCCACCTACCCCGACAGCCCTCCCCTCGATGACCCGAGCTGCCCCGGCGTGAGCTTCAGTCATCGCTGGGATGACCCCACGATCATCGCCAACTTCAAACTGAAGATCGCCGACTACGCCCGCTGGGCACGGGAGGCCTACGACCTGCAGGGCGATGACGATGCCGCCGCACTGCAGGCGTGGCAGAAACTCTTCGGACCCGAGTTCGCCGCGGACGAGGTCAAGGCAGCGCGAAACGATATCGTGGCAGCGAAGGTGCTGCGGGACCTGTCCGCGCGCACCTCGGTCTTGGCGCCGGCCGACACCGCACCCGGCGAGGAGTTCATCGAACACCGCTACCTCGTGGGTCCGCTGCGCTACAGCGCCACCATCGACGCCCGGGTTCGCGGTTCGCTACGGCAGCCCCCGTTACGGCAACAGCGCGTCGTCGGCCGCGGCAAACAGTTGCGGTTCCGTGTTCACACTGACGCACCCGAGCCGTACGAAGTGCTGTGGAAGGTCCGCAACCGAGGACCCGATGCTGCCAGTGTAACTGGTGGCCTACGCGGACAGATTCGACTGGGCGGCAACGTAAGCCGGAATGTCCAAGACGAATCGACGAGCTACAAGGGAAGCCACTACGTCGAGGTGTACATCGTCCGGGACGGCGTCGTCGTCGCCAGCGACCACCATGAAGTGGCAATCGCATAGTGCGACAGGTAACGGTCGAGCCGTGCACAGAACCTTGGGGTCGATAGGATCCAGCCATCGGGATGAGGTTCGGCTACGAGTGATAACAAGCAGCCTCAAACGTCGGGGTATTTGCGACGACTGCGACAGATTGGGGGATCAAAAATGACGTTCGCAATCGCAAAAGTGACCGACCCCGATGCCGGGAAACTGACACTCTTCGCGGACACCAAGATCACTGACGAGAACGACAGCACCTCCAACCGGCGGACGCTGAGCAATCCTGGCCAAAAAGTCGTGATCGTGGATGACGACATCGTCGTCGGCTTCGCCGGGGATACACCCGCATCCGCAGTGAACCGGGTTGCCGAACTGCGTGGACAATCCGTCGAACGAATCGAAGACGCGTTGCGTTCCCTCTCGGCTGAAATGCACGAAACCATCGGAGCGTCAAAGAGTTTTCTTGTTGTGGCTCGCACGCCCACCCCTCGAATCACGGTGATAATCCGTGGCCAGCAGGAAGATCGAACTGCAATCCAGACCGGCTGGATTGGTGACAGTGAAGCTTTCACCGCATTCAGCGAAGTCTTCCAGGACAGTTCGGCGCCGACCGAGGTGGGACTAGAGGAGCGGTTCTGCACTGCCATGATCGGTTTGATCGGGTGGGAGGACGTTCCGACCGTTGGAGGTTACCTAGTTCGCGTCAGCGGAAGCAGCGATCGGCCGTTTCGCTTCATGCCCGATACAGCCGTCATGATGCCGGACAACATCGACGGCACCATCGTCCAGACGACAGGAGGAGAGGCCACCCTAGAGATGTCGTTGGCCGAAGGGGCCGATCCCACTCGCCATGTCCGCCTGCCCATTCCGGGAACTTCGTCCACCTACAGCGCACTGGCGCACTACATCCCCCAGGCGGGAACTGCGTGGCTCCACACCCACGAACGTCCCGGGGATCCGGCCAAGGTACTGAGGGTGCGCTCCCTACCTGAACTCATTGAGGTTGCGGAGTCGGAATACGGACAGCACCTCGACCCCACCGTGGCCCAACGGGTGTTACAGGGCAGCCACCCCGCGCCGAGCATGTTGTACATGCGGCCCTATCCCGACGGCCCGGCCCGGTGACGCAACCTCGATCGGCCGGGCGCGAAACCCCACCCAGTCGGCGGCCGCGAATGTCGCTGGGTTGCGGTGGAAGTCGGGCGTGCAGTTCCTTCGAAAACTCGTCGCCAGCGACCACCAGGAAGTGGCAATCGCATAATGCGACAGGTAACGGTCGAGCCGTGCACAGCTCCTTGGGGTCGATCATGGGGATGAGGTTCGGCTGTGCGTAATAACCAGCAACCGCAAACGTCAGTCAGCGGTCGTTCCACCGGGCTGGGACTCGGCTGGAACATCGACCGATTCGACGGGCCGTCCGAGCACGCGGCCCTCTAGTTCACCCGCCGCATCCGGCAGCGGCGAGAAAGTCTTCTGCAATGTGTCATTGCGGTACGGGCGAGCGATAAGGCCATCGTCCTCCACTTCGTACCTGGCCGACAGTGCGTACTGCGCGACGGTCCCCAGGACAAGTTTCTGATCGCCTACATCCACGATGAGCTTGACCATTACCAGAAGCTGGTATTCGTTGGTGAATTCGATTTCCCGTTCTGGTCCCGCGTCACTCGGCGGAATACCGACTACCGTGCGACGGAAAGCCCACTACTCGCGGTCCAAAGGCAGTTCGGGCAGCGGTCATACCTGGTCCAGTCACACCACACCTCAGCCCCCCGTCGTCAGTCAAGTGGAGCGATCTCAACAGGGTCGGCGTTCCCAATACGTTCCCACCAGACACTCCTGGCGTCACGGAAGCGGACCCGAAGAATACGAACAAAGGCTTGCTCGTCGGCCGCTTCTCCAGCCGACGTTTCGAGCACAAACAGTGAATCAGCGATGGTCGAATCACCGCCAAGCAGGACTTCTCTGAACACCGAGTCTGGAACTGGGTCAACACCGCGCGTCCATGCCCGCAGCAACCGCCAGCCGCCGCCGGGTAGGTCGACGTGCAGTTTGTAGATTGGTTCGTCGCTGTCGTTGCGGACAACTAGCCCGCGCCGACCGTTACGAGTGCCAGCAGTGACAACGACGTTGCGCGCCTGAGACTTTGAATGCTCAACATCCCGGGTGGCCGTGAGTTGATTATGCATCTCAAGTGCGTCAGCGGCGCGTTGAGCGGCTGCCGCCGATTCACCTTGAGCTATGGCGGCCTTTTCCGCTGCGGCTATAGCCCGTCGCGCGTCTTCTTCAGCCCTCGCCCGCGCGCGCTCCGCGTCGGCTTTCGCGTCGCGGGCGCGGCACGCCGACACCGTCGCTCCAATCGCTGAGCACCCGGCGATAAGAACGCCAGCCAGACTAATCCAGTCCCCCGCGTCGACTTGATGGAGCCATTCTGGAACACCCATATTAATTCTTACCAGGACCACATTCTTCTACCCCGATGTCCACCAACATTCCGTACCTAACTACACGTAGCGTGCGGTCAAAAGGAGCACGCCTGTAGGTATACAAGTAGCGCTGCAACGGTCGCCACAGCAGCATGGATGCTGCTCAGCAGAACGCTCGACCGAAAGAAAGCGTGCCGATCGTCACTATTCTCTCGGATACCATACCTTCTATTTGCAGCATTTTGGAGCGACTTGAGCGGTCGCGAAAGTGCTTGCAGCGCATCGCTGGCACGAGCTTGATGGACCTTCACCCATTTGCGTGAATTTGTTGAAAATGCAATCGCAAAAGCGTTAACGGCCACGATGCCGGCCGCCGCTGCCAGAAGGACTTCGAACTCGGGCTTATCTTTCGCTGCAAGCAGTCCCAACGCAGCGACCGATCCCGCCAGCACAAAGCTGCTGACCTGGAGGCGGTACGATTCGTGAGCCGCAACCCTGACGTACTGCAACTCGTAATACGACCAATAATACGGCTCCTTGTCAGCCGAAGGTTCGGCCGGCCGGTAGTCCTTGTTCGCCTCCTTCCAGTTTTCCTTCGACTTCCATAGCCTGTTGCCGGTCAATACGTCGCGGGCAATCAGACCGACAACGAGCACCACTGTCACAATCGCGAACGCTGCCGCAACGAACTTCTCCACAAACTCACAGCCTAGCGACTGCGGTCCGGAAATCGTCGGCGGATACAGGAGGTGTCGGAGTGGCGGGAACACTGCGCTAGTCAGTTCCGTGCGCGTCCCCAAGCGATTCGTCCTGTACGGGCAGTCCCGGCAGGGACGATTCATGCGAGGATGATCACCCCTGCAGGAAGGCGATCGGTGTCCAGACGAGCGGCCTGGCTGCTTGGGTTACGTCTACGGCTAGGCATAATAGCCTCGCGGAAACCCCCGAGCGTGATGAGGTCGTATGTCTCGTCCGAACCGTAGGCGAGGCAGCGCGATTGTGCGAGATGTGCCAATGCTTTTCAAAAGACCGCCAAGACAGCCATCCTCGATGCTTGGTTGCCGCCGTTGCGCAGCGCAGTTAACGGCCTGTGGGACCGTACTATCGATCTGGACAGACGGATCACGCGATGACCACGATCAGTAAGGAAGCCGTCATCCAGTCCCCGCCCTCAACAAGGAGGCCGATTTGTTGGACGCTCGGCCGAGGCACTTTGTCTATCTGTCCGAATCAAAGATCACGGCGCTGTTCGATCAAGTTCCACGGATGGATCTCCAATCGATAGCGAGGAGCTTCACAATAGATCTCAAGTTTCTCAAGGCCGATATTGGAATGCCTAACAAGCGGCCCGACACGGTTTACTCCAAATTAAAAATCGTTGTTGAGTACCTGAGCCGGAGGTCAATGATTGGTTCCGTCGATCATCCCGCGGATTACTTTGCAGAGTCAAGTTTATTCATGACCTGGGGACCGTACGGCCAGGCACATTTTGGCCCAGCGATCAAAGACTCGCCACTAGTGTGGTTTGCGGCAAACACTCAAGAATCGATTCTGGGGCTTGGCGGGTCTTCAAGTAACCTCGTAGGTTTTCCTGGTGATGCTCCAACTCACTCCCACTCTGCCACTCCAATCTTACTCAACGCGATATACGAGGAGTTAGAAATTCCGCCACCGTACTCCAGATCGCCCAGCCACCGAGTCGACGATTGGAATCTGCGCGCAATCGAACTCGCGGCTTCCCAGTCGCAAGGCACCGGACAGCACCTTGAATTTGTCGCGAAGCGCCTACTGTGGGGAGGCTCCTATCGTCAACCCACAAAGCATGTACTCTTAGGAACACCACTTTATGTTGCTCTCGCTGTCTAGGATAGGCTAACTCGACTTGCATTAATCGTGCCTGAAACAAACTCGTACTGAATCGATTTGCCTTCGCGATACAGAATCGCGAACATAAAGTTCATAGACTGTGTCGAGATTTAGGAATACGACTTGGGCAACGTTGCAGTCTTGCAATACATGTTTGACCACCTGGTCGAGGTAGGATGGCGTTGTCCGAACAACGTTGCTAGCGTCAATGATAAACTGGCGTTCGTTTGCGCTTATTAATAGCTCAGAGAGAACGATATGTGCGTCCGGGCGACCGCCAGTCCTGTCCGGCAATACGAATTTCTTGATTGGTTCCATCACTCAGAAGCCGCCAAGTTGGGTACGGACCCGATACGGACCCGTATAAAATGTGCCTTCGAATTGCTGTTCGCGTTTGATTATTCGGCGATCGGCAGCATTTGCCTTTAGGTGAGCGAATCCACTTCTCACCGAGATTAAACCGCCGAACTGCTCCACGAGTTCAGCTACAATTGGCAACCCCATACCGCGTGCTTTGTCATCGGTGCTGGTTCCACCTGCTTCGAAGGCAACTCGAAGCGCATCGGTATCATCTAAGTTTGGATGCGTGTAGGCGATAGTCGCTGGAATACCAACGCCGGGATCAGAAATAGCGACATCCAATGCACGACCGGTTCCCGTATGCGCAAATGCCGCCAGATAGACAGAGCGGGCGGACGAGTGTTCACGCGCATTCGCGGCGAGTTCAATGGAGATTGTCCACAGCGCCCGCGCCATATGCCGGAACGATCCTGATTTGATGTATTCACTGACGGATTCACCACTGAGCTTCAAAAGGGTGCGTTCAACGACCTGGCCAAGCCACATTTCCTGAAACGAGTCATCCAAGCTATATTTCTGGAGCGTAAAAGCTGATGCCGGCAACAGTACTTCCGTCGTACCGTCCACTTGTCGTATATATCTCGCAGTTGGCCTGTCATTAGCTGGCACCTCGACTGCGAAGATCGTGGCGAGCGTTTCGGCGAGGCCCGACCAGTGGAAGTAGTCCATCGTACGTCCATCTTGCGGCCAAAGAATCTGCGGGCGTTCCCGCTCCGACAGGCGCTCAGATGCACACACCAATGCCACCATGCCGCTGATGTCAACAAATCGTGTCTCGCGAAGGTCCAGCAGTCGACCGGAATGCTTAACTGCTCCAAGTACCCCCTCCATGGTCCGGGCTGTCAGTTCTCTTCCTAGCGACACCACAGCGCCCTACCCCAAATTCCTAGTTTGCTCGCGGAGACTCTTTTTACATTGTCAACAGGGAGACTACTGTGCCCGAGGTGAGCGAGCATTCGTCCTGGCCGTTGGTAGACATTCAGTGATAGGCGCGGATCCCTTTCCGTCAGACCTCAGATGATTCTGGGTCCCGAACAGCGCCCCAGCGGGCAGGGCAGAGCGGCGCAACGAGTACCCTCGACTACCGGACTCGTGCCCAGGCGAAACTCGCCGAGCACCCCGAACTTGCAGCGTTTGCCGCCTAGCTCCAAGATTCGCGACCCGGAAGCAACATCGACGCCGACAAGATCTGTCATTACAGACAAGCCGATAGAGTCCTGCACCGCCGGGAACTGTTCATCGCTGCCGAAGGCGGCGATGAAATTACCGGTGGAGTCACGGCAACGGCCTACCGGGCCGGGCACTCCCCCGCTGCGGACAAATTCTGTCGCACCCCCATGGAATGATCCGCATTCATGAGCCAGTGGACTGTGACACATCTCGAGCCGAACGATCGTGGCAACCCCGCGGCCGGGTATATCACCGTCGCCGTAGATCAGTCATCGGAGGCCGCTGCGCGTCAGGCCTTCGCCGACACGGTTCACGTGGCCGAAACGCTGGAGTATGCGACGGTCCAATTGCGTCGCGATGGAGTGATTATCGAGCGATGGCCGGCTGTCACGGGTGACGATCCCGACCTCAGCGACCTTCGACGCGCAGCCGCCTTGATGTCTCACCGCGGAACGAACCACCCCGACGGCCTGCATTGGTCCCTTACTGAAGCGGCGGCATCCGGGCGGCTGGCACAGCTGCTACGGGCGGTCGACTTCGCTTATCGCGTCGTCATCCAGCATTTCGGTTTAGACAGTCAAACGATCGACAGCCAGATCCACCGGTTCAGCACTGCGCCGGCAGCAGACAGTTTTGAGGTCTACAACCGCTATGCAGCGCAAGCGATCCAAGCCTTGCGCGCCGAAGATCGCGCCGGGCTCAACGAGGTCTTCGACAGCGTAAATCGTGAGCCAGCTGGCCCGCGGCTGGTGGGGGCCGTCTGCGATGTTTACGCCGGGCTCCTACCTGTGCTGTCGACTGCAGAAGGGCGCGAGTTTCTGTCAACCTGGACGGCGCGCATCGCCGGAATCGAGGAGCAATCCAACTGAAGGCCGCTGTTATCCGACCGCCTTGGGATGCACCGTGCCGGGTCATCGTCAGTAATGCAGATAGTCCCTAGATACGTCGGGAAACTGAAAGCTGTTGGATACCATGGGCAATTCCTCAACCATTTGTGCTTCGGCTTCACGATGCTGACGAGGGCCGAGGTGGGGACGAAGGGTAAGACGTGATCGAAGATGCTGAGCGAACAGGAAGTTTGTGGCCGCTTGAGGGGGCCTTCAGGTGCGGCGAAGGTTTCTTGGCGACGCCCGAATGCCTCGGCCAGACGTTTCAGTCGCGCACGGCGTCCCATCCCGTCTCGATCACACTCCCTCAGTTCCAGGCCGGCCCACCACGAGCCTCTCTGAGGCGACCGGCGTGGCGATACGTCCGCGAGGGTGAGGATCCAAACGTCATCCCTACCGACCCCGATGACGACTGGGGTCTTGTCTCAGGTGGAAATGCAGACAATCCGAAGTACGCCCACGTCCTGCAATGCGTAGTCCACTCGGAAGTGACCGCCGACGATGACGATTCGTTCAAAGCAGCCGCCGCCCAGTTTGGCGATGAGCTGTCTGACTGGTGGGCCCTGGTATGCGACTGGTTGGATGTACTCACGTTGCAGGACTTTGCCGGACTAGGTCGCGCGCAGCGCAGCATTCTCAATGATTCAGTTCAGATGTGGAGCGTCGACTCCAACGGAATACGTCGAGCCGGTGTCAACTACCAAGTGATGACGGGCGGCATGAATTGGGTGGAAGTTCTTGACCGCCAACGGATCCAAGCTGCAATGGACTTGGCAGCGAGCAATTCGTCGCCACATGTCGAATGGCTCTTCCTCCGAGATGCACGATCACTCTTGAACGCTCGCGAATACCGACGGGTTGTGATTGACGCCTGCACGGCCGCAGAACTATCTGTAACAGCTCTGATCGACCGGAAGTTCGACCTCGCTGGAACGAGCCAAGCGGACCGCGAAGACAAGTTCTCGCAGCATCACGGACTCGCGAAATTGATCGAACTTCACAATAGTTTCAGTACTGGCAAGCTACCGCGGCGCCTGTACCAGGAGGTGGGCGCGCCACGAAACAGCGCCGCCCACGAAGGAGCTCGATCGAGTGAGGCGGAGGCTCGGGCCGCCCTCATCAAGGCTGCCGAGGTTGTAGCGATGGCCTATCCACTCGGCTCTTCAGGTTTGGTCGGCCATTTCCAATCGGAACCTCAACTTGGCATTCTGCCGCGAGTAGGGCAGGCCATTGTGCTGACGACGGGCAATGCGCTTCACATGAGCTTTGAGGCGCGACAGCGCGAGATACCGCCCCCACGACAACCACCGCTACTGACTGGCGTCAATACAGCGCGAAGACACTGGTGGTAGTTTCGGCATAGGTGACGCCCGGGAAGGAGCCACCTTGGCGGGGTTTTCAACCGGCGCCAACGCGCGGGCCTGTTGAAGGGTTCTGGCCGCACCCGGTAGTCGGCATCTACTGGCACGACTCGCCACCCTTCCCGAACGCGCCTTAGTCAAGTCTGCCTCGGCCAACAGCTGCTTGAGACGGTCGGGGGTCAAGCGCGGACGACGGCACCGTCACTGGAGGTAGGATCTTTCGTAGATGACTTCCATTGGGCCCGTTGCCGATCGGCGCAGGATTATCACGTGCACGTGCGGGATTTCCCCGGTCTGGATCGCGGTGTCGATGAAGTTCTTGGCGTTGGTGGTGCAGACGGATTCGACGCCGGCGGTCGGGTAGCAGATGTCGATCGCGTCGGCCGGGGTGAACCGACCACCGAGCGGATCGTGACCTTTGACCCATTCGAGACGAAGTTTCCACCAACGATCGAGAGCGCTTTCGTGGGCTTCCTCTTGTTCGATTTCGATGCCGTACACCTCGACGTCGACGTAGTCGGTGTCGGCGAGCTCGCGAAAGATTTTGGGCCCCTGCAGGTGCCAGGTGAGAGTACCCTCGACGACCACATTCTCCTTGAGGCTGGTGCAGATTTCGCGGACAGCTTCGGCGAGACGGACCGACTCCACATGCGCGAGTGCGGACAACTCCCGCGGCGCGAGCCCATGGCCGTCGGCCAATGGTGCCATGGTCAGCAGGTGGTCGTAGATGCCATCAGTGATGGCTTGCCTGATGATGTGGTCCTTGATGATGTCGGCGTCGATGATGCGGTACTCGTCGAGGTCGGCGATCCGGGCCCGCAGTAGTGCACTCTTGCCTGCACCAGGCGGCCCCGCGGTGACGATGGCGGTGCGGCCGCCGAGACGAGGGTTGGCCTGGCTTAGATACCAGTCGATGGTGCCTTTCTGGAACCGGGCCCTGCCAAGGTCGCCGCGCGGGTACAGGCGCGCGGTGCATTGGTCGGAGTCGCGATGCAGCGGCGCTCCGGGCGCCGACAATGCGGTGAGCTGGGCGGCGACCTGCGCACGCAGATCACGGGAGGGATGCATCGCGTTGGCGGTCGGCCAACTGTTGGAATTCGTCGTCGCTGAGTTGGCCGCGGTAGAACGCCATCTCGATGGCATCCCAGTCGCCGGTCACATACGCGTCCGTGGCGACACCACCGATGCGGACCACGTCCCCGAACGTGTATCGCCACTTCATGAGCCTGTCCATCATCTCCTCGGTGGTGATGATTCCGGCGGTGCGTTGGTCGATGATCTCGGCCGGCTTGGGCTCCAGCTGGCTGGGGTCGTCGTTGACGCGCCGCAGGATGCGCTGGATCGTGGCCTGGGACTGGTTGCCGACCAGGTCGCTGATCTGACGCTGACTCAGACCCCGAACGGTGGCCGCCTCGTAGATTTCGCGCTCGAGTTCGCGCTCGGCGACACGCCGGCGGGCAGCGATCGCGGCCAAGCGCTGCTCGGTCTGATGCGCCATGGTCCGGCTGGCGGATTCGGTCGACATCCTCACACCTCCTGATTCATTATGAATCGGGGGGCGCGGGCCGTCAACCGCAAAAGCTTAGGGTTGCCACAGAATCCGTCCTTGACGGTTTGTTTGCTGGAGGCCTCGTCGACGGCGAGCAGGGACAGTTCCTCAGGACAGTGCGGAGATCGTCGGCGACGTCACCGCAGTCTCCAAAACAACAACCCAGGCATGTGGCTATCGGAGTCGACGAGTGCTGGAATATAACCATGAACCCGAACCCGGCAGCAGCGCATCCTCGGCGCTTGGCCCTGCCCTTCGGGGTCGTCACCAGCCAAGACACCCTCTCCCGCCAACTGCGAAACCCTGGTCAGACACTGAGTTGGAAAGTCTCGAGTCGTGTCGTAAGTGGCAAAGTCCCCCCTCGGACACAAAAAGTTAGCTGGATAATTTCCAAAATTCCCTCCGAACAGCATCGGAGGGGATTTTTATATTTGCCGATTTCGGCTACTCCGACTTGAACCCCACAACTGATCCTGCTTCCCGTGGCGACAATCGCCCAGGCGAGTGCGCCGACCTGCCGGCTGTCGGATCTAGCTGTCGAGCCCATGGCGTCGTGGACCAATCGTGGGCCTTGAAGTGAGCCTGGATCTGTCCTGAGTTGTGTCAGTTGTCGGTGGTCGGCTGGGCGCTGGCTCTGGTGGGACGTGGGCCAACGCGAGCTGAGGCCCGTGCTGCCGCCAATGTCGGACCCCTCGAATACGTTGCGGGCATGATCGACGACGACGAATTCGGATCCGAACAATCCCGCGAACTTGCCTACCTGATTCTGTCGGACCGCGAGGGCAAGCCGCTCGACGCGGCCGGGGCTGCCTATATCTACGGGTGTGACGTCGATGCGCTGGCCGCGGCACACGCCGAGCACCAGGAAGAATCGCGAGATTGGAGTGCTTCGGCGCTCTTGGCGCGCAAGGCCAGCGCGGAGGCCGAAGCGCTGGCCTGTCTGAGCGAAGCGCGGAGTTGGGCCAGCGGCGCAAACCTGTTGCGAGATGCCCGACGGCTGTGCCGCGCACGCAATCTGGCCGCGGTGGCGTGGCCGCTGCACGAGCACGTGTATCGCTATCGGGACTCGGGAGCGCGACGGGTGCACGCGGCGCACCGGGCGAGTGAGCGTCTGGGCCTCACCGAAGTGGGGGGTGACACCCTGACATGCTGTAAAGTGCGCTGCTGCGCCGAAATGTGTTGCCGCGGAGAATATTGCGACTGCTGCGAATACGTCGTCGGCCATTCCCAATGCCGCGTCTGCGGACAGTTCGCCACCCTGCGCGCAACCCCGCCGGAGGGAGACTTCTCCGCCGTCCAACAAGACCCTGCGGTCCTGGCAGCCGAGCAGCACGAGAAGCTCATGAAGCAAGAGTTGTACGCCGCGTTCGATGCCGCTGTCGACCAGTGGGCCCGCGAAGTTGGGGTGCGCCGGTTCTAGGCTCTGACTGCACGGAGCAACGACATTGACGTTTCGACAGGAGAAACATGGCACCGGACATCTCCCAGCAGAAGTACATGCCACGGCGGCTTGAGGGCACCGAACGGTTCGAGGGAACCGGTGCAGAAATCGCCGACTTCTGGCGGTGGAGCGCATCAGATCTGCTGTCGAATGCAACCCGCGGCATGCTCGCCGAGTTCATCGTCGGATCCGCGCTCGACTGTGTCGACGGCCCTGTTCGCCGGGAGTGGCACCCATACGACTTGGAGGCGAAGGGCATCAAGGTCGAGGTCAAATCGACGGCGCAGCTGCAGACCTGGCCTCAGAAGAAGCCTTCGACGCTTGTCTTCGATATTCGCAAGACCACCGGGTGGGACGGGGAGACCAACGAGTGGCTTCCCGGTCCGCCCCGCCGGCATGCGGATGTGTACGTATTCTGTGTACTCACCGCGGACGACAAAGCCACGGTCAACCCAATGGACTTGAGCCAGTGGGAGTTTTACGTCGTCGCAACCAAACTACTCGATCAGCTAGAGGACCAGAGGACCATCACCCTGAACTCATTGAAGGCGCGGTTCAAGCCGGCGCAGATCAGCTATTCGGAGCTCGCCGATGCTGTCATGAACACCGTAACTCATTGAACATCAACAGAATACGACCGATTTCGTCGGAGTCGGTGTGCCCGTCCTGCTCGGCTCGCCAGCAAGCGGCCAGAGTCCGGTCGGCCAACCGGGTGTCCGAGCGTCAGAAGAGCTTTCGGAAGCCTGTCGTGCGCTGTCGCCATCTCCCGTCCTCGGGGCTCCAGCTCATGTCGGTGAGATCGTCGGTGATCGCGGGTTCGGCGAAGGCGATGACGTCGGCGAGCAGATCGGCGAATAGTCCGGGGAGTTCATCCCGGCATTGTCGGTTGCGCCATGCCGCCCAACGGGACTGAGCGAGTTGGGGATAACCGTCGAGCACGTTGGCCAGCGGTATCAACCTGGCACGTCGATGTTGCGCAACTTCCCTGATGGCCGTCTGTAGGTCCGTTCCAGCCAACTCGTGGGCGCGAGACAGCACCCAGATGTCACCGAAATCGCGCCAGCGCGTATTGGCGACACCGCGTTGTACGGCAGTCACCACCTTTTCGGCGTGCACCATGTGCAGCGGATAGCCATTGAGGGTGATGGGTTCCCCTCCGAGCAACCGTGGCACCGACACCAGCGTGGGGCTGGGGACAATGGGATCCCCGACGCTCACGTCAACGTGAAACGTGTGCCGGGATGTAGCGACCCGGGCATCGGTGCTGACACGGACGCCGGAGTACTCGTCATCCTCACGAATGATTTCCGAATGCACTGCGGCAGAGTCGAACTCGATTCCGTCATCCTCAGGTAGGCGCGCCGCAAGGACGGATCTGATGAGGGCAACGATTTCGGCTTCGGAGTTTCCAAGGTCCTGACCGGCCAGGTCGACGTCGCGAGTGGGTCGACGGCTACCGAATGCCGCCAGCAGAACCCCACCTTTGAGGACGAACTTCTCCCTCGACGGGCTGCGGCTGAGGCGGGCAAGGAATCCCTCGAGGATGTAGAGCTGGAGCAGCTCTTGGGTATTGCGCCTGCCTTCCTTGGCACGCCGCTGCAGATCGATGTATGCGCGACCGCCGGCGGTGTCGCGCGAGATTGGGCTCATAGCAGGATCGCCAGCGCCTGCTGGAGTGCGCGCTGCGCGCGTGGGAACGACCGCGCCATGCGTAGCAGCTCGGAGGGTTGGCCACCTCGACGCAACCACCGCTTGAGGGCATCGTTGGCCAGGTCAATCCCTTCCAAATGATGCAAGCGGTATGCATCGATGATGCTGCGCGGTGCGGAGTAGATGCCGATCTGTGTGCCCGCGTCGATCGGCAGTGTGTCGCGTCCGATGGCGAAGGTAGCCGGGTCGAAGCGATGCCACCTGATCGGCGTGTTCAGCCGCGGTGCCCAGGCACCCCGAGGGATAGCGATGTCGAGCAGGTCAGGGATGTCATCGATGAGGTCATGACGTGCCAGTGCCGATCTCAGGGCGATGGTCGCCTGCGGTGACGCAGAGCTGATCTCGGCAAGGTCTTCATCGCCGTACCACGTGCTCTTGCGGTAGAGACCGCGCGCAATCCGAACGATGCGCCCTTCGTCGCGAAGGTTGTAGAACTGGCGCCTATTCATATGCTCCAGGGCTTCGGAGAATCGGAACGTGTCCGGCATGGCGCTCAGGCTGTCGAGGCTGGCTGCGTCGTTCATGGCGATCGCCCTCCGTACCAAACCCTGTACATAACCATCATCACTGTATAGGATTTGGTACGTGTCGTCCACGACGCTTTCAATCCGTCGTGGGTGTGAAATGCGCCCGCGGTCATCGGTATCCGCGGCGTCTGAGGTGCTGGAGCACGGTTGGCGGCTGAATGGCATCGAACCTTGAACGGTGACCGTTGAGCCTGCCTGACGGTCTACTCTACGGAGGGCAGTGACTCGATCGCGGTGTGTGATGCGGTAGTTGGCGCCTTTCAGGGCGATGACGTCGGCGTGCTGAACGATGCGGTCGATCATCGCTGAGGCGGTGGTGGCCTCTCCGAAGACGACAGAGCGGCGTTGCCGTCGCCAGCACATGGTTTGCCGCAATGTCCACCATGCTGGTCGTGCGTGATCGATCCAGGACAATGAGACGGTGACCGCGAATCCGAGGGCCCTGCCTGACATTCCGGCTATCCGCACCCGGATCGCCGATTGGCGGCACTCGCGAAACAACGTGGCGATCGGCAATCTGGGCGAGCACGTGACGGGTCTACTACTCGTCTCGCTCGGGTACCAATTACTCGGCGCACAGGACGACTTCCTCGGGATGGTTCCCGACGTCTTGGACACACCCACGACCGCGAAGCCGGAGGACTTCATCGCCATCGACCCCGACGGACGACTGGTGACGGTGAACAGCAAAGCGTCGGTTAGCAATGCCTCGTGCCGGGTGACGCAAACCGGTGATCTCTCTAAGCCCCGAATGTCTGTGCACCAACGCAGTACTGACTACACAACCTTCCGAGCGAGTCTTATCTCCCCGCTCGACGGCGACGCCTACAGCCAGGTGGTCAAGATCGACCTGCTCAACATGAAAGCTCAGATATTCGACATCGACGAAAGCGGCCATCTCGATCGGGTAGGCCGGCCGCACAACATCAGCACATCAGTCGCAGAACTACTGGCCGAATACCCCGGCTCGATCCCGCCACCGAACATCGGCGACCTGATCTGACGAGGACCGACACTGTTCGGCCAGGGGAGGCCAGGTTAGCAGCTCCTCATCGAAACCGGCTGCCGTGCGTCGAAATTAGGGCCGGCGGACTCAGGCGTACCGCGCCGCGAACGCAGATTGCGATCTCACGTGTTCGCCAATGCGATCAACTCTAGATGTTGGTTCTCAGCCAGCAAGTCACCACGAATCTCGGGCAGCAGGCGCGCCGCCGCTTCTTGACACCGTGAATCCGAACGGCGAAGACGTGTAGGCCGTCAGGCGCCGATCAGCATTCGCAGTGCTGCGTGCCCGCGTCGTGAGTTCGTCCCGGTGGCGATCCATGACCGGTGGTCAACATCACCGAGCGCCGCCCACAGCGCGGCGATCCGTTTGCGGTCGCTGCCGATCATCCGAGCGCGATCACTGACCGGATCGGTCACCGCGCAGGCCAGTGTCGCTGCGTCGTCGAGATGGCGTCCGCGGTCACGCGAGTCCTCCAGGTAGGCCGCGCCTTTGAGGACCAGCGCGCCCAGAACGTCGGGAATGCTGAGCGCGATGACGCCCTCGCCAGTGCTCACCTCGCAGTCGACCGTCTTGCGGAGCGCCGAAGTCCCACCAGGGACGGCAAACACCTTCCGCTGCAACACCTTCGGATGCAGATTCGGCGGCAAACGATCAGCCACCATGACGTCGGCCGTCTCGGCGTCGCCTGCACCACGGACGAAACGGTGTACCGGCCCCTTGCCGGCAGGTTCACGCAGGACATACCCGAGACCTTCCAACTCGTGCCGGACACCACCGAACGTGGCCGCACCGGTCTCGATGTGCAAGATCATGTCCACATCGCGGGTGGCACGGGTCAGCGGCAAGCCCGCATGCACGGCGTGCAGCTGCACCATCAGACCGCCCACCAGTGTCCACTGCGTGGATGGGACGGCGTGGGCGATCTCAACCACCTGTGGCCACGGTGACGGCCAGCCGCCCGGCGGGGCGTCCACCTTCCACATCGGCCGATCCCGGTTCGGTGGACTCATCCGTCGCGACGTCCCGAAACGCGCCGCCCGGTGTCACCGGGACGAAACCGGTCGAGTAGATCCTCCAGGACACCGATCCCCGCAGCGGACTCCCGGGTGTCCAGCGACTCAGCCAGGTCGACCGCCACCGCGGCAGTCAGCACGTGGTCAACCAGGTAGCCGGCATCCTCAGGAACCACCCGCACGGTCACGTCGCCATCGAGGTCATCGACAAGCCCTGCCGCATCGAGCACACCGGCCAAATCGCGAGCACGGACGTAACCGTCGGCTCCCCCATCGACAGCCGTGAGGTCGAACAGCGCCGACATCGCGTCATCGTGGAGCGCACTGACTCCCGAGGCCAGCAGGCCGGTGACGCTGCCCCAACCTCGCATCCGATGCACCGATGCGCGGCGCCGCGTCATCCAACACAACTGCGACGCACTGCTGGCCCGCAACCGATGACGCAGCCGCGACAACGCCGAGGCCTCCAGCCAGTCGGCACCCTCACCGGAGAGCAACGCCAGCGCCGCCCACGCCGTCGCCGGCGCCCACGGCCGCCCGGTGCGGCGCACCTGGCTGGCCAGCCGATGCACCGACGCTCCGTCCAACAACAACGCACCGCCGACCGTACGTGTCACCGTCAATTCCCCCGCACTGGCGAGCCGCGCGACCTGCCGCACCGAGACCCCGAGGACCTCGGCACCGGCGACAGTCGTCATCTCGCTCATGCATATATGGTCGACCCAAAGACGTATTTACGCAATAACTGCTGTTGATCGACATGGGCGGACCGTTTGGGCGCCGGAGAACTGCTGCCTGGGTTAGTCGTTCAGGATCTCAGTGATCCCCTCGCGGTAGGTGGTGACGGTGAAGTCGGGGAATCGGGTGGCGAACTTTGACGAGTCGAAGATGTTGTCGCCACGGTAGCGAGGCAGCAGTTCGGAGGCTTCCTGCACCGCCGGGTTGAACCATCCGCCGATCTTGAACGCGATCTCGGGGACCGTCGTGTAGCGAATCCGGCGTCCGGTGACGTCCGAGGCGATCTCGATCATCTGCGCATAGGTGAGTCGATCGGGATCGGTTGGTAGGTGCCAGGTTTGGCCATAGGCGTCGGGGGCGTTGCCGATCACAGCCATGCCGCGGCTGGCGTCGGGGGTCCAGATCAGGGTTCTCCTGGTGTGCGCGTTGATCGGGATCATCGGCCGCTTGCCCTGTTTGATCCGGTCGAAGACGGCTGAGTTGGTGAGGCTCTTGGTTTTGCCGGGGCCGTAGAACTCCGGTGCGCGGCAGATGACGGCTTCGATCGCGCCCGAGTGCATCTTGTCCAGCAACATGTCGGCGATCCGGGCCCGTACCGCCGCCTTGGGGCCGATCGGTGCGAACGCGGTGTCTTCGACCTGCGGCGCGGAGGTCCGCGGGTACATATAGGTGTTGTCGAAGAAGACCAGTCTGGTGCCGTGTTGTTGGCAGGCGGCGATGGCGTTGGCCATCATCACCGGGAATTGCCGCTCCCACAGCGTGGAGTCGATGGGCAGCCCGACGGTCAGGTAGGCGATGTCGCTGCCGGCGACGGCCTTGGCGGTGGCGTCGGCGTCCATGAGGTTGGCCGGGACCAGCTGATCGGTGTCGTGGAGTTTGACGGGGTGGCGGCTGACCAGGCGGATGTCCTCGGTGACGTTGTCGTGGAGGTAGCGGGTGAGTTCCTCGGCGATCTGGCCGTTGGCTCCCAGTACGGTCTGCATTGCGTTACTTCACCCCGGGCAGGTGCTTGACCAGTCGCAGTGCGCGAGTGGCGATGCGGGCGTACGTCTTTGGGTTCATACCGTCGGGGACCCCGACGGGCAGGAGTCTTTCGATGGCGACGGTCTGGGATTCGGTGTACTTCAGGATGCCGTGCTCGCCGTGGCGGCGGCCGAGCCCGGAGGCCTTCATGCCTCCCATGGGTGCATCCATCGATCCCCAGGCGGGTGCGTAGGCGTCATTGACGTTGACGGTGCCGGCTTCGAGCCGGGATGCCACCCGGTAGCCACGTTTCTCGTCGGAGGTCCACACGCTGAAGTTGAGGCCGTACTCGCTGTCGTTGGCCTTCGCGATGGCATCTTCCTCGTCGGTGACTCGGTAGACCGACACGAGTGGTCCGAAGGTCTCGTTGGCGTAGACCTCCATGCTGGGGTCGACGCCGGTGAGGATGGTGGGCTCGTAGAAATAGGGTCCGAGGTCGGGGCGGGCCTTGCCACCGGCGAGCACCGTTGCGCCCTTGGTGACGGCATCGTCGACGTGTCGTGCGACGGTGTCGAGTTGCTTCTGGGACACCAGGGACCCTATGTCGGCGGAGTAGTCGATGGCCGGCGACAGTTTCATCGCGCGGGTAGCGGCCACGAACCGGGCGGTGAATTCGTCCCACAGCGGCTCGGGTACGTAGATGCGTTCCATGGAGATGCAGAGCTGGCCGGTGTTGGAGAAGCACGCGCGCACCGCTCCGGCGACTGCCTTGTCCAGGTCGGCATCATCGAGCACGAGCAGGGCGTTCTTGCCGCCGAGCTCCATCGAGCAGTCGATGAGGTGCTGACCGGCCTGAGCGGCAACGGTGCGGCCGACGGCGGTGGAGCCGGTGAACATCAGAAAGTCGGAGCTCTCGATGATCGGCGTGCCCAGCTCGGCGCCGGAGCCGGTCACCACCTGCACCAGACCCGGCGCCATGCCCGCCTCCTCGAGCAGTTCGACGGCCCACAGCGCGGCGTACGGGGTCTGGGCATCGGGCTTGGTGAGCACGGCGTTACCGGCCACGATCGCCGGCAGGGCGTCACTGATACCGAGGGTCAGCGGGTAGTTCCACGGGGAGATCACCCCGACGAGCCCCTTGGGGTGGTGCAGCTCCCAGACCTTGGTCAGCGCCAGCTGTGCACCCTGGCGGCGCTTGGGCTTCAGATAGTCGGCGGCGGTGTTGGCGTAGTAACGGGCGTTCATCGCAACGTCGAGAATCTCCTCGAAGGCGTGCCTGCGCGCTTTGCCGTTCTCCAGCTGGATGAGGTCGAGCACCTCGTCCTGGCGATCGAGCACGAGGTCGTGGAAGCGCCTCAGCACCGCGGCGCGTTCCTCCACCGGGCGCTGCGCCCATGCCTTCTGCACGTCACGGGCGCGGCGGGCGGCGGCCCGGACGTCGTCGGGCGTGCAGTGCGGAACCTGGCCGAGGATTGCGCCGGTCATCGCGTTCGTAACGTCTTGGCGCGCACCGGGATCAGCGGCCTGCACCCTGGCGGCCAGCGACTCCAGGCGCGCCGAGTCGATGTTCACTTTGCCGGCAATGAGACGGGCACGGGGATGTGCAGGGCGTTCTGACACTCGGTGACGACATCCAGCCTCATCGCCTTGATCGGCTCGAGTGAGCGGACGTCGTCTGTCAATCGTCCGGACCCGAGTTGCAGGGTGTCTTTCGGCAGCAGTCGGCTGCCGGCGGCCAGGGTGTTGGTCTGGCTCAGGGTGGCGTTCCAGCCGCCGCCCAGTTCGGTGTACGACGTCAGTGTCGACACCTGGGTGCCGCTGGCGACCTTTTTCTGCCTGGGGGTGGCGACGTCGATCGCGATGTCGGTGCCGCCGTCGTCGTTGGCCACCCGTGCGATGGTCCGGTGCGCGTCGATGTCGACGTCGATCTCGGTGACCCACTTCGGGAAGCCGTAGCCGTCGTGGCCGCGGACCTGGGCGATCTCGGTGTTCACCGGCAGCGACAGGACGTAGGCGTGCATCGCGTCGTTGGCCAGAGACGACAGCAGGTCGGCGGTCGGCAGCTTGCCGTGCCGCGCGGGCCGGACCGCGATCCCCACGGTGGCCTCGGTGTAGAAATCGATGTCGCACACGTCGTACCGGAAGAACACCACCGAGAACAACCCGATACCCGGAGCGATCTGCAGCGGGTCCAACCCGGCGGGGAGCCGGGACCGCAGCGCCTTGGTCGGAGCCAGATAGGTCAGCTGCGCCTTCGACATCGCATAGTAGAAGTTCGGCGTCCGGGTCGGACCGATCGCCGACTGGACCTGCGTCTTGGGCAGCGTCCGGAAGAAATCCACGCCGCGCACCCGCGGGTCCGAGGCCACCGCATCCAGGTCGGCGTCCATCCGGTAGCGGTCGTACAGCCCACCCTTCGGGACGGTTACTGTGCGTCCGCCCAGGTCCACCTCGACCACGTCCCCGACGATGCCGTCGGTCGGATCCTGCTCCGCTGCCATCACCACTCCTTCGCCAATGTGTGCATTGCTCACATCAGGTTAGAATCGAATGTGAGCGGAGTCAACATTGAACTGGAGTGACGCGGCCCACTTCGCCGGAGTGTCCGCAGGTGAACAGATGCTGGGGCGCGGGATGATTGAGCACGGACAGGGATCGGGAGGACCACGCAGCCATGACCGCACCGACGAAGAGCAGCTATCACCACGGCGACCTGCGGACCGCGCTGTTGACGACAGCCATGGGGATGCTGGAGCGGGGCGAGCCGTTCTCCATTCGTGCGGTGGCGCGCGAGGCCGGCGTCTCCCCCACCGCGCCCTACCGACACTTCCCCGACCGTGACGCCCTGGAGTCCGCACTGGCGGCCCAAGGGCTGCGCGACCTGAAGGCCGACCTGACGCGAGGTCGCGGGCTTCCCAACACGACCGAGGAGCTGGCCGACCTTGGCGTCGCCTATGTCGAATTCGCACTCCGCCGTCCCGCGCTGTTCCGACTGATGTTCGGCAACGAGTGCGACGTGGCGAACGACGAACGTGTGCGCGCAGCCGCCGAGGTGCACGAGCTCCTGGCGGCCGCGATCACCAACGTCTTCCCCGACTCCGATCCCATCGACCTCGCCCTGGGCGGCTGGGGACTGGTCCACGGCCTGGCCTGCCTCTACCTGGACCGCAAGCTCACCGGCCCGTCGATCGAAGACATCGCCACCCAGGTCCGCGCATCGTTCACGGCCGTGCTCGCCGCCCGACCCCACTGAACGCTGCGATCGGTCGTCGGCCGTTGACTCCGCACACGGCCCGCGCTAACGTCAATGTAAGCGATGCATACATTCGGGTGTCGCATGCCGAGCGCGTTCAGCGCAGAAGTGGAGACACCGCATCGATGAACGAAAATACGCTGAAGGACCTGAGCGCCAAGGCGATGAACCTGGCGCACCGCGCGGTCCTGACGGTCAGCGGCAACAGACTGCTGTCCACCCCGTTCGGGATGCCGGTGGTGGAGTTGCACACGGTCGGGCGCAAGTCGGGGCAGCCGCGGTCCTGCTATCTGACCGCACCCGTTCATGATTCGGCTCGCGTGGTGCTCGTCGCGTCCAAGGGAGGCGACGATCGCCACCCCGACTGGTACCGCAATCTCCAAGCCAACCCCGATGCCGAGCTGGTGATTCGCCGATCTCGGCGAAAGATCCGGGCACGCACGGCGACGCCGGACGAGAAGGCGGAGCTGTGGCCGAAGATCGTTGCGGCGTATCAGGGCTACGCCGACTACCAGACGAGAACCAGCCGCGACATTCCCGTGGTGATCTGCGAGCCGCGGGACTGACGGCGGTGGGCAATCAGATCGTGGTCTTCGGCGCGACCGGCTACACCGGCGGCCTGGTGGTCGGCGCACTCCTGCGCCGCGGGCTGCGGCCGGTGCTCGCCGGGCGCGACGCCGACCGGCTGACAAGGCTCGCCGAGCAATTCGGCGGACTGGACCACCGGGTAGCCGACGTCAGTGACCCCGCCAGCGTGCGTGCGCTGGTCGAGGCCGGCGACGTCCTGGTGACCACCGTCGGCCCGTTCGAACGGTACGGCCATCCGGTCGCGCAGGCCGCGGTCGACGCCGGCGCGCATTACGTGGATTCGACCGGCGAAGTCGGCTTCGTTCGCGAGTTGCGAGAGCGGCACCACGGCCGTGCGCGCGAGACCGGCGCCGTCGTCGTCCCGGCGTTCGGCTACGACTATGTCCCCGGAAACCTCGCCGGTGCTCTGGCGGCACGAGACGGTGGCGCCGCGGTGTGCGCGATCGAGGTCGGCTATTACGCCATCGGGTCACTGCGCAACGGGCTCAGCCAGGGCACCCGGAAAACCGTGGCGGACGGCCTGATACTGCCCGCGCCCGTATGGCGGGGCGGACGGCTCGTCAACGCCACCACCGCGAACCGAGTCCGCCGATTCCCGGTACGGAACGATCGCAGGAACTCGTTCCTGGTTTCGGGCACCGAAGTACTGTTCCTGCCCTCCCAGGTGTCCGGGCTCGACTCCGTCGAGGTCTACAACGGCTGGTTCCCGCCGCTGAGCCGCGCCATTCAACTCGTCTCCGTGGTTGCCAACACCGCCGCGAAGCTGCCCGAGGGACGCGCCCTCGTCAACGCGGTCGCCGCACGCACCGCCGGTGGCAGCGGCGGTCCCGACGCGGCCGAGCGTGCCAGGACCTTGAGTCACGTCGTGGCCGTCGCGCGCGATAGGGGCGGCCGAGCCCTCGCCGAGGTTCACCTCGAGGGTCCCAGCCCGTACTCCTTGACCGGGGAGCTGATGGCGTGGGCGGCAGACCGACTCGTTTCGGGCAAGGCACACGCAAGCGGGGTGCTCGGTCCCGTCGACGCGTTCGGGCTCGACGACCTCGTGACCGGATGCGTCGAGACGGGTCTCGTCCGCGTATGAACCACCCGTCAACGCAGTCGCCGGTGGCGGAGACGACCTCGTCGGGCAGCGTCGCAGTAACCAGAACGTCCCGAATCCACCACTGGCACAACATGAAAGAAGGCCGGGAATGACCAAGCGCATCCTCAACGTCGTCACCAACGTCGCCCACTACGACGAGCCTGACCATCCAACCGGCCTGTGGCTCTCCGAGCTCACCCACGCCTGGCACGTCTTCGACGAGCACGGCTTCGACCAGACGCTCGTCAGCCCCGCCGGGGGCGCGGTGCCGCTGGAGCCCAGGGCGCTGAAGTTCCCCAACTACGACAAGACCGCCAAGGCCTGGCGCGCCGATCCGGCCAAGATGGCACTGCTGGAAAACACCGCCAGCCCCGACGAGATCAACTCCGCGGACTATGACGCCATCTACTTCACCGGCGGCCATGCTGTCATGTACGACTTCCCCGACAGCGTTGGCCTGCAACGAATCACCCGCGAGATCTACGAACGCGGCGACATCGTCTCCTCGGTGTGCCACGGCTACTGCGGGCTCCTCAACACCACGCTGTCCGATGGCTCCTACCTGATCGCCGGCAAGAAGATGACAGGCTTCGCCTGGCAAGAAGAAATCCTCGCCCGCGTCGACAAGCTGGTCCCCTACAACGCGGAGGCACGCGCCAAGGAGCGCGGTGCGCTCTATCAGAAGGCCAAGCTCCCCTTCGTCTCCTACACCGTCGTCGACGGCAACCTCGTCACCGGACAAAATCCGGGATCGGCCAAGGAGACGGCCGAGAAAGTCGCTTCGCTCCTGCAGAGGCCCGTTTCCAGGTAGTTCCGCACGGGTCGTCAATACGCGTCTGCGACGTCAACAAACTGTAGTGGCCAACTTCCACAAACTGTAGGCGTCAGCGGCCACAAACTGTAGTCGCTGGCGTCCGCGCTATGGGACGGCTGCGACGCCGCATTGTCCAGCCGCCTGGCCTACCCCGAAGTCCGCGCCGCACTCGCCGCAGCAGCCCGCAATCGCGACCTAACCGAATCCGAGCTCGCCGATGCCGAGCGAGACTGGGAGGCCTTCTGGGCCGCCACCCGCCCAGTCGAACTCACCGCGGCGGTTGAACAGCACGCCGGCGACCTCGCCCGGGCCCATGGGTTGCGCGGAGCCGACGCCGTTCATCTGGCCAGTGCGTTGGCTGTTGGCGACCCCGGCCTGATCGTCGCCGTTTGGGACCGACGCCTGCACGCCGGAGCCCAAGCCGCCGGGTGCCGAGTCGCCCCCGCCCAACTCGACCACTGATCCGACCGCATCCACGAGGCCGGCGCGAAGACCTCCGAGATCTGGAACGGTTACATGGACGGGCAGTCCGGTCCGGTATCGAGCCGCCGCGGCGATACTCGACAACAGCAACTGATCATTCCCAGATCGAGGAGGCCATGTTGGAGCCCATGAGTTCGCCGCCGCAACGAGCCGAGGTGGTGGTGGTCGGAGCCGGCATCGCCGGGCTCACCGCGGCAGAAGCACTGCACCGCCAGGGAATTGACGTCGTGGTGCTGGAGGCCGCTGACCGGGTCGGCGGCCGCCTGCTGACCGAGATCACCGCCCTCGGCTCCGCCGTCGACCTCGGCGGCCAGTGGATCGGCAAGGGTCACCACAGGTTCGAGGCCCTGGCCGCGGAGTTGGGCGCCACCCGGTTCCGGATGCGCAGCCCCAAGTCCCCGCGCATGGCCGATGACCACGGCCCGATCGGCCCGGCCACTCCGGCGATGCTGACCGCAACCGCCGCGCTGCTGGGAGTCGAGCTGGCCGCACACCTGCCGACACGCGACACGCTGAACTCGACGACCGTCCGTCACTGGCAGAACCGCGTCCCGTCCGCGCGGGCGCGGCGCCTGCTCGACGTCGTCGTCGCGGCAACCTGCTGCACCGACAGCGACGAACTGTCGGTGACGGCATTGCTGAAGTTGATCCGCCATCAGGGCGGTCTGATGACCATGATGAAAACAACTGGCGGAGCACAGGATTCACTGCTCGTCGAGGGCGCCGGAAGTCTCGCCGACCGGCTCGCCGACCGACTCGGCGACCGCGTGCACCTCAACTGCCCGGTCACCGAGATCACCCGGGACGACCACGGCGTCACCGTCAGCACCGCGACCGGCACGGTCGCCGCCGCCAAGGTGGTGGTCACGGTGCCACCGCCGACCGCGGCCCGGATCAGCTTCCGTCCCGCGCTGCCCGAAAGTCGAATCCGCCTGCAACACAACACCCACATGGGTTCGGTGTACAAAGGGCTGGCCGTCTATGACACACCGTTCTGGCGTGAGAGATCCGACGCCGAAATGATCCTGCTCGGCCAGCCGGGCTGCGCCGTGTTCGACTCCTCGCCACCGGACGGTCCCGGACACCTGACGCTGCTCGTCGGCGGCGGCGATGCCCGCCGCGTGGGCGATCTGACCGTCGAGGAGCGCAGCGGCCTTCTGCTCGGCCAACTCGAACCCCACCTGGGTGCCCGGGTACGTCGCCCCGCCGGTTGGCATGACAAGGCGTGGCATCAGGATCCTTTCGTCGACGGCGGGTACGCCGCGCTGCCCCGAATCGGCACCCGCGAAGGCTTCTACCCCGTCGAGCACTCCCCGATCGGCGACGTCCATTGGGCGGGCACCGAGACCGCCGCAGAACACGCCGGTTACATCGAAGGCGCCCTCGAATCCGCATACCGCGTGATCGCCGAAGTCGGAAATGCTCTGCCGCACTGAGGCTATCCACAGCAGCCGCATGCGATGATACCCGCCGTCAGGCGCCGTCCTGTTTCTCACTGCGGGCGGGTCGCGCACCCCTGCCGTAGGCGATGTCGGCCCGCTCCGGGTCCCAGCGGTCGCGGAACACCACGTCGGCGATCGGGCGTCGACGCACCCGACCGTGCCGACCACGCGGCCAGCCGACGACGACGTGCCCGGCGAGGAACCATTCGTCGGGCACCCCGACCGCCTCACGCAGGATTCGTTCGCCGTCGTAGGCCGCCCAGCTGGTCAGGCAGGCGCCCAGCCCCCGCGCACGGGCGGCCAGATAGAAGTTCTGCATGGCCGGGTAGATCGAGCCGCCCTGCAGGAAGTCCGAAGCGAATTCGTTCTTGTAAGCGGTGAACAGCACCGACGTGTGGTCACCGGCGCTGTCGTGCAGCTCGTAGGTGGCACGGTTGTTGCGGGCGGCACGGCTGTCGTCCCCGGCCGCCGGTCTGCTCATCCCGTAGATGCCCTCGATCATGCCCAGAGCAACCCGCGCGGCCTCGGCGACGGCGGCACGTTGTTCGGGGCCGGACAGCACGATGAACCGCCACAACTGCGCGTTGGCGCCGTTGGGTGCCCAGGTCGCCGCTTCCAGGCAACGGTCCAGCGTCTCGGAATCCACCGGGTCGTCGGTGAACCGGCGCACCGACCGCGCCGTCGCGAGCACTTCCCAGAAGTCGTTCGTGGAATCCGGCATCCCACAGGTGTACTCGACCTGGCGGGCGCATGTCGAGCACCGCGCGCGGTGTCATGACGTCCGTCGCCCACCGTGCTGTACAGCCGTATTGCACTTGTACAGCCTGTCTTCGAGACTTTGCCCGCGCTCCCGAAGTTGCTCAAGCTCGTCGTTGTTGGCCATAGCGGCCCGCGGTGGAAGTACCACCGCACCGGCGCCGAGTTCGGTCGGGCAGCCCGCCGTCACGAGTTAGAGCCCCGCGGCCCAATCGGTCAGGATCCCGGCGAACAGGTCCGGATCCTGGCCGTGCATGGAATGCCCCATCGTCGGGTGGGTCTGATAGGTGATCGGCTGACCGGCTCCCTCGACGAGCGCGACGGCGTGTGCGGCCTGCAGATCCGACGACGCCCCCATCAGGGCGCCGGTCGCCTCGTCGACCATCCGGAAGTGATGGGTGAACAGCACCGGCACCTTGACGGCCCCCAGCATCCGGTGGTGCGGGCAATTCGCGCTCACCGTCCCGGTCCAGAACGCCCGTCCCCACTCCGGGTCATACTCGCGCAGGTTCTGCGGCGGCTCCCCGCCGCCGGCCGCGGCGATCATCCCGGCGATCCACGGCGGCAGTTCGTCCGGCGCGGCGGCCAGCATGCCGGCCCAGTCGCCGATGCACCATTGGTCGCCGAGGTACTTCGAGAACAGCGCGAACAGCGGCCCGAGGCACTGCCGGATCGATTGTCCAACAACGGGAACCAGCTCCGAGGAGAACAACGGCGGATCCTCGTAGTGGGCGCCGATGAGCTGACCGGGTTTCGCGTAGGCCGACAGCCAAGCCGCCAGCACGCCCCCGGAGGACAGCCCGCTGACCACCGCGGGGCGTCCGATCACACCGTCGAGGAAGCGGACCAGGTCGTTGCCCATGTTGTCCAGCGTGTACCGGCCCGGGGTACGGCTGGATCGGCCCTGGCCGCGTAGGTCGACCGCGTGCACGTGAAAATGCTTGCCCAGCAACGGCATCGCCGCCTCATACCCCCACCAGGACTCCGTCTGCCCCGGGATCAGCAGCAGCGGAGTGGCCCCCGGGTCGCCCGTCGTGGCGTAGTTCAGCCGCACCTCCCCGGTGTCGAACCGGTACTCGTCGAACCCGTGCGCCGTGTAGGTGACGTCGGGTGCGTGCGGGCCGAAGGCCGCGGCGTAGCTGCCCATGGCTGGAGTCCTTCCGGTGCGCTGCGTCCACGCAGAATACGATCCCGAAGGCAGCACATACCTATTGCTCACGCGGTAGCGTCATTTCCGAGCACTCGTTCGGGCCCCCGGCGGCGATGTGACAGGAGAAATCCATGAAACTCTGTGTCGGGGGACTGGCCGTCGCGCTGGTGGTTGGCGGCCTGATCACCTGGGCGCCGCCGGCCAGTGCCGGCTGTCTGTACGGCGGGCCGGTCATCAGCAAGTGCGACGGGCCCGTCCAGCCCGACGGCACCTGGCAACGTTGCGTGGCAGTTTTCGACTACGTGCCCAACGGCTTCAGTTCCCATCTGGTGCCCGTCAAGCAATGCGATGTGATGGGTCCGGGCCGGCAATTCGCACCGTGGGATTCCGGCTTCGCCGACCCACTGACGCACATCGCTGACTGACCCGGGTATCCCCGGGGTTCAGCGCCGGCGCGAGCGTCCGCCCCGGTACGCGACACGCCGGGCGGATGCGTACCAACACGCACGCTCGCGGGTGAGGCAGGTAGCGGACTACGCGTGCCCCGGGCGCCGGACCCACCCAGCATGGACGGCATGACCGCACTGACCGTTCTGCCCGAACTCGACTACGAGAACCTCGACGACGCGGCCGAGGCGCACCGGCGCATCGCACGGGCCCGGGCCTGCTCACCCATCGCGATGGGCGCCCACGGACCGGAGGTGCTGACCTACGACCTGGTCCGCGCCGTGCTGCGCGACGACCGGTTCGTCGTCCCACAGGGATTCGCACTGCCGCCGCAGGGCATCACCTCCGGACCGCTGTGGGACCGCGCCGCCGCCAGCCTGCTGTGCCTCGACGGCGCCGAGCACCATCGGCTGCGCCGGCTGATCGCCAAGGCGTTCACCCCGAAGTCGGCCGCCCGGATGCGCACCGCCTGCGTCGAGGTCATCACGGCGCTGCTGGACGCGTGTGTCGACGCCGGCCGCTGCGATGTGGTCGACGACATCTCCCGGCCGTATCCGGTGCCGATCATCTGCGCCCTGCTGGGTGCACCGGAGCAGGACTGGCAGCGGTTCTCGGCCTGGGCCGACAACGTGCTGCGGCTGTTCAGCTGGAACATCGCCGGCAGCGAGGACGACATCCTGCGGTCGTGGGCCGAACTCGATGAGTACGTCGACGGCATGGTCGCGCAGCGGCGCGACACCCTGACCGACGATCTGCTCTCGGACCTGATCCGCGCCGAGGACAACGGCGACCGGTTGAGTCACGACGAGTTGCTGATGCTGGCCGGCGGTCTGCTGATGGCCGGCACCGACACCACGCGCAATCAGCTGGCCGCGGCCGTCGAGGACCTCGTCGCGAATCCGGACCAGTGGGAGCTGCTGGCCGCCCATCCCGAACTGGCCCCGCGCGCGGTGGAGGAGCTGATGCGCCACAACCCGATCGTGTTCGGCGCGGTGCGGGTCACGGTCGAGGACGTCGAGCTGGCCGGGGTGCCGATCGCGGCGGGCACGCTGGTGATCGCCAACACCGCCGCCGCCAACCGCGACCCGGCCGTCCACGACGACCCCGACCGGCTCGACATCACCCGCGACGGCGCGCCGTCGATGCTCACCTTCGGCGGTGGGATCCATTACTGCCTGGGTTCGCATTTGGCCAGAACCGAACTGGCCGAGGCACTTTCGACCATCACCCAGCGCATCCCGACACCACCGCGGCGGACCGCCGGCGCATCGTGGAAACCGCTCAACGGCATCAGCGGGCCGGTCAGCCTGCCGATCGAGTTCGCCGCGGCCTGAACATATCCGGGCCGGATCAGGCGCACGACAGTAGAGTCGGCGCCGTGGCCCGGCGCGTTCTTTTCATCTACAACGACCCCACCGCACCCGAGGCGCTACTGGGTGCGGCGTTCTCCGATCAGGGTTTCGACGTCGACACCTTCAGCGCCGTGCCGGCCGAGCACGTGCGGGACCCCGCGCGGGAGGTGCCCTTCCCCGATCCGCTGGACTACGACGTCGTCGTCCCGCTGGGTTCGCGGTTCTCGGTGCACGACGAGGCGCTGCGCGACACCTGGGTCGGCGCCGAGATGGCGATGGTGCGCCGGGCCGTTGCGGCCGGCGTCGGCGTCCTGGGTGTGTGCTTCGGCGGGCAACTGGTGGCGCAGGCCCTCGGCGGGTCCGTCGGCCGGTCGCGCACACCCGAACTCGGCTGGTTTGCCGTGGCGAGCCGGGTGCCGTATCTGGCGCCGGGCCCCTGGTTTCAATGGCATTCGGACTGCTGGACGTTGCCGCCCGGCGCCGTCGAGATCGCCCGCAACGCCAACGCGTCGCAGGCGTTCATCTCCGGCAGCGCGCTGGCCCTGCAGTTCCACCCCGAGCTGGACCGCCCGCTGCTGGAGGTGTGGCTGGGCAACGACACCGACGGCGACGTACCGCGACTGCGCGTCGACATCGGGGAGTTGCGGCGGCGCACCGACGCCGAACAGGACGCCGCCGTCGAGCGGCTGGGCAGCCTGGTGACCGGTTTCCTCACCCAGGTCGTCGCGGGGAAGGTGCCGGGCTGACCCATGCACCGCCGAGCTACCGGCGCTACTGATCCTTGAGCTCGTCGGCGGGCTCTTCCTCGGTGACGTACTCGATCGCCGTGTCGGGCTCGTCGGAGCTCACGTAGTGGACCTGCATCGTCGAGTCCTCGTCCTCCGAGGAGACGTAGTGGACCTCGGTCTCGGTGTCCAGATCGTCCGCATTCTCGACCACGGCCGCGACATCGGCCGCCGCCACGTCGGCCGGTTCGAGAACGGGTTCGGCGCCGGCCGGCTCGTCGGCGACGGGCGCCGCGGCGTCCTCGGGGTATTCGGCGTCGAAGTTCTCATAGGTGCTGTCGACTGTCGCCGGGGACGCCACGACCACCTCGTCGGCGCCGCTGTCGACGAGTGCGGCGCTTCGGGTCTGCCGTTCCCGGATCGCGTCGATGATCAACAGGATGACACCGAGCACGCTCGCCCCGATGCACACCCAGGCGATCGGTTCATTACCGGTTACCACCGCGGTCACCAGGGAGGCGAGCCCGATCAGGGCTAGCACCAACGCAACGATCAACATCGATCGACCATCCCTCTCGAGGCGATACCGGACACATCCGTGAACAGGCGGGTACGTCCGGTCAGACTAGTGACTAGTTGCTGCCCCGGTTGAACTGGGTGTAACCCGCCTCGCCCGAACTGTCGACCGGGGCGGCCGAGCCACGCTGACCGAGTTCTTCGAGCTGGGACTCCAGATAGGTCTTCAGGCGGGTCCGGTACTCACGTTCGAAGGTGCGCAACTGCTCGAGGCGACCCTCGAGAACGGTCCGCTGCTGGTTGATGTTGCCCATGATCTCGGTGTGCTTGCGCTCGGCGTCGGCCTGCAGGGCATCGGCCTTCTCCTGGGCCTGCCGCAGCTGCGCCTCCGAACGGGTCTGCGCGTCGGAGAGCATCGCGTCGGCCCGGGCCCGGGCGTCGGCGACGGTACTTTCCGCGGTCCGCCGCGCCTCGCTGACCAGGGCATCGGCGTTGGCGCGCGCATCGGAGAGCATTTTCTCCGACTCGGCCTGGGCACCGCTGGTCAACCGGTCCGCGGTGTCCTGCGCGAGCGCCAGCACACGGGCGGCCTTGACGTGGATGTCATCGGTGACGGGTGCCGCGGCGGCCGGGGCGGGTGCCGCGGCGGCCGGGGCGGGCGCCGGCGCCGGGGCCGGGGCTTCATATACGGGGGCCGGTTCGGGTTCGGGTTCGGCCTCCGGCTCCGGCTCGTACAGCGGGATGGCCTGGGTGGCCTGCACGCCACCGGCGCGAGCACCGGCGAGCTCGGAATCCAGTTCGCTCACCCGCTGGCGCAGGTCGGCGTTCTCCTCGATCAGGCGGGACAGTTCGTTCTCCACCAAGTCGAGGAATGCGTCGACCTCGTCCTCGTTGTAACCGCGCTTGCCGATCGGCGGCTTGCTGAACGCCACGTTGTGGACGTCGGCTGGCGTAAGCGGCATCGGGTGCCCCCTCAGTTCTGGACGGTCTGATCCATACGGTAACTGGCGTCCATCCTGTCACACCAGACCCTGGTGTTGCGGGCGGGAGCCAGAATTCGATGCCGAATTTCACGGACCCCCGTCGCCGGGTGCGGCCCGACCGTCTCCTCAGACCGATGCGTTGAACGCCATGTTCCAGCCGATGAACACCACCAGCAGCAGCACCATCATCGACAGGTCGATGCGCACGGAACCGAGGTTGAGCTGCGGGATCAGCCGCCGCAGCAGCTTCACCGGCGGATCGGTGATGGTCATGATCAGCTCGAGGATCACCACGGTGGCGCCCCGCGGACGCCAGTCGCGGCTGAACGACCGGACGAACTCGACCACGATGCGGGCGATCAACAACAACCAGAACAGGAACAGCGCGAAACCGAGGATTTGGAAGAAATACGTCAAACGACTGACCGACCTAACTGAGGCGACTGATCTGAGGACCGCGCCGCCAGCCTACCGATCCGGCGTCACTGCGCGTAGAAGCCCGCCTCGGCCATCCGGCGGCGCTCCTCGGGGGTGACCTCCACATCGGCCGGCGACAGCAGGAACACCTTGGTCGCGACCTTGTCGAACGAACCGCGCAGCGCGAAGGCCAGCCCGGCGGCGAAGTCGACGAGGCGCTTGGCGTCGGCGTTATCCATCGACACCAGATCCATGATCACCGGCGTGCCGTCGCGGAACCGCTCGCCGATGGTGCGGGCCTCGCTGTAGTCCTTGGGCCGCAGCGTGGTGATCTTCGACAGCGGGCTGCCCTCGTCGAACAGCATCGCCATCCGGCGCTGGTCCATCGCGAGCGCGCCGCGGGTGGCGGTCGTGCGCAGCGGGGTCAGTCGCTGCGTGGGCCGGTCGAAGTCACGGCCCCGGAAGCGGGGGTCGCGAGCGTCGTCGTAGCCGCCGCGGTATCCCGAGCCGTAGTCGTCGTCACCGTCGTAGCCGCGACGGTCGCCGCGCTCGGGGTACCGGTCGTAGCGGTCGTCGGCGAAGCGCTCACCGCCCCGGCCGTTGCGTGCCGGACCGCGGTCGTCGTCGTAGTACTCGTCGTCGTATTCCTCCAACGGAGCCATCCCGAAGTAGGCCTTGACCTTGTGCAGTGTGCTCATCGCTTGACCCTTCGCTTGCCTTCTCGATAGAGCTGAGTTGTCCTGGGATGTTTGGACGTTCGATTTTTGGCGGTACCCGTGATGAATATGTGACTGGAGTGACTACTCACGGTGACGTTAGCGGTCGGCGGCCCAGAAGCGCGGTACCGACACGCACACAAGTCGATCCGTGTTTGACGGCGATTTCCAGGTCGCCGGACATCCCGGCCGACAGACCGGTGGCCTCCGGATGACCGCGGAGCACCCGCCGGTGCTCGGCGGCCAGCCGGGCGAACGCCGCGTCGGGGTCCGCGTGCAGCGGCGGAATACCCATCACGCCGAGCAGCCGCAGGCCCTCCGCGCCGGCCACCTGATCGCACAGCGCGTCGACGCCGGCCGGGTCATCGACGTCGACGCCGCCGCGATCGGTGTCGCCGTCCAGGCTCAATTGCACGTAAACGCCCAGCGGCGCGGTGCGCGCGCCCTCGGCGATCGCCGCACCGGCCGCCCGGTCGAGCGCGGAGACCACCCGCGCGCTGCTGACCGAGTGAACCGTATCGGCCCACGCCGCAATGGATTTGGCCTTGTTTCGCTGGATCTGCCCGATCATGTGCCAGGTGATCGGGCGCTCGCCGGCGGTCGGCGCCAACGCTGCGGTCAGTTCAAAGACCTCGGCCACCTTGCGGATGGCCTCCTGCTCGCGGGCCTCTCCGAACGCCCGGCAGCCCAGCCGGCACAGGATCGCCACGTCGCCGGCCGGGAAGAACTTGGTGACCGCCAGCAACTCCACGTCCGCGGGTTTGCGGCCGACGGCCTCGGTCGCGTCGGCCAGCCGCTGACGCAATCTGGCGAGCGCGGTCATCAACTCGATCTCGCGCTCCGGGGACGGCGGAGCCGAACCGTCGGGTTCCGTCATTCCATCCACACCACCGATGCCAGCCGGCCGGTCGGAGCGTCGCGGCGGTGACTGAACAGAGCCGGATCCTCGACCGTGCACCGCGGATCCGCGTCGACGGCCCCGACCCCGAGTTCGCGCAGCTGCCGGGTGATTCCGGCCCGCAGGTCCAGGGCCGGGGTGCCGGCCGCGGTCACCGTCCGGCTGCCCGGCAGCGCGGCCTCCACCGCCTCGGCCATCGCGGCGGGAACCTCGTAGTTCGCGCCGCAGACCGCGGGCCCGAGGAACACCGAGACGTCCTCGACGCGGGCGCCGGCGTCGAGCATGACCTCCAGGGTGCGGGCGACCACGCCCTTGGCCGCGCCGGCCCGGCCGGCATGCGCCGCGCCGATCACCCCGGCGCGGGCGTCGGCCATCAGGACGGGCACGCAGTCGGCGGAGATCACCACCAGCGCCAGTCCCGGCGCCGTGGTGACCAAGGCGTCGGTGTCGTCGACCGCGGCCCGGCGCGGCCCCTCGACGCGTTCGACGCGATCACCGTGGACCTGGTTCATCCACACCATCCGCGTCTCGTCGACCCCGATCGCCGCCGCCAATCGGCGCCGGTTGGCCGTCACCGCGGCCGGGTCGTCGCCGACGTGGTCACCGAGGTTGAAGGTGTCGAACGGCGGCGCCGACACGCCGCCCGCGCGGGTCGTGGTCACTCGGCGGATGCGGGCGGCCACGTGATGTCTCGGGTCGTTCAGTGCCGCATGAACGGCGGGACGTCGACGTCGTCGTCGGAGATGCCACCGTCATCGGGGCCACCGCCGCCGACGCGCACCGTCGCGCCGTTGGTGTGGGGCACGCTGATCGCCGCGTCCGGCTCGAACACCGACGCCGTGACCGGCGGGCTGACCGCACCGGCCCGCGCCGAGGCGATCGCGGCGCCGGCCGCGGAGGTCGCAGTGGCCGGTTTGCGGCTGGCCGAACCCGCCTCGAACCCGGCGGCGATGACCGTCACCCGGACCTCGTCGCCGAGCGAGTCGTCGATCACGGTGCCGAAGATGATGTTGGCCTCGGGATGCGCGGCATCCTGAACCAGCGAGGCGGCCTCGTTGATTTCGAACAGGCCCAGGTCGCTGCCGCCGGCAATGGACATCAGCACGCCCTGGGCGCCTTCCATCGACGCCTCCAGCAGGGGTGAGTTGATGGCGACCTCGGCGGCCTTGAGCGCCCGGCCGTCGCCGCGCGCCGCGCCGATGCCCATCAGGGCCGTGCCCGCGCCGCTCATGATGCCCTTGACGTCGGCGAAGTCCACGTTGATCAGGCCCGGGGTGGTGATCAGGTCGGTGATGCCCTGCACACCGTTGAGCAGCACCTCGTCGGCACTGCGGAAGGCGTCCATCAGCGACACCGCGGCGTCGCCCATCTGCAGCAGCCGGTCATTGGGGATGACGATCAGGGTGTCGCAGCTCTCCCGCAGCGACTGAATCCCGTTCTCGGCCTGGGTGGAGCGCCGCTTGCCCTCGAACGAGAACGGCCGGGTGACCACGCCGACGGTCAGGGCGCCGAGCTTGCGCGCGATGGTCGCGACGACGGGCGCCCCGCCGGTGCCGGTGCCGCCGCCCTCGCCCGCGGTGACGAACACCATGTCGGCGCCGCGCAGCAGTTCCTCGATCTCGTCCTTGGCGTCCTCGGCGGCCTTGCGGCCCACCTCGGGATCGGCGCCGGCGCCGAGGCCGCGGGTGGAGTCACGCCCGACGTCGAGTTTGACGTCGGCGTCGCTCATCAACAGCGCCTGCGCGTCGGTGTTGATGGCGATGAACTCCACGCCCTTGAGGCCCTGTTCGATCATGCGGTTGACGGCGTTGACGCCGCCACCGCCGATGCCGACCACCTTGATGACGGCGAGGTAGTTGTGCGGGGGGGTCATGGGTCGTCTTCCTCCCTGGTGCCTGATCTGACTTTTCCGGAGTACTCGACCGTGTCCCTAAACCCTCAACCTCAACCATAGGCTTAGAGTTATGTCAAGTAGTTCCGCGTACTCAGCAAGTTAGGTGCTGGCCACGGCCGGGTGCCGCAGGCGCGCCGCGTGTTGCATGGATTTTTCGATCTCGCGGCGGCTGCCGTCCCGCCGACTTCTGCACCGGGGCGGTTGAACGGCCCGATCCACGACCCTCGCGCAGAACTCGGCGGCGACTACCGGCCGCGGGTTACTTGACCGTCGGCAGGTCCGGACTGGACACGTCGTAGGTGCGGCCGGGTTGGGTCAGCAGCGCGGCCAGTTTCTCGGCCTTCTCCTCGGTGCGGTCGTTGGTTCCCCACACCACCACCCGGCCATCGGTCAGGGTCAGCGTGATCGAGGCCACCGACGGCGCCGCCACCCGGCCCACCTGGCCGGCCACGTCGGGACGCAGCGACGTCAGCACCTCCAGGGCGGCCCGGGTCGGCGGGTCGGCCGGCCCGGGGTTGTCGACGTCGAGGTACGGCAGGCCGGGTGGGGCCAATGGGCTCATGTAGTCCACGCCGTCGCGGTCGTAAAGGTGGGGCCCGTCGGGAAAGTCCTTGACGGCGACCGGAACCCGCTCGGCGATGGTGATCCGCAACGTGGACGGGTACTCGCGCTGCACCCGCGCGGTGGCCACTCGCCGGATGGTCGCGACGCGGTCGGCCACACCGTCGGTGTCGACCTGCAGCAGCGGCGTGCCGATATGGACGCCAGCCGCATCCAATACCTGGTCCCTGGTCACCGACCCGGTTCCCACCACCACGACGTTGCGCACCGACATCAGCGGGGTGAAGTACAGGACCAGCCCCAGCCCGACCGCGAGCACCAGCGCCAGCAGCCCGAGGACCACCACCTTGAGGCCGCGCACCGAACCGCGGGCGGGGGTTCCGGCACCGCCGGGGCTGCGCGTTCGCCGTTTGGCTTCCCGCCGGGCCTCCTCGATGGCGCGGGCCCGCGCTTGGGCCTCGCGCCGCTCGGCCCGCTCGCGCCGTTCCCGTCGGCGCGGTCCCTCGAACTCCGACTCCGCGTCGGGATCCGGTTCGGCCGGCGGCACGTCCAGCGGGACGGTCATCGCGTCGGTCACCGGCTCGGTCGCCTCCCCGGTGGGCGGATCGCCGTCCGGCTGCCCCGGCTCGGTCACCTCAGTGCCGCCGGCCCGGGACGTGCCGGTTGGCCGCGGCCTGGATCTCGGTGAGGATCTCCGGCCCGAGCATGGTCACGTCGCCGGCGCCCATGGTGACCACCACATCACCGGGGCGGGCCACCTCGGCGACGCGGGCGGCCACCGCCGAGACGTCGGGTTCGTAGCTCACCGCGGTGCTGACGTGCCCGGCGACGGTGGCCCCGCTGACACCGGCCATCGGTTGTTCCCGCGCGGCGTACACGTCCAGCACGAAGACCCGGTCGGCGCCGTCCAGCGCGGACCCGAACTCTTGGGCGAAAGCCTTTGTGCGCGAATACAAGTGGGGTTGGAAAACGGCCAGCGTACGACCCCCGCCGCCCTGCTCGGCCACGGTTCGCAGCGCCGCCAGCGCCGCCCGGATCTCGGTGGGGTGGTGCGCGTAGTCGTCGAACACCCGGACACCGTTGGCCACGCCCACCAGCTCGAAGCGCCGGCGCACCCCCTCGAACCCGGCCAGCCCGTCGAGGACGACGTCCGGCGCGGCGCCGATCTCGACGGCGGACAACAGCGCGCCCAGCGCGTTGAGGGCCATGTGCCGACCGGGCACCGACAACCGCATCGCGCGCGGCCGGCTCTCCCCCGCCAGCTGGATCTCGGCGACCGCCCCGGTGCCCTGCTGCTGCCAGTTCACCAGCCGCGCGGCCAGCGGCAGGGGCCCGTCAGCCGCGCCGTAGGCCAGCACCCGGACGCCCTGGGCCGCGGCGCGGCCGGCCAGGTCCGCGGCGCCGGGATCGTCGGTGCACACCACCAGCACCCCGCCCGGTGCGATGCGGTCGACGAAGGCGTCGAACACCTCGTGGTAGGCCTCCGTGCTGCCGAAGAAGTCCAGATGGTCGGCCTCGATGTTGGTGACGACGGCGATGTCGGGCGTGTACTCGAGCAGCGAGCCGTCACTCTCGTCGGCCTCGGCCACGAAACACGACCCGCTGCCGTGGTGCGCATTGGTGCCGGCCTCCCCCAGTTCGCCGCCCACGGCGAACGACGGATCCAGCCCGGCGTGCTGCAGGGCGACGATCAGCATCGAGGTGGTGGTCGTCTTGCCGTGCGTCCCGGTGACCAGCGCCGTGGTGTGCCCGGCCATCAGCCGCGCCAGCACCACCGGGCGCAACACGATCGGAATGGCGCGCCGGCGCGCCTCGACGAGTTCGGGATTCGTCTTGGGAATTGCCGCGTGGGTGGTGATGACCGCCGTCGGGCCGCCGGGCAGCAGATCCAGCGCCGCCGCGTCGTGCCCGATGTTGATCAGGGCGCCGCGGGCCCGCAGCGCCACGACACCGCGGGACTCCTTGGCGTCCGAGCCCGACACCAGCGCGCCCCGGTCCAGCAGGATCCGGGCGATGCCCGACATGCCGGCACCACCGATGCCGACCATGTGCACCCGGGCCAACTCGGGGGGCAGCTCTGCGGCCGTCGTCATGAGGCTGCTTTCGAATCATGTTGCGCCCTGCCGACTTCCAGGGCGACGCGGGCGACGTGTTCGGCGGCGTTGCGGTGTCCGAAACCGGCCGCGGCGGCCGCCATGGCGGCCAGCCGGGGCGCGTCGGTGATGAGCGCACCAACGGTCTCGGCGACGAACTGCGGCGTCAGATCCGCGTCGTCGACGAGTAGACCGCCGCCGGCATCGACGACCGGCAGCGCGTTGAGGCGCTGTTCCCCGTTGCCGATCGGCAGCGGTACGTACACCGCCGGCAGCCCGGCGGCCGACACCTCGGCGACCGTCATCGCACCCGAACGGCACACCGCCAGGTCGGCGGCCGCGTAGGCCAGATCCATTCGATTGAGATACGGCACGGCGACATAGGGCGGTGTGGCGGGGCCCGGCGCCGGCAGATCGAGGGTGTTCTTGGGTCCGTGCGCATGCAGCACCGACACCCCGCGGGCCGCCAGCGCCGGCGCGGCCGCCGACACCGCCCGGTTGAGCGACTGCGCCCCCTGCGATCCGCCGAAGACCAGCAGCACGACGGCATCGTCGGCGAAGCCGAAGTGAGCCCGTGCGGTGCTGCGCAGCGCCGCCCGGTCCAGGTTGCTGATCGCCGCGCGCACCGGCATCCCGACGACCTCGGCGGCCAGCCCGGAGTCGGGCACCGCCGCCAGCACCCGCCGGGCGCTTCGGGCGCCCAGCTTGTTGGCGATTCCGGCCCGCGCATTGGCCTCGTGGATGACGACGGGGACGCGCCCGCGGGCCGCCAGGTACGCCGGCACCGCGACGTAGCCGCCGAAGCCGATCACCACGTCGGCGTCGACGTCGTCGAGGACGGCCCGGGTCTCCCGGATCGCGCGGCGCAGCCGCAGCGGCAGCCGGAACAGGTCGCCGGTGAGCTTGCGCGGCAGCGGAACCGGGGTGACCAGCCGCAGGTCGTAGCCGCGTTCGGGAACCAGCCGGGTCTCCAGACCGCGGGCGGTGCCCAGCGCGGTGATCCGCGACCCCGGCGCCAGCGAGTTGAGCGCATCGGCGACCGCCATGGCCGGCTCGACGTGGCCGGCCGTGCCGCCGCCGGCAAGAACCACCGATATCCGACTGACCTCTTGGTCGCGCCGCTGCTGCCCGCCGCGGGCCGGCGGTGTGACCGAGTCACTCACCCGTAACGCTGACCTTCCAACGCGCGCTGCCGATATGCCTGCGGCCGTCCGCCGCGTGCCTCGCGCCGGCC
>WBZP01000490.1_pt1 | contig 53304 bp, 42 predicted proteins | sample 5204301 | NCBI WGS metagenome assembly WBZP01 (sample SAMN12412401, study PRJNA552823) | activated sludge metagenome | isolation source: activated sludge from nitrification reactor of wastewater treatment plant... | place: USA: Pennsylvania | collected 2017
CTTTCAGGGTAAATGCTTTGGCGAGAAAGGTGGGGTCCCACTGTTTTTCATTCCGGTTGATTTCGTACTGGCCAGCCTTGTCTTTACTGCCGGGATCATCGGAATACAGCGCAGCCAGGGTTTTCATATCACGGCGGCCGCTTTCCAGCTGGTGCTTGAAATCCTTCAGCTGCTCCACCGCGTATTCTTCTGCATCGCGGCTGGCCTTGGGATATACCACGATCTGGCCAATCTCCACTTCACTTTCATAAAATGCCAGGCTGTCGCGGGGTATCTGGTCAAAATAAGCCTTCACCTCATTGGGGGTGATGCGAACATTCTCTACAATCTTATTGCGCATGGCGCCGGCCAGTTTGCGGTCGCGGAATCCTTCTTTAAAATCTTCCTTGAGCTGGTAAACGGTGCGGCCCGCTACTTTCTCCAGTTCTTCCTTGGAGCCGTACATATTAATGAAGCCGCGGATCTGGTTGTCGATATCCGCAGATATTTCCTCATCAGAAACAGGCAGGGAATCTTTCTCGGCCTGCAGTACAAGGGCTTTAACCCCCATGGATTGTTCCAGGGAAAGACAACGGGCATTGGGGGGCAGTTCCACGCCCTGGCGCTGCATGTCAAGCAACTGGTTGTCAACATCACTGCGCAGCACGATTTTATCGCCCACTACGGCAATGATTTTATCCGCGAGCACTTTGCGGGGCTGTGCTCCGGCTGTATGCAACAGAAAACAAAAGAATAAGACAGCACCAAAAAATCTCATGATCAGCATGTTAACGTAAAAATAAGGCAGATGACGGGTGAGGCCGCCATCTGCCCGGATGATTTAACATTTGTTTCAGTGAAGGATGAATGCATAAGAAAATCATCTGGCAGCAGAAAGCACGTTCTGCTACTTCCCTGATCACAAACCCTGATTCACCGCATCAACCTTCAACTTTAAACTTTAAACCTTAAACCTTAAACCTTTTATAAAGTCCGCTTCACTTCCACTTCTTCAAAAGCTTCCACGATATCACCTACCTGCAGGTTGGCATAGTTCCGGATGGTGAGACCGCACTCCATGTTGGTGGGCACTTCCTTCACATCATCCTTATACCGTTTCAGGCTTCCAAGTTCTCCGGTGAAGATTACGATGCCATCACGTACCAGGCGCACGCGGTTGTTGCGGGCAATTTTTCCGCTGATAACAATACAACCGGCCACCGTAGCTTTATCAAACTTATATACTTCCTTCACTTCCACATTGGCGAGGATTTTCTCTTCCACCGTGGGCTCCAGCATACCTTCCATCGCGCTTCTGATTTCGTCGATGGCCGTGTAAATGATAGAGTAAAGCTTGATCTGGATAGCCTCGTTTTCGGCCAGGCGGGCTGCCTGCAGGGTGGGTCGTACGTTAAAGCCGATGATGATGGCATCCGATGCGTTGGCCAGGGTAACATCACTCTCGGTGATGGCGCCCACGGCTTTATGGATCACTTTCACCACAATCTCCTGCGTGCTGAGTTTCTGCAGGGAGTCGCTGAGGGCTTCCACTGAACCGTCCACATCACCTTTGATGATCACATTGAGTTCCTTGAAGTTACCCAGCGCCAGCCTGCGGCCAATCTCATCGAGGGTGATATGCTTCTTGGCACGCATACCCTGTTCGCGGAGGATCTGTCCGCGCTGGTAAGCTTTTTCTTTTGCCAGTGCCTCGTCTGCATATTCCTTAAAGGTTTCACCGGCCTGTGGAGCACCGTTCAGACCCAGGATCAGCACGGGGGTAGAGGGTGGCGCTGTTTCAATGCGCTGGTTGCGCTCGTTGTACATGGCCTTTACCTTTCCGAAATACTGACCGGATACAATCATGTCGCCCTGGTTAAGCGTACCATTTTGTACCAGCACCGTGGCCACATAGCCACGTCCTTTATCGAGCGTTGCTTCAATCACGGTTCCGTTGGCTGCCTTTTCAGGATTGGCCTTCAGGTCCAGGATATCTGCTTCGAGGAGGATTTTTTCCATGAGCAGATCGATATTCAGGCCTTTTTTGGCACTGATTTCCTGGCTCTGGTATTTACCACCCCAGCTTTCCACCAGCAGGTTCATCTGGCTCAGCTGTTCGTAAATCTTGGTAGGATTGGCGCCATCTTTATCAATTTTATTGATGGCAAAAATCATGGGAACGCCCGCAGCCTGTGCATGCGAAATCGCTTCCTTGGTTTGAGGCATCACCGCGTCATCCGCCGCAACTACAATTACGGCAATGTCGGTAACCTTGGCACCACGGGCACGCATAGCCGTAAATGCTTCGTGACCGGGTGTATCCAGGAAAGTGATGTGCCGTCCGCTCTGGAGGGTTACCTCGTAAGCGCCGATATGCTGGGTGATACCACCTGCTTCACCGGCGATCACATTGGTGTTCCGGATATGGTCGAGCAAAGAAGTTTTACCGTGGTCAACGTGACCCATGATGGTTACAATGGGGGCACGCGGTTTCAGATCTTCTTCATCATCTTCTTCCTCCTCATCATCCAGATCAGCGGCATCTTCCACGCCAATGAATTCCACATCGTAGCCAAATTCGCTGGCCACCAGTTCAATCACATCAGCTTCCAGGCGCTGGTTGATGGAAACCATGATGCCCAGGCTCATACATTTGCTGATCACATCGGCAAAGCTCACATCCATCAGGTTGGCCAGTTCACTCACCGAAATAAATTCGGTAACCTGCAGCTTGTTGCTGCCTTCCTCCATGCCTTCGCGCTGTTCTGCGAGTTCATCCCGCTTCGCCTTCCGTATTTTGGCTTTCAGGCTCTTGCCACGGCCGGTGCTTCCGGCCAGTTTAGCCTGGGTTTCGCGGATTTTATCCTGGATCTCTTTGGCATCGATTTCCCGGTCTTCCCGCCGTCCGCCGCCTTTGCCGGCGCTGAAACGACCACGGTCGCCGGGTTTGCCGGCTCCTGTGCCACCTGATCTTCCGGTAGGACCACCTTGTTGTATGGGTGGCACCCCTTTTCTTTCCACAGGTATGCGTTTACGCTTGCGCTTATCATCCGCATCGCGTTTAGGGCGGGTATCGTTGTCAACCGGCAGTTCTATCTTACCCAGAATCTTGGGACCTTCCAGTCGCTCGGCGCGGATATTTTCAATCGCGGGTGGCACTTCCGGTTTCGGTGTTTCCACCGGCGGCGGAGCCGGCTGTTCCGGTTCGGCAGGTACTTCTGCAGGAGGAGGCGGAGCAGGAGCTTCCGCTTTTTTAGCGGTTTTCTTCGGACGGGTAGAAGAATCAATGGCATCCAGGTCAATCTTGGTTACCACTTTAGGCGCTTCCAGTTCCGGCACATCAATTTTAACCACTTCCGGCTGCGCGGGTTCTGCCGGTGGTTCCGCTTTGGGTGTTACCAGATCGGCCGTCCAGCCGGCCTTGGCTTCCGGTTGCGGAGCAGGTTTCTCCGGCGCAGGTGTTTCCTTCTTGCGGAACGACAGGTCTTCCTCGTCCTTCTTCTTGCGGGGCTCGGCGGCGCCGGCGCCTTTCGATAATTCAATTTTCTCCGCGTTCTGACGGGCTACTTTATCCTGCTGGAATTCCTGCTGCAGGACGCGGTACATTTCTTCCGTCAGCTTGGCCGTAGGTTTCAGGTCATCGCTGCTGAACCCTTTGGATACCAGGAAGTCGATAAGGGTGTCCTTACCAATATTGAATTCCTTGGCGGCGGCCATCAAACGGGGTGTATTGCTTGCTGTTTCTGACATTCGGTACTCTTAAAAATTGCTGTCGTGGTTAGTTACGGTTACTGGGTTCGGTCGTATTAATCTTTGTCGAATTCTTCCTTGAGAATGCGCAGCACATCGGCGATGGTTTCCTTTTCCAGGTCGGTGCGGCGCTCCAGTTCTTCGGGGCTCAGCGCCAGTACGGAACGGCCGGTATCGCATCCCACTCCTTTCAGGGTATCAATTACCCATGGTTCGATCTCATCGCTGAATTCATCCAGGTCAATATCAAATTCTTCTTCTTCTCCTTCATTATCCCTGTATACATCAATTTCGTAGCCGGTGAGTTCGCAGGCGAGTTTGATATTCACCCCGCGCTTGCCGATCGCCAGGGAAACCTGGTCGGGCTTCAGGTAAACAGTGGCGTGTTTCTTTTCTTCATTCAGGTCGATGCTGGTGATTTTAGCGGGCGTAAGTGAACGCTGGATCAGCAGCTGGATATTGGTGGTCCAGTTGATCACATCAATATTCTCATTCTTCAGTTCGCGTACAATACCATGAATACGGCTGCCCTTCATACCCACACAGGCGCCTACGGGATCGATGCGGTCATCGAAGCTTTCCACGGCAATCTTGGCGCGTTCACCGGGTTCACGTACGATGCGGCGCACCACGATGAGACCATCAAATATTTCAGGCACTTCTATTTCGAGCAGTTTTTCCAGGAACACCGGGCTGGTGCGGGATACGATGATAGCGGCCTGGTTGTTTTTCAGTTCCACTTTCTTCACCACGCCCCGAACGGTTTCGCCTTTCTTGAAATAATCAGAGGGAATCTGTTCTGATTTGGGCAGCACCATTTCGTTTCCTTCCTCATCCAGCAGCAGCACTTCTTTCTTCCACACCTGGTATACTTCGCCGCTCACGATTTCGCCCACGCGGTCTTCATATTTCTTGATGAGCAGGTTCTTCTTGAGATCATTGATCCGGCTGGCAAGCGTTTGTTTACCGGCGAGGATGGCGCGGCGCCCGAACTCCTTCTGGATATCCACCTCTTCATACAGCTCTTCGCCCACCTGGTAATCAGGCTCAATCTTGATGGCATCGCTGTACTCAATTTCGGTAAGGGTATTATAAATATCCCCGTCATCCACGATGGTGCGGCGGCGGAAGATCTCGAGGTCTCCCTTCTGATCGTTCACAATCACGTCGAACTGTTCGTCACTGCCATACTTCTTACGGATAAGCGTTTTGAATACATCCTCCATCACTTTCATAAGTGTTGGACGGTCGATGTTTTCCGCTTCCTTGAATTCCTGAAAGGAATCGATGAGGTTGATACGTGCCATGATCGCTTGCCGGTCTCGCTGTTTTGTATCCCGCCGGCCGGGGATTTTTGTTATTTGATTTGTTTAAAAAGACACCTGCACGGTGGCAGTTTTAATATCCGCATACGCCAACTCACGGTTGTGCGTAACCGCTTTTTTGTTTTTTCCTTCGGTGTACTCAATCCGGATGCCGCTGCCGTCTGCTTCCGTCAGTTTGCCCTTCAGCACAGTTCCGTCGTGCAGCGCGATTTCGAGCTGCCGGCCGGTGTTCTTCCGGTACTGGCGTTCCAGCTGCAGGGGCTCATCCACACCAGGGCTCGACACCTCCAGTGAAAAATCTCCTTCCGGGTACCAGCCCTTTTCTTCAATCAGCTTGTACAAACCCCGGTTGATCCGGATACATTTCTCAATACTCAGTCCGCTGTCAGCATCCAGGAAAACCTTGATGTTGTTTGTGGGCTTTACCCGCACCGACACCAGGAATACATCCGGATCGCCGGCAATTACCTGGCTGATCAGGGCAGTGAGGGCGGCTGTAGAGGTTGGTTCGCTCATTGGTAAAAAAGAAGGGAACGTTTTCCGTTCCCTTCCAGTGCTTCTTTTTGTCCGTGGCAAATGTACAGAACTATTCCGGATTTCCAAAACAGACCGTCAGATTAGGGGGAAGAGGCGGTGGCCGGTAGCCCCCAATGACTACCTTTGCGTTATGAACCTGATACGGATCGCGATAGAATTATTCGTACTGTACCTCTTGTACAAACTGGTATTCGACCTTATCATTCCCATGGCCCGCACCACCAAAGAGGTAAAAAAGCAATTCCATGAGATGAATAGCAGGATGCAGGACAGCCAGGTGCAAAACCCGCCACCTCCCCGGAGCAGCCACAGCCGTTCCAAAGATGATTATATAGATTTTGAAGAAGTGAAATAACCCCTCAGAGCCCCAGGTCTTCAATCCTTTCCTCCGGCTGCAACAGCCTGGTCTGCATGCCAGCCGCCGCTGCCCCGGCAATATTGGCTGCGGCATCATCAATAAAAAGGGTTTCAGCTGCCAGCAGGCCGGCATCGCCCAGTGCCCAGGTGAAGGTTTCCGGGTAAGGCTTACGGCGGCCAATGCTGTGGGAATACCAGGCTTTTTCAAACAGGCTGTCGAAATGGATACCAAAATCCAGGCTGAACTGCCGGCTGAAGGCTGCCTGGTGGATACTGTTGGTATTGCTGAGCAGGAAAATGCGGTAACGCTGCCGAAGCTCTCCGAGATGCCTGACAGAAGGGGCCCTGAAATCAAGAAGAATGGCATTCCAGGCCGCTTCCACCGCGTCGGTGGGGGTTCCCGGTGCGCAGTATTGCTGCATCCGCTGCAAAAAATCCGGGTTGCTGATCTGCCCGGTTTCCAGGGCTTCAAAGAGATGATCGGCCGACTCTTTGGAATAAAAGGAATCAAAATTGTCAACCCCCAGCCGGGCGAAAGCCGCTGCGGCTTTTTCAAAGGAGATATCGAGCAGTACACCCCCCAGGTCGAACACAATGTTTTTAATACCGTCCATTTGATTTAACTTAACCGCGAAAGTAATCTTGTTTTTCCAGCCCCCGCCCTGTGAAACCTTTCTACTATGCAGGTTTTTAAAAACAGGGTGATCACCGGCGCCGCCGGCAAACCCATTACACTGGATGTTTTTTGTCCGGATACCTCTGCCCCCGTATCCTGGCTGATCTATGCACATGGTTTCAACGGGTTCAAGGACTGGGGCAACTTTGACCGCATTGCCGGCAAAATAGCAGAAGCAGGGATGGCATTGGTGAAGTTCAATTTCTCCCACAACGGCACTACCCCGGAAGAGCCGGAACAGTTCACCGACCTGGAAGCTTTCGGGCAGAACAACTATACCAAACAACTCACCGACCTGAAAGCGGTTACCGACTGGATATGCAGCAATAATAACCCCTGCAGGGTGTTGCTGGACCCGCAAAGGCTTTACCTCCTCGGGCACAGTATGGGCGGCACCATTGCCCTGCTCTATGCAGCAGAAGATCCCCGCATCCGTAAGCTGGTTACCTGGGCTGCCCCCAGCGCCTGTAAAACACCCTGGGGTAACTGGCCGGCTTCCAAAATGGCGGAATGGAAACATGCGGGCGTTCAATATCACACCAATACCCGCACCGGGCAGCAAATGCCCCTGTACTATCAGCTGTACCGGGATTACGAGGCCCATAAAGACCGGCTGGATGTGGAAAAAGCCATCTGTTCCTTATCGGTTCCGGTATTGATCTGCCACGGCACCCTGGATATTTCAGTACCGCCCGAAGCAGCCGAACAGCTGCATGGCTGGCAGCCGGCCGCCGAATTGTTCCTGGTAGAGAGTAATCATGTATTTGACCGGAAGCATCCCTGGGTGGTTACCTGGCTGCCACCTGCTACGGAACAGGTACTGGATAAAACCCTCCGGTTCCTGCAGCAAAAAACCCCCGTAGCAGGAGCTACGGGGTTGTAATGTATGAGGGGTTACAGTGTGCGGTCAGCGGGCCAGGTGCAGGTACCGGCGACGCATCCGGCTGCCCTTCATGTAAAACTTGATGGGGTAAACTTCAGGCGACTGAAACAGCTTGGTCACAAAATTGCGCCAGGCGTATTTAAGCGGATGCTGCGGGGTTTGATTGATTTTGTTGTTCATGGGAATGGCTTTAGCTCAGGGAACAACGTAAATTACCTCCCTTTATTGTGTGGAAGCGTTAAGTGTTTGCAAAAACTTCACCCAAAGCAATGCCCAACCCTAACCGGGTAAGGGCGGATGTATCGGAAGGGTTAGTAAATCGCTGTAAAATCAGTTGCGGGACCTGGAGAACTGCCGGTCGCGTTTATAGTATTTTACCGGGTAATCATCGCTGGGTCGTGTAAGCCGGGTGAATAGGTTCATCACCATTTTCACCAGCGAGGGCTGTCCCGGCTTGCTGGTAGGGTTTTGCATTTTCATAGGTATTAGTAAATGAGTAACGGTCAGGAAAGGAATTTATTGTAAGGCCTCAGTAATTGATCACCTGCTCTTCCATCACAGCCGGTTGCTCCCTGAATGCATATTGCTGATTCCGGAGCTGCGGCTCGAAACCGGCTTCGCGGATGGCTTCCTGGATACTGCGGCTGGTGAAGCGGTGCGGGGCGCCGGCGGCACTTACCACATTCTCCTCAATCATGATACTGCCGAAGTCGTTGGCGCCGGCGTGCAGGCATAGCTGGGCTGTTTTCTTACCAACGGTAAGCCAGCTGGCCTGGATATTCTGCACGTTGGGAAGCATAATCCGGCTCATGGCAATCATGCGGATATATTCATCGGGGGTTGTGAGGTTATGTACACCCCGGATACGGGCCAGCAGGGTATCCACATCCTGGAAGGTCCAGGGAATGAAAGCAATGAAACCCTTTGCCTCAGCGGGTTTCCGGCTCTGTACCTCCCGGATTTTCACCAGGTGCTCAAAGCGTTCAGCGAGGGTTTCCACATGGCCGAACATCATGGTGGCACTGGTAGTGATGTTGAGCTTGTGCGCTTCATGCATGATATCCAGCCACTCCTGGGCGCCGCATTTCCCTTTGCTGATGAGCCGGCGTACACGGTCGTTGAGGATTTCAGCTCCCGGACCCGGCAGGCTGTCGAGCCCGGCCTCCTTCAGTGCCATCAGTACCTCGCGGTGGGTGCTTTTTTCCAGTTTGGTGATATGGGCAATTTCCGGGGGGCCCAGCGTATGGAGTTTGATCTGCGGGTAGAGGCGTTTCAGCTCCCGGAAGAGATTGACATAATAACTGAGTCCCAGCTCCGGGTGATGCCCGCCCTGCAGCAGCAGCTGTTCACCGCCGTACCGAATCGTTTCGTCAATCTTCTTTTTATAGGTTTCTATATCGGTGATATAGGCTTCGGGATGCCCCGGTACCCGGTAAAAATTACAGAACTTACAATTGGCGATACATACGTTGGTCGTGTTCAGGTTGCGGTCAATGATCCACGTTACCTTTCCGTGCGGCACCTGAATTTTCCTTAATTCATCGGCCACATACATCAGCTCCGCCAGCGGTGCCTGCTGAAACAGGTACATCCCTTCTTCCACCGTCAGAAATGCACGTTGCAGCGCTTTTTCATACAAATCATTCAACATCGTTCTACCGTTTGAATAATAAAGAACAAAAGTACATGCATTCGGTTGTAATTTTATTATATGCTGAAACGCAGCACTTTGCTGATGGCCTTCTGTATACTGGCCGCCTATGTTTCTCCGGCCCAGGAAATCCTGTCGCCCCGCACCGAAGCGCAGCTGCTTACCCGGATGCCTTTCAAACAATTCAGCGGGGGCGTCATGATCGTACAGGCACTCCTCAATGATATTCCTGACACCCTCTCGTTTATCCTCGATACCGGCAGCGGCGGCATTTCACTGGATTCGGGTACCTGCAGCCGCTATGGCATCGTGCCCAGGGCTTCGGATACCATGGTAACCGGCATGGGCACCACCCGCAAGGCCCGGTTTGCCTATAAACAGCGGCTGCGCTTTGCCGGGGGGCTGGAAGAAAAAGACCTCGATTTTCATATCAACAATTACGAGCTGCTCACCAGTGTTTATGGTGAACAGATCGATGGCATCATCGGCTACAGCTTTCTGCGGCGGCATATTCTGAAGATCAATTTCGACAGCCTGTTTATTGATGTGTTCAGTCCGGGCGAAATCCGCTACCCCCGGCAGGGCAGCCTGCTTCGGCCGGCCTTTACATCCTTACCCATCCAGTCGCTGTACCTCAAAGACCGCCGGAAAATTCATTTTAATTTTTACTTCGATACCGGTGCGGGTCTTTGCTTCCTGATGAGCGAGCAGTTTGCGAAAGACAGTGCCGTGCTGAAAACCAACCGGAAAATGATCCGTACACAGGCGGAAGGCATGGGCGGAAAGCTGCAGATGCAGCTTACGGTGGTAAAAATGCTGCAGGTGGGTCAGTACAAATTCAGGAATGTGCCCACCTATGTTTTCCAGGACGATTACAATGTTACCTCCTATCCCTTTGTGGGTGGGCTGCTCGGGAACGACCTGTTGCGGCGTTTCAACCTCATCCTGAATTATCCGCAGCGCGAGATTCACCTCCAGCCCAACACCCATTACAACGAGCCTTTCGATTATGCCTATACGGGAATGGCTACCTACTTTTTCAACGGCCGCATTTATATTGAAGATGTGATCCCGGGATCGCCCGCGGAAAAGGCCGGGCTGAAATCGGGTGATATCCTGGTGGGGGTAGGCGCCAACTTCAGCAACAACATCATGCAATACAAAACCATGCTGCAGAACACCCATGAAAAGATCAGCCTGGTAATCCAGCGCGATGGCGAACTGCTGCAGCGGTATATCAAACCAGACAGCATCCTCTGACAGCCGGCGCGTGATGAACGCCGCCCCCTTAACTTTGCCGGATGATCCAGTATGAAAGATTTTCCCTTTCCAATGGGCTGAAAGTGCTCGTGCATGAAGACCGCAGCACCCCCATGGTAGTAGTGGATGTGATTTATGATGTGGGCGCGCGGGACGAAAACCCCGATAAAACAGGCTTTGCCCATCTCTTTGAGCACCTGATGTTTGGCGGGAGCCTGCATGTACCCGTGTACGATGAACACCTGCAGCTGGCCGGTGGCGAAAACAATGCCTTCACCACCAATGACCTCACCAATTATTACTGCCAGCTGCCGGCCGAGAATATGGAAACCGCTTTCTGGCTTGAAAGCGACCGCATGCTGAGCCTGGCTTTCAGCGAAAAAAGCCTGGAAGTGCAGCGCAAAGTGGTATGTGAGGAATTCAAGGAACATTACATCAACAAACCCTATGGCGATGTATGGCATATCATGCGCGACCTGGCTTACACCCGCCATCCCTACCGGTGGATGACCATCGGCCGTGAACTGAAACATGTGGAAGATGCCAGCCTGCAGGATGTGAAGGATTTTTTCGCGAAACACTATAATCCTGCCAACGCCATCCTGGTGGTAGCCGGCAATACGGATGCCGCTGCTGTGAAGGAGCTGGCGGAAAAATGGTTCGGGCCGATTCCTTCCGGACAGAAATACCACCGCCTGCTGCCCGTGGAGCCTCCGCAAACAGCCCCCCGCGTGAAGGAAGTAACGGCCGATGTGCCACTCGACGCCCTGTACAAATGCTGGCATATCGCCGGTAGACTTGACAACCGGTATTACGCTACCGAGCTGATTACGGAAATACTCAGCGGCGGCGGATCATCCCGCCTCTTCCAGGCATTGGTAAAGGAACAGCAGCTGTTCAGTAATATTGAGTGTTTTCATTTCGGCAGCTTCGATGCCGGGCTGCTGACGATTGAAGGGAAACTCGTGAAAGGAGTGGATATCAAAGCGGCGGAAGCCGCCGTGATGCGGGAAGTGGATAAACTGCTGCAGGATGGTATCAGTGACAAGGAGCTGCAGAAGGTGAAAAACAAAACAGAAAGCATGCTGGCCTTTGAAGACATGAGCCTGATGAACCGGGCCACCAACCTGGCCATTTATGAACTGCTGGGCGATGCCGGCCTCATCAACGAGGAGCTGGTGCGCTTCCAGGAAGTAACGGCCACCGATATACGCGAAGAGGCTGCGGCCATTTTCCGCGAGTCCAACTGCAACACCCTTTATTACCGGAGCCGCTCATAAGCCCTGAAACCAACCAACACCCATGCTCAACAGACTGACCGCCCCCCCGATAAAAGATGCAGTGGAATTTGAACTGCACCTGAAACCTTATCAGCCCTATACCCTGCGCAATGGTATCCAGGTATATGCCATCAACGCCGGCTCGCAGGATGTCCTGCAGCTGGAGTGGGTGTTTTATGCCGGTAACAGTGTGGAAAGCGCTCCGGCCGTAGCCGCAGCCACCAGCCACCTGCTGAAAAACGGCACCCGCAGCCGCAGCGCTTTTGATATTAATGAACAGTTTGAATACTTTGGCGCTTCGTGCAGCCGGCACTGTTACAACGAAACCGCTACGGTAACCCTGCACACCCTCAGCCGTCACCTGCCCGCGCTGCTGCCCGTGATCCGTGATATGATTACCGATTCGGTATTTCCGCAGCAGGAGCTGGAAATTTACCAGCAGAACAGCCGGCAGAAGCTGAGTGTAAACCTCCGGAAATGTGATTTTGTAGCCAACCGGCTCATTGATGCCTACATATTCGGCGAACAGCATCCCTATGGTAAATACACCCGCGATGAAGATTACGCGGCGCTCACTGCTGACCAACTCCGGGAGCATTTCAGCAAATACTATGTAAACGGACAGTGCGTGCTGTTTGCGGCAGGAAAGCTGCCCGAAGACCTTTTTGCACAGCTCGACGCGCAGTTTGGCGACCTGCCTTTGCAGGCGGCACCCAGGGTAAGACCCGCGCCCGTGCCGCGGCATCCCGCCACGGAAAAAAAATACCGCATTCAAAACGACCCGAACGGGGTGCAGGGCGCCATCCGCATTGCCACGCCTTTTCCCGACCGTCACCACCCTGATTTTGCAAAAATGATGGTACTGAACACGGTATTCGGCGGCTATTTCGGATCGAGGCTGATGAGCAATATACGGGAAGAAAAGGGATACACCTACGGTATCCACAGCTTCCTTCAGAACCACCTGCACGAAACGGCCCTGATGATCAGCACCGAGGCCGGGCGTGATGTGTGCGAGGCAGCGGTGGATGAAATCTATAAAGAGATGCTGCTGCTCACTGAAGAGCCCGTAGACGCGGAAGAACTGTCACTGGTGCGCAACTACCTGATCGGGGTGATTCTCGGCGACCTGGATGGTCCGTTCCACATTATCGGACGCTGGAAAAACATCCTGCTCAACGGCCTGGATGAGCAATATTTCCACCACTCGGTGCAAACCATCAAAACAATTTCCGCGGAAGAACTGCAGGCGCTCGCGCAGCAGTATTTTGTACGCGAAAAATTTTATGAACTCATTGTGATTTAAGTTTTTTTACTCCATCTTTAAGGAGGCAATTTTGCAGCATGCGTTTTTTACTCAGGATACTGATCACCACCATCAACGCTTTCATTCTTTCTCATATCCTGCCCGGGATAAAGATTGAGAATTTCTTTACGGCCATCCTGGTGGCCGTAGTACTGGCTGTGCTGGACGCGGTGGTGAAGCCCCTGCTGATCCTGCTTACCCTGCCGGCCACCATCCTTACACTCGGACTGTTCCTCTTCGTGATCAACGCCTTCATCATCATCATCGCCGGGCATGTAGTGGACGGTTTTAAAGTGGAAAGCTTCTGGTATGCAATGCTGTTCAGCATTGTACTCTCACTCTTCAATTCTTTTGTACACAAGCGGGCGCTGCGGGAAGAACGTAGAGTTGACGGTTAACGGTTGGCGGTTGATGGTTGATGGTTGACGGTTGACGGGAAGAACATTCTAAGAAGGCTCATTCAATATTCCCTGTTCATCATTCTTTGTTCCCTGTTCCCCTCTCTTTTCATTTTTCCAAATCTCTTCCCGCCTTCCTACCTTCACAGCGGGAAATCCAACCCTCAACGATATGCAGTTCCATAGAAAAGACCTGACGAACGAACAGCTGGTTCAGCTGTACCGGCGCCTCCTGCTGCCCCGCATGATTGAAGAAAAAATGCTGGTGCTGCTGCGGCAGGGGAAGATCAGCAAATGGTTCAGCGGCATCGGGCAGGAAGCCATTGCCGTAGGCGCTACCATGGCTCTCCAAAACGATGAGTGGATCATGCCCCTGCACCGCAACCTGGGGGTATTCACCACCCGTGATATGCCCCTGGGCAAACTCTTCAAACAATGGCAGGGCAATAAAGATGGTTACAGCAAGGGGCGCGAACGCAGTTTTCATTTCGGCAGCCGGGAACATCATATCTGCGGGATGATCAGCCACCTGGGCCCCCAGCTGGCAATCGCGGATGGCGTGGCGCTGGCCCACCAGCTGAGCAATGAAGCAAAGGTAGCCCTGGCCTTTACCGGCGATGGCGGAACCAGTGAGGGGGATTTCCACGAAGCCCTGAACGTGGCGGCCGTGTGGGACCTTCCCGTCATCTTTATCATTGAAAATAATGGTTACGGACTCAGCACACCCGTGCACGAACAGTACCGTTGTTTCAGCCTTGCCGAAAGGGCGCAGGGATATGGCATGCAGGGCGTGCGCATTGATGGAAACAATATCCTGGAGGTATTCGACACCGTAAGTGGTGTAAGGGATTATTGTCTGCGGGAGCGCAAACCCTACCTGATTGAATGCATGACTTTCCGCATGCGGGGCCACGAGGAAGCCAGCGGCGTGAAATATGTGCCGCCGCATCTCTTTGAACTCTGGGAGAAAAAAGATCCGATCAAAAACTACGAGGGCTGGCTGTTGCAGGAGGGCCTGCTGAATGAACAAACGGTAACGGATATACGGGAAGAATTCAGGGATTATATTGAAACAGAACTGAAGCAGGCATACGAAGCGCCCGCCATCGTGCCGGATACGGAAGAAGAGCTGAAGGATATGTATGCACCATTGCCGGGTAATACACCGTATAAAGAAACAACTGCTGCCAAAAAATCCGGGCGTTTCCCCACTGCCATCAGCCAGCAGCCATCAGCCAACCCGGCTGCCGGTCCGGAAAAACGTTTTATCGATGGTATTAAAGAAGCGCTTTGGCAGTCGATGGAAAAACATCCCAACCTGGTACTCATGGGGCAGGACATTGCGGAATACGGCGGCGCATTTAAAATAACGGAAGGCTTTTCCGACAAATTCGGCAAGGCGCGGGTACGGAATACCCCCATCTGTGAAAGCGCCATTGTGGGTGCCGCCCTGGGCCTCTCGCTGCAGGGCTATAAATCCATGATGGAAATGCAGTTTGCCGATTTTGTGACGGTGGGCTTCAACCAGATTGTAAACAACCTGGCCAAGCTGCATTACCGCTGGGGACAAAACGCGGATGTGGTCATCCGTATGCCCACCGGTGGCGGTGTAGGCGCCGGGCCCTTTCACAGCCAGAGCAATGAGGCGTGGTTTGTACATACACCCGGACTGAAAGTGGTGTATCCCTCCACCCCGGCGGAAGCAAAGGGTTTGCTCAATGCCGCCATCAACGACCCCAACCCGGTATTGTATTTCGAACATAAAGCGCTCTACCGCAGTATCAGCGGACCCGTTCCCGAAGAGTACTATGAAGTGGAAATCGGCAAAGCCAGGCTGGTGCAGGAAGGGGAAGACTGCACCCTCATCACCTACGGAAGCGGCGTGCACTGGGCTTTGGAATACGCATCCAAACACCCGGACCGCAGCTTCTACATCCTGGATCTCCGCACCCTGCTGCCGCTGGATTATGACGCCATTGCCACCGCAGTGAAAGCCACCGGAAAACTGCTGTTGCTGCATGAAGACACCCTCACCGGTGGTATTGGTGGTGAAATTGCGGCCTGGGTAGCCGAGCATTGTTTTGAATACCTGGATGCGCCGGTGGTGCGTTGTGCCTCACTGGATACAGCCATCCCCTTTAATATAGACCTGGAAAAGAATTTCATGGCTTACAGCCGGCTGGGGCAATCCATCGATCAGCTGCTGCGGTACTAACAATACAGGCTAAACGTTTTCTGAGCCGGATGCTGAAAAGGCCGGGGGATATTGTCATTTTCCACCAACAAGACAGACAAATTTTTTTCCTCAACGCGTATACTTAATTTACACGCAAACCAATGATATGAAATCATTCTTTTCTGCAGCCCTGCTGCTGTGCTGCCTGGCTGCCGCTGCACAGCCGGCCGGCACCTGGATCACAAACATCAGCCTGGTAAATACCGAAACCGGAAAAATTCAACCCGGTGTAACTGTTCGTATCGACAGTGGCCGCATTGTATCCGTGGGACGGTACAATCCCAAATTCAAAATCCCCGACAGCGCCCGTATCATCGATGGTTCCGGCAAATACCTGATGCCGGGCATGATTGACGGGCATATCCATTTTTTCCAGAGCGGCGGCTTATATACACGACCCGACGCACTGAACCTGAAAAAATTCTATCCGTATGAAAAGGATCAGCATTGGATCCGCGACAATCGTTCCGATCTGATGCGGCGGTACCTTGCCTGCGGTATCACGACCGTGGTGGATGTGGGCGGCCCCTTCGCCAATTTTGAAACAAGAAAACAAAACGACGCGGATCCACTGGCTCCCAATGCCTGGGTTACCGGTCCGCTCATCTCCACCTACCAGCCCCCCAACCTGGATGAAAAAGATCCGCCCATCATCAAAGTGAAAGATGCGGAAGAAGCCAGGGCCCTGGTAAGAAAGCAGCTGCCGTTCAAACCGGATTTAATCAAAATCTGGTACATCGTATTGCCCGGGCAGCCGGCAGAAAAAACCCTGCCTATCGTGCAGGCCACCATTGAGGAAAGTCACAAAAACGGATTGAAAGTGGCTGTACATGCCACCGAATACACCACGGCCAAACTGGCGGTGGAGGCCGGCTGTGATATCCTGGTGCACAGCATTGATGATCGGCCGCTGGATGAAGCGATGCTGAAATTACTGAAAGAAAAAAACATCAGCTATATCCCCACCGCCATCGTTGCATCCAAATACAATGAAGCTTTTACGCAACAGCACCGGCTGGGTATACACGATTTTACTTATGCCAACCCCTTCATGCTGGGCAGCCTCACCGATCTGCAGCACCTGCCCGCCAAAGAAGTGGGAATGGATTATAAAAAAATGCGCGGCATCCTGAAGATTCCTTCAAAAGAAGACAGTACCATCCTGCTGAACCTGCAACGCGTGAGCAATGCCGGTATCCGCATCGCCACCGGTACGGATGCCGGCAATGTGGGCACTCAGCACGGATCATCCTTCCTCGCTGAACTGCAGGCCATGCGAAGCGGGGGTATGAGCAATGCCCGCATCCTGAAAGCCGCTACCCTGGATGCTGCGCGAACCTTTGGCAAAGAACAGTTTACCGGCAGCGTGGAAAAGGGAAAGTGGGCAAACCTGCTGGTGCTGAACCGCAACCCGCTGGACAGTATTGAATATCTGCAGGACATTGCCTGGGTCATCAACCGGGGTACACTCATCAGGCCCGACACCCTGCTTACCGTAAGCCCCGAAATCCTGGTGCAACAGCAGCTCAATGGCTACAACCACCGGAACATGGAAGCCTTCCTGGCGCCTTACAGCGACAGTGTGGAACTATATGAATTCCCCGGAACCCTGTTTGCAAAAGGAAAGGAACAAATGCGCGCCGCCTACAAGGGCATGTTTGAACAGGTTACCAACCTGCATTGCGAACTGGTGAACAGGATCATACAGGGCAACACTGTGATCGATCATGAAAGCGTGAGCGGTTTTGGTCCGCAGAAACTGAAAGCCATTGCGGTGTATACCATTGAAAAAGGGCGTATACAGAAAGTATATTTCATTCAGTAACCATTACCTGAAATGATCAGTATCAGGTGCCGGCCTGCGCAGAATCAATGGCCTCCTCAAAGGAGGATGATAGATTTGGAAAAAATTTAGGGCGCATGGAAAGGCATGACCTGTTCCGGGAATTTCCTGAACATAAAAGTACCATTCTGCAGCTGCGTGAAGGCAGTCGGTCATTCTCCAGAAAATTCGATGAGTACAATCAGCTGGATGAGCAGATTTACCGGATAGAAACCGGCGCGGAAAATACCAGCGATGAATACCTGAACGAACTCAGGCTGAAAAGGGTACATCTCAAGGATGAGCTGTACCGGCAAATGCTGGCCTGGTAAAATTTTGTGATGTATTGAAAAGGCCCCGCTGTTCAGCAGCGGGGCCTTTTCATTCAGAGATTATCGTATTCGTAAATTTCACCAATATGCGTGCCCGGTTCCATCTCCATCACCGGGCGGATGATGCCATCGTGCAGATCATATACCCAGCCGTGCAGATGCGGGCGCTGATCGTGCTTCCAGGCAGCCTGCACTATGGAGGTTTTCGCCAGGTTGATCACCTGTTCCTGCACATTGAGCTCCACCAGCCTGTTCACTTTGGCATCCTCGTTATCAATTTCATCAATTTCTGACTGATGGAAGCGGTACACATCTTTGATATTGCGCAACCATTTATTAATAATGCCGATGCTGTGCCGGCCCAGGGCCGCTTTTACGCCACCGCATCCATAGTGTCCGCACACAATGATATGCTTTACCTTCAGTACATTCACCGCATACTCCAGTACACTCAGCAGGTTCAGATCGGTATGCACCACCATATTCGCAATATTGCGGTGAATGAAAATCTCGCCGGGTTGGGTACCGGTAATCTGGTCGGGCGGCACGCGGCTGTCGCTGCAGCCGATCCAGAGAAATTCGGGAGATTGTACATGGAGCAGCCGGTTAAAGAAGCCAGGATCATCGTGCATTTTTTCAGCCGCCCAGGCTTTATTCTCCAGTAAAAGTTTTTCGTATGATTTCATAATAATTTTTTTAATGTGCCTGGTCGTCCTCCTTTTTAACAGGTTCCGGACTGCCATTCAGCAGTTCGTGCATGGGGTTGTAAATGCTCTTTTTGATTTCCACCCGGATATTCTTCATCGGAGCGTGCAGGGTGAATTCATTGATGGTGTCGATGATATCCTTATCCAGAAAATCGGCCCGGGTACTGTCGATCAGTACATAGGAATTTTCCGGCACTTCTTCCAGCTTCCGTTTTACAATCGGCTTGTTCAGGAAAGATACATCTTTCCGCAGGCGGAACAAATACTTGTTATCGTCGTTCACCACGAACACAGCCGATTTAAAATTGCTGCGCATCACAAAGAACAAGCCTACTACAATACCCACCACAATTCCTTTCAGCAGATCGGTCAGGAGGATGGCGAGGATGGTTACCATAAAAGGAATAAACTGATCCCAGCCTTTGGCATAAAACTCTTTGAACAGTTCCAGCTTTGCCAGCTTATAACCGGTATAAATCAGGATGGATGCCAGCGCGGCATAAGGAATCTGATTGAGCAACCCCGGAATAAATGCCACACATAGCAGGAGCAGTACCCCGTGAAGAATGGCCGAGAGCTTGGTGCGGGCGCCGGCATTCACATTGGCGGATGTTCGCACAATGACGGAAGTGAGCGGCAGTCCGCCGATGAATCCGGAAACCATATTACCCACCCCCTGGGCTTTCAGTTCGCGGTTATTATCGGTTACCCGCTTGTAGGGGTCCAGCTTATCCGCCGCTTCAATACTGAGCAGGGTTTCAAGACTGGCAACCAGCGCAAGGGTAACGGCGGTAAACCATACATCCCCATTGGTGAGATATTTAAAAGAGGGATGGGTGAAAAAGGAAGTAAATTCCTGCATAGAGGTGGCTACCGGTATACTCACCAGGTGTTCGGGTCCGAGGGCCATCCGGGCATTCCCTGCAAACGCGATATTAATCAGCACACCTGCCAGCACCACCACCAGCGGAGCCGGTATGAGTTTGAACACGGATGATTTTTTCATCAACACTTTATCCCACAACACCTGGATTGCCAGGCCCAGGACACCGATCATAATAGCTACCGGCGTGAGATAATTCAACGCCTTCAGAATTTCGGAAAAAGTGTTTTCCTGATCTGCCTGTACAAACGATTCATCTCCCTCAAAGTTTTTATCAAATCCCACCAGGTGCGGAAACTGCTTCAGAATCAGAATCAAACCGATGGCGGCCAGCATTCCTTTAATCACGGAGTTGGGTACATAATCCCCCAGTAATCCTCCCCGCAGGAATCCAAAAGCAACCTGGATCACACCCGCCAGTACCACCGCCAGCAGAAAAGCCTCCCAGGCCGGCAGTTTACCGATGGCTGCCGCAACGATAGCAGTGAGGCCCGCGGCAGGACCGCTCACGCTCAGCTGAGAACCACTCAGTGAACCAATTACCATACCACCTATCACACCACCAATCAGGCCGGCAAACAGGTTAGGCGCATTGGACCCCAGGGCAATGCCCAGGCAGAGTGGCAGGGCCACGAGAAACACCACAATGGAAGCGGGCAGGTCGGCGCCCACATTCCGGAACATATTTTTCATGCAGCTAACAGTTAATCAATCACCCGGGCAGGCCGGTTGCATCAGGAATGGGCAAGCCGGCATCAAAATACCGGTTACCGTTTGAGGGAGCAAAAGCAGGTCAGGATAAAAAGTGGTTAGGTGGGGGCGTTTCCACTTCGGATGCATGTTGACGGAAATGCTGTACGGGGTCTGACGTATTCATCGATAAAATGAAGCACATACCCGGAAGTTCCAGGGCATAGATTTCATTCATCAAATGATCTTCTTCGTTTACGGTGGGGGGCTTCACAGGGTTCTTGGCAACATGGATCACTTCCTCAATGGTGAGGTTATCCACCCAGAAATATTTCACCGCCTGCCGGATCGGGAGCAGTTGCAGGATAAAGACAAATACCAGCAAAATACCTATGAGTCGCTTTCGTAGCACTGTTGAACAAAGTTAGCGGATAAGGGCTGTACTATTTAAACAGATTTTGATCGCCTTAACAACCCCATCCGCTGGCCACTCAGATGTTCAATCCACCGCAGGTGCTGATCACCTGTCCGGTTACATAACTGCTGAGTCCGGAGGCCAGGAAAAGGGTAACGTTGGCCACGTCTTCCGCCGTACCAAAACGACCCAGCGGTATCCCGGATTTGTACTTATCCGCTCCCTCCCCGTCTTTGAGGTAGCTGGTCATGTCGGTTTCAATAAAACCGGGAGCAATGGCATTGCAACGGATATTGCGGCTGCCCAGTTCCTTGGCCACCGATTTGGTAAAGCCGATTACGCCGGCCTTGCTGGCAGCATAACTGCTCTGGCCTGCATTACCCATCTCACCGATCACACTGCTCATATTGATGATGCTGCCGGATTTGGCTTTCATCATGGGTTTAATGACCTGCTTGGTCATGTTGAACACACTGCTCAGGTTCACCTGGATCACATCATTCCACTGTTCCGGCGACATGCGCAGCAGCAGGGCGTCTTTTGAAATACCGGCGTTGTTCACGCAGATATCGATCTGTCCGAATTCCTTCAGCACTTCATTCACCAGCAGCTCGCAGGCGGCAAAATCGGCCGCATTGCTTTGATAGGCGACGGCTTTCACGCCCAGCGCCGTAATCCTTTCCTGCAGGGCAGCTGCTTTGGGGGCACTGCTGTCGCTTATATAAGTGAAGGCGATATTTGCGCCATGTTCGGCCAGTTTCAATGCAACGCCTTCTCCAATGCCCCGGGCCGCGCCGGTAACGATGGCTGTTTTTCCTTCCAGTAGTTTCATGTTAATGGATTTGATAAATAACGGTTACAAATAAAAGAAATTTGTAGAAGGTGTACACGATAAATGTGTGCCCGAAAAAAAACAGAACGGTAAAAAGAAGCGATTGCCACCAACGGAAACCGTAAAAGCGCAGGGCAGCCCTGAATACATACGTGCATATGACTGCATAAATCAGGATACCCAGCATTTCATCGTGAATATATAAAGGACTACCGGTTATCCATTCCGCGGATGCGCTGATGAACATCGTCAGCAGGGGCAGCAGCAGAAATCCCCACAACAGGTACGCTGCATTGATTTCAGCAGCCAATACCATCTGGTCAAAAAAATACCGCCGCCGGAAAAAGCTGAAAATATACAGGTAAAGGGCTGTCAAAGGGATAATAGAAAGCAACAGGAATTTCGACACTTTCTCCCCCTTGATATGAAACTTTTCGGCCAGTGCCGATTCGGTCAGCCCGGTGGAAGCCATCTTTTGCTGAATAGCCTGTTCTGCAAAAGCACCATACAGATCCTGCGCTTTATGATAATGCATCCGCATGTTCAGGCCTTCAAATACCGGAAAAATCAGGTACAGTACCACCAGCAGCAGAAAAAGGGAAAGGGGTTTAAAATACTTTTTCCGGATCCCGTTGCAATAGTCATCCGACAATTTACCGGGTGTGCGGAGCATTGCAGAAAGTGTGGTGGGCAAGGTGCCTTCGAGGTGGGTGATAAAATGTAATCCCTCTTCAAAAAAGTGCAGGACACTCCTGTCATGTACGTTATACCGCTTTTCCCCGCACCGGTTGCAGTACATTCCGGAAAACTGATTTCCGCAATTCCGGCAGGCAGCTTTCAGATCAATCATTTGCTGGATACAGATTCAAGATTCAGAATTTCCTCCACCACCGTGCGTTCATTGCTGAGCCGGGGCACCTTATGCTGTCCGCCCAGTTTACCTTTCAGTTTCAGCCATTCGTTGAACGTACCGGGCGGTACGGCACGAACAACCGGCATCCGCAGGGCAATATCGCGGTGACGCTTGGCTTCATAATCACTGTTCAGGCTTTTCAGCGCATGGTCGAGTATTTCGGTAAACTCCTGCAGGCTGGGTGGTTCCCGGTCAAATTCAATCAGCCATTCATGGGTGCCGTTGCTGGCTTCGCTGAAATATACAGGAGCCGCGGTATAGTCGTTGATGATGGCACCGGTATCGGCGGCTGCACGCGCTATGGCCTGGTCGGTATTATCCACCATTACCTCTTCCCCGAATGCATTGATATAATGTTTCAGCCGGCCTGTTACTTTTACCTTATACGGATTGAGCGAGGTGAACTGGATGGTGTCACCGATCAGATAGCGCCAGAGACCGCCGGTGGTACTGATCACCGGCGCGTAATGGCGGCCTGTTTGCACCTCATTCAACCCGATGGTTTGCGGACTCTCTTTTCCATATTCTTCCACCGGCATGAATTCATAAAATATTCCATGCTCGGTATATAACAACATTCCTTCATCATCCGGATGTTCCTGCCCGGCAATGAAACCCTCACTGGCATTGTAGATCTCGAGGTAATTAATGGGCGCCCCGATGATTTTTTCAAACTGCTCACGGTATGGAACAAACGAAACACCTCCGTGAATATACAGTTCCAGGTTGGGCCATACATCAATGATGCGGTCCTTTCCTTTGATCTCCAGGATACGTTTCAGCAACAGCAGTGTCCAGGTGGGTACCCCGGCCAGCGAGGTTACATTCTCGCTGGCGGTGCACTGCGCCAGCTGTTCAATTTTATGTTCCCATTCATCCAGCAGGGCAATGCTGAGTTCGGGAGTGCGCAGCCACTGGCCCCAGAAGGGCGAGTTCTGCATCAGCACCGCGCTGAGATCGCCGCAGCGGATCTCCTCATTCAGGGTGCTGATCTGGTGCGAGCCGCCTACTACCAGGCTCTTGCCTGTCAGCAGATCGCTGGATGGAAAATTCTTATAATAGTTTGACAGCACATCCTTACTGGCCTGGAAGTGATTATCCTGCAGGCTCTCCTCACTTACCGGGATGTATTTGCTGCGCTCGCTGGTGGTGCCGGAGGATTTCGCAAACCAGTTCACCGGCTGATTCCAGAGCACATTGCTTTCTCCCTCTATCATGCGTTCGATATAGGGCCGCAGGTCATTGTATTCATGGATGGGCACGGTTTTTTTAAAGGCCCGCAGGTTGAAGAGACGGGAAAAGCCGTATTTCCTGCCAAAATCAGTGTACTGGGCGGAGGTTACCAGGTGCTGGAGCACCTCGCGCTGGGCGGCCACCGGGTGATTGCTCCAGTTGCGGATACGCCAGAGCCGCATCCGGGCAATTTTTGATATGGCAGGAGAAAGCAGCTTCATCGGTGCTGGAGCAAAATACAAAAAGGAAACGGAAAGCCGAAATGCATCAGTTCGGTGTGGTGCGGGCTTCGTCGTGCAGGTAGTCCTTGCGGCGCAGCTCAAAGTTGCGGCCCAGGTACAGGCGCCGAACCTGTTCATTGGCAGCCAGTTCCTCGGCGGTACCGTGTTCAAATATTTTTCCGTCGATCAGCAGGTAGGCCCGGTCGCAGATGGAGAGGGTTTCATGCACATTGTGATCGGTGATGAGTATGCCGATATTTTTAAACTTGAGGCGGGCCACTATCGCCTGTATATCCTCCACCGCGATGGGATCCACGCCGGCAAAGGGTTCATCCAGTAACACAAATTTCGGATCCACGGCCAGGGCACGGGCAATTTCGGTGCGTCGCCGCTCACCGCCGCTGAGGGTGTCGCCATTGTTTTTACGCACCAGTTGCAGCCTGAATTCATCCAGCAGGGCCTCCAGCCGGGCTTTTTGTTCCGCCTTTGTGAGCCGGGTCATTTCCAGTACGGCAGAAATATTGTCTTCCACACTCAGCTTACGGAACACGCTGGCTTCCTGCGGCAGGTAGCCAATGCCGAGCTGAGCCCTTTTATACATGGGCAGCTTCGAAATATTCAGGTCATTCAGAAACACCTCACCTTCATCCGGCTTTACCAATCCCACCACCTGGTAAAAGGAAGTGGTTTTGCCGGCGCCGTTGGGACCCAGCAAACCCACGATTTCCCCCTGGCGCACCTCAAAAGACACATTGTTCACCACAGTACGGCTGCCGTAGCGTTTCACCAGGTTGCGGGTATGTATCACCAGTTCCAAATGCGGTAGTTTGTTCCAAAATTAAGGCATTCCGGGAACGTATGCCTGAATGGTTGTTTGTGTTTTATGCGCACTTAAGTAAGTTTGCAGCCAATTCAACCAGGCATGAAAGTAACTGACCACATCGCACAGGCAAGCAAAACCCTTGTTTCATTTGAGATTCTTCCTCCGCTCAAAGGCAAAACCATCAATAGTATTTACAACCACCTTGACCCTTTGATGGAGTTCAAACCCTCCTTCATCAACGTTACCTACCACCGCAGCGAAACGATGTTCAAGAAGAAGGGGGACGGCACTTTTGAAAAGGTGGAAGTGCGTAAACGGCCGGGTACCGTAGCTATCTGCGCGGCCCTGAAAAACCATTACAATGTAGATACCGTTCCGCACCTGATCTGCGGAGGATTCAGCAAACGCGATACAGAAGACGCACTGATTGATCTCAGCTTTCTCGGCATTGACAACGTACTGGTGCTGCGGGGAGACGCTGCCAAGAACGAAGCGCATTTTGAACCGGAACCCAACGGGCACGCCTATGCGGTTGACCTGCTGCAACAGGTGGCTAACATGCGCAACGGTATTTACCTGGAAGAAGATATTAAAAACGGGGGCAAAGCTGATTTCTGCATCGGCACCGCCGGATACCCCGAAAAGCACTTTGAAGCGCCTAACCTGGACACCGACCTGCAGTTCCTGAAAGCCAAGGTTGACGCGGGCGCTGATTATATCATGACCCAGATGTTTTTCGACAACCAGAAATTTTTTGATTTCGTGAAAGCCTGCCGCGACATGGGCATTACGGTGCCTATTATACCCGGACTGAAACCCCTCACCACCAAAAAGCAGCTGACCGTACTGCCGAAAGTGTTTCATGTGGATATCCCCACCGACCTGAGCAACGCGGTGATGAAAGCAAAAACCGATGAAGAAGTGGAACAGATCGGCACCGAATGGCTGATCCAGCAGTCAAAAGACCTGAAAGATTACGGCGTTCCGGTACTGCATTATTATACCCTTGGCAAACCGAAGGTGATTTATAACGTGGTGAAGGAGGTGATGTAAGGAAGTTGGACGTTTAAGGTTTAAAGTTTGAGGTTGGCTCCGGGAGATAAGGTTCAACAGTTCAAGGTTCAACGCTGGCTCCGCGAGAAACGTTCCAAAGGTTCAAGAGGTTCAAAGGGTTCAAAAAGTTCGTTCCTGGAGAATATTCATCAGCAAATTATCAAACCCCTTTGCGTTCTCTGCGAAAACCTTTGCGTTCTCTGCGGTTAAAATTTCACACAACGAAACAAAGGATACAACGGAACAACGGGAGAGTCCAATCACATTCCAACACATTTATCTCATTCCTCACATTCTCCTTAGTGCTCCTTCTAAACCCCCGTGCACTTTGTGGTTACCCATCAGCACATCACCAAATCATCAAATCACCAAATTAATTATCACATTCCAGCACATTTATCACATTCATCACATCCCCCCCCGTTCCGGTTTTCATTTCAACAACCCCTGAAAAACCGCTTCATTCACTTTTACCGGGTACTGCTTACGCAACTCGGCAATCCATTGTTCTTCCAGCTCCGCCTGGTATTCATTGATCACCAGCCCGCGGGCTTCTTCAAAACTCCGCTGACCACCGGCCGGAAACAGTTGCAGCACCTGCAGGAAGCTGGCAGTATTATCCGTTGCATTAACCTGCGGCTGGGTGATCAGTCCGGGCTGCAGGGCGGCACCCGCCGGAATCTGCAGTTGCTCCGTTTCATAGCGGCCAGAATCAGCCTGCACACGGCCATCGCTTTCCTCCATAATGCTGCGCCAGGATTTACCGGCACGCAGGGCAACCAGTGCTTCTTTCGCGGCCTCTTCATTACTGCAACTGAATAAGATCACCGCAGCACTGGATGGCCAGGTATAGCGCGACTGATGCGCCTGGTAATGTTTACGCAACCCTTCTGTATCATTCGCTGCTTTACTCCACACCCTGCGTTCCATTATTTCAAACAGCATATTTCCTTCCCTGAACTCCTGCAGCTGGAACCTGAAGTCATCATTGTATTCTTCCAGGTGATGCCGGTAGTATTCCATGGTGACCGTTTGACGGTATTTTTCCAGCAGGGCCTTGTTGTCTTCTCCTTTATATACGTCCTGGTTGAGTTTGTAGTCGCGCACAAACTGCAGCCAGTCGCCTCCCTTCACCGTTGATTTCCGGAAGCTGAACAATACCTGGTTACTGATGGGCCATACATCCACCTGTTTACGGGCCACCACACTGTCTGCATAGCGGAACAGCTGTTCGTCTTTCAGCAACGGATTCCTTTTGAAACCGGTTTTAGCGGCAGCCATTTTGAGAAACTGCTCACGGGCAATATTCATCCGGGTATCCTGCTGCAACTGCTGGCGCAGGGTGGCACGGAAGGTTTCATCGTTCTTGTCGGTTGGAGTGGGCGTGCGGCGAAGGCGCTTTACGATATGAAAACCGTAACCGGTATAAATGGGCTGGGTGAAATCGCCGTCTTTTTCCAGTGCAAACACGGCCTTTTCAAAAGGCAGTTCAAATTTGCCGGTACCGAACTCGGCCATCTCCCCGCCATTGAGGTAGGTAATGCGGTCATCGCTGTATTGTTTGGCCAGTTTGGTAAAATCGGCACCCCTTTTCAGTTCATTGTACAGGGAGTCGGCCAGTTTTTCGAGTCGCTGCAGCTGCGGATGGGTTACATCCGGCGGAATGGCAAGCAGTATCTGCGCTACTTTCCAGCGGCCGGCACTGAGCCGCTCTTCGGCGTTTTTAAATACATGCAGCGCTGATTTGGTTCGGTATACCTTGCTTATCCCCCCTTTAGGCAGGCCATAGGCCAGTGTTTCAATATCATAAGGAACGGTAAATGCGGTAATGAAACCCAGGTCTTTTCCTTTTATCTGGGTTATTTCTTCGCTGATTTCATCCACCAGCGCGTCATAATCTGTTTTTCCTTTCAGCAACTCATCGCGCACTTCTTCCATGGCTTTGTGCGCTTTAACGGTATCGGCGGGATTGGCTTTGTTGCTGATGGGAACATAAAAATGCAGGAGATGGATATCGCGCTGGCTGCGTTCAAATGCTTCATCGAGCATCCTGTTTACGGTTGCTTCATCGGTAAGGTATCCTTCTTCCACCTGGCTGCGGAAATTCTGCAGATCATACTTCAGTTGCTCCAGCGTATCCAGCTTCAGCGTTTGTGCGGCTTTTACCTTCAGTTTGAAGTTGGCATACAGGTTCAGGTATTCGCGGTAAGCGGCGGCCTGGTCAGTAACGGCTGTTTTGTTTTTATTGTACGCCCGCAGGAACTCCGCCTTATCCACGGCATGCGGTCCATAAGTAAACAGGGTTTGAGCAGAAGCAGTTTGAGTAACAGCAAGCAGACAAAGAATGGCGTAAAAATATTTCATGTAAGCAGCGGGGTTATTTCTTTTTAGAGGCATTGATTTTGACTTCCAGCAGATCATCGATCTGGTTCAGCGTCAGTTTTTTTCCGATGATCTGTTTGTCGCGGTCGAGCAGGAATACGGTGGGCGTCATAATTACATCATACAACTGCCGGTAACTGGGCTTCTGTGCGGCTTTTTCAGCTTCTTCCATTGCTTTGGACTGGTACACATGTGTCCATTCACCGAGGTTATGTTCGTTGATGAATTTGATCCAGGCGGGTTTGGTTTCTTCCTTGGCATCACCGGAAAGCACCCCGAATACCCGGACCCCCTTGGCTTTCCAGGAAGCACGGTAAAATGAGTCCAGCCGGGGCACTTCTTCCTTGCAGTGGCCGCAGTTGGGATCCCAGAACACCACTACGGTATAATCCGCATTCAGGTTGTAAAGGGATGCCGGCCGGCCGGCCGTATCAAGCATTTCAATATCAGCCGCTTTGGCGCCAATCAGGTTGGCCATCATCATATAGGCTCGCCGGCTGATGGTTTCCATCTGCTTTTCATTCAGCCAGCTGGTGAGGCCCTTACTGTGGTATTTTTCAAACAGGTGAACAAATACCGCGTCCAGGCCCATGTACTTGGGGTTGATGTATTCATCGGTGGTCCAGTTCAGCAGGAATTTGTACATCTCCGGGCAGGAACGTGCCAGCAACAGCTGGTAATCGAGTTCCTTTATAATAGTATCCGGATGCTGCACCAGTATTTCGCGGTAATATTTTTCAAATTTGGGCAGGAAGAACGGCGTCCGGATTACGCGTTCATCCATAAACGTGATGCCATCCCAGTAGTGCCGGCGGTAGTGATAGTAATTTTCGAGTGAGTCGTTGCGGGTTTTAGGGGTACTGTGCAGCAGGGGTGGTTCTTTCATGGCCGACAGCACGGTGGCCAGCATGGACGAGGGTTTGTTCCGGATAATGTTCTCCCGGTAATCATTCAGTTCCTTATTGAGCCGGTTGTAATTGTCTTCATGCTGCAGGGAGTCGGCTTTTGTTCTGGCCTGGCTGTACAATGTCCGCTCACGCTCCCAGGCCCTTCCTTTTTCAGCCACATATTTCTGGTATTCGCGGAAGAGCTGGTCTTCCCGGGATCCGCTGGTTACGGTTTTATTCAGCAGGTCCGTACTGTCTACTGTAATGGAAATGGTCTGCTCCTTATCAATAAACAGGTCAACATACTTTGTTTTACCCGGCAGAAAAACCGAATAGATGCCCCCGGGCAGTTTTCTTTTCCCCTGGAAAACAGCCAGTCCTTTGCTGTTCACCGCGGCGGAATCTTCGATGTTGAAATTTTTTCCGCTGTAATACGTAAGGTAAGCAATGCCCCCGGAAAAGCCGGGCGCGGTGAGGGTTACCTTATATCCGGTAACGCTTTGCTGGGCAGAAGCAGCTGAAAACATGAATAAAAGCGGTAACAGTCTTCGCATCCTATTTATTTTGACAGAATTACAAAAATACCCTATTTAAACGGTTCAGTCACAGCCGGCTGAGATACCCCCCTTAAAAAATTACAAATCATTAACATTCCATCCTGGCCTATTTTTGCCGCTGTGAAAAGAAAAAAGTTCACCCTTGAACAGGTGCCGGTAACCGGGTATGCCGCTGAAGGCAAATCCCTCGCCAAAGTAGATGGTAAGGTAATTTTTATTGAAGGCGCCGTACCCGGCGATGTGGCGGATGTATTCGTTACCAAAAATAAAAAGGACTGGGCGGAGGGAAGAGCTGTGCGGATTCATCAATTTTCGCCGGACAGAAACGAACCCTTCTGCAGCCATTTTGGTACCTGCGGCGGTTGCAAATGGCAGATGCTGCCTTATGAAAAGCAGCTGCAGTATAAGCAGCAGGAAGTGGAACAGCACCTGCGCCGGATTGGCAAGATCAGCCTGCCTCCGGTGCTTCCCATCCTGGGTAGTTCGCAAACCACCGCCTACCGGAATAAGCTGGAATTTACCTTCAGCAATAAAAGATACCTCACACAGGAAGAAATCCGTACAGGAAGTGAAATAGCCCCTGAAAATGCCCTGGGCTTTCATGTACCGCGCATTTTTGACAAGGTCATTGATATCGAATCCTGTTCACTGATGGATGGGGTGAATAACCGGATCCGCAACGGCATCCGTGTTTTCGCCCAAAAAAACGGATATTCTTTTTATGATATCAAACAGCATACCGGCTGGCTCCGCAATCTCATTCTCCGGTATTGCAGTACGGGCGAACTGATGGTGAATGTTTGCCTGGGATATGATGATCCGGTGGAAATACCCCGGCTGATGGAACATATCCTTTCGATGGAGCCCTCCATCACCACCCTGCTTTACACTATCAACCCAAAGTGGAACGACAGCATTTATGATCTGCAACCAGTGGTATATCACGGGAAGGGATACCTGCTGGAAAAGCTGGAGGAGTTTGTCTTCAAAATCGGACCGAAGTCTTTCTTCCAGACCAATACGAAGCAGGCTGAAACCCTGTACCGGGTTACCCGAGATTTTGCTGAGCTCACCGGCAACGAAACCCTGTACGATCTTTATTGCGGCACCGGCAGCATCGGCATCTTCCTCAGCCGGGGGGCCAAAAAGATTGTGGGCGTGGAAACAGTGGCCGAAGCCGTGGCGGATGCAAAGGAAAACGCCACCCTGAATCATCTCTCCAATACCGCGTTCTTTGCCGGTGATGTGATTGATGTTTGCACCGATGCGTTTTTTGCAGAACATGGTCAGCCGGACGTGGTCATCACCGATCCGCCCCGGGCAGGCATGCATGGCAAACTGGTGGAAAAGCTGCTGCAGATCGCTGCTCCGCGCATCGTATATGTAAGTTGTAATCCCGCCACCCAGGCCCGCGACCTTGCACTGCTGGATGCCGCTTACTCCGTTCAGAAAATCCAGCCGGTGGATATGTTCCCGCATACCCACCATATTGAATGCGTGGTGCAGCTGGAGAGAAGATTTTGATTAAGTGTCTGACTTTGAGGGGGAATGATCAAGGATGAAATTTGGTAATTTGATGATTTGGTGATGTGCTGATGGGTTTTTTCCCTTTGCTGCTTTTATCCTTAGCGTCTTTGCGTGAAATTTAACCGCAGAGTACGCGAAGGCTTTCGCAGAGTACACGAAGAATTTGAATGATATGTTGAATGTGATCAATGTGTTGAATGTGAATGGTCTCAGCCGTGGTTCCGTTGTATTCTTTGTTTCGTTGTGTGAAATCTAACCACAAGGTTCACAAAGGAATAAGAAAGGATCACAAAGGGAAATGTGATGAATGTGTTGGAATGTGAATCCTCTCAGCCGTGGTTCCGTTGTATTCTTTGTATCGTTGTGTGAAACCCACCACAAAGTAACCGTATGTCATTATCTTCAGCATCTATGAAAAGAATTTCCTTCATTTATTTGCTTTTGATCGCTGTACAGGGCATCGGCCAAACACCCTTCAACCAGCCGCCCGCCTGGAGTAAGTCGGCCATCTGGTACCAGGTATTTGTAGAACGTTTTTACAACGGCGACAAAAAAAATGACCCGGTACTGAGCAGTATTACAGTTCCGGGGCAGATGGAGCCGCCGGCCGACTGGAAGATTACACCCTGGACGCAGGACTGGTTCGGGCAGCAGGACTGGGAACGAAAACTGAACAAACCATTCAACGAAACCATTCAGTTCCGGCGATACGGCGGCGACCTGCAGGGCCTCCTGCTGAAACTGGATTACCTGCAGCAACTGGGCATCAACGCCCTTTTCCTCAATCCCATCAATGATGCGCCTTCGCTGCATAAATATGATGCCCGCAGTTATCATCACGTGGATGTGCATTTTGGTCCTGATCCGGTGGGCGACCAGCAAATCATCGCCTCGGAAAACCCGGCTGATCCATCTACCTGGCAATGGACCTCTGCCGACCAACTCTTCCTGAAACTGGTAAAAGAATGTCACCGCCGCGGCATCCGCATCATCATGGATTACTCCTGGAATCATACCGGCATCCTGTTCTGGGCCATGAAAGATATCCGCGCACGACAGGATCAGTCTGCCTACAGGGACTGGTATGATATTGAACAATTCGACGACCCGGCAACACCTGCAAATGAATTCCGCTATCACGGATGGCTGGGCAACAACACCCTGCCCGAAATCAAAAAAACCGACATCAGCACTCCCCGCGTGGTAGGCCATCCCTACGAAGGAAATATCAGCGAAGCAGCCAAGCGTCACCAGTTTGCCGTTGCCCGGCGCTGGCTGGCGCCGGAGGGAAACAGGAATAACGGTATTGATGGCTTCCGGCTGGATGTGGCTGATCAGATCGGCATGGGCTTCTGGCGCGACTTCCGGCGGGAGGTGCGTGCCGTGAATCCCGAGGCTTACCTCATCGGTGAAATCTGGTGGGAAGCGTGGCCGGATAAACTGATGGACCCCGCTCCCTACCTGCAGGGCGATATATTCGATGCTGTGATGTTTTACCAGGCGTACAGGCCTGCCCGTTATTTCTTTGCCAGAACACAGGATATGTATACTGCGGAAAGGCTGAGCGACAGCCTGAGTTCTGTATGGGGCCGTATACCTCCCGGATTCCTGGGAGCCCAGATGAATGTATCCTCCAGCCATGACGCGCCGCGCCTGCTGAGTGATTTTTACAATCCCCATAAATATAAATTCAAGGCAACTCCCAATGATGACCCGGCGTATAAAACAGGTAAACCAGGTGCCGAAGCTTACCGAAACCTTCGCCTCTATCTGATTCACCTGTTTACCTCTCCCGGCGCCCCGCAGATCTGGAACGGAGAGGAGATGGGCATGTGGGGCGGGGATGATCCGCACTGCCGGAAACCGCTGATGTGGCCGGAATACCGCTTCCAGCCGGAAACGCGCAACAATTACCAGCCCGGATTGAAAGTGTATGATGCCGTGGCATTCAATCCCTCACAATTTAACTGGTATAAAAAACTCATTTCCCTCCGGAAAAAGCATCCGGTATTTGCAGAGGGTAACCATGCCATTGTTTTCGCGGAAGGCAACAAACTCATTACCCGCCGCTGGAACAACGAGGAAAATGTATTTGTATGTTTTAACCGGGCTGCCATATCCGGTGCATTCAGTCTGCCTGCAGGACAATACACCGATTTGCTCACCGGTCGCCTGTTGAATATCGGCAGATCTTTCCGGATACCCGCATGGACAGGAATGGTACTGAAAAAGATGCCGGATTGATTACTGAAATCAATTCATTACAAATGGTTTCAGTTACTTTTTATCACCCAGCCAGCACAATCACATTTACCCCTATGCGTTTCCGTTATCTGTCATTGCTTTTCCTGTTGCTTTCCACTGCCACTGAAGCCCAGTTGCCCGCGGTTTCTTCCGGCACAGTGCAGCGGTTCAGTGATTTCAAATCCATTTATGTAGCAGCAAGGCATATTGACGTTTGGCTGCCGCCGGGCTATACCCCCCAAAAGCGCTATCCCGTTTTGTATATGCATGATGGGCAGATGCTGTTTGACAGCAGCAGCAACTGGAACCACCAGGAATGGGGTGTGGATGAAACCATGAGCCAGCTGATCCGCACGCAGCGCATCCGTTCCGCCATCGTGGTGGGCATCTGGAACAGCGGCGCCGGACGGCATGCCGATTACCTGCCCCAAAAGGCGATGGAATCATTACCCGACTCCGTGCAGGAAAGAATGTATGCCTCCCGGCGCAGCAGTGGTGTCAGCGTATTCAACGGACAAAAAGTACATTCAGATCAATACCTGCGCTTTCTCGTAAAAGAACTGAAACCATATATTGACAAACGTTTTTCCACGCTCCGCGACCGCGCACATACTTTTATTGCCGGCAGCAGTATGGGCGGGCTGATCTCCCTGTATGCCATTTGCGAATACCCGCAGGTATTTGGCGGAGCCGCCTGCCTGTCTACCCATTGGCCGGGCATTTTTACCCTTGAAATGAATCCGTTGCCGGATGCCATGCTGCAGTATGTGGCACAACACCTGCCCGATCCGGCTACGCACCGGTTGTATTTTGATTATGGCGACCAGACGCTGGATTCCCTCTATCCTGCTTTTCAGTTACGCGCAAACGAGTGGATCCGCCGGCGCGGATATACAGAGCATAACTGGATCACCCGGTATTTCCCCGGGGATGACCACAGTGAAAAAGCCTGGGCCCGCCGGCTGGACCTGCCGCTGGAGTTTTTGCTGGGAAAGAGGAAAAACTGGTAAGGCCTTGATTTCCTGAAAATACCGGAGATTAATGACCATACAACTGTTTAAGTATTCAGGAATGTATGCGAAGCGATCATGAAATAGATCTTGCTGGATACTCGTAATTAATGAATGATGATGCGGTGCTGGTATAAGCTGGGCGGAATGATCAATATTTCCAGCAGCTAACTGTTAACCAGCCGTTTGATTATCTGATTTCCGGCCCCGGTAAAACCAATCATCGTAATTTGGCACAAAACCGTTCAGATGAAATACATAAGCATATTCCTGGTGGTCTGCTGCAGCCTTACAACTGCTGCGCAAACAGAAAAAGCCAGCAACAAAGCAGTAGCCGACAGTTTTGAACAGCGCTACAACCGGGGCGACTACCGGGCGATCTTTAACAGTTTTGGTCCAGAGATGCAGAAAGCTCTTCCCCTGGAACAGACGGAGGAGTTTCTCACCGGACTGATGCAACAGGCCGGACAGATTGAGCAACGGACCTTTTCCTGGTACGAACAAAGCTATGCCTGTTATAAAACACAGTTTGAGCGGGCGCTGTTCTCCCTGAATATATCCATCAGCCGCGATCAAACCATCAACGGACTCTTTATCCGTCCATTCAAGGAACGGAATATACCCGTACTGAAACGCAACAGCACCAAAATGTCGTTGCCCTTTAAGGAAGAATGGACGGTGATCTGGGGCGGCGATACGAAGGAACAAAATTACCATGTGGAAAGCGAAGCCCAGAAAGGAGCATTCGATATGGTGATTACAGACAATGCCGGAAAATCATACAAAACCGATGGCACATCCAACGAAGATTACTATGCCTTTGGTAAAGAACTGCTGGCCCCTTGCGATGGAGATGTGGTACTCGTTGTGGACGGTGTGAAAGATAACCGCCCCGGCACCCTCAATCCCATTTATGTACCGGGAAATACCGTTATATTAAAAACCAACCAGCACGAATACCTTCTTTTTGCACATTTTAAACAACACAGTATTGTGGTGAAACAGGGGCAATCAGTTAAACGGGGTCAGTTGCTGGGCCTCTGCGGCAACAGCGGCAACTCCTCCGAACCACATCTCCATTTTCATATCCAGAATGTGGAAGACATGAACACTGCTACGGGGGCAAAATGCTTTTTTGATCAGCTGATGGTGAACGGTGTGGAAAAAACAGACTATTCGCCGGTTAAGGGAGAAAAAATTAAAGCAAATTGACCATGCCGGGATCCCGGCTAAGCTGATTCAGACCAAAATATTCCGATTGTAATTACGTACTGAATGTAATTATGAAGTGTCCTCTTTTTCGGGTGATACAAAATGGCGGACAATCAAAACCCCGGGGGCAAATCAAGATAGTGAAAGAAGAACCTGGATGTCGATAACATCCGCCACTGAATCCCCGGAGGTTTTTTCAGCGTGCCATAACCTTTTAAGACTGCTCAGTAAAATATCAAGCTGAGGCCAGATTGAATGTACCCTTGCAGGGAAATGAAGTAACATGTCTCTTATAAAACAGCTTCACTGACCTGACACGATCACAAAAAATACTGGCAACATTTTATTCATTGAATTCCTGTTTGGATTCCTGCAACGAAACCCGGATATATAATTGCCGGCTATACTTTTCCGAGAAATCCTTCATGTAAAAGTGTTCCCATATTGCCCGCTGCTTTTAACGATGTCTTGAAAGTATGGACGAGATGGGTATAATTGAAATTTTATTGATTCTTTAAGAAATGCCATCCAACCGGAAATGACACCCTGCTGTTTACGCTGATGTCTGAGTATTCAAAACCAAAAATTCAAAAACATGGCAAAGCACCACTTTCTTTTAACTGCACTGACAGCAATTATTTTGCTCACCTCGTGTAACCAGGCTACGGAAAAAGCCAAAGACGAAGCTCAAAAAATGGTTACCCAAACAAATGAAAAAGTTCAGAAAGTAATCAATGACCTCGGTTTGGTGTATGTAGAAGAAGGTGCGCAGGATATTATTACCTATGATGAGGTAAATGCAGCACAACAGGCCTGGTGTGATGCATTGGTTAAGATTGGACAACTGAAAGAAGAAGGAGGCGATTATAAAGCCTACGCAGAAAAGGTATTGTCAGAGGCATACAACTACGATTACGGAAAGGTTTTTTTTAAACCCACCCTGGCATTTGGTGACCAGACTTTCCGGAACGACAAGAAAGGAGCGCTGGCCTACTTTATAGGCGGTGACCCTGACTATCCAAACGATCAAGGATTTGCATTAAAGCCTTGGGTCAAAGCGAGATATGACAATGCTGGAGAAAAGAATCAGGGTATACAAATTTACGGCTCTGTTGCCATTACCATGGGGAACGTTTGGGTAACCGGTAAGGACGGAAAAGAGGTAATGGTAGATAAAACATGGGTGTTTAAAAAAGGAAAAGACGGGAAATTAAGAATCATTGTGCATAAATCTGCCCTGCCGTTCAGCCCCCAATAATTTTCTTGAATAATCCACTGCAGCAGTGCTGGCTGGCTGCAGTGGATTAATTTTATATATGACCATAAAACATATACTCTTCTGTTCCCTGTTGCTGGTATTTGGCTCACAGCAAAGCCTTACGCAAAACAACCGCATCAACACAGGCGAAACTCTTGGTTGGTACAATTATTTCGGCACAGTTCGGGTATCTGATCAATGGAGTGTTCATACAGAATACCAGTGGCGCAGGGACAGGGTGATTACGCATGGGCAACAACGCCTCCTCCGGCTTGGAATTAATTACCAGTTGAATCCCCGGATACTCCTCAGGGTTGGATACGGGCACATTGAAACTTTTGCTTATGGCGAAATTCCCCTGAATGCTTTGGGCCGAAGCTTCACTGAGCATCGCCTTTTCCAGATGGTACAGCTTTCACAACAGGAGGGCAAAACAGAAATTTCGCACAGGTTTATGCTGGAACAACGGTTTGTCGGTCGCTACAGCTCAGCAAACGTCCTGAAAGAAGATGAATTTCCGTTACTTAACAGAATTAGGTATATGTTTCGTATGCAAATGCCGTTAAAAGGGAAAAAGATACAGGCCGCAGTTCCCTACGTTGCCGTTTACAATGAAATATTTATTGGGTTTGGAAAAAACGTACAGTCAAATGTGTTTGACCAGAACCGGCTGGGTGTTTTAGTGGGATATGGGTTTAATAAAAACGTTCGGATAGAAGCAGGATATCTGAATCAGATTCTGCAGTTTGGCCGGCAAATCGAAGGCCGGAATGTATTTCAGAATAATCACGGACTGATTTTAAATGCCAACATTTCAATAGACCTGAGGAAGAAAATCAACTGAGAATCGTCAGAGGCACTTGATACCTACTGCTCAATTCCAGTTTCGTTCAATTCGTTGGCAGATGTAACACACAACGAAATAAAGAATACAACGGAACAACGGGTGAATTCAATCACATTCCATCTCATTTATCAAATTCATCACATTTCCCTTTGTGTTTCTTTCTTATTTCTTTGTGAACCTTGTGGTTAGATTTCACACAACGATACAAAGAATACGACGGAACCACGGACGAATCCAATCACCTTCCAGCACATTGATCACATTCATCACATCATTCAACTTCTTCGTGTTCCTTTCTGCCTTTTAGCCTTTGTGGTTCAACATTATCAGCACATCACCAAATCATCAAATCACCAAACCTCTTGATCATTGGTTATTCCCAATCCGGCAACCTCCCGGGCGTTCCGGGCGCTTTGCTTTTATCAAGCTGTGCCTCCAGTTGCTTCATTTGATCACCAAGCGCTTTCAGCCGGCGGTAAACCGGTGTAAACTGTTTTGCAGCAATGGCATAGGCTTCCTGTTGCGTAACCGTGGGCGCGCTGGTGGTATTCCAGAGCGCATACACAATGTACCCGATGCGGCCATTGATGCCGGGAAGGGTTTCAAATTCGCGGCGGGCGCGGGACCCATCCCCGTTGAGGGCAGTATTGATCTCATGCAGCTGCTTCTCAATATCAGCAATAGCGGGAGCAACCTGCAAACCAAGACCCGGAGATTCAACTACCGCCTGCTTGATATACTTCAGTTTATTGCTGAGCTCATCGCGGTATTGATCCGCAGCAGCGGCTACCCGGTTGAGTTCGGCAACCTTTTTGTTAAATGCATCCAGTGCCAGCCGGTCTTCTGCGGGAAGGGTAGCCGTATTCAGCAATTTACAGGTAAAGGGTACGGGAGCAACCAGTTCACTGTATTGTCCGTCTTCAAACTTGCTGACCGCTACTGTGTATTTACCCGGCAGGGCCATATACCCGCGGGAGGGACTGCTGAATACAAATGATTCATCGAAAGGAGTGAGATCAACGGGCGTAAATGGAGCGGTGTAGAAATCCCATTGAAGACGCTTCAGTCCCTTTTTAGCGGAGGTTTTAATCCGGCGCACCACAGTGCCTTTTTCATCCGCAATGGTAAACAGCAGGTGCGGCGCGGGCTGACGGTCTTCCAGCTGCAGGGAATCCATCGGGGGATAATAAACCGGTTCACCCTTTTTAATCGCTGCAGACTCCCGCTCCTGGCGTTTATCGCGGATGGTTTTGATATCCTCTTTCAGGTAATAGGTAAAAACCGCTGCCGGTTTGGGGTTGGGTACATTGAAGTAACTTTCTCCCTGGAAACCTTTGCCCCTTACACCCAGGGGGGTGGATTGAATATACATCCAGGCATCTTTCACCGGGAAAATCAGGGCAGCCTTTTCGAGGTTTTCTTTTTTGAGATGACGCAGGGGTGAATAATCGTCCAGTACATAAAAACCGCGTCCGAAGGTAGCCAGCACCAGGTCGTTTTCCCGCCGTTGAATTTCCAGGTCGCGCACAGCTATGGTAGGCAGCCCGCCTTTGAGTGCAAACCATTTTCCGCCGCCGTCCACGCTGGTGAATACGCCGAATTCGGTACCTACGAACAACAGGTCAGGATTCACGTGGTCTTCGGCGATGCTGTAGGCAGTTCCGCGCTCCGGGAGGTTATGCTGGATGGCCTTCCAGGTCTTTCCTCCATCGGTAGTTTTATATACATAGGGCCGGAAATCACCATAACGGTGATGGTTAAACGTAACATAGGCCGTATTCACATCATGCTGCGAGGCCACCACCTGGTTCACATAGGTGGTTTCGGGCACGCCAGCGATATCCCCGATTTTAGTCCAGTTTTTTCCGCCATCGCGGGTAACATGCAGGAGGCCGTCATCCGTGCCGGCCCAAAGCAGGTTGGCATCCAGGGGGCTTTCGGCCAGGGCGGTAATATTTCCATAGATATCCGTACTCTGGTTTTTAGCGATCGCGTCCACACTCCATACCTTACCCATGACCGTGAGTTTGTTCCGGTCGATGCCGCGCGACAGGTCGCCGCTGATTACCTGCCAGGAGTTACCCCGGTCATCGGTGCGGAATACCTTATTGGCCGCAAAATAAAGTCGCTTCGGGCTGAAACGGGAAATCACCAGCGGGGCGTCCCAGTTCCAGCGATAAGCCGCTTCGCCTTCACGCTCCTGGGGTTGTATGTAGAGGCGCTCACCGCTTTTCCGGTCATAGCGGCTGAGAGCGCCGTACTGGGCCTGGGCATAGATGATATCGGGATTTTCGGGATCCACCTGTGATTCAAATCCGTCGCCGGTGCTGGTGAAATACCAGTCGCTGTTCACAATCCCGTTTTCGCTCATCGTACGTGAGGGACCACCGATACTGAAGTTATCCTGTGTGCCGCCGTGTACATGATAAAAGGGGAAAGCGTTATCGGTAGCTACTTTATAAAACTGGGTGATAGGCAGGTTGGGTTTATACTCCCAGTTATCACCCGCATCGAAACTTTCATACACCCCTCCGTCGCAGCCTACCAGGTAATGACGGGTGTTGGCAGGATTAATCCAGAGGGCATGGTTATCGATGTGTTTGCTTTTTTCGCCCAGGTTGCTGACCGTCTTACCACCATCGCGGCTCACTGCCATATAGGCATTGGTGATAAAGATTTTATTTTCATCTTTCGGGTCGCAGAATATTTTCTGGTAGTAATTTCCTGAGGTGTTGTAACCGCCTTGCTTTTCCCAGCTGGCGCCCCGGTTGACACTTTTATAGATGCCCGCTTTTCCTTCTCCGGCTTCCACCACGGCATAGAGAATATCCGGGTTGCCCGGGAAATAATTCAGGCCGATGCGGCCAATGTCGCCGGAAGGCAATCCGTTCATCATCTTATTCCAGGTGGCACCGCCGTCCGTGCTTTTGTACAGGGCCGATTCCGGTCCGCCCCCGATATAGGTAAACACTTTCCGCTGGCGCTGATGGGCTGCGGCGTATACGATATTCGGATACCGGGGATCGGTAAAAACTTCATGAAATCCGGTGTGTTCAGAAACGTTCAATACCTGTTTCCATGTTTTACCACCATCCGTGGTTTTATAAATGCCGCGCTCGCCACCGGATTTCCAGAGCGGACCATAGGCCGCCACATACACCACATCCCCGTTCGTGGGGTCAACCGCGATCCGGCCTATGTGCTCCGACTGCTGAAGACCCATATTTTTCCAGCTTTGTCCGCCATCTTCTGATTTATAAACACCATCGCCATACGCGACCGAACGCTGGTTATTGTTTTCCCCGCTGCCCACCCAGATCACATTCGGGTTGGTGGGATCAATGGCAAGGCACCCGATGGAATAAGAACCCTCTCCTTCAAATACCGGGGTAAACGTGATACCCGCATTGCTGGTTTTCCAGACACCTGCAGAAGCAGCTGCCACATAATATTCTGATGGATTGACAGGATTGACGGCGATATCTGATACCCGGCCGGAGGTGATGGCCGGCCCCAGGCTGCGGAACTGCAGGTTGCTGAGCAGGCCATCCGTCAGCAGGTCTTTGGGTGTTTCGGCGGGAACTTGTTTTTTCTGAGCAGTGAGATCAAGAGACAGACTCAGCACCAGGAGGATGCAGACAACAGCAATGCGTTTCATGTAATGCGTATTAGTAATCCGGAAAGGTACTGAAAAGTAAAAAACAGATAAACCGGAAGTTTAAGGTTCAAAAGTTCAAGGTTCAAAGTTGGCTCCGGGATAGAAAGTTTATAAGTTTAAGGTTGGCTCCGGAAGAAGGTGAATGTTTACATGCATGACATTTCTTTGTGTCCTTTGCGAAAACCTTCGCGTTCTCTGCGGTTAAATTTCACGCAAAGATGCAAAGGAGCATAGGGAGAAATTTCATTTGCACATTTGCATATTGTCACATTTTCCACATTCAGCACATTGTTCCTAAATTACATTATGAAAACGCTGCTGACAACCCTGATGCTGTTGATCTCTTTGGGTGTTTGCGCACAGTCAGGCGACTTTATTCTGCTGAAGAAAAAAGACCGCACCATTCAAACTTATTTTGCAGGCAGTACCATCAGTTTTATATCTGTAAACGGCGCAGGCATTGAAGCCTACATTCAGGCTATCCGTAATGACAGTCTTTTCCTGAAGCAATTCATCACCCGGCCCATTCCTACACAGCTGGGGGTGTATGTGCTGGACACGAGTTTTTATTATTACCAGTATCATTACAACCAGATCAGGGCCATCGGTAAAAAGGGCCGGCGCTTCGACTGGGCCGGCAGCGGTGCTGCACTGATGGGCGGTGGATTGCTCCTGACTGTAGCAAGCGGAGTGGTATACCTGGCTGATAATAGTAAGTTCAGCCCGGAATTGCTGGGCGCTGCAGTGGCTCTTACCGGGGTGGGATACTTCTTATCCCGCAATTCCGGGGGTGCAATGGAAATCGGAAACAAATATTCGCTGCTGTATGTAAAAGCCGGCTCTGCGGCAAATCCCTGATCATAGTATATTGCAGTCCGATCAATCTCCCTCCATTAATGAAGAAAGCCTGGCAGCTTTTTAAAAAGATTTTCATTATTCTGTTTGCAGGCCACCTGCTGTACCTCCTGCTCTGCACGTTTGTTTACCCGCCCGTTACCATCACCCAGCTGGTAAGTCTTGTAAGCGGAAACGGGCTTAAAAGAGATTATATTTCTTACGCAGAAATGGGCCCAAACATAAAACTGGCCGTGATCGCTGCAGAAGACCAGCTCTTTCCCGACCATGATGGATTTGATATCAAGGCCATCAAAAAAGCGATGAAGTACAATCAAAAGCACCCGAACAAAGTGCGGGGCGCCAGTACCATCAGCCAGCAGGTAGCCAAAAATGTTTTCCTTTGGCAGCATGGTGGTTATTTCCGGAAAGGACTGGAAGTGTACTTTACTTTCCTGATAGAAAAAATCTGGAGCAAAGAACATATCCTCGAAACTTACCTCAATGTGGCCGAAACGGGCCGGGGTATTTTTGGTGTGCAGGCTGCCGCCAGGGCGTATTTTAATAAAGACGCCAAACAGCTTACCCGTGCAGAAGCCGCCATGATCGCCGCCTGCCTGCCCAACCCGAAAAAATATACCGTAAAACCTCTGAGCCGCTATGTGGCCAACCGGTATGATAACATCCTGCAGCAAATGAACAACCTCGGTGGCGATCCGGATATTGACGCCCTGCTGAAATAACTGACCCTCCGGACGGTACAATGAAAAGTTAAAAATTTCACTTTGCTGAACCATCCAGCTGGCGGACCGTTTTTACGACAAAAGCCGCTTATGAAAGGATTATCCGTTTTACTTATCCTGTTTACCGGCCTCAGTTTATCGTCCCTGTCACAGCCTTATCCGCGCGGAACTTTTACTGCAGCCGCGGGTGCTGAAGCGCTCTTTCCACTCCGGCCTCTGAATCAGCAATTATCTGCCGGCGCGGGTGCCACCATCAAAGGAGAATATGTTTTTTCACGCCACACAGCATTCACCCTGGCGTCCGGTTACTACTGGATGCCGGGAAAATCCACACTGCCCGCTTTGCAGAGCATTCCCCTAAAAACAGGCATCCGTTACTACCTGGGAAATTTTTATGCCAGCGGGGAAGCCGGTTTGCTTTTAATAACCTCGGGGGGTACACGCAGTTCGTTTTTATGGTCGGCCGGACTGGGTGATAAAATCAGGTGGGGCAGCCGTACCGTTGACCTGGGCATCCGGCATGAGGCATGGCCGGGCTTTTTTTCCCGATCAGGCATCATTGCGGCGCGCGCTGCCATTGAACTGGAAGTGCAACGCAGCCGGCAAACAAACAGAGCATCTTTTTAAAATATACAGATATGAAGTGTCCCAATTGCGATCAGCTGCTGCTGATAACGGAAAGACATAACGTAGAAATTGATTATTGTCCCTCCTGCCGCGGAGTATGGCTGGATAAGGGAGAGCTCGATAAACTGATCGAGTTTGCCAGCTCCCGGGCGGCAGGCTATGTTCAATCCGCGCCCCCTGCGCATCACGGCAAGCCCCACACTCATTATCCGGCACAGGACCCGTATTACAGTAAAAAGCACAAAAAGAAAAGCCTGTTCGGGGATTTTTTTGATTTCGATTGATCAGTACTTTCATCTATGTGCAGGCCATGATAATTGCAGGCTGTAACAACCTTTTCAATACTTTTTTATTGTTACACCAGCTCCTGTACGGAAGTAATATGAAGGCAAATGCCGGATAACCGCTTCAATGCACTATCTTTGCCCCTCACACCATTGCAGTGACACGGCCCGTTGTATGCCGGCATGGTATTCAGAATCCCGCTGTTGCAGAACCTACAACGTCTTCCCAGCTTTATTTATCGTATAAAATGACATTTGACCAACTGGGCCTTATTGCGCCCATCCTGAAATCACTGGGCGAAGAAGGATACACCCATCCCACCCCCATACAGCAACAGGCTATTCCCTGGGTGCTGGAACAGCGCGACCTGCTGGGTTGCGCACAAACCGGCACCGGAAAAACGGCGGCCTTTGCTATTCCTATTTTACAGCTGCTGTACAACCGCCGGGAAAAACCCCGCGGCCCGCAGCCCATCCGCGTACTGATCCTTACCCCTACGCGCGAACTGGCCATCCAGATTGATGAAAGCTTTGCCGCATACGGTCGCCACACCGGGATATCCCATGCCGTTATCTTCGGCGGTGTTTCCCAGGTACCCCAGGTGCAGCAACTGCGTCACGGCGTGGAAATCCTGACGGCCACCCCCGGCCGGCTGCTCGATCTGATCAGCCAGGGTTATATCAGCCTGCAGCACCTGGAGATCTTTGTGCTGGATGAGGCTGACCGGATGCTCGATATGGGCTTTATACATGATGTAAAGCGTGTGATCAGTAAACTGCCCGCTAAAAGGCAGACCCTGTTCTTCTCCGCCACGATGCCCCCGGAAATTCAGAAACTGGCTGATATCCTGCTTACCAAACCGGTAAAAGTAGAAGTAACGCCCGTGTCATCTACCGTGGAAAAAATCGCGCAGCATCTTTTTCATGTAGACAAAGCCAACAAGATTCACCTGCTGCAGCACCTGCTGAAAGACAGCAATATCAGTAATGTGCTGGTTTTCTCCCGTACCAAACACGGAGCAGATAAAGTAGTGCGTATCCTGCATAAAGCGCACATAACGGCAGCGGCTATCCACGGTAACAAATCACAGAATGCACGGCAGCACGCACTGAACCAGTTCAAGAACGGAGATATCCGCGTGCTGGTGGCCACCGATATTGCAGCACGCGGCATTGATATTGATGAACTTTCCCACGTAATCAATTTCGACCTGCCGGATGTGCCTGAAACCTATGTACACCGCATCGGCCGTACCGGCAGGGCAGGCAATGCAGGTACCGCCTTCTCTTTCTGCACCCAGGAGGAACGCGATGAACTGCGTGCCATCCAGAAGCTCATCGGAAAACAGATACCGGTTACAGAACAGCACCCCTATCCGCAGGGCAGCGCCCCGGCACCTGATCAGGATCAGCCGGTATCCAACAACGCCCAGCAAAACCAGCACCGCCGGCCGGGTGGGGGTGATCGCCGACAGGGACCACCGCGCCGTTTTGGCAATAACCGCAGAGGCCGGCAGCCACAGAACGGATAAGCAAAGGCTTTAATACCTTTGCAGAAATCTCCGTTATGTCTACGCTCACGCTCACGACGATTCAAACAACACTCGCCTGGGAAGACAAAGCCGCCAACCTGCAGCTGCTGGAAGATAAAATCAGGGGAATAGAAGGTTACACTGAACTGGTGATTCTTCCGGAAATGTTCAGCACCGGCTTTAGTATGCAGCCGCAGTTATTTGCGGAGAAAATGGAGGGCGAAACCGTAGACTGGATGCGCCGGCTCAGCGCCGAACGTAAGGTGATACTTACCGGCAGCCTGATCATTGAGGAAGAAGGCCGTTATTACAACCGGCTCATCTGGATGCTGCCCAACGGACACTGCGGGTATTATGACAAGCGCCATCTTTTTGCGTATGCGGGCGAAGACCAGCATTATGCGGCGGGTAATAAAAGACTGATTGCCTCGGTGAAAGGCTGGAAAATCAACCTGCAGGTTTGCTATGACCTGCGGTTTCCGGTATGGTCTCGCCAGTCGCCTTCCGAAAAAACCAATCCCGAATACGATCTGCTTATCTATGTGGCCAACTGGCCCGAACGACGGAGCCATGCCTGGAAGACCCTGCTGTGCGCACGCGCCATCGAAAACCAGTGCTTTGTGGCGGGCGTAAACCGCGTAGGGCGCGATGGACATAATATCCACCACAGCGGCAACAGCCTGGTAATTGATCCCGTAGGAGAGGTATTGTACCACAAAGCAGAAGAGGAAGATATCTTTACGATCACACTCGAAAAGGAGCGGCTGGAAGAGGTACGGTCAAAGTTTCCTTTCTGGAAAGACGGCGATGATTTTATTCTCCAGCACTGATCAGCGATTTTACCAGCATCATCTTACGGTCCTGCGCGTTGCGCACACCTTCCACGGTTGGCGGCAGCCAGATATCGGGTTGCACACCGAGGCCGTCCTTAGGTACATGCTGATACTGCACCAGCCGGAAAAAAGGCAGCCGCACCCGTAAGCGTGTATGCGGCAGCGTGATATCCGGAATCATGATCCCGTTGTTTCCATGCCAGCCACCGCCGGCTTCCTCCCCAACTAGTGTTACGTTTTCCTGGCCTTTCACCGCATTGCAGAACAGCGTGGAGGCAGAGAATGTAGGCCCGTTGATCAGCACCCAGGTTTTTCCGTTGAAGTGATTTTTTTCTTTGGGCTTGTAGCGGTGCCGTTCCCAGTAACCAAAATGATACATCCCGTCTTCCCTTTTGCGGGTAAGGAAGATCAGTGCGAGGTTGCTGAAAAAACCCATTCGTACGCGGGAAGTAAAAGGATGAAAATTTTTGCTGCGGCTGTATACAGAATCTGCAATCCCGAACGGACTGTTCCGGATATATCGGGTCAGCATTGAAGAAATATTCACGTCTCCGCCACCGTTACCGCGCAGATCGAGCACGAGGTGCCGCAGTTCCTGTTTGCGCATAGCGCGGAAGGATCGGCGGAAAAACCGGCGCAGCTGCAGCCGGGGGCTGTTGCTGAAAGTGTTCAGGGTCATAATCCCTGTTCGCAGAACCGTATCTATCCGAAAGGAACGCAGGCTTTCCACCCGCTCTTTGCGCCACTGACGCCGCGGGATACGCCGGGTTTGCGGGGATGGCTTTATTTCAGCACTGTCTTTTTCAGGCATCCATACCGGCACTTTAGCCAGCTGCGGCCTTCCGGATGAATCGAGGTATCCTACGCGGTAATGCGAGGAAATACCAAAAACATTGCGGTGGTAATATGGAAAATTAGAACTGACCCTTACATAGTTTACATTCTCGGCATATCCGTCCAGTGGCAGATGATCGAAAATCCTTTTCAGAATTTCCGGAACCGGGAGGCCGTTGATGGAAGTAATGAGGGTGCCGGGCTTCAGCAATGAATCTCTCGGGTTAAGATTACCGGTTACCACCATGGTGTCCCTCCATGTTTTTACAAACAGGGGAAGAGAGGGTATGCGTTTCCCCCGGATAAAACGTCCCCAGTTTTTACTCATGGAAAAACTGGTATGTCCGCAGCGGATGGCATGTGTAAGCGGAGCCAGTACCCGCCATCCGAAACGAAGCTCCGTCATGCTGTCGGGAATAGACTGATACAGGCTGTCGAACAGGTGATCCATGCTGTCCTTCGGGGTATACCAATATAGCGAAGGGTGCTTCTCTTCCAGTACCTGCCGGAGCCATCTGAAGTCAGACTGCAGTTCCTTTTTTGTAAACTGACGGTCGGGGTTATACGCCCTTCTGGAGGCTGAGCATGACAGCAGCAGCACCGGCAGCCAAAGCAGGCAGCAGTGCTTGAAAAATACGGTGATGAAACGGTGATGCGGCATCATACTGATCCTGATCAAACCGGCTGGGTTACTGAAATGAAAAGGCAGGATATGATTGCCCATACCCTGCCCGCTTCGTTTGAATTATTTTACTTGCCTTTGCGGGTGCTGAGCAGATAGCCAACGCGCACGCTCACATTTCCGTAGCTGTTATTGGCGTCAACCGGTGCATCCTGGTAACGGATGCTGAGGTCAAAATCTTTGGTTACAATACCGGTAGACAGGGCAAAACTCACAGCGCTTTCCGTGCGTTTGGTATTTACATCGTTCTGGGTATTGCTGAAAAAGTACCAGGCATATCCACCCTGGGGTTCAACATACCACTTTCCTGCGAGGTTATGACGGATTCCCAGCAACACCGGCAAAATACCTACCTGGCCGTTCACCCGGGCGCCGCTGCCCTTGGCAGTGAAGGAAGAATAACCGGCAGACAGGCTGCCACCTTGTAATAAGCTGCTGCCATACTGCAACCGGATACCGCCGCCAAAACCGGTTTGATAATCGTTCCGGAAACGGGAACTCACGGGAAAGGATGCTTCGGTGCTGAGTCCGAATGAAAACATGCCGCCATCCTGCGCGGTTACAGCTGCGGAAAAGGCAGTAGCAAAAAGTATTACCAGTGTAATTTTTTTCATATCCATGTACATTAGTTAGCGGGCGAAGGTAAACAATTAGCTGTATCATACCGCCAGCCGGAACTGATTTTCCTGCTCCTCAGCGCACATGATTCCAGCCCTGGGCCACCAGTTCGTGCCGGTTTCCACCGCGGGTAATAATATGACTGCCTTCTCCGGGCTCCGTCATATAGCCCACCACGCTGATCTGGTCATTGCTTTTTATTTTCTCATAGTCTTCCTGCGCTACGGTGAACAGCAATTCATAATCCTCCCCGCCGCTGAGGGCACAGGCGGTGGGGTCTAGTTCCAGCTTATAGGCAAACTGCCGGGCTTCCTCAAATACCGGTATTTTATCTTCATAGAGGATGCAGCCCAGGTTGCTTTGCTTGCAGATGTGGAGGATTTCACTGCTGAGTCCGTCGCTGATATCAATCATAGCTGTCGGGGTAACGGACTGCTCTGCAAAGAACTCAATGATGTCTTTCCGGGCTTCAGGTTTCAGCATCCTGCCCACGATATAGGTTTGTCCCTCGAGATCGGGCTGGGCACCGGTTTCCGCAAAAATCTTTTTCTCTCTTTCAAGGATAGTAAGCCCCAGGAAAGCTCCGCCGAGGAATCCGCTGACACAGAGCAGATCCCCTTTCCGGGCCGTACTGCGTTTAACAAACCGGCCCGGTGCTACTTCTCCCAGGGCAGTAACGGATATGATCAGCCCTTTCTGCGACGAGGTGGTATCCCCGCCTACGAGATCAACGCCATAGCGTTCGCAGGCAGTGTACACCCCTTCATAGAATTCTTCCAGCGCTTCCAGGCTGAACCGGTTACTGAAGGCAATGCTGAGCGTTATCTGGGTGGGGGTGGCGTTCATGGCATATACATCACTGAGGTTCACCACCACCGATTTGTACCCGAGGTGTTTGAGCGGGGTGTACATCAGGTCGAAGTGAATACCTTCTACCAGCATATCTGTGGTGACCACTGTTTGCTTTCCGAAGTGATCAATAACGGCCGCATCATCGCCTACACTCACAATGGTGGAAGCATTCCGGGTTTCATAGTTGCGGGTGAGGTGGTCTATGAGACCAAACTCGCCGAGGGTGGATATTTCTGTGCGTTCAGACATCGGGGGCAATAAGGTTTAAGGTTTAAAAAGTTTAAGGTTTAAGGGTGGCTCCGGGGGATAAGGTTGAAAAGTTCAAAGTTCAAGGTTCAAAGTTGGCTCCGGGAGAAAGTTCATTTACACATCTGTCACATTCCTTCGTGTCCTTTGAGAAACCCTTTGTGAACCTAGTGGTTAAGTTTTCACACAACGATACAAAGAATACAACGGAACAACGTTTGAGGCCATCCACATTCCAACACATTGATCACATTCATCACATCATTCAAATTCTTCGTGTTCCTTTCTGTCTTAGAGCCTTTGTGGTTCAACTTCATCAGCAAATCACCAAATCATCCAATCACCAAATTGCTTATCACATTCCAACACATTTATCACATTTCAACACATTGCTCCATCATCAGCACATCACCAAATTATCAAATCACCAAATCTCTACTTCTTCATCACACCCCTTGTATCACTTTCAGCATCTCCTGATGAATCACCCCGTTGGTGGCGAGAATATCCGGCTGGTAAATCGAGTACGCCTCTCCGTTAAACCCGGTGATTTTTCCACCGGCCTCTTCCAGGATGAGTACACCCGCAGCACTGTCCCAGGGCTGCAGCCGGTGTTCATAAAACCCGTCAAACCGGCCCATGGCCGTCCAGCACAGATCCAGCGCCGCGCTTCCCAGCCTGCGCACCGCAATTCCCTGCCGGATGAACCGCTCAAATACCTGCAGCGGACCATTGGGAGAATCGAGGTAAGTATAGGGAAAGCCGGTAACCAGGCAGCTTTTTGCGAGATCGGCTTTGTTGCTGACATGAATTGGGCGTCCGTTGAAGGTGGCGCCCTTTCCTTTTTCCGCGAAAAACATTTCCTGCATAAAGGGATTGTACACCGCCCCCATCACCAGCTCACCCCTGTATTCCACCCCGATGCTTACACAGCAGATCGGAATCGCATTGGCAAAATTGATGGTGCCGTCTATGGGGTCAATGATCCACTTATACTCACTGGCCTGTTTCATTTCGCCCGCTTCCTCACTCAGGATAAAGTGATCAGGAAAAGAGGAGCGGATCACCCCGATAATGGCTTTTTCAGATGCATGATCCGCTTCGGTCACCGGATTATTAATGCCGTCTTTATTGGTAATTTTAAAATCGCTGTTAAAAAAGCGCTGCAGCTCTTGAGCCCCGGCCTCCACAGCCTGCAGCAGGGTGTCTTTGATCATGCGGCAAAGATACAGCGGGGATAATTGATACCGGGAAGTTGCGAACCGTTAACTTTAACCGTTAATCAACAGATGGAAAGAAAAAAATTTCTGCGGCTCTCCCTGCTGGCGCCGCTCAGTGCGGTTGCCCGGCCCCTGGATTTCCTCGCGGGTAATACACCCGGGCCCCAAGGGGGTAAAGCCAGTCTTTCATTGATCCGGCCCGGCGAACCCGGGTACGATCTGCTTCGCCGGGGTTTCAACCGGCGTATTGAACGAAAACCCGCCCTGATTGCACCCTGCAACAGCACTGCGGATGTGGCCGCAGCCATTCGTTATGCGGCTGAAAACAAGCTGCCGGTAGCGGTAAAAAGTGGCGGGCATTGCATGGAGGGTTTTTCTGTCAATGATCAGGGCATGGCGATCAACCTGTCGGCCATGAACAAGCTGGAATGGCTGGATGACCGTACTGTCCGCGTGGGACCCGGCTGCACGCTCGCCCAGATATACGGGGAACTGCTGCCCAAAAATAAAATCATTCCCGGGGGATCCTGCGCGGGGGTGGCCATCGGCGGACTCACCCTGGGGGGTGGATACGGATTATTATCGCGCAGATACGGACTTACCTGCGACAGTCTTCAATCCGTTACCCTCGTAGATGGTACCGGTAAAACCATCACAGCTGCCGGCAACGACGAACTGCTCTGGGCCTGCCGGGGCGGCAATAACGGTAACTTGGGGGTGGTAACAGAAATGGTATTCAGGGTACACACGGCGCCCCGTACATTACAGAGTCACCGTTTCCGTGCTTACCGGGTGAATGCAGCCCGGGCAACGGCTGTATTGCAGGAATGGTTCCGGCTTACCCGCGAGCTGCCGGATGAATGTTTCAGCGCCTTTGTGCTCAATGGCCGTACCGTCTATATCCTGTTTACCAACAGCGGCAAACGCACCGCGGTGGTATCGGCCGTCATCAAACAGTTGACCGCCCTTACCGATAAAACCACGGCTACTGCTCCGCTGCCACTGGCAAGGGCATTGCAGGCCTACTACGGTCGCCCGCATCCGCTTTATTTTAAAAATGCCTCTGCCGGTTTGTATAAAAGTTTTGATGAAATCGCCTCCTGCATTCCCTCGGTACTGGAAAAAGTCATCAGCACTTCCGGCATGATCTACCAGGTAAACACGCTGGGCGGCCAGATCCGGCAGCCTGCATTTGCGGCGGCATCGGCGTTTCCGCACCGTGATTGCCTGTATTTTTCAGAGCTGCAGACATACTGGGAACAGCCGGCCCGCGAACAACCTTTGCTGGAAAAATTTGAACAGGTGCAGGCAATTTTCCGCGGCGCGGGTATTACTGCGCAGTACCGGAATTATCCGGATATCCGTTTACCCGGATGGGAAACCGCGTATTACGGTGAACATTACCCGAAATTGCAGCGGTTAAAATCAACCCTCGATCCGCAAAACCTGTTCCGGTTTGCACAAAGCATTCGTCCGCGCTGATATTATTCACCTAACGTATACCTGTTGCAACTCTCTGTTGTCATCATTAACTACAACGTCAAGCACTTTCTCGAACAGTGCCTGTGCAGTGTATTAAAAGCCTGCCGGAACCTGGAGGCGGAAATACTGGTGATCGACAATCATTCCACCGATGGCAGCCAGGCCTATTTTAAGGACCGGTTCAGGGAAGTCCGGTTTGTCTGGAAAACAAGCAACAACGGGTTTGCCCGCGCATGCAATGAAGGCTGGCAAATGGCCTCCGGGGAATATGTTTTATTTCTGAACCCGGATACCCTGCTGCCTGAAGACAGCCTGGAACAATCCCTGGCTTTTATGCAACAACACCCGGATGCCGGTGCACTGGGTGTAAAGATGATCGACGGCAGCGGCTGTTACCTGCCGGAAAGCAAGAGAGGGTTTCCGGGAGCCTGGGCTTCTTTCTGTAAAATGGCAGGACTTACGAGGCTCTTTCCCCAATCCCGTTTTTTTGCCCGCTATTATCTCGGGCATCTCAGCCAATCAGACAGTCATCCGGTAGATGTATTATCCGGCGCCTGCATGCTGGTAAGGCACCGTGTACTAAAGCAAACCGGCGGGTTTGATGAAAGCTTTTTCATGTATGCTGAAGACATCGATCTCAGCTACCGGATACAGCAGGCCGGCTTCCGGAATTATTATTTTGCCGGAACCACCATCCTGCATTTTAAAGGGGAGAGTACCGTAAAACAAAGTCCCGCATATATCCGTCATTTTTATGGTACCATGATTCAGTTTGTAGAGAAACATTACAGGGGAATTTCCAGGCATCTCTACATTCTGCTGCTGCGTGGCATGATTGCGGCAAAACTTCAGCTGGTCAGCCAGCGTACAGCGGAACAGGCGGTGCATCAGAAAGAAAAATGTTATGTGCTGGGTTTACCGGCATCGGAGCCTTTGCTAAATGCGTTGCTGGTAAGATATTTCTCAAGCACTGTTCCTGTAAGTGATTTGTCCGCTGTTCCGGCCGGTTCGGTCGTGCTGCTTTGTGAACCCGGCTGCAGTTTTGATGATATCCTCCGCCTGATGGAGATGCATCCTGCACGTTACCGGTATTGCCTGCACAGCTCCTGCGCCGCAGCCATCATCGGCAGTGCCGAGCGGGGGGAACAGGGAATGGTAATGGTGTAAAACTGGTGAACAGCGGCTTGCCGATCTATTGTTGCTCTTATTTAAATGTTGATTTCATTCTTTCCGTTTTTTTTAAAGATATTTAAACAAACATTCCACTATGTTCCTCATTATCCTTGGCATCATACTCCTGATCACCCTGGCATTTCTCTCCAAAAATGCAGCCGCTTCAAAATTTTTACCTGCCGGCCGCATCATTGCTTTCC
>WBZP01000492.1_pt1 | contig 53292 bp, 50 predicted proteins | sample 5204301 | NCBI WGS metagenome assembly WBZP01 (sample SAMN12412401, study PRJNA552823) | activated sludge metagenome | isolation source: activated sludge from nitrification reactor of wastewater treatment plant... | place: USA: Pennsylvania | collected 2017
GGCGCCTTCTTGGCGATGCCGAGCAGCCGGCCCGCGGTCTCCGAGGACACCACCACCGAGTCGGCGCCGGACTGCTGCAGCAGGTGCGCGTTCTCGGCCTCCCGCACCGAGGCGATGATCTTGGCGTTGGGTGCCAGTTCGCGCGCCGACAGGGTCACCATCACCGCGGTCGGGTCGCTGTTGGTGGCCACGATGATCGTCTCGGCGCGCTGCGCGCCGGCCAGGCGCAGCACATCGGAGCGGTTGGCGTCACCGCGGACGGTCACCAGCCCGGCGGCACTGGCGTTGTCCAGGGATGCCTGGTCGGTGTCGACGACGACGATCTCGCCCGGCGGGACGCCGTCACCCACCATGGCGGCGACGGCCGTCTTACCCTTGGTGCCGTACCCGATGACGACGGTGTGGTTGCGCACGGAGTTCCTCCATCGCTGGATCTTGAGGGCCTGGCGCGACGCCGCGGTGAGTGTCTCGACGGTGGTGCCGATGAGGACGATCAGGAAGGCCACCCGCAGCGGGGTGATCACCAGGACGTTGATCAGCCGTGCCGACGACGTGTACGGCGTGATGTCGCCGTAGCCGGTGGTCGACAGCGACACCGTGGCGTAGTACAGGCAATCCAGGAAGGACAGCTCGTTCTCCTGGACGTCGCGGTAGCCGTGCCGGTCCGCGTAGACGATGAACACCGCGGCGAACAGCGCGAGCAGCGCGTACCAGACGCGGCGGAAGATCCGGCTGCCCGGGCTGACGAACTTCTCGGGGATCTTGAGGTATTCGACCAGGGCGGCGTCGGGTTTGGCCGTCAGTTCCTGGTTGAGGACCTGCCTGCGGCGCCGCAGCCGGGCCTCAGCCACGGTGATCCGCTCTCACATGTGACCGGCACACGCCATCATGTAACCATGAAGCCGCGACGAGCATGCCAGTGAGTACAACCTCCGATAACGACGAGCGGAAGCTCGCCTACGGCCTGGCCGGGATGCTGACGGCGACGGGCGTCCTGCATTTCGCGGTGCCGAAACCGTTCGACACCATCGTTCCCGCCGGACTGCCCGGCAGCGCACGGTTCTACACCCACGCATCGGGTGTGGCCGAACTCGGGACCGCTGCCCTGCTGGCCGTCCCGCAGACCCGCCGGCTGGGCGCCGGTGCGGCGATCGCATTGTTCCTGGCGGTGTTCCCGGCCAACGTCAACATGGTGCGGCTGTGGTGGGACAAGCCCTGGCCGATGCGGCTCGGCGCCATTGCCCGCCTGCCGCTGCAGATCCCGATGATCGTCGCCGCCAACAGGGTGCGCCGCGCGTCCTGAGCGATTTCAGCATCCTCTGCGAGGGTCTCTCGCACGTTGTCGCAGACAGCGCTGAAAACGTGTGCAGGTGTCATGCGGCCGGCTCGGCCAGCAGAGCCGACAGCTCGTCGGCGCCCGGCAGTTCGTCGGGAACCACCGTCTGACCGCTGCGCACGTAATGGAATGCGGTACGCACCTGTTCGACCGGGCGGCCCTGCAGGGCGGCCCACGCCAGCCGGTAGACGCCGAGCTGCACCGCGGCCTGCCGGCGCGCCTCGGTGTCGGCGGGCGGTGCGCCCGTCTTCCAGTCCACGACGGTGACCCCGCCGTCGGGATCGGCGAACACCGCGTCGATGCGGCCGCGCACCACGTGTTCGCCGATGACCATCTCGAAGGGCACCTCGACGTCGACGGGCGTGCGCGACGCCCACGACGAGGCCGCGAACGCCTCCTGCAGTTCGGCCAGCCGATCGGCCTCGGCCCGACGGACGTCGCCGTCGACGGCTCCGGGCAGATCGTCGAGGTCGAACAGCCGCTCGGATCCGTAGAACCGTTGCACCCATTCGTGAAAGGCGGTGCCCAGCAATGCCTCCGGGTCGGGTCGGGCGGGCAGCCGACGGCGCATCCGGCGTACCGCCGAGGATCGGTCGCGACCGAGTTCGACCAGACCGCTGACCGACAGCTGGGTGGGCAGCACGGCCGTCGGCGCGGCAGTAGCCGCGGCACGCTCGGCCAGCAGCGCGTCGACGTCGGCCGCCCACCCGTGTGGATCGGCACCGGCGTCGGGCGCGAGTCCGCCGGCCAGGAGGGTCTTGGCCGCCTGCACCAGCGCCGCGCCCCGCGACCCGGCCGCTGCGGCGGCCGGGCGGACCGGCCAGACGGCTTCGACGACGTTGTCGCGCAACGGGTTCTGTTCGCCGTCGGTAGGGTCGGCGGCCCACTGGTCGACCTCGCCGCACGGTGTGCCGGCCGCCGCTGACCGCTCCAGGATGTCGCGGACCTCGAGCAGGAACTCCGAGGGTCCCCGCGGCTTCAGCCCGGTGGCGCCCCAGTGATGCCCGGAGAGCAGCAGCGTGTCCTCGGCGCGGGTGACGGCCACGTACAGCAGTCGGCGTTCCTCGTCGAGGCGCCGCCGCGCGAGTTCGTCGCGGTGGCCGGTGATGTTGTCGGACAACTGCTTTCGGTTGGTGACCGCCGACAGATCGAGCACCGGCACCCCGTGCAGACCGGGTGCGGCCCGGTCGCCGCGCAGCAGCGGGGGCAGCTCCCCGGCGTCGGTCAGCCAGGTCCGCGCCGTCGCGGTCGAGGGGAACACCCGGCCCGACAGGTGCGGCACCGCCACGATCTGCCACTCCAGCCCCTTGGCGGCGTGCACGGTGAGAACCTGCACCCGGTTGTCGGCGACACCGACGTCGCCGACCGCGCCGGCCGGACTCAGCCCGTCCTCGACGGACTCGGCGGCTTCCAGATATGCCAGCAGCGCATGCACGCCGCGACCGCCCTGCGCACCGTTGCACCAGGCGTCGACGATGTCGGCGAAGGTGTCCAGTTGCCGGGTGCCCCGCGTCGTGGCACAGACTTCCACGTCGACGCCGAGGATGCGGCGGACCTCCGCGACCAGGTCCGACACCGGGTGATCGAGGCAGCCCCGCAACACCGTGAGCTCGTCGGCGAGCGCACGGATTCGGGCGTACCCCGGCCCCGAGTACGCCGCCGCCGGGCCCGGATCGCACACCGCGTCGGCCAGGCACGGATGGTCGGCGTCGGGCGCCGCCTGCGCGACGACCTCGGCCACGCTGCCGGCCGCCGCGCCGGGACCGTCGGCCAGGGTGCGGGCGCGGCGCCACAGCGCGGCCAGGTCGTGTGCGCCGAGCCGCCAGCGGGGCCCGGTGAGCACCCGGACGGCGGCCGGCCCCGCGGTGGGCTCGGCGGCCATGCGCAACATCGCCACCACGTCGGCGACCTCGTCGATGCCCAGCAGACCCGCCAGGCCGACCACCTCGACCGGCAGCCCGCGGGCGCGTAGCGCGTCGGCCATCGGGGCGGCGTCGGCGTTGCGGCGCACCAGCACCGCCGCCGTGGGCGGCTGACCGCCGGCGGCCAGCGCGCGGTACCGCGCGGCCATCTGGTCGGCCACCCAATCGCGTTCGGCGACAACGTCGGACAGCAACGCGCACCGCACGGTGCCGGGGTCGGCCCCCGGCCGCGGGCGCAGCGCGCCTACCGCCACCGAGCGGCGCCGGGCGCTGGCGGACAGTTCGTTGGCCACGTGCAGCGTGGTGGGCGGGTTGCGCCAACTGGTGCGCAGCTCCAGGGTCGGTGCGGGACTGCCGTCGGCGAGCGGAAAGTCGGTGCAGAACCGCGGCAGGTTGGTCGCCGAGGCGCCGCGCCAACCGTAGATGGACTGGATCGGATCCCCGACGGCGGTCAACGCCAACTGGTCGTCGACGCCACCGCCGAACAACGCGGATAGTGCGATGCGCTGCGCGTGACCGGTGTCCTGGTACTCGTCGAGCAGGACCACCCGGTAGCGCTCCCGCAGCGCGGCGCCGACCTGTGGATGCCGCTCGGCCAGTTGCGCCGCCGCGGCCATCTGCATCCCGAAGTCCATGGCCTTCTCGCGGCGCAGCCGCGCGTACAGGGCGTCGATCAGCGGGACGAGTTCGGCGCGCTCGCTCTGGCTGTCCAGCAGCCGCAGCAGGTACTGGCCGGGCCCGCGATCGCGTTGCCGGGGCGCCGGCGGCAGGGCGTGCACCAGCCGCTCCAGTTCGACGTGCGTGTCGCGCAGCTGCGCGGTGGTGACCAGATGCTCGGTGAGCTGCCCGGCCAGCCGCAGCACCAGGTCGGTGATCGCCGCCGGCGACTTGTCGGTCGCCAGCTCCCCCGGATGCGCGCACACCACCTCGAATGCCAACTGCCACAACTCGGTTGGGCTCAACAGCCGCGTGTCGGGTTCGACCGGCAGCAGCAGTCCGTGCTCGCGCAGCAGCGTGCCCGCGAACGCGTGATAGGTGCCGACGGTCGCCGGATCCGGGCCGGCCCCGGACAGGCCGGCGCCCGCCAGCCGGGCCAGCCGGGACCGCACCCGGCGCAGCAGCTGGCCGGCCGCCTTGCGGGTGAAGGTCAGCCCGAGCACCTGACCGGGCTCGGCGTACCCGTTGGCCACCAGCCACACCACCCGGGCGGCCATGGTCTCGGTCTTTCCGGCACCCGCTCCGGCGATGACGACCAACGGTCCCGGTGGCGCGGCGATGACCGCCGCCTGCTCGTCGGTGGGCCGGTGCACGCCGAGGGCATCGGCCAGTTCCACGGGGCTGTAGCGGCTCATGACGGCTCCGTATCCGGATGTTGGGCGGGGCAGGATCGTCGCACCGGGCAGTGCGTGCAGCCGGCGTTGACGCGGGCGGTGAAGTCGGGACCTGCCGTGGCGGCCGCCGCCTGACGCACCTGATCGAGGCGTTCGCCGGCGGACTCGGCGGTCAGGGCGTCCTGTTCGCGTTCGGTGGCGCCGCCGGCCGACGGCCTGCCGAGGTAGACCAGCCGGCCGCCGCCGGGCACGCCGGCTTCGCCGGCCAGACCGTGGGTGATCGCGAGTTGGTACAGGCCGAGCTGGGCGTGCCGTTGCGCGTCGTCCTTGGTGACCGGAGTCTTGCCGGTCTTGACGTCGACGACCACCAGGCGGCCCTCGGCGTCCCGTTCGAGGCGGTCGACGCGGCCGGTGACCCGAACGGCCGGTCCGGCGTTCCCGTCGGCGGGCAGGATCCCGTCGACCGCGACCTCGGCGCCCACCTCGGTCAGCGCGCGGCGCGTGTCCTCGCGCCAGGTCAGGAAGGTCGCCAGCATGACGCGGTGGCGGTCGAGTTCGTTGCGGGAGAACCATTCCGCGCCGAACGGCAGCTGCGGCCACACCGCTTCGAGCTGCGCGGCCAACTGCTCGTGGGTGGCGCCGCGCTGCGCGATCAGGGCGTGGATGAGCGACCCCGCGGCCGAGCGCTCATCGCCCGCGCTCCGTCCGCCGTGGCGTTCCAGCAGCCAGCGCAGCGGGCAGTCCTGCAGGTTCTGCAGGCTCGACGGTGAGACGGCCACCGTGTGATCGGGGCCGCTCCACAGCGGTTCGGCCGTGCTGACCGCGGTGGTCGAATACCAGTCCGCCGGGTCGGCGCCACGCACCCCGGCCGCGGCCAGCCTGGCCAATTGCATTGCAGCGGAGGCACGTTCGTCATCCGTCACGCTGCCGTCGGGTGCGCACGCCACGGCCCGCAGCCGCCCGACGACGGCGGGCACCGACAGCACCCGGGGAACGGAGATCGGCTCCGGGGCACCCCCGGCGGGGTCCGGGGTGCTGACGTGGCCCGCGATGTCGTAGAAGAACGGCGACGGCAGGATCACATCCGTCGCGTCGCCCCCGGCCGCGTCGGTGGCGGTCACCAGCAGCCGGCGCCGCGCCCGGCCCATCGCCGCGATCAGCAACCGCCGTTCGTCGGCCAGCACCGGCGCCCGGGCGCTGACATCGTCGGGGACGTCGTCGATGACGTCGAGCAGACGCGCCGTGTTCAGCACACCGCCCCGCGGAATCGCGTTGGGCCACAACCCTTCCTGCAGTCCGGCGATGATCACGGTGTCCCAGTCGCGGCCCAGCGCCTGGTGCGGGCTCAACAGCGACACCGCCTCGACGGTGTGCCCGGGCTCGGCCGCGCGCACCGGCAGTCGCAGCCCGGCCACGTTTTCGAGCAGGGCCGCAACCCCCGCCCCCGGGTTGGCCGTGCAGAACTGCTCGGCCACGTCGAACAGCGCTGTGACGGCGTCGAGGTTCTGCGCGGCCCGCAACGCGGACTGCCCGCCCCGCGCCTCGGCCGCCTGCAGCCGCTGCGGCAGCCCGCTGCGCCGCCAGGCCTCCCAGAGGACCGACTGCGGGTCGTCCGCCGCCCGCTCGGCCGCGCGCAGCACGGCGCCGACCCGCCGCAACGGCTTGCGGTGTGCGGGGGCCAGCGCCTCGGGCGCTCCCCCGCGCAGCGCCGCGACGAGCAGGTCACCGAAATCCCGATCCGGCCCGGTGCGACCCAGTGCCCGCCGGAGCTGACGCAGCGTCACCGGGTCGACCCGGCCGATGGGACCGGTGAGCAGATCCTCGGCCCGCTGGGCGGCAAGACCGTCGGCGGTGGCGGCCAGGACATCCAACAGCGACCGCACGACGGCGTTGTCGGGCAGCGGCGCGGCCAGTGCCGGCGGCGCCACCGGCACCCCGGCCGCGGCCAGCGCGCGCGGCAGGCCCGCGCCGGCGCGGGCCACCGAGCGCACGATGACAGCCAGCTGCGACCACGGCACACCGTCGACCAGATGGGCCCGCCGCAGGGCGTCGGCGACCACGGCCGCCTCGGCGTGTTCGGAGGCCGCCAGGACCGCCCGGACTTCGCCGTCGCCCGCGTCGTCCGATCCGGTGATCACCCGGGCCGGCGTTTGGCCGGGCAGCAGCGCGGCCACGGCGGAGATCGCGCGCGCGACGGCCGGGGCACAGCGGTGGCCAGTGGTCAGATGCACCATCGGGGCGTCGACGGGGCCGTCGCCGTCGAGCAGTGCGCCCGCGTCGGCGCCGCGAAACCCGAAGACCCGCTGATTGGGATCCCCCGCCAGCACCGCGGCATCCACCCCGTCGGCCAGCACCCGGACCAGCAGCGCGGCCTGCGGGTCGAGATTCTGGACGTCGTCGACCAGCAACAGCCCGATGCGGGCGTGCTCGGCGGCCAGCAGTCCGCGGTCGGCGGCCAGGGCGTCCAGCGCGGCGCCGACCAGGTCGGCGGCCCCCAACGCCGGCACGGTGGCCTGCGGGGCGGCCATGCCGACCGCCGAACGCAGCAACATCACCTGTTCGTACTGCTGGGCGAAGCGCCCGGCCGCGATCCATTCCGGCCGGCCGCTGCGCCGCCCGATGCGCTGGAGCCGCACCGGGTCGATGCCGCGCTCCGCGCACCGGGCCATCAGGTCGCGCAGCTCGTTGGCGAAGCCGTCGGTGCCCAGCGCCCCGCGCAGTGCGGCCGGCCACCCGCGGGCGCCGTCCTCGAGGTCGCCGGCGAGCAGCTCACGCACGACGGTGTCCTGTTCGGCGCCGGTGATCAGGCGCGGCGGCGGGTCCCCGGCGCGCTGCGCGGCCAGCCGCAGCACCGCGAAGGCGTACGCGTGCACGGATCGCACCAGGGGCTGTCGAACGGCGTTCCGGCAGGGCCCGGCCAGCAGCGCGGCCGTCAGCGCCCCGCGTGTCTGAGCCCCCAGCCGGCCCGAGCCGGTCAGCATCAGCACCGACTCCGGGTCGGCTCCGGCGTCGATGCGCGCCGCCGCGGCGTCGAGCAGCAGCCGGGTCTTGCCGGTGCCCGGTCCGCCGAGCACCCGCACCGGCCCGCGCAGTGCGGGGTCGAGCAGCAGCCCGGTGGGTGAGGCGCCGGTGCCGGAGGGGACCATGTGGGCATGACAGCACAGGGGTCCGACAAGTCCGGTTCGGCCGACGCGCTGCACGTGCACCGGTACGGCCCGGCCGGCGTGCCGCAGGTGCTCGCCCTGCACGGGCTGACCGGACACGGGCAACGCTGGCAGCACCTGGCCGAGCACCACCTGCCCGGCGTCGCGGTGGCCGCACCGGATCTGATCGGGCACGGCCGCTCGACCTGGTCGGCCCCCTGGACCATCGACGCCAACGTCGCCGCGTTGGCCGCCCTGGTCAGCGAACCCGTTGTCGTGGTGGCACATTCGTTCGGCTGCGCGGTCGCACTGCGGCTGGCCGCCGACCGCCCCGATCTGGTGGCCGCACTGGTGCTGCTCGATCCGGCGGTGGCGCTGCCCGGCGAGTGGATGCGCGAGATCGCCGACGCGATGTTCGCCTCGCCGGACTACACCGACGCCGCGGAGGCCCGCACCGAGAAGACGTCGGGGTCATGGGCGGACGTCGACGCCGACCGGGTGGACAGCGAGTTCGCCGAACACCTCGTCGAGCTGCCCAACGGCCGCGTCGGCTGGCGGATCAGCATCCCGGCCATGATGGCCTATTGGAGCGAGCTTGCCCGTGATATTCCGTTGCCGCCCAACGATATTCCGATCACCGTGGTGCGGGCCGAGAAGACCGCACCGCCCTATGCCACCGCCCGGCTCGTCGAAAGCCTGCGCCACCGGTGCGACTTCCGGATCGTCGAGATGGACTGTCACCACATGGTGCCGTTGGCCAGACCGGCCGATACGGCGGCTCTGATCCGGGAACGACTGCCCTGAGATGGCACGGGTGACCGACGAACAGGTCGAGAGCGTTCGCGCGCTGGTCGCGTCGATACCGCCCGGCCGCGTCGCCACCTACGGCGACATCGCTTCGGCGGCACAGCTTTCCAGTCCACGGATCGTCGGCTGGATCATGCGCACGGACTCTTCGGACCTGCCGTGGCACCGGGTGGTTCCGGCGTCCGGACGGCCCGCGCCGCACCTGGCCGGCAACCAACTGGAGCGGTTGCGCGCCGAAGGGGTGCCGGCCGACGCCGGCCGGATTCCGTTGCGCGACTGCCGACACCGCTTCTGAGCTACAGAGCCAGCCGCACCAGTGCGGCCGTGCGTGCCAGACCCGGGAACGCCGACGCGGTGGCACGGGGATGCAGCGCGTGCACCGCCAGCCGGAACATCAAGGCGCGCAACAACATCTGCGGCCACTCCGGCAGCGCGTCCCACCGGTCGATCAGGCCGTCGTCGGCCTCTCCCCACGACAGCGCGTCGACGACCACCACACCCGCCGCCCAGGACGCGGGCCGCCAGTACGGCGTGATGTCGGTGATCCCCGGCGCGGCGCTGCCGGCGAACAGCACGGTGCCGTACAGATCGCCGTGCACCAGCTGGCTGGCGCTCTTGATCGGTTTGCGAAGTGCCGCAATCTGATTGAGCAGATCCACCGACCGTTCCCCGTCGGCAGACTCCGGTGACCGCGGGATGCCCGGCGGCAGTGAATGCAATGGCCGGTCCTCCCAGGCGGCGCGGTCGGCGGCGGTGAAGACGTCGACCTCCGTCCACGGCGGCACCGCCGGCTGGGTCAGGAACCGGGGCCGCTCCAGGTTCGCGGTGGCCTCGTGCAGCCGCACCGCGACCGACACCACCTCGTCGTGGCGTGGTTCCGGGGCGCCCGCGACAAACGTGTCGGCGCGCCACCCCGCGACGACGAACCGCCCGTCGGTCGAACGGACCGGGCGCGCCAGCCGGATGCCGTCGATGAACAGGGTCTCGCGCACTTTGGCCGACCATGCTGCCCGGGCGTGGTCGGCCACCATGGACAGCACCACTTCACCGCAGCGCCAGCCGCCTTCCCAGCCGGCGCCCAGCGGAGTGGGTTGTGTCCCGCCGAGGCCGAACGCGACGAGCACATGTTCGGGTGGCGATTCGAGCGTCACCCCGTCACCCTAACGCCGCGGGACGCCACTTCCGGGCCGCTGACCAGCTGTGTCGCGCGTCAGTACATCACCATGTCGGGCGCGAACCGCTCGGCCCACGCGGTGATGCCGCCCCGCAGGTGCCGGGCGTCGGGGTGACCCGCCTGCTGCACGACGGGCAGCACCTCCGCCGAGCGCACCCCGGTCTTGCAGTAGAGCACCGGGATCCGGTCGGCCGGGATCCGCCCCAGCCCGTCGCCGCCGTCGATGCTCGACCTCGGAATCAGCACGGCGCCCGGGATGTGGTTGATGTCCCATTCCACCGGCTCACGAACGTCGACCAGCAGATACCGGGGATCGGAGTCCAGCAGCCGCCGCAGCTCGGCGGCGTCCACGTCGGCTCCCGTGTCGGTGTCCGGCGGCACTCCGCAGAACGCTTCGTAGTCGGTGAGCCCGGTGATCTTCGGCGCGGCGGGATCCTTGCGGATTTGCACCGTGCGGTAGGTCATCGCCAGGGCGTCGTAGATCAGCAGCCGGCCCAGCAGCGACTCGCCGATACCGGTGAGGAGTTTGATCGCCTCGGTGCCCATCACCGACGCGATCGACGCGCACAGGACGCCCAGGACGCCGCCCTCCGCGCACGAGGGCACCAGCCCGGGTGGGGGCGGGTCGGGGTAGAGGTCGCGGTAGTTGACGCCTCGGCCGTCGGGGGCGTCCTCCCAGAACACCGACGCCTGCCCGGCAAACCGGTAGATCGAGCCCCACACGTACGGTTTGCCGGCCAGCACGGCGGCGTCGTTGACCAGATAGCGGGTGGCGAAGTTGTCCGTGCCGTCGAGGATGAGGTCGTATTCGGCGAACAACGCGACGGCGTTGTCCGGCTCGAGGCGGAACTCGTGCAACCGGACCTCGATGAGGGGGTTGACCTCGTGCATCGCCTCGCGCGCGCTCTGCGCCTTGGACCGCCCGACGTCGGACTCGCCGTGGATGATCTGGCGCTGCAGGTTCGACTGGTCGACGACGTCGAATTCGACGATGCCGATGGTGCCGACGCCCGCGGCGGCCAGGTACAGCAGGGCCGGCGACCCCAGCCCGCCGGCGCCGATCACCAGCACCCGCGCGTTCTTCAGGCGTCGCTGCCCGACGATGCCCAGCTCGGGCAGGGTCAGGTGCCGGCTGTAGCGGGCGACCTCGGCGGGGGTCAGATCCGCCGCGGGCGCCACCAACGGCGGCAGTCCGAGGTTGTGCGACACGCCTCCATTGTTGCCGAACGTGCGGATCACGCGATCGGATACGGCCAGGGGTTGAACCGGCACACCTTGCCGTCCGGCTTGACCCACTCGGGGTCGAACTTGGCGGCGTCGTTGTTGGCGGTCGCGAACGTCTGCTGCATCATGATCGGCGCCAGTGCGCCGTTCTGGTCGCACGGTTCGTGGTGCTGGTAGCCGATGGCGTGACCGACCTCGTGGTTGATCAGGTACTGCCGGTAGGAGCCGACGTCACCCTGGAACGGCACGGCCCCGCGCACCCAGCGCGCCTCGTTGAGGAAAACCCGTTGCTCGGCTTCGCCGCCGCCGGCCGGGAAGTACGCCGGGTTGTAGCAGGACGCCTCCAGTTCGATCTCGTACCCGCAGCCCTCGCGGACGGTCATCGGCGAGGTCAGCGACACCCGGAAATCGGGCGGGTCCACGGAGCTGTCGTCGACCCGGGTGAAGGCGAACTGCGGGTTGTGGGTCCAGCTCTTGGGATTGCTGAGGGTCTGGGTGACCATCCGCGCGAAGCCGTCGTCGCCGCCGTAGCCGGCGGTGTCGACGCCGTCCTCGATCTCCACGGTGTACCGGAAGACCTTCGCGGTGCCCTGACCGACCTGCGGGTCGCTGCCCGGCACCGTGCGCCACGTCTTGTCGCCGGCTTCGGTGAAGGGGCCGCCCTCGGGCAGGACGCCGGTGGGCAGGTTCACGTCGAACTGCGTCAGTCCGCGCGGGGGCGCGCCGATGATCGCGGTGCCCTGCGATCCGATGGTGGGCGGGGCACCGATGGTGTCGAGCGGTGCCGCCGGTGTCTCGGCCCGGCTGCCGTCGGCGACGGCCTGATACAGCACCAGCACGGTGACGACGGCCAGGACCGGCAGTGCGTAGGCCCGCCAGCCGTAGGTTGCGACGAACCGGCCGAGCCAGCTCTGCTTCGGCCACTGCCGGTGTTCGTCACGGTTGGCCCGGACCCGTCCGGCGTCTTCGGCCAGCGGGTCACGCTGGGCGCGCAGCGGCTCGTTCCATTGGCTGTGCAGCACCGGTACGCGACTGCTCCCGCGACGTCCCGGGTCGTATGTCACCGCCCAAGGATGGCACAGCGGCGGGCGTGCCGACCGGCGGCGCGCCCGGAGGCGAAAGCGCTGCTCCGAGCCTGCGGGGGCGGGACCGGGCATGGTAGTAGTGTCATCCCGGTCGATTCGCTGCGCGGAATGCGACAGAATCGACGATGAACGTGAACAGAAGGTATTGATGAACGAACTCGCCAGCGGCACCGCACGGCGTACGGGCAGGTCGGCCAACGGCGACCGGGTAGCCACCGGAGCCGGCAAGCGCGGCAACCGGTTGCCTCGTGACGAGCGGCGCGGCCAGTTGCTGGCTTCGGCCAGCGAGGTGTTCGTCGATCGCGGCTATCACGCGGCCAGCATGGACGAGATCGCCGACCGCGCTGGCGTCAGCAAACCTGTTCTCTACCAACACTTTTCGAGCAAGCTGGAGCTGTATCTGGCGGTGCTGGCCCAGCACGTCGACAATCTGGTCTCCGGTGTGCGCCAAGCCCTTCGGACCACCACCGACAACCGGCAGCGGGTCCGCGCCGCGGTGGCCGCGTTCTTCGACTTCGTCGAGCACGACGGCCAGGGCTACCGGCTGATCTTCGAGAACGACTACGTCACCGAACCGTCGGTGTCCGCGCAGGTGAAGGTGGCCACCGAGGCGTGTACCGACGCGGTATTCGACCTGATCAGCCACGACTCCGCGCTGGATCCGCACCGCGCCCGGATGATCGCGGTCGGCCTGGTCAGCATCAGCGTCGACTCGGCGCGGTACTGGCTGGACAACGACCGCCCGATCGGCAAGGACGAGGCCGTCGAGGGCACCGTCCAGTTCATCTGGGGCGGGCTGTCACACGTGCCGCGGATTCGCGCCTGACCCTCAGTCGTCGGTGGCCGGCGGCGTGACCGGGCCTTCGCCGATGCCGAAGCCCACCCGGCGGCTGTCGGCGGGGCCCAGTTCGATGTAGGCGACACGGGCTGCCTGCACCAGGAAGCGGCGGCCCTTCTCGTCGGTCAGGGCCAACAGTTCGGATCCTTTGGACAGCGCGGCGGTCACCAGCTTTTCCAGCTCATCGGGTGTCTGCGCGCTGTTGAACACGAGTTCACGCGGGCTGTCCGTGACACCGATCTTGACCTCCACGCTGCCACCTTTCGCCTGTCGCTCGACCCGGAGAACCCGGGGTTCTTCTAGATGCAGGCTAGTGGACCGCGGCGCCGGAATACGCGCCAGGCGTTCAGCGGTCAGCGAAGCGGCCCTGACCAGCGGCGGCGGCGATGAGGTCAGGCTGTCCCGACACACCTCGCGACAACCTGCACGATTCCGCCCGCACCGATACCATCGTGTGAAGAGAGTTACGGAAGTGACAGGTGTGAATAGATGAGCAAGCCGTACTGGAGTGGCCCCGGCCGGGCCGGCGGGAGCCGCCTCGCCGACGACCCACCACCGCCGCCGGCCTACCAGCACGATCCGTTCGAGCCGCCGACGGAGAACTTCGGCCGCCTGGGCTTCGCCCGGGACCGCCTCGACTATCCGGACGACGACTACGGGCCCTACGAGGTCTACCCCGACACCCGGTGGCGCTGGATCGCCGGAGTGGCCGGGATCGTGCTGCTGGTCGCCCTGGTGGCGATCGCGTTCGCCTCGCACGGCGGCGACTCCGCGACGAGGTCTGCCACCCCGGCGCCGACGGGCCCCGAACTGGCCCCCCGGCAGGACGCCGTGTCGACCACCCCGCGGACCGTGATCGCGACCGTCCCGCCGAGCGTGCCGGCGCCGACGACGTCGCTGCCGCCCGAGACGGTCGTCACGGTCACCAACACACCGACGGCCCAGGACAGCACTCCGCCGGCCGCGCCCGCGCCGCCGGCGCCGGAGGCCACGCCCCCCGGGCAGACGATCACCTACACCGTGACCGGCACCCGTCAGCTGTTCGACCTGGTCAGCATCATCTACACCGACGAACAGGGCTTTCCCCGCACCGACGTCAACGTGGCGCTGCCGTGGACCCGGACCGTGGTGCTCAATCCCGGTGTCGTGACCAAGTCGGTGACGGCGACCAGCCTCACCGGCCAGCTGAACTGCTCGGTCACCGACGGCACCGGGTCCGTGCTGGTCGCGCAGCAAAACAACGCGGCGATCACCACCTGCATCCGGTAGGGGCGTCAGGCCAGGCCGAGCTCCACCATCCGCTCACCGTGCGTGCGCTGCAGCCGCCCGAAGAACTCCGTCATGCGGCCCAGGCCGTCGTTGCCGGCCACCACCAGGTCGACCAGCTCGTCGCGCTGGGCCAACACGTACTGCGCCTGGGTGATGGCCTCGCCCAGCAGCCGGCGCGACCACAGCGCCAGGCGGCTGCGTTCCACCTCGCTGGCGCTGACCGCCGCGCGCACCTCGCCGACGACGAACTGCGAGTGCCCCGTCTCGGACAGCACGGCGCGCACCACCCCGGCCGCGTCATCGGGCAGGACACCGGCGATCTCCCGGTAGAAATCGGCGGCCAGCGCGTCGCCGATATAGGTCTTGACCATGGCCTCGAGCCAAGTGCTCGGCATCGTCAGCCGGTGGTAGTTCTCCAGCGCCGAGACGTACTGCCCCATCGCCGGCACGACGTCCACGCCGCGGGCCGCCAGCGCGTCGCGCAGCAGTTCGTAGTGCGCCATCTCCGCGGCCGCCATGCTGGCCATGTTGATCCAGCCGTTGAGGTCCGGGGCCATCCTGGCCTCGTCGGTGAGCCGGTAGAACGCGGCGACCTCGCCGTAGGCCAGCAGCGCGAACAGCTCGTTGATCCCGGGATGGTCGGGGGGAATGCGCGGGGGTTCCCGGTCGGCCTGACTCGTTGGCGTATTCGTCGGCAGAGTCATGAAACCCACTCTAGAGCGCGCTCGCGATACCGGCCCTGACGGTCCGAACCGTTACCATGGGTACAGGCAGCACTTCAGCTACCTGAGAAATGTGCGTGCACGACAAGGACCCGCAGGCCCGGCCACCGCGCCGGGCACAGCCGGGCCGGCGCGTTTCGACCGCAGGTCAGAGACCGTTTCCCACAGACTCGTGCGCGCGTGGACGAACGCGATACGAGTCCGGAGACCACCGGGAACACCTCGCACTGACCGAAAGGCTGTACGCGCAGCAATGACGCATCTCGATACCCATCACAACCACACCTTCGCCGAACTCGGCGTCCGCGACGAGATCGTCCGGGCACTGGCCGACCGCGGCATCGAACACGCCTTCGCGATCCAGGAGCTGACCCTGCCGCTCGCGCTGGCCGGCGACGATCTGATCGGCCAGGCCCGCACCGGCATGGGCAAGACCTTCGCGTTCGGCGTCCCGCTGCTGAACCGCATCACCAATGACACCGACCGCCCCCTGACCGGCGCCCCGCGCGCCCTGATCGTCGTGCCGACCCGCGAGCTGTGCCTGCAGGTGTACGACGACCTCGCCGGCGCCGCTCGGTACCTGACCGCCGTCGACCGGCCGTTGTCGGTCGTGTCGATCTACGGCGGCCGGCCCTACGAACCACAGATCGAGGCGCTGCGCGCCGGCGCCGACGTCGTCGTCGGCACCCCCGGGCGCCTGCTCGACCTGGCCCAGCAGGGCCATCTGCAGCTCGGCGGCCTGAGCGTGCTGGTGCTCGACGAGGCCGACGAGATGCTGGACCTGGGCTTCCTGCCCGATATCGAGCGAATCCTGCGGCTGACCCCGGACACCCGCCAGGCGATGCTGTTCTCCGCCACCATGCCGGACCCGATCATCACGCTGGCCCGCACCTTCATGAACCAGCCCACCCACATCCGCGCCGAGGCCCCGCATTCGGCGGCCACCCACGACACCACCGAGCAGTTCGCCTACCGGGCCCACGCGCTGGACAAGGTCGAGATGGTCAGCCGCATCCTGCAGGCCAACGGCCGCGGGGCGACGATGATCTTCACCAGGACCAAGCGCACGGCCCAGAAGGTTGCCGACGAGCTGGCCGAGCGCGGCTTCAAGGTCGGCGCGGTTCACGGCGACCTGGGTCAGATCGCCCGCGAGAAGGCACTCAAGGCGTTCCGCACCGGCGAGAACGACGTCCTGGTGGCCACGGATGTCGCGGCTCGGGGCATTGATATCGATGACGTCACGCATGTCATCAACTACCAGATCCCCGACGACGAGCAGGCCTACGTGCACCGCATCGGCCGAACCGGCCGCGCCGGCAAGACCGGTACCGCGGTCACCCTGGTCGACTGGGACGAACTGAGCCGCTGGACACTGATCGACAAGGCCCTCGGCCTGGACTGCCCCGACCCGGCCGAGACCTACTCCAGCTCGCCACATCTATACGAAGAGCTCGACATTCCCACGGACGCAACCGGTTCCATCGGCAAGCCCAAGCCCAGGAAATCTGGGCCCGCCAAGCGGGAGCCGCGGGCACCGCGCGAGGACGGCGACAAGGGCCGCAGCCGTTCGCGGCGCCGCACCCGCGGCGGCAAGACCGCCACCGGTCACGTCGCGGGCGCCGAGCCGGCCGCCGAGACCCCCGCCGACGGCGCGCCCGCGGGCGATGTCGCCGGCCGCCGCCGTCGCCGCCGTCCGCGCAAGCCGGCCGCCGAAGCCTCGTCGAACGCGGGCTGATCCGGCCCGCGATGGTCAGACCGGAACGCCGTACCCGGGGCGACGTCCTCGCCGCGGGTGCGATCGCCCTCGTGATGGCCGTCCTCGCCGCCGTCATCTGGTGGACCAGCGACGCCCGGGCCACCGAGAGCCGCCCGGCCGCCGTCGCGGCCAAACCGCTGACCGCCGCCAAGACCGTGCCTGACGCGGTACGGCAGCTGTGGGCCGCCCCGAGCCCGCGCACCGCGGTGCCCGTGGTGGCCGGCGGTTCCGTCGTGACCGGCGATGGCAGAACCGTCACCGGCCACGACCCGGTCACCGGCGCGGCCATCTGGACCTTCGCCCGGGACCGCGAATTGTGCGGTGTCACATGGATTTACAGCAACGCCGTGGCGGTGTATCCCGATGTGCGCGGCTGTGGTCAGGTCAGCACCATCGACGGCGCGAGCGGCAGACGCGGACCCACCCGCAGCGGATACGCCGACAAGCACATCGCCCTGAGTTCCAACGGAACCGAGGTGCTGGCCGCCGGCCCCACCCGCCTCGAGACATGGCGCTCCGACATGGTCCGGGTGATCGGCTTCGGTGAGGTCGACGCCCGGCTCAAACCCGCCCAGCAGGGCATCGGCGCCGGGTGCGCGCTGACGTCGGCGGCCGCCAGCCCGGCCACGGTCGCGGTGATGCGGTCCTGCCGGGATGAGGCGGACCTGAAACTCACCCTGCTCAAACCGTCCGAACACGACGACGAACCCGACGTGCGGGATGTGCCGCTGCCCGGCGCGAAGGCCGATTCCGGGGCCCGGGTGCTGGCGGTGTCGGACACCTCGGCGGCGATCTACCTGCCCAATCCGCGGCCGCGGGTCGTGGTCTACGACGAGACGGGCAACGAGGTGTCCACCGGCGATCTGACGGCGCCGCCAACCCCGGAGGCCCTGCAGAACCGGGCCGTCTCCCCCGCCGGCGGCCTGATCACCTGGTGGACGGGCCACGATCTGGTGGTGTTCGACGCCGCGCCATTGGCCTACCGGTACACGATCCCCGGCGGCCGGGAGGCGCTCCTGGGTCCGGCCACGATGATGGCCAACGAACTGCTCATTCCCGTGGCCGGCGGCCTTGCCGTCTACGAGGCCTCGGCCGGCACCCTGCAACGCGTCATCGCCGTCGACCGGCCCGCGGCGTCTGGGCCCGCGGGACCCGTGGTGCCCGCCGTGGCCGGCACGACGGTGCTCGAACAACGCGGGGACACCGTCGTCGCGCTCGGCTGAATCCGGCCTCGCGATGTCGCGAGGAGCCACATAAGTGACTTTACGGGCCCCGCAGGGTCACAAACCGGCCCCTCGGCGCCGGGTTGCCCGGTCGCGCGGCGGTTGCCCGGTCGCGCGGCGGTTGCCCGGTCGCGCGGCGGCTCAGACGTCCGGCGTGTACGTCGCCAGCTTGCGGCCCGACTTCCAGTGCGCGAGCAACCCCTCCGCCAGCTCGCGGTAGGCCTGCGCGCCCTTGTTCTTGCGGCCGGTCAGGACCGACGAGCCGGAGGCGGTGGCCTCGGCGAACCGGACGGTTCGGGGGATGGGCGGGGCCAGAACCGCCAGTTCGTAGCGGTCGACCACGTCGAACAAGACGTCACGGCTGTGCGTCGTGCGCGAGTCGTACAGGGTCGGCAGCGCACCGAGCAGGGCCAGGTCCGGATTCGTTATCTGCTGGATGTCGGTGACGGTGCGCAAGAACTGCCCGACACCCCGATGCGCCAGTGTCTCGCACTGCAGCGGCACGATCACCTCCGCCGCGGCGGTGAGGCCGTTCAGGGTCAGGACGCCGAGCGACGGCGGGCAGTCGATGATCACGACATCGAAATCCTCGTTCACCTTGGCAAGGCCGCGTTTGAGCGCGTACTCCCGGCCCGCCCGCATCAGCAACATCGCCTCGGCGCCGGCCAGATCGATGTTGGCCGGCAGCAGCGTCATCCCCTCGACCGTCTGGACCAGCGCGGCATTCGTGTCGACGTCGCCGAGCAGCACCTCGTGCACCGACACCGCGAGCTTGTCGGGATCCTGGCCGAGTGAAAACGTCAGACAGCCTTGCGGATCGAGGTCGACGAGCAGAACCCGTTTGCCGAGTTCGGTCATCGCCGCACCTAGCGATGCCACCGTGGTCGTCTTGGCGACCCCGCCTTTTTGATTCGCCACTGCCAGCACATGTGTCCCCACGCGTCCATCCTGACATGCCCGGGACCGCACTGCCCGGCCGTGTCACGATGCGGCAGAATCGGGAGACGTGAGTGTCGGCGAGCATCGGTTGGTGTTGCTTCGCCACGGCGAGACCGAATGGTCCAGATCCGGACGGCACACCAGCAGGACGGATCTCGACCTGACCGACACCGGCGAGGATCAGGCGCAGCTGGCCGCACTGACGCTGCGGCACCTGGGCCTGCACGATCCGATCGTGTTCAGCAGTCCGCGACGCCGCGCCCTGCGCACCGCCGAACTGGCCGACCTGACCGTAGACGAGGTGACCCCGCTGCTGGCCGAATGGGATTACGGCGAGTACGAGGGTCTGACCACCCACGAGATCCGGAGCGAGACGCCGGGCTGGCTGCTGTGGACGTACGGCTGCCCGGGCGGTGAGTCGGTCGACCGGGTCGGCATCCGTGCCGATCGGGCCGCCGCCCTGGCACTTGACCACATGGTCGACCGTGACGTCGTCTTCGTCGGACATGGTCACTTCTCCCGGTCGATCGTGACGAGGTGGGTCGAGCAGCCGCTGCGCGAGGGCGCGCGCTACGGGTTCGGGCCCGCCTCGGTCTCGGTCTGCGGGTTCGAATACGGCCTGCGCCAATTGAAGTCGCTCGGCCTGACCGCTCATCGCGAACCGGTGTCGACGGAGTGAGCGCCGAACCGTCCTTCGTGCTGGGCGGCCCGGGCGGCGTGGTACTCGGCGCGGGGATCGCCGCCGGCTACCGGGATCCGGTCGCGGCGGCCGCCGCGCTTCGCCGCGGTGATGCCCGAATTATGGTGGGCGCATTGCCTTTCGACATCACGAGCCCGGCCGCGCTGTACGCGCCGCGGTCGGTGCGGCGACCGGCCACGTTGCCGGAGTGGCCGACCGCGGCGCCCACGCGTGCGCACATCCACCGGATGCTGCCGGCTGCGCGGACCCACCGCGAGCGGGTCGCCGAGGCGGTGGCACGGCTACGCGATCCGGGTGCCGGCCTGCAGAAGGTGGTCCTGGCCCGCGCCCTGGAGGTGACGGCCGAAACACCTTGGAGCACAACCTCGGTGCTGCGCCGACTGGCCGCCGCCGACCCGTCGGCCTACGTCTTCCTGGCCGATCTCGGCACCGCTGGCCCGGCGTATGCGGGCACGGTGCTGCTGGGCGCCAGTCCGGAACTCCTCGTCGACCGCGCCGGCGACCGGGTCCGGTGCGCACCATTCGCCGGTTCGGCGCCGCGGTCATCCGACCCGGACGTCGACGCCGCCAACGGGGCCGCGCTGGCCGCATCCGGCAAGAACCGGCATGAACACCAGCTCGTCATCGACGTGATGCGCCAGGTGCTCGAACCGTTGTGCACCGACCTGCAGATCGCGCCCGATCCGCAACTGCACCGCACCGACGCGCTCTGGCACCTGGGCACCCCGATCACCGCACGGTTGCGTGAAAGCTCAACCACGGCTCTGGATCTCGCGCTGGCATTGCATCCCACCCCCGCGGTCGGCGGGGTGCCCACGGGCGCGGCGACGGCGCTGATCGCCGACGTGGAGGGCGACCGCGGTTTCTACGCCGGCGCGGTGGGCTGGTGCGACGACCGCGGCGACGGGCGGTGGGTGGTGTCGATCCGGTGCGCGCAACTGTCCGCCGACCGCCGCACCGCCCTGGCGCATTGCGGCGGCGGCATCGTCGCCGAATCCGATCCCGGCGACGAACTCGACGAGACCACGACGAAGTTCCGGACCATCCTGTCCGGGTTGGGAGTAGAAGAATGACCGACCGGACGGACACGATCCGCCGTGCACAGCGGGGCGACGAAGCCGCGATCGTCGCGATGATCCACGAACTGGCCGAGTTCGAGCGCGCCGCACAGGAATGTACGGTCACCGAAAGCCAGATCAGCGCAGCGCTTTTCGGCGACCACCCGACCGCCTGCGCTCATGTCGTCGAGGTCGACGGCCGGCCCGCTGCGACCGCGGTGTGGTTCCGAAACTTCTCGACCTGGGACGGCGTGGCCGGCATCCACCTCGAGGACATCTATGTGCGCCCGGCGTTCCGGCGCCGCGGCCTGGCCCGCAGGCTGCTGTCGGCGCTGGCCGCCGAGTGCGTCGAACACGGTTACACACGGATGAGCTGGGCGGTGCTGAACTGGAACGTCGACGCCATCGCGCTCTACGACGCCGTCGGCGGCCGGCCGCAGGACGAATGGACCACCTACCGGGTGTCCGGACCGCAGTTGGCGGCGCTGGCCGCCGAGGGCGGGGCCTGATCACTCTCGCGGGCGGATCACCCACTGCACGGCGGGCGGACTGAACAGCAGCCCGAGCACCACCAGCGCGACGACGGCGACAAGTGCCGCATACAGCGGCTGGTCGGATCCGTGGATGTACCAGGCGACGCCGAGCAGCAGCAGGTTGGCGAACACCGCGACGCCGCGCCCCCAGCGCCGGCCGGTGATCAACGCCCACCCGGCGGCCAGGACCGCACCGCCGATGATGGCGAACCACGCCGCGGTGCCGTAGCCGAATCCGCCGAGCGACGGGCCGCGCACCACGTCCTGGTTGGTGCCGGTCAGCGCGTGCAAGACGTAAACCGCGGCCACCACCAGCCCCGCGACACCTTCGACGGCGACGAGGTATCCGGCGTAGCGGACCACCGCGGGCGACGTCATCCCAGCTTGTCCAGCAGGTGGCGGACCGCGAACTCGTAGCCGCGCGCGCCGGCCCCGGCGATCACCACGTCGGCGATTTCCGAGACGTAGGAGTGCCGCCGGAACTTCTCGCGGGCATGGATATTGCTCAGGTGCACCTCGGCCACCGGCAGCGCGACCGAGCGCAGCGCGTCGGCGATGGCCACCGACGTGTGGCTGTAGGCGGCCGGGTTGATGACGATGGCCGCACAGTCGTCCCGCGCGGCCTGGATCGCGTCGACGAGCACGCCCTCGTGGTTGCTTTGCACGGCGCGGATCTCGAACCCGGCCTCGGCGGCCACGGCGGACACAAGTGCTTCGATCTGCGCCAGGGTGGTGGTCCCGTACACCTCGGGCTGGCGGGTGCCCAGCAGGTTGAGGTTGGGCCCGTTGACGAGGAGCAGGCGGCGTTCAGTCACGTTCGTACGGTACCGACGAGGCCGCGTCGGGCGGCTGAACGCCCCCGCGAACGTGCGCAGAAGTCCGGCGCGGGCGGCGTGTCGGCGGACCGACCCGCACGCTCGGCATGAAAAATCGAGGTTAGGCTCGCTGTCGTGCGCGCCGTGCTGATCGTCAACCCGAATGCGACCTCGACGACAGCGTCCGGGCTGGCGCTGCTGGCACACGCTCTGGAGAGCCGGGTGCAGCTGACGGTCGAGCGCACCGATCATCGCGGCCACGCGATCGAGATCGCCGAGCAGGCCGCCCGCGACGGCGTCGACGTCGTGATCGTGCACGGCGGCGACGGCACGGTCAACGAAGTGGTCAACGGCCTGCTGGGGCCACCGGGGCAGCTGCCGGACAGGGACGTCCCCGCCGTCGCCGTGGTGCCGGGCGGTTCGGCCAACGTGTTCGCGCGCTCGCTGGGCATTCCGCACGACCCGATCGACGCGACGAACCAGCTGATCGACCTGCTCAGTGAATACGGCCCCACCGGGGCCTGGCGGCGGATCGGGCTGATGGACTGCGGGGAACGCTGGGGCGTGTTCACCGCCGGCATGGGCGTCGACGGCGAGGTGGTGGCGAGCGTCGAGGCGCACCGCAAACGCGGCCGGCGGCAGAAGGGCGTCACCGCGACGCGCTACATCCGGTCGGCGATTCCGACGGTGCTGCGCAGTGCGCGACGGGAACCGACGCTGACGCTGCAGCTGCCCGATCGGGATCCGGTGACCGGTGTGCATTTCGTGTTCGTCTCGAATTCCAGCCCGTGGACATACGCCAACGCCCGGCCGGTCTACACCAACCCCGACTGCAGTTTCGAAACCGGGCTGGGCGTGTTCGCCACCACGAGTATGAGTGTGTGGCGAAACCTGGGGCTGGTGCGGCGGATGCTGTCCAAGGGGGCCGACATCAAAGGGGCGCATGTGGTGCGCGACGACGACGTCGCCTGGGTGCGGATCACGTCCGACACGCCGATTGCCACCCAGATCGACGGGGATTACCTCGGGTTGCGCGAAGAGATGACGTTCCGGGCGGTCGCTGGGGCTCTGGACGTTGTCGCTCCCCCGCAGAAAACCCGTGACCTGCGGTAATATCGCAACTTGATCCTGAGATGGGCACAGCTGGATTTAGCGTAGTACACCCTGACAATGGTTCGGGAAACGGATCCTGTCAGTGACATTGTTCACGTGTTAACCAAGTTCTATTGACATCTGTCCAGGCTCTGGAACGATCGTACGCAACAGTGCAGAAACATTTGGTGTGCACGCGTTGACAGCCGAGGACAAACCGGTATGCACCGCTGCGCGCCCAGATAGGAGTAATAGCCATGGATTGGCGGCATAAGGCGGTCTGTCGTGACGAGGATCCGGAACTGTTCTTCCCGGTGGGGAACAGCGGCCCGGCGATCGCCCAGATCGCTGACGCGAAGCTCGTGTGCAACCGCTGCCCCGTGACCACCGAGTGCCTGACCTGGGCACTGGATTCGGGTCAGGACGCCGGCGTTTGGGGCGGCATGAGCGAGGACGAGCGTCGCGCGCTCAAGCGCCGCAACGCCCGCACCCGGGCCCGCAGCGGAGTCTGACCCCAGCACGTACAAAGACGGCCCCGGCGTAATCGCCGGGGCCGTCTTTGTTTGTCCTGCAGATCTAGCCCGCGTCGCTGCTGCTACTCGACCCACTGGACGCGGACTTGTCCGAATCCGAGTCCGACGCGGCCTTGCTCGAGCCCGAGTCCGACGTCGACTTCGCCGAATCGGACGCCGAGTCGGAGGCCTTCGTGGACTTACCCGAATCTTGTTCGGCGGCCGACACATCCGAGTCGTCGGAGGCGGCTGCGGCTTCCCCGGTCGGCTCGTCGGCCTTCTCCGTCGACTCTGCCTTGGCGGTCGCGGCCTCGCCGGACCCGGCGGTCGCATCCTCGACTGCGGGGGTCGAATCACCCTTCGCCGCAAGGGCTTTACTGGTCGCCGCGGCGGTGGCCGTCGACGTCGAGTTGTCGCTGTAGAGAGGGCCGACGTCGACGCCCATGGATGTGAACATCTGGTGGAACGACGGCGCCAGCGAGCCGGGGTTCCAGCCGATGTTCACGTATTCGTCCGACAGCGGTGCGTTGCCGAAATCCCAGGTTTCGGAGCCCATTCGATAAAGCTCGATGTTGCGGTCGATGTTGTGCTGCGTGGGGACGTTGGCCGTGCCGGCGTCGTAGGACGCCAGCCATTGCTCGAGGGTGGGGTTGCCCGGCCACATGTTGTTGATCATCCTGACGAGCGCCGGGAAGCCGTCGTCCTGGGACATTCCCTCGCACGAGTTGGGGCAGCCCGGACTTCCCGGCGTGATGGGATCGAAGGCGATGACGGAGCCCGCGGCGTAGGTCTGCAGCATTCTGCCGAGCTGCTCGAACGTCGGGACCTTGACCGCGTTCTCCGACGGGTCCGACATCAAGTGGGCGAAGTAGTTCTCGAACGGCGCGGTCGGCTCCAGCGTGAAGGTGGTGTTGGACCACGGCATCAGGCTCTTGCCGTTCTCGCCGTCGACGGTTCCCGTGATACCCAGCCCGTCGTACACCTTGCCGCTGGTGTTTTCGACGTCGCCGAAGGTATAGCCGTTCAGCAGATCTGACGGCGACACTTTCCAGAAGTTGCGGATCATCGGCATGTCGACGGCGCCGGTGACCATCAGCAGGTTCCAGATGTTCTGGTCGAGACCCCGCATACCGGTGATGGGACTCACCGGGGTGTTCGGGAAGCAGCTGTCCGCGTTGCAGGCGGGGTCGATGGGCATCTCAGCGGCCAGGAACTTCGCGAATTGCTGGGCGAAGCCGTTCCCGGTGTACATGTCGTCGCCGAATCCGGACAGGGCGGGGATGGGAACCGCCGCGGAGGCCAGTGCGTAGAAGCGCGCATAGTCGGCCGGGTCGATCCCCCAGATGTTCGAAGCGCTGGTAACCCACCACGGTCCGCCGTAGACAAGCCCGACCCCCACCGCATCGTTGGCCGCGACCTCGTAGTACGGCATGTTGACCATGTCGATGAGCAGGTTGATCGGAACATTGGTGACAGATGCCGCCGCGAGTTGCACGTCGGCGTCGACCACCTTCAGCGCGCGCGCCCCCTGGTCCGCGGGCGGCCCGACCTCGCTGTTGACCGCCGTGATCGCCGTCACAAGCGCCACCCCGGCGGTGACCTGCGCGAGCAATCCGGTACGGGCGCCCGAGTCACGGCGCTTTCCTCGACGATGACGGCGTGCATGGCGAGCAGCGCTCATTGGCTAACCTCTGATCTTTCATATCGATGGTTACCCGACCCGTCGTGCGGATGCAGCTTAGCTAACCCCTCGAAATTGCGCCACCCGGGGCATTTTGACGCTTGTGCACATTGTTTATGCACTTCAGCAGCTTTTTATGGCCACTGACCGGGCGATATGTAGATAGCACGGCAAATGCCGAATAGTACATGGCGGATACTGGAGCTCTACATCGCACTGCAGATTCAGCAAATCGCACTTCGGGTATGACGAATCACCCTGCAGCGCAACGGAATTGCGCACAATCGGGCCCGTCTCAGGCCGACCTGGGCGCCAATGTCATTGCGGCACACGGGCATTGACACGCCGGCCGATGGGCACCCGCAACACCACGTCGGTGCCGCCGCCCTCGCCGTCGTGCATGCCCAGTGAGCCGTCGAGTTCGGCCGCGACCAGCGTGCGCACGATCTGCAATCCCAGACTGTCGGACTTCTCCAGACTGAATCCGTCGGGCATCCCGCGGCCGTCGTCGTGGACGGTGACGTCGAGCCAGCGGGCCGAGCGCTCGGCGCGGATCACCACCGATCCCCGCCGCCCCGCCGGATCGAAGGCGTGCTCGATGGCGTTCTGCACCAGTTCGGTGATGACCATGATCAACGCGGTGGCCCGGTCGGCGTCGAGCACCCCGAGGGCCCCGCTGCGGCTGATCTTGATCGGGGCGTCGACGGAGGCGACGTCGTTCATGATCGGCAGGATCCGGTCGATCACCTCGTCGAGGTTGACCACCTCGTCGACCGACATCGACAGCGCGTCGTGCACCAGGGCGATCGAGGACACCCGTCGCACCGATTCCATCAGCGCCTCGCGGCATTCGGCGTTGTTGGTGCGCCGGGCCTGCAGGCGCAGCAGCGCCGCCACGGTCTGCAGGTTGTTCTTGACGCGGTGGTGGATCTCGCGGATGGTGGCGTCCTTGGACAGCAGCGCCCGGTCGCGGCGTTTGACCTCGGTCACGTCGCGGATGAGCACGGCCGCGCCGTCGGCCCGGCCGTTCACGACCAGCGGCAGGGTGCGCAGCAGCACCGCCGCGCCGCCGGCGTCGACCTCCAGGCGCATGCTCGACCCGCCGGCCAGCGAGTCGCGGACGTGTTCAGCCAGTTCCTGCGCCTCGAACGGGTCGGAGATCAATGGCCGGGTGATCGCGACGAGGTTGTGGCCCTCCAGCTCGGCCGTCAACCCCATCCGGTGGTATGCCGACAGGGCGTTCGGGCTGGCGAAGACGATGGAGCCGTTCTCGTCGAGGCGGATGAACCCGTCGCCCACGCGGGGGCTCGAGCGCGACATCGCCAGGTCGCCGACGTTGGGAAACCTGCCCTCGGAGATCATGTGGGCCAGATCGGCGGCACAGTTGAGGTAGGCGCGTTCCAGCGGCGAGGACTCGCGGGTCGACGCCAGGGCGGTCTGGTGCGTGAGCACCGCCACCACCGCCCCGGCGTACCGCGCCGGGACGGCCTCGACCCTCAGCCCGGGGGGCCGCAGGCCCAGCCCGCGGCCCGGGTCGTGTGCCCGCCGGATCGCCCCGGACCGGAACGCCTCGGTGACCAGTGGCAGCTCGTCGGCGGGCACGCAGGTGCCGACGGCATCGGTGAGCAGGACGGTCGCGGCGGTGTTGGGGCGGCACTGCGCCACGCACACCAGCGCGCCGTCGTCGCGCTGCACCCACATCAGGTAGTCGGCGAAGGACAGGTCGGCCAGCAGTTGCCACTCCCCGACCACGGCATGCAAGTGGTCGACGGCACCGCCCGGCAGGATGGTGTGCTCGGCAAGCAGATCACCGAGCGTCGACATGACTAGCTGATCACGGCAATGAGGTCGCCGGCCTGGATGACGTCGCCGACCGCCACGCTGACGTTCGTCACCGTGCCGGCGATTTCGGCGAGCACCGGGATCTCCATCTTCATGGACTCGAGCAGAACCACGGTGTCGCCCTCGTTGATCTGGTCGCCCTCGTGGACGACGACCTCCAGCACGCTGGCCACGATCTCGGCGCGCACATCCTCGGCCATCTTCACCTCTGTTCTGTATCCGGCTCACGCCTGGCACTGCCGTCCTATCGAACCACAACCCCGGGATTACAGAGCAACGGCGTGCGCATGAGACACTGGATGACAATCCCGTACAGAACCCGGAGGTACATCATGGCCAAGCGAGGCCGTAAGAAGCGCGACCGCAAACACAGCAAGGCCAATCACGGCAAGCGGCCCAACGCCGGCGGCTGCAAGTAGCCTGCTGCTGCACCGACCGAGAACCGCCCGGACTCAAACCAGGAGTCGGGCGGTTTTTTGGTTCTTCCCAGGCGCCCAGGAGCCACCCGTTCCGACGATATCGGTCACCAAAGTGGCTCTTCGGGGATCGAGGAGGAAGTTTCAGCCTCGGATGATGGTGGTGCGGCTGATCTCGATGCGCAGCCGCTGACGCAGCCCCTCGGGCGCCCGCTCGCCGCTGCACTTGGTGGCGATCAGCGCCTTGATGCGCTCCTCGACGCCATAGTGACGCAGACAGGCGGGGCAGTCGTCGAGGTGCTGGCGCAGCTTGGCCCGGGTGTCCTCGGTGCATTCGCCGTCGAGCAGGAGCCACACCTCGGCGATCACCGACGCGCATTCCGGATGCTCCGGATCGACCGGGCCGACGGGCGGCCCCCAGTGCTCCTCGTCCGAACTCACGACGACACCTCCTCGCCCCGGATGAACCCGCGATCGCGCGCGACGTCGGCGAGCAGTTCGCGCAGCTGCCGGCGGCCGCGGTGCAGCCGCGACATCACCGTGCCGATCGGGGTGTCCATGATCTCGGCGATCTCCTTGTACGGGAAGCCCTCGACATCGGCGTAGTAGACCGCCATCCGGAACTCCTCGGGCAGCTGCTGCAGCGCCTCCTTGATCTCGGTGTCCGGCAGGGCTTCGAGCGCCTCGACCTCCGCCGAACGCAACCCGGTCGAGCTGTGCTCGGCATTGGAGGCCAGCTGCCAGTCGGTGATCTCGTCGGTGGGGTACTCGGCGGGCTGGCGCTGCTTCTTGCGGTAGCTGTTGATGTAGGTGTTCGTCAGGATGCGGTACAGCCAGGCCTTGAGGTTGGTGCCCTCCCGGAACGACCGGAAGCCGGCGTAGGCCTTGACCATCGTTTCCTGCAGCAGGTCCTCGGCGTCGGCGGGGTTGCGGGTCATCCGCAGGGCGCCGCCGTAGAGCTGGTCGAGCAGCGGGATGGCGTCGCGCTCGAACCGCTCGGTCAGCTCGGCGTCGGTTTCCTGCGAACGCACCGGCGCCGCACCCGTCGATTGACCACCGTCGGTCGGCTGACCAGCGTTAATCGTCACAACCCCTTCAGAGTCGGTGCAACCGAACAGCTCCGATGAGAGCACCGGACGCTCCAGTAGCACCGTTGACACCAGGCTTCTCCCGTCGATCCTAGGGGGTCGCGCCGCCGCGCGTCGCTGACCTTCTCAACAGTCGCCCCCCGCCGCGCGATTCCCGGCCCGGACGGGCCCGCGCGTGAGCGTCAGGGCACGAACACCTTGGCCGCGGCGTACATGACCGCCGCGCCGACGATCAAGAAGGCCGTCACGCACACCAGGTAGCCGACGAGCATCCGCCCGAACCCCAGGGCGCCGCCCGGCGGCGGACCGGCCCGCAGCAGCGTGGTCAGCGGCGAACACGCGGCCAGGAATCCGGTGCCGATGAGCAGCGGCATCGGCCCGAACACGATCAGGTCGGTGGTCGCATAGGCCGCGCCCAGCACGAATGCGACGACGCAGAGGATGCCGACCAGTGGCCAGCCGCCGGTGGGCCAGCGCCGGCTGAGCCGGGTGTGCACCACCGCGCCGAGTGCCGCGGCCGCGGCGGTCACGGCCACCTGGACGACGGGCGTCACCCCGTCCAGCCCCGTGCCGCGGCGCGACCGCCGGCGTAGCCCAGCGTGACGATCACCGGGTAGAGCACCACGAACGCCAGCGACCACAGTGGGCGCTGCATCATGGCGAATCCGACGACCAGAACCGGTGCGCACGCCGTCCCCGCCGCGACCCAGATCACCAGTGCGCCAACCGAATTCCGAACCCCATCGGTGAGGAACCCGATGACGGCGGCTGACGCCAGCGCCACTACGAGAGCCACGGTGACCCGCACGTTGGGGGCGCGGGTGGTCAGGACCACCAGCTGCCAGGCGCCCGCACCCGCGGCCGCGCCCGCGGCGGCGGTGGCGCCCTCGGCGATCGGCCTCATTGGCACTCCCCCTGGATGAGGGCCTTGAGCGTGCCCCCCACCTGGTAGGCGAATATGTAGCTGAACTGGGCGACGGTCTGCAGGTAGCGCCGCGGCACGGCGACGAACGCGAGCGACGCACCGCTGGCCGCGGCGCACTGGTCGAAGATCAGCCGGGCGCGGATCAGGTGGTAGCGCCAGCTGACGACGACGACGCGCCGCCACTGACGCTCGGTGGCGAGCCTGTCGGTGAAGATCGCCTCACCGCGGGTGGTCGACGGGATCGGCCGTTCGCAGATGACCTCGACGTCGCCCTGAACCGTGTCGCAGAGTTTCCGCATCACCTTGTCGCCGGCCCGGTACGGGTTGGACAGCACCACGGTGCCGGCGCCGAGCTTCTCGGCCAGCTTCACCCCGTACGCCTCCCGGCCGTCGTGCTCACCGCCGAGCACGACGACGGCGTCGGCCTTCTTGACGCGGTCGTTCGGGGTGCGCATCAGCACCAGCGATCCATACAGCCCGACGCCCGCGACCAGGACGACCACGGTGATCACCAGGACGGCGATGACACGCGTGCGCGGGAGCGTTCGGTGTCGCCGGACCATGATGGCCCTGATTCTAGGTCACCCGGCCTGATGGAGCAGGCCGCGGCCGATCGCCTCGCGCACCACCGGCAGGGCCGCCGCGGCGAGTGCGCCGGTGTCCACCCCGTGGTGGGCGGCCAGCAATTCGATGAGCGCGCCCAGCGGCACCTCGCCGCGGCAGCCGGCCAGCAGGGCGCGGGACACCTCATCGACGCCGAGCACCGCGGCCGGACCGCCCGGGCGGCGCACTACGGCCGAAATCTGTTGCCAGCCTTGCGGTCCCGGCAACGACGTCTCCTCCAGAAGGATCGGCGCCGTCGACAGCCGGGCGGCCAGCAGTTCGTCGTCGGCGGTCTGGCGCAGATATTCGCGGCGGGCGAGAAACGCCTCGACCTCAGGCCCGGTCAGCGCCTCGCCGGCGCCGGTGATCTCCTCGAGCACCCGGTCGGGGGCACCGTGCTCACCGAGCCGCGGGGCGCGCAGCGTGATGATGCCCATGCCGATCCCGGCGATGCCCTCGGCAGCGAACCAGTCCAGCCACTGCCCGCCGCGGCGCGCGGTCTGTTCAGCCGTCTCCCCGGCATCCGATGTCCACAGCGAGACGTAGCTGATCGGGTCGGCGAGCTCGCGTTGCACCACCCAGGCGTGCAAACCCGTTCCCGCCAGCCAGCCCTGCACCCGGTCACGCCAGTCCGCGCCGTCGCGCACGATCCAGTTGGCCATCACCTGCGCGGTGCCGCCCGGCTCGAGGTGATCGGGCATCTGCTCGATCAGATTGCGGCACAACGCATCTCCGGCCACACCGGAATCCCGGTAGAGGTAGTCGTGGGCGCCGGCGCCGACCACGAACGGCGGATTGGACACGATCAGGTCGAAGCGCTCCCCCGCCACCGGCTCGAACAGGCTGCCGCGACGCAGATCCCACGACATCGCGTTCAGCCGCGCCGTGGCCGCGGCGAAGGCCAGGGCGCGCTCGTTGGTGTCGGTGGCCACCACCTCGGCGCAGTGCGCGTCCAGGTGCAGGGCCTGGATGCCGCAGCCGGTGCCCAGGTCCAGGGCCCGCTCCACCGGTGCGCGCACGACGGCACGCGCCAGGGACACCGACGCGCCGCCGATGCCGAGGACGTGGTCGTGGCGGACCGGGCCCGGCCGCGTCGCGGCATCCAGATCGGAGACCACCAGGAATTCGCGTGCGCCGTCGCTGTGCGGCCGGATGTCCAGGGCCGCGCGAACCCCCGACGGGCCGGGTTCGATCACCCCGTTCGCCGTCAGCGCCGCGACGGGCACCGACGGCAGGGCGCGTTCGACATCGTCGCCGGACTCCGCGCCGCCGAGCAGGAACAGCCGCACCAGCACCCCCAGCGCGCCGCCCGCGCGGGTGGCGCGTTCCGCCGGCCACCACAGTCCGCGGCCCATGGCCGCCTCAGCCTGCGGTCCGAGGAGTCCGGCCACCCCGGCGGTGGTGTATCCGGCGGCGCGCAGGTCGCGCGAGAGGGCATCGAGGACATCCGCGACATCGCCGTCGCTGTGCGGCAGTGTCAAAACAGTTCGGCCTGTTCGGGTTCGGCCTCGGCCGGCTCGATGAGTTCGGGCCCGTTGTTGCCGGTGCTGTTGACCAGCGTGGTCACCTCGCGGATCGCGATACGGTCCAGATCGCCGTGCCCGCGCAGCAGCCCCTCGTCGATGGGGGCGTCGGGATCCAGCCAGTGATCCCAGTCCGGCGCGCTGACGGTCAGCGGCATGCGGTCGTGGATCTCGGCGAGCGGGCCGACCGCGTCGGTGGTGATGATGGTGCAACTCAGGAGCGGCCGTTGGTCTTTCGGCGCGCCGGGCGCGTGCCAGGTGGACCACAGCCCGGCCGCGAACAGCAGCTCGCCGTCGCCGGCGTGCAGGTAGAAGGGCGTCTTGTGACCCTTCTGGCCCTGCCATTCGTACCAGCCGTCCATCGGCACCAGACAGCGCTTGTGCTTGGCCGACGACCGGAACGCCGGCGACTCGGTCACCGTCTCGGCACGCGCGTTGATCAGCAGCGGGCCCTTTGTCACCGGCGAGCCGTCGGCGTCGGCCTTGACCCACGGCGGCACCAGGCCCCAGCGCATCGAGCGGACCCGCCGGGTGGCTTCGTCGCCCTCGTCGGTGTGGCGTCTCACCACGGTGCTCACCGTGCTGGTGGGCGCCACGTTGTAATTGGGCCCCGCCCGCCGGGCCGCCTCGGTGGCCTCGTCGAGCGCCTTGATCTTCTCGGCCAGCAGGGCCGGGTCGGTGGTGACCGCGAACCGTCCGCACATACCTGCCATGGTTCCAGACGGCGCCGACAGACCAGGATGAAAGAATCCAGCCGTGGCAGCACAACAGAGCTGGTCGGCACCGACCGCCCCGGCACCCGTGCACGCCACCGTCGTCGTCCCCGGTTCGAAATCGCTGACCAACCGCACACTGCTGCTCTCGGCGCTGGCCGCCGCCCAGGGCTCCGGCGCATCGACCATCGTCGGGGCGCTGCGCAGCCGCGACACCGACCTGATGATCGGCGCGCTGCAGACGCTGGGCCTGTGCATCGACGGCGCCGGCTCCGAGCTGACCGTCGACGGCCGGATCGCTCCCGCGCCCGGCGCCCGGGTGGACTGCGGCCTGGCCGGCACCGTGCTGCGGTTCGTGCCGCCGCTGGCCGGTCTCGGCACCGCCGTCGTGGAGTTCGACGGCGACGAACAGGCCCGAGCGCGGCCGATCACCCCGCTGCTGGCGGCGCTGCGAACGCTGGGGGTCGACGTCGCCGGCGACGGCATGCCGTTCCGGGTCCGCGGCACCGGCGCCGTCCCGGGCGGCACGGTGGCCATCGACGCCTCGGCATCGTCGCAGTTCGTCTCCGGGCTGTTGCTGTCCGGTGCGGCGTTCGACGACGGGGTGACCGTCCAACACACCGGCGCCTCGGTGCCGTCGGCCCCGCACATCGCGATGACGGTGGCGATGCTGCGCCAGGCCGGCGTCGACGTCGACGACCGCATCGCCAACCGGTGGCGGGTGGCGCCCGGCCGCATCGCCGCGCGGCACTGGACCGTCGAACCGGACCTGTCCAGCGCGGTGCCGTTCCTGGCGGCCGCGGTGGTGACCGGCGGTGAGGTCCGGATGGCCGGGCTGCCGTCACCCAGCCTGCAGCCGGTCGGCACCGTGATCGAGATCCTCGGGCTGGTCGATGCCGCAGTGTCGCAGTCGGATTCACAGCTGGTGGTGCGCGGCGGCGCGGCTTTCGGGGGGTTCGACGTGGATCTGCACGACGTCGGCGAGCTGACGCCGGCGGTGGCCGCGCTCGCGGCGCTGGCCGCGCCCGGGTCGGTGTCGACGCTGCGCGGGATCGCCCATCTGCGCGGCCACGAGACCGATCGGCTGGCGGCGTTGTGTGCGGAGATCAACGGCCTCGGCGGCGATTGCCGCGAAACCGCCGACGGCCTGGCGATCACCGCGGCCCCGCTGCACGCCGGCACCTGGCACGCCTACGCCGACCACCGGATGGCGATGGCCGGGGCGATCGTCGGACTGGCGGTCCCGGGCATCGAAATCGACGACATCGCAACGACTTCCAAGACACTGCCCGAGTTCCCGCAGTTGTGGGCCGGGATGTTGACGGGCGAGCCCGCTTGACCGGGCGCGCGTACGGGGACTTCGATGAGGCCGACGTCCGGATCCGCCCGGGCAAGGGATCGCGGCCGCGCACCAAGACCCGGCCCGACCACGCCGATGCCCGCTCGGCGATGGTCGTCACGGTCGACCGGGGCCGGTGGGGCTGCGTGCTCGACGGCGATCCCGGGCAGCCGGTGACCGCCATGCGAGCCCGCGAGCTCGGCCGGACCCCGATCGTGGTCGGCGACGACGTCGACGTGGTGGGCGACCTGTCCGGCCGGCCGGACACCCTGGCGCGGATCGTGCGGCGCGGTGAACGCCGAACGGTGTTGCGCCGCACCGCCGATGACACCGACCCGACCGAACGGGTGGTGGTGGCCAACGCCGATCAGCTGCTGGTCGTGGTGGCGCTGGCCGACCCCCCGCCGCGCATCGGCTTCGTCGAGCGTTCGCTGATCGCCGCCTACGCCGGCGGCCTGGAACCGATTCTGTGCCTGACGAAATCCGATCTGGCGCCGGCCGAGCCGTTCGCCGCGCAGTTCGCCGAGCTGAACCTGACGGTAGTCACCGCCGGGCGGGACGACGTGCTGGACGCGCTGGTGCCGCTGCTGACCGGCCGGCTGACGGTGTTCCTCGGCCACTCCGGGGTGGGCAAGTCGACGTTGGTGAATCGTCTTGTGCCGGAAGCGGATCGGGCCACCGGCGAGGTGTCCGGCGTCGGCAAGGGCAAGCACACCTCGACGCAGTCGGTGGCGCTGCCGCTGCGCGGCGGCGGCTGGGTGATCGACACGCCCGGGGTGCGGTCGTTCGGGCTGGCGCACATCGAACCCGACGACGTGGTGATGGCGTTCTCGGATCTGGCCGAGGCGGTGGCCGACTGCCCCCGCGGTTGCGGCCACATGGGGCCGCCCGCCGACCCGGAGTGCGCGCTGGACGAGCTGTCCGGCCCGGCGGCCGGGCGGGTGGCCGCGGCCCGGCGGCTGCTGGCGGTGCTGCGGGAAGGTTGACCGCTCGCCGTTCCGCCGACTGCCGGCGAGCGCGCGTGTTATGCCGCCAGGTCGTCCAGCGCGGCCCGGCTTCGCTTGTCGCGCCGCCACTTTCGCACGGCGGCGATCGCGCTGCGCAGTCCCCGCTTGTTGCCCGTCGCCGGGTCGATCCCGCCGAACTCCGGGTCCAGCTCGGCGAACATCTGTTCGCTGCGCGTCTCGGGAGCATCGTCGACCGTGTCGCGCAGGTACTGGTTGGGCAGCGACAGCTTGGCGATGGTGCGCCAGGTCTTGGCGTACTGCACCATGAACGAGCCCGTGGTGTACGGCAGGTCGTACTTGTCGCACAGCTCGCGAACCCGGAACGAGATGTCGTAGAGCCGGTTGCTGGGCAGGTCCGGGTACAGGTGGTGCTCGATCTGGTGGCACAGGTTGCCGCTCATGAACCGCAGCACCGGCCCGTTCTCGAAGTTGGCGCTGCCCAGCATCTGGCGCAGGTACCACTGGCCCTTCGACTCGCCGATCATGTCGGTCTTGGTGAACTTCTCCGCGCCGTCCGGGAAGTGGCCGCAGAAGATCACGGCGTTGGTCCAGAAGTTGCGGATGACGTTCGCCAGGAAGTTGGCCTTGGCGGTCGAGCCGTAGCTGGCCCACGGCGACACCGACGTCACCGCGGGGAAGGCCACGTAGTCCTTGAACAGCTGCCGGCCGGCTTTCGCGCCGAACTCCCGCACCCGCACCAGAGTGGCGGCCCGGTCGTCGCGGCCCTTGAAAATCTTGCCGATCTCGAGGTGCTGCAGGCCGACGCCCCACTCGAAGAGCGACGCCAGCATCGTGTTGAACACGATGTTCAACGAGTTGAACGGCTTCCACCGCTGGTCGCGGGTGACCCGGAGCATCCCGTAGCCCACGTCGTCGTCCATGCCCAGGATGTTGGTGTACTTGTGGTGCATGAAGTTGTGGGTGAACCGCCAGTGCTTGGCCGCGCCGGCGATGTCCCACTCCCAGGTCGACGAGTGGATCTCGGGATCGTTCATCCAGTCCCACTGACCGTGCATGACGTTATGCCCGATCTCCATGTTCTCGATGATCTTGGCCACGCCGAGGGTGGTGGCGCCGGCCCACCAGAACGCACGTTTGGAACTGCCGGCCAGCATCAGCCGGGCGGCCACCTCGAGCGAACGCTGCAAGGCGATGGTGCGGCGGATGTAGCGCGCGTCCTTTTCGCCGAGCGATTCCTCGATGTCGGTGCGGATTGCGTCGAGTTCGATGGTGAGGGTCTCGATATCGGCGTCAGTCAGATGAGCGAACGCCGGAACGTCGGTAATCGCCATGCTGCTCCTTCCGCGGTTGTCTTCGGTACGCTACCGTAACCTACGCCATCGTAGGTTACTAGCAAGTAAATGTCATAGGTCGAGCACACAATCACCGGATGCCGCCGAAATACAGGTCTGCACCCGCGTACCGGGACCGTGCTCGACACCGTTTCGCAGGTCACGAGCGTAACCGTCAACGACGCCCGCCACACAGGATTGGCAAATTCCCATCCGGCAGCCGAACGGCATCTGAACCCCCACGGACTCGCCTGCGTCCATGAGCGACGTCGCGCCATCCACCTGCACCGTCTTACCGCTGCGCTCGAAGGTAACCGCTCCGCCCGCGCCGTGTGCGGCGGCCCGGGACGCAGCAAACCTTTCCAGATGCAGCGCATCGGGAATGCCGGCGTCGGCCCAGACCCGTTCGGCTTCGGCCAGCATGCCTTCCGGGCCGCACGCCCAGGTCTGGCGGTCGCGCCAGTCGGGCACCAGGACGCCCAGATCGGCCGGGTTCAGACGGCCCTCGGTCCGGGTGGACCGCAGCCGGAGCCGGTAACCGGGATGCGTGCGCGCCAATTCGGCCAGTTCGGCGCCGAACAGCGCCTCGGCCTCGGTGGGCGCCGAGTGCACGTGCTCGACATCGGTGATCTGATCGTGCCGGGCCAGCGTGCGCAGCATCGACATCACCGGGGTGACGCCGGAACCGGCCGTCAGGAACAGCACCTTCGCGGGCGCGGGGTCGGGCATGACGAAATTGCCCTGCGGCGCCGCCAGCCGCACGACGGTGCCCGGCGGGACGCCGCCGACCAGATGCGTGGACAGGAAACCCTCGGGCATGGCCTTGACCGTGATGGTGATCGTGCGGTCGCGGGTCACCGGGACCGACGTCAGCGAATACGACCGCCACCGCCACCGGCCGTCCATCAGCACACCGATCCCGATGTACTGCCCCGGCTGGTAGTCGAAGCTGAACCCCCACCCCGGCTTGATCACCAGGGTGGCCGAATCCTCGGTTTCGCGCCGGACATCGAGTACCCGGCCACGCAGTTCCCGCGCCGACCACAGCGGGTTGACCAGGCGCAGGTAGTCATCCGGCAGCAACGGCGTGGTCATGCGTTCGACGACCCGCCGTAGTGCGTGCAGCACGGGCCGGCGGTCGGCGCCCGCGATGGTGGGTCGTACGGTGTCGACCACCCGCGCATTTATCTTGATGTGGTTCTTCGCCACGTTGCTCCCGCTCGACCGGTGATATGGTTCCGCCCCGCGCCGAACCTACGCAACCGTAACCTACGTCGGCAAATCGAGCTTCACAGCAAATCGAGCAAGAACGGGAGTTCCTGGGTGGCATACCACGCCAGATCGTGGTCCTGGGCGTCCCCGACGGCCAGCTCGGCGTCCTCGTCACCCAGATCGGCCTCGTCGATGACGGCCATCGCCGTCCGCACCGCGGGCTCGGCGGCGGCGACGTCGATGTAGACGGCCACCAGGTCGCCGACGGTGACGGGCTCGGCGAGGCGCACCACCGCGTCGTCGAGGTCCGGGCGCAGCGTCACGGCGGCATTCGCGTCGGCCACCAGGACCGCCCGCCGCGGCGGCAACACCGGGTCCGACCCGTCCCCCGCATCCTCCTGGTCGACGGCCAGCAGCCGCAGCGAACCCAGTGCCGCCTCACGCAACGCGACCTCCGCCAGCTCCTCGTCGTCGCCCTCGGCGTAGGACTCGCGCAGAGCCGGGGTGACCGCGAAGGCCGTGCCACTCACCGGGGACATCTGCCCGTCGGCCACCAGCCGCTGCAGCATCCTCAGCGTGGCAGGGATGTACACGCGCATCGAATCAGCCGGAGTCACCGAGCAGGGCGGACACGTGGTCGGGGACGTAGGTCGACAGTTCACGCGACGGCCGGTGGTAGCTTCCGGATTCGGCGATCCTCTTGGGCAACTCGACCTTGGGCCGTTGCACGTCGTGATAGTCGATGGTGGACAGCAGGTGGTTCATCATGTTCAGCCGTGCGTGCTTCTTGATGTCGGATTCCACTACATACCAGGGACTTTCCGGCAGATCGGTGTGCACCATCATCTCGTCCTTGGCGCGCGAGTAGTCCTCCCAGCGGTACACCGACTCGAGGTCCATCGGCGACAGTTTCCACTGCCGGACCGGGTCGTTGAGCCGTTTGCGGAACCGGCGCAACTGCTCCTCGTCGGACACCGAGAACCAGTACTTGCGCAGCAGGATCCCGTCGTCGATGAGCATCCGCTCGAACACCGGTGTCTGCCGCAGGAACAGCGAATGCTGTTGCGGCGTACAGAATCCCATGACTTTCTCGACGCCTGCCCGGTTGTACCAGGACCGGTCGAACAACACGATCTCGCCCCTGGTCGGCAGGTGCGCGACGTAACGCTGGTAGTACCACTCGCCGGATTCACGTTCGGTGGGCGCCGGCAGCGCGGCGATGCGGCTGACCCGGGGGCTGAGGTATTCGGTGATCCGCTTGATGGTGCCGCCCTTGCCGGCGGCGTCGCGGCCCTCGAAGACCACCACGATCCGCGCGCCCTTGTGCTTGACCCATTCCTGAAGCTTGACGAATTCGGTTTGCAGACGGAATAACTCGGCCTCGTAGACCTCGTCGGGTAGCTTAACCTTGGCTAACTTCGCGGGCTGTTTCCCTTTGCTCACCGCCGCATCCTAAACCCTCGGCTACTTGGCCGCTTCCAGCAGTTCGTCCAGCGATTCCTGCATAAGTGATGGCAGCACATCGACGTCGCTCATTGCCTCCCGGTCGGCGTTGATGCCGAAGTAGAGCATGCCGCAGTAGGACGTCACGCCGATCGCGAGCACCTGATTGGCCAGCAGCGGCGGCACCGAATACGTCTCGAGCAGTTTGGTGCCGGCGATGTACATCTGGGCCTGCGGCCCGGGCACATTGGTGACGAGCAGATTGAACAGCCGTGCCGAGAAACTGGTGGCGACCCGAATTCCCATGGCGTGCAACGTCGGTGGCGCGAATCCGGACAGCGTGACGATGCTGCGGGCGTCGACCAGGCTGGCCGCCGTCGAATGCGATTCGGTGGCGTGGGCGATCTGCGAGAGCCGGACCACCGCGTTGCCCTCACCGATCGGTAGGTCCACCAGGAACGGGGCCACCTCACTGATCGGCTGGCCCGGGCCGGTCTGCAGATCCAGCCCCAGATCGCGGTACACCGACATCGGCGCCATCGCGCGCACCGTCGCCGTCGGCGTCACCGGCTCTCCGCGCGACAGCAGCCAGTTGCGCAGCGCGCCGGCGATGACGCACAGCACCACGTCGTTGACGTCACAGTCGTAGCGGGTGCGCAGCCGCCGGTAGTCCTCGAGGTTGCCCGACGCGACGGTGAAACGCCGGTGGCGCGACACGGTGGTGTTCAGCGGGCTGCTCGGGGCGTTGCCGCGGGCCACCGTGCGTGCGACGTCGGCGACCCGGCGGCCGGCCTCGACGAACTGTTCGGAACTGGTCAGCACCCCCGTGATGGCCGAGCCGACGGCGGACAGCTGCTGGCGGGGCCGGGCCACCCAGTCGCCGATGGCGCCGACCACCAGTGACGCGGTGCCAGGCTCGCGCGCCGGAATCCAGATGTCCTCACCGAATTGCGGCTGACGCTGGGTGCGGTCGGCGATGACGTGCCCGAGTTCGACGGCCGACATGCCGTTGACGAGGGCCTGATGCGACTTGGTGTAGATGGCCAGCCGATTCTTGGACAGGCCCTCGACGAGGTACATCTCCCACAGCGGCCGCGTCTTGTCCAATGGTCGCGACCCCAGGCGGGCGACCAGTTCGTGCAGCTGGGCGTCGCTGCCCGGGCTGGGCAGCGCCGAGCGCCGGATGTGGTAAGTGATGTCGAAGTCTCGGTCGTCGATCCAGACCGGCCGGGCCAGGTCCAGGGTGATCTCACGGACCTTCTGTCGGTAGCGCGGCACCTGCGGGAGACGGTGCTCCACGGTCTCGAGGAGGGTTTCGTAGCTCAGGCCCCCGCGAGGCTTGCGCAGGATCGACAGGGATCCCACATACATGGGGGTGGCGGTGTTCTCGAGGTGGTAGAAGGACGAATCCGACGCGGACAGGCGAGTCACCATCGTCGCGTCGTCCTCCCCTTCTCGTCGTGTGCCCTGTCCGGCAACCGTAGCGCGTCGGCTCGGTGCACACGCAGACCCGTGCCGGTGTGCCATCATCGCGGGGTCCACACCTGCCCCTCTCCAGCAGGCGCCGATCGTCGTCTCCGCCGGAGGGCCGTGCCGTGACCGTTTCACCCATCGCCGACTACGAGCCCGCGGGCCTGTCGGAATTCCCGGAGCCCACCCGACGGTGTCGGCGCCGGAAGAATCACCTGGTCGTCGTGGACCCGCCGGAGTCGTCGGCCCGGTTGCGCAGCGCGGCGGTGTTCGCGGACGCGGCGCTGCGGGTGATCCTTGAGGTCATCGACCGGCGGCGGATGCCGACGCAACTGCGGCCATTGCTGGCGCCGGGTTTGATCGACTCGGTGAGCGCACGCGCCCGCACGCCACCCCGGCACAGCGGCGTGCTGCGCCGGATGCGACTGCAACCCGTCGACGCCGGCGAGACGGCGTTCGAAGTGTCCGCGACGTACACGCGCGGAACGCGCACACACGCGGTGGCGTGCCGGGTCGAGTCGGGCGCCGGGAGGGCGTGGCAGATCGTCGCGCTGCACATCGGCTGAGCCGGCGCCCAACACCTCGCGCCGGTTTCAGCGGTGCCTGCGACAACGTGCGAGTAGCCCTCGCAGAGGGCGCTGAAACCGGCGGGGCAGGCTCAGTGCTTGCGAGCCTTGCCCGAACGCCTCGACGCCGCCCGCCGTTCCCTTCGCGTGGTGCTGCCGCCGGCGGGCTGCCCCGGCCGCTGCTGACCGTGCCGCTGCACCTGCGCCGAACCGTCCTCCGACGGCCCGACATAAGTCAGCTCCGGGGCGTCTTCGTCGTCAATTCCCTTGGCGCGCAAGCCAACCGGCGCGGCATGGCGCTCGCCGGACCCGGCCTGGGCCTGCGCTTGGGCCGGCGCGCTTCGGGCGGCCGCGGCGGCGAAGTCCGCGAGGCCTTCGGGTGCGGCGACCGGGGCGACTGCCGGGGCGGGAGTGGCTTCGACCTGGACGTTGAACAGGAACCCAATGGACTCCTCGCGCAGCCCGTCGAGCATGCCCTGGAACATGTCGTAGCCCTCGCGCTGGTATTCGACCAGCGGGTCGCGCTGCGCCATGGCTCGGAGGCCGATGCCCTCCTTGAGGTAGTCCATCTCGTAGAGGTGCTCACGCCACTTGCGATCGATCACGTTGAGCAGCACGTTGCGCTCGAGCTGGCGCATCGCGCCCTCACCGGCCAGCCCGTCGATATCGGCTTCGCGGCGCGCATAGGCCGCCTTCGCGTCGTCGAGCAGGGCGTCGAGCAGTTCCTCACGGGTCAGCTCGCCCGGTTCGCCGATGTCGGCGCCGTGCATCAGGTTGTGATGGTCGATGCCGACGGGATACAGCGTGCGCATCGCCTCCCACAGCTTCTCCAGATCCCAGTCCTCCGAGTAGCCTTCCGCCGTCGCCCCATCCACATAGGCCGCGACGACGTCGGCGAGCATGTCCTGGACCTGACCCTCCAGACTCTCGCCCTCAAGGATGCGGCGACGCTCGTCATAGATGACGGTGCGCTGCTGGTTCATCACCTCGTCGTACTTGAGGACGTTCTTGCGGACCTCGAAGTTCTGCTGCTCGACCTGCGTCTGCGCGCTCTTGATGGCGCGGGTGACCATCTTGGCCTCGATCGGGACGTCGTCGGGCAGGTTGATCCGGGTCAGCAGCGCCTCCAGCGTCGCGCCGTTGAACCGCCGCATCAACTCGTCGCCCAGCGACAGGTAGAACCGGGATTCGCCGGGGTCGCCCTGGCGGCCCGAGCGACCGCGCAGCTGGTTGTCGATGCGCCGGGACTCGTGCCGTTCGGTGCCCAGCACGTACAGGCCGCCGGCGTTGCGCACCTCTTCGGCCTCGGCTTCGGCCTCGGCCTTGACCTCGCGCAGGGTGTCGTCCCAGGCGGCCTCGTACTCGTCGGAGGTTTCGACGGGGTCCAGCCCGCGGTCGCGCAGGCGCTTGTCGGCCAGGAAGTCGACGTTGCCGCCCAGCACGATGTCGGTGCCGCGGCCGGCCATGTTGGTGGCCACCGTGATCGCGCCGCGCCGGCCGGCCTCGGCGATGATGTTGGCCTCCTGCTCGTGGTACTTCGCGTTGAGCACGTTGTGCGGGATCTTGCGCTTGGTGAACTGACGGGACAGGTATTCGGAGCGCTCCACGCTGGTGGTGCCGATCAGAACCGGCTGGCCCTTCTCGTAGCGTTCGGAGACGTCGTCGACCACGGCGATGTACTTGGCCTCTTCGGTCTTGTAGATCAGGTCGGACTGATCGGTGCGCACGCCCGGCCGGTTGGTCGGGATGGGCACGACGCCCAGCTTGTAGATCTCGTGCAGCTCGGCGGCCTCAGTCTCGGCGGTGCCGGTCATGCCGGCCAGCTTGTCGTAGAGCCGGAAGTAGTTCTGCAGCGTGATGGTGGCCAGCGTCTGGTTCTCGGCCTTGATCTCGACGTGCTCCTTGGCCTCGATGGCCTGGTGCATGCCCTCGTTGTAGCGGCGGCCGACCAGCACGCGGCCGGTGAACTCGTCGACGATGATGACCTCACCGTCGCGCACGATGTAGTCCTTGTCGCGGTGGAACAGCTCCTTGGCCTTGACGGCGTTGTTCAGGTAGCTCACCAGGGGCGAGTTGGCGGCCTCGTAAAGGTTCTCGATGCCGAGCTGGTCCTCGACGAATTCCACGCCGATCTCGTGCACACCGATGGTGCGCTTGCGCAGGTCCACCTCGTAGTGGAGGTCCTTCTCCATCAACGGGGCGATGCGGGCGAACTCGGTGTACCAGTTCGACGCGCCGTCGGCCGGCCCGGAGATGATCAGCGGGGTGCGGGCCTCGTCGATGAGGATCGAGTCCACCTCGTCGACGATCGCGAAGTTGTGGCCGCGCTGCACCATGTCGTCGGTCGAGTGCGCCATGTTGTCGCGCAGGTAGTCGAAGCCGAACTCGTTGTTGGTGCCGTAGGTGATGTCCGCCGCGTAGGCCGCGCGGCGCTCCTCGGGCATCATCTGCGACAGGATGACGCCGACGTCGAGACCCAGGAAGCGGTGCACGCGGCCCATCCACTCGCTGTCGCGTCTAGCCAGGTAGTCGTTGACGGTGACGACGTGCACGCCCTTGCCGGACAGCGCGTTGAGGTATGCGGGCAGCACACAGGTCAGCGTCTTACCCTCGCCGGTCTTCATCTCGGCGACGTTGCCGAAGTGCAGCGCCGCCCCACCCATCAGCTGCACGTCGAACGGCCGCTGGGATAGCACCCGCCAGGCCGCCTCGCGGGCAACGGCGAACGCCTCGGGCAGCAGGTCGTCGAGCGACTCGCCCTTCTCGACGCGGGCCTTGAACTCGGCGGTCTTGGCGCGCAGTTGCTCGTCGGTCAGCTTTTCGACGTCGTCGGACAGGGTGGTGACGTAGTCGGCGACCCCTTTGAGCCGCTTGACCATGCGGCCTTCACCGAGGCGCAGCACTTTCGACAGGACGGACACAGAGGATCCCCTAGAGCATTGGACGTCGTTTCGCGACCCATCGTATGTGACGCGCGGTCATGCCCCGGTCGGGTCCGGCGGCCGGGTGTTCGGCCGAGCGGCCGGGTTTGTACGCGACACGCCGCACGTACGCGTGCAAACCAGGCCGCTCGCCAGGTGGTGGAGGCCTCAGGCCAGGCGGATCAGCCCGTAGTCGAACGCGTGCCGCCGGTAGACGACCGACGGCCGGTCGGACTCCTTGTCGTGGAACAGGAAGAAGTCGTGGCCGACGAGTTCCATCTCGTAGAGGGCGTCGTCGACGCTCATCGGCTTGGCCGGATGCTCCTTGACGCGGACGATCTGTCCGGGTTCGTGGTCGAGCGCCACGCCCGCGAGGTCGGGTTCGACGGGCGTTTTCGGAGGTTCGAACGCCTCGGGCGCCAGTTCGGTCAGGGCGGTGGCCTCGTGCAGGGACAACGGCGTCTTGTCGCCGTAGTGGATCTTTCGCCGGTCCTTGTGCCGGCGCAGCCGCGCCTCGAGCTTGGCGACGGCGCCTTCCAGTGCGCCGTAGAAACTGTCGGCGCAGGCCTCGCCACGGACCACGGGTCCGCGCCCGCGCGCGGTGATCTCGACGTGCTGGCAGCTCTTGCGCTGCCGGCGGTTGCGCTCGTGGTCCAGTTCGACGTCGAACATGTAAATGGTCCGGTCGAACCGCTCCAGGCGGGCGAGTTTCTCCGAAACGTAGGTGCGGAAGTGGTCGGGCACCTCGACGTTGCGGCCCTTCACGACCACCTCGGCTGCGGCACCTTGCCCGTCGGAATCGGTTTCCTCAGCGGCCAGCGTCTGGGCGGAATCCACGGATTGGCTTGACATGCTTGACAACTCGTCTCTCTCGTCGCGTCGCACGCGTTCATGCGTGCCTGGCCTGTCACAAAGATACGCCGGGGGGTTCCTCGGGTTCGCTCCGCCCTGCGGCGCTTGGGGTCGAGTGCTCACCTCCTACCGCGCCCGGGGTCTCGCCGGCTGGGTGGGGCCTCGCTGTCGAAGCCCGCCGTGACGTGCTCACGGGTCGTTGGCAACGAAGGTAGTCGCAGTCAACCCAACCGTGCCACCCTTTTGGCACACCTGTTGCCAGAACTTTCAGCCCCTGTGACAAGGACCTGCGACCCTATGCGTGGGCGAGTGCGAGCACACCGGCAACGTGTGCCCCATCGGCCCGCAGCACCCGGACCGATTCGGCGGCCGTGGCTCCGGTGGTGACGATGTCGTCGACCAGCAGAATGTCGGTCCGCGGAGTCCGTCCGACCATCTTGACGCGGCCGGCGACGTTGCGTTCCCGGCTGCCGCTGTCGAGGCCGACGGAGTCGCGCGCGCCGGCGCGCATCCGCAGGGCCGGTGTCACTGCGATGGCCGGATGTGCCCGAGTCGCGGCGAGTGCGAGTTTGGTGACCGGGTCACCGCCGCGACGTCGTGCCGCCGAACGACGGGTGGGTGCGGGCACGAGGGTCAGCGGAAGATCGAGAATGCCCCAGGTCAACAATCGGTGTATGCCCAGCGCGAGCCCGTGCGCCAGCGGCACGATCAGGTCGGTGCGGCCGTGGTCCTTCAGTTCGACGATGGCGTTTCGCCGCGGGCCCGCGTAGCGGCCGAGCGCGAAAACCGGGACCTCCGGGTCGACGCGGGGCGTGATCAGGTGCGGTTCGTCTTCGGCCGGGCGCAGCGCGGTTGCGCACACGCCACACCACCGGGTGCCTGGCGCGGCGCAACCGCCGCACTGCCGGGGCAGGACGAGGTCGAGCATGGTCGCAGTGTGACGGTGGGGTGTGACATTGATGATGGAAGAGCGTCACCGCGCATGCCGACGATGAGACTCGCCGCCTCGGTACACGACGTACCGTTCAAACATAACCGGCTCGCCTTCGACGTCCACCTGCATCTATTCCCACGAATCCGAATGGAGAATCGACGATGTCCACGAAGTCCGGCATCACGACGCTGTACCCGCCCGAAGGATTTGGCGCACCAAAGAATCGGCGCGGCCACGCGGACAAGATCGACGTCGGCCTGCCCGCCGGCACCGAGGTTTTCTCCGCCGACAATCACATCACGATCGCCGATGACATCTTCTATGAGAGGTTCCCCGACAGTCTCAAAGACGAGGCTCCGCGGATTTGGTACGACGACGGCGCCTACCACATCGGCGTCAAAGGAAAGTCGTTTCTGTGGGACACGTTCAGCGCCGTGGTGATGCAGTACGACGACCTGCCGGGTGCGGCAAGCAACAACATGGAGGCTCGAATCCGGGAACTCCGCGAGGATGGCGTCCAGAAGGAGCTCGCGTTCCCCAACGCCATCCTGGCGCTGTTTCACTATCCCGACAGGGAGGTTCGCGAGCTCGCATTTCGGGTCTACAACGAATACGTCGCCGAGCTGCAGGAGCAATCCGGTGGTCACTTCTACGGTGTCGGGCTGATCAACTGGTGGGATCCACAGGGCGCTCGGCAGACGCTGTCCGAGCTGAAATCTCTGGGGCTCAAGACCTTCCTGCTGCCCCTGAACCCCGGCACGGACGTCGACGGCAACGTGATCGACTATGCGAGCACGGCGATGACCCCGGTCTGGGACGAGATCGAAGAGTGCGGCCTCCCCCTCACCCACCACATCGGGGAAACGCCGCCGAAAGTCCCGTCGGAGTTCAACCCCATCGTTGTCAGCATGATGACCAACATCGACGGCTTCCGAGAGGTGTTCTCCAAGTACATCTTCGGCGGCATCCTCGACCGCCACCCGGGACTGCGGATCGGCTGGTTCGAGGGCGGGATCGCGTGGGTGCCCTGGGCCCTGCAAGACGCCGAGCATCTGGTGGCGTCCTACCAGCACATGTACACCTACCGGCTGCAGCACGATATCCAGTACTACTGGGACACGCACATGAGTGCGGCCTTCATGGTCGATCCGTTAGGCCTGCAATCGGTCGACCGGATCGGTGTCGACAAGATCTTCTGGTCTTCGGACTACCCGCACAACGAAAGCACGTTCGGCTACTCGGAGAAATCGCTGGCGGCACTCGTCGATACGGTCGGCTCGCAGAACGCCGCGCGCATCTGCAGCGACAACATCAAACACTTCCTCGGCATCTCCGAGTGAGCACGCTCTCTGAGCGCCCCGCCCGGGACCGATTCACCCCGGCAGCACCGGAATCGCCCCGGCCACGATGAACGGCCGCACGTCGGTCCAGCTCTGGTCGTCCTCGGCGCCCGAGCCGGACAACTGCATGACGCCGCGCCGGTCGGCCAGATACACCGCCGACGGGTTGGCCGCGACGATGCCGACCGGCGCCGACAGATTGCGGCCGGGACCGTCGGAGTTCACCCCGTCGAGGTTGACGTAGGCCACCGGGTGCGCGGGGTCCTTTCGACTGGCCACTATGTCGTCGCCGGTGCGCCACGACAACGACACCACCGACGAACCCAGCCCGAAGGCGAGCCGGCGCGGGTAGGTCAGGGCGAATTCGCCGCCGGGGGTCTGCTCGACGCTGGCCAGGATCACCTGCCCGTCGATCACCATCGCCGCGCGGGTGCCGTCGCGGGACAGTTGCAGTTCGTCGATGACGCCGGGGTATCGGGCGGTCACGGCGGTGGAGTCGACGGGGATCCGCGCCGGCTGCCCGGAGGCGGCCTCCTGGATGACGCGCACGACGTTGTTGCCGTCGACCACCACCCACACCGCTTCGTCGAGCGCCCAGGTGGGCCGGGACATGCTGCGGCCGTCGGCGCCCTGGACTGCGCCCTCGCCGTTGGCGCCGATCCACAGCGACGACGCGCTGTCGGGTGCGCCGGGGCGCAGCGTCACCACCGATGCGACGTCGTGGCCGTCGCGGGACAGCGCCGCCGAGGCCTGGTCGGGCATCGAGCCGAACGAACCGGGCACCCGGGTGGAACTTTGGCCGTCGAGGAACATCAGCGATCCGCCGACCAGTGCGTGCAACCCCGCCGACGCGCCGTCGACGGCACCGGGGTCGGTGGCCGCCACATCGGTGGCCTGCCAGCCGTCGGCGAACCGCTCGTCGAAGGCGGCGCCGTCGGCGGTGATGATGTAGGGCCCCTTGATGTCGCTGCGCGCCAGGGTCCAAATGATCTGTGCCGCAGCCAATAACCGGCTGTGCTGGTCGGTGGTCGGCAGGCCCTCCAGGTCGATTCGGGCCCCGCCGTAGCCGCGCCCGACGCCGGTCTTGCCGCCGTCGGCTCGGGTCACCGGACCGTGCAGCCGCAGCGGCGCCGCCAGCATGTTGCGCGCCGCGTTGGCGATCTCCGGGCGTGGTCCGGCGATGAGCTTGGACACGAGTTCGGTGGCCAGCTGGTCCGGATCGGACACCGCGATGTAGCGCGGATCGGGCACCGTCGTCTTGCCGGTGGGGTCGATGAAGTACAGCGTGTGCCGCTTGTAGGTCTGCTGGAACTGCTGCCAGTCCAGGAAGACGCCGTTGGGCAGCTTGTCGATGCGCCAGCCGTCGGAGGTCTTGACCATTTCGATGGGCCCCGGGTCGGGCAGCGCGCCGTCGGCGGTCTCGAAAACCCCCATGTCCGAAAGGGATCCGAGGATGTCGGCGCGCATGTTCACCGAAACCCGGTCCGAACTACGGGTTTCGACGAACACCACCTTGTCGATAAGCAGCGAACTGCCGGCGTCGTCCCACTTGTCCGAGGCCGAGTCGGTGAGGAACTGCCGGGCCGCCAGGTGCCGGTTCGCGGGATCGGCTGTGGCCTTGAGGAATTCGCGCAGCAGCAGATCCGGCTCCATGCCGGGCGTCGGTTTCGGAAGGGCCTGCGGGGCAGGCCGGTCGACGGTGCCGATGGCTTGCGGCGCCGACGAACTGGGCACCCCGGCGCAGCTCGTCACCACTAGGGCGAGCGCCAGCAACATCATCAGCAGGCGCTTCACACGTTCTCTCCGGCATGCTCGCGGGGCCGTGAAACTCGTTCCGGCGCCATGGGTTTCAGTGGAAGCGGGCTGGTGGTCACCTTGTGCCCGCGCACCAGTGGCAGGGTCAGCCGGAAGCAGGCCCCCCGACCGGGTTCACCCCAGGCCTCCAGCCGGCCCTGGTGCAGTCGGGCATCCTCGATGCTGATGGCCAGGCCCAGACCGGTGCCGCCGGAGCGGCGCACCCGCGAGGGGTCCGACCGCCAGAACCGGCTGAACACCAGTTTCTCCTCACCCGGTTTGAGGCCCACGCCGTAGTCGCGGACCGTGACCGCCACGGTGTCCTCGTCGACGGCCATTCGGATCCGCACCGGCTTGTGTTCGGCGTGGTCGACCGCGTTGGCGATCAGGTTGCGCAGGATCCGTTCCACCCGGCGGGCGTCGATCTCGGCGATGACTTCGTCGGCGGGCATCTCGACCAGCAACTCGACGCCGGCGTCGTCGGCGAGGTGGCCGACATTGCCCAGGGCGCTGTTGACGGTCGAGCGCAAATCGACTGATTCGATGGACAATTCGGCGACGCCGGCGTCGTGGCGGGAGATCTCCAGCAGATCGTTGAGCAGCGACTCGAAGCGGTCGAGTTCGTTGACCATCAGTTCGGTGGACCGGCGCAGCGCCGGGTCCAGATCCTCGCTGTGGTCGTAGATCAGGTCGGCGGCCATGCGCACCGTGGTCAGCGGGGTTCGCAGTTCGTGGCTGACGTCGGAGGTGAAGCGGCGCTGCAGGTTGCCGAACTCCTCGAGTTGGGTGATCTGGCGGCTGAGGCTTTCGGCCATGTCGTTGAACGACACCGCCAACCGCGCCATGTCGTCCTCGCCGCGCACCGGCATGCGTTCGGTCAGGTGGCCCTCGGCGAACCGTTCGGCGGTCCGCGACGCGGTGCGCACCGGCAGCACCACCTGCCGGGACACCAGCCAGGCGATGCCCGCCAGCAGCAGGAGCAGCACCAGCCCACCGGTGGCCATGGTGCCGCGCACCAGCGTGATGGTGCTCTCCTCGTTGGTCAGCGGGAAGATCAGGTACAGCTCCATGCCGATGGTGCCCTGCGCCGACGCCGGGCTGCCGATGATCAGCGCGCGCCCGGTGAATCCGTCGGTGCGCACCTCGGAGTACTGGTAGGACACCTGGCCCGCCTTGACGAAATCCCTTAGCGCCGTGGGGATCTGGTCGACGGGGCCGACAGAGGCGGCGGCCCGCGGGCCGTCGCCGGGCACCAGCAGAACGGCGTCGAACGTGCCCGCGAGTCCCGAACCCGAGGACGGGCCGGTCTTCGACGTCAGGGTGTTGCGGGCCAACTGCAGGCTGGAATCGAGGGAGCGGGCCTCTTCACCGCCGACGATCCCGCTGACGGTGTTGCGGGCGCGCTCGATCTCCTCGGCGGCCGCGCGTACCTTGACATCGAGGACGCGGTCGGTGATCTGGCTGGTCAACACGAACCCGAGAACCAGCAGCACCGCCAGGGACATGCCGAGGGTCAGCACGACGACGCGCAACTGCAGCGAGCGGCGCCACACGACGCCGACAGCCCGGCTCAGTGCGCTGAGGCCGCGGACGACGGGGCCGGTGCGGCCCCACGGACCGCGGACTCGTCGTTTGGAGCGCAAGATCACGAGCGCCGCTCCTCCTCATCGCTGCGCTCTGCATCGTCGCGGCGGAGGTTGGTCAGCACCGCTCCTCCTCATCGCTGCGCTCTGCATCGTCGCGGCGGAGGTTGGTCAGCACCGCTCCTCCTCATCGCTGCGCTCTGCATCGTCGCGGCGCGGGATCACGGAGGTCCGGCCTTGTATCCCACTCCTCGAACGGTCAGCACGACCTGCGGATTCTCCGGATCCTTCTCGACCTTGGCGCGCAGGCGCTGGACGTGCACGTTCACCAGCCGGGTGTCGGCGGGATGACGGTAGCCCCACACCTGTTCGAGCAGCACATCCCGAGTAAACACCTGGCGCGGTTTGCGTGCCAGCGCGACCAGCAGGTCGAACTCCAGCGGCGTCAGCGAGATCTGCTCGCCGTTGCGGGTGACCTTGTGCGCCGGCACGTCGATGTCGATGTCGGCGATCGACAGCATTTCGGCGGGTTCGTCATCGTTGCGGCGCAGTCGGGCCCGGACGCGTGCCACCAGTTCCTTGGGCTTGAACGGTTTCATCACGTAGTCGTCGGCGCCGGACTCCAGGCCGAGCACGACGTCGACGGTGTCGGTCTTGGCCGTCAGCATCACGATCGGCACCCCGGAGTCCGCGCGCAGCACCCGGCATACGTCGATGCCGTTCATGCCGGGCAGCATCAGGTCGAGCAGCACCAGGTCGGGACGTAGTTCACGGACGGCGGTGAGCGCCTGGGTGCCGTCGCCGACCACAGCCGTGTCGAACCCCTCGTTGCGCAGCACGATGGTGAGCATCTCGGCCAGCGATGCATCGTCGTCGACGACAAGAATCCGTTGCCTCATGGCGTCCATGGTGTCACCGAACTGCGACAAAACCTGGCTGCCACACGCCCCAAATATGCGGGTTTCGGATCTGCCGTCGGGCCTGGGACTGCCGCCGGCGCAGAAACCGCCGTCAACTGGGATAAAATCGTGCCGCTTGGCAAACAATACGGAGGGTCATGCCAGATTCCGGCCAGCTGTCGGTCACACCATCGGATGTCCTGTATTCGGCCGACTATCTCGAGAGCATCGGGCACCGTGCCGTCACCGAACGCCGCGCCCTGTCCGTCGAACTGTGCGGCCACACCACAGCCTGGCAAGACGGCGCGACGGCGGGTTACAGCGCTTTCATCGGCCTTGTCGGGAAGCAGGCCGATCGGATGGCCACCGAGATCGCCGACGCCGCCGGCAAACTCCGCGACGCCGCGCACGCCTACGTCGCCAACGAAGCGCGCAGCGCTGAGAATCTGCGCTGGGATCCCACGGACATGTGAACCGATGAACCTCGATGACATCGACGAGTGGAACGTCGGTGCGCTGAACGGCATCTCCAACGAGCTCACCACCGAGCTGAATACCGCCGCCGAGGTCGCCGCCGAGCTCGAGAAGGTGTCGGCGCTGCCGGGCTGGCATTCCCCGGCCGCCGACGCGGCCCGCAACCGGATCAAGACGGTCCGCGGCAACGTGCTCGACGACACCGCCGTCCTCGGCGCCGTGCAGCAACTCGCCGAAGAAACCGCGCTGGCGGTCACCAAACTGCAAACCGAGCTGGCCAACCTGCGCTCCCTGGTCGCCGCCCAGGACGGCCACCTGAGCCTGGCGTCCGACGGCGAGGTGAGCATCTCCGGCACCCCCGAGGAGGTCGAGAAGCTACAGAAACTCGCCGACGACATCGAAACCCGCGCCAAAGCGCTGATCAACCAGGCTCAGGACATCGACAACGACTGCGCCGAAGTATTCGGCCACGTCATCAAGGGCGACGTCACGGCACACGGCGCCACCGACGCCGCGAGCGCGTTCAAGGCCGGCGAAGAACAATCCGGGCTGTCGGCGCCCTACCCACCCACGGGTCCGGGCACCGAGCCCAAGGACTCCACCGCCTGGTGGAACGCGCTCTCGGCCGAAGAACAGCAGAAGGTGATCGCCGAGCACCCCGACTGGATCAACAACAACGAAGGCATCCCCACCGCGGTGCGCAACCCGATCAACCGCGCGCTGCTCGATCAGGCGATCGCCGACGAACAGAAGCGGGTACCCACCCGCGAAGAGCTTGCGCAGTTCTACCCGGGGCTGACTCCGGCGCAACTGGACAAGCTCTACGGTGAGCGAACCCGGCGGCTACGCGAACTGCAGGGCGTCCAGGCTGCGGCCACCGGCCAAGACCGCTACCTGATGATGTTCAATCCCACCGATACCGAGGTCAACGCCGCCATCGCGGTCGGTAACCCCGACGAAGCCCAGTACGTCACCGTCACCACCCCGGGCATGAACACCCACGGCGACAGCATGCCCGGCATGGTCAGCGAAGCCACCGCGTTGAAATCCGAGATCCAAAAACAGCTCAAATTCACCGGGCAACCTGGCGCGCCGGTGTCGTCAATCGCCTGGTTCGGCTACGACCCGCCCGACGTCGACAAGACGGCGCTCGGGGCGATTCCCGAGGACCGGGCCAACGCCGGCGCCGTCGACCTGGCCAACTTCTACCGCGGCATCAACGCCACCAACATCCACGGTTCCGATGTGGAACTCTCGGCGTTCGGCCACTCCTACGGCTCGACCACCACCGCCCAGGCCCTCAACGAACTCGGTGAAAAGGGCGTCATCGACAACGCGGCGTTCTATGGCTCACCCGGATTGGGCTGGTCCAACGAGAAACTGCTGGGGTTCATCCCCACACCGATCACCGACGAATCCGACCTCTATCTGGACCAGGGCCACGGGTTTGTCATGTCGGCGCACAACGATCCGGTCTCGGAGGGTTACGGCCCCGGAAACATCATCCCGTCCCTGGCGGACCTCGGCGGGCACGGCCCCAACACGAACACCCTGCCGCTGGAGCATCTGAGCTCCGACGCCGCCACCACACCCGACGGGGTGGTCCGCCAGGGCGCATCCGGGCACTCGGAATACCCACGCCCGGTTGAGGTCGACGGACGTCAGGTGCTACGCACCCCCGCCTACAACCTCGCCATCATCGGCGCCGGACTGGCCGACGACCCGAAAGGACTGCTGATCCGTGAGTAAACACCGTCGGCTGTTCGCCGCGCTGCTGTGCGCCGCCGCCGTGAGCGGTTGCCAGCTCGGGTCCACCGAACCCGAAACAACATTCGCCCCTCAGGAGACCCCGGCCATGAACATCGACCAACTCCCCACCCTCAAAGAGACCGTCCC
>WBZP01000494.1_pt1 | contig 53127 bp, 34 predicted proteins | sample 5204301 | NCBI WGS metagenome assembly WBZP01 (sample SAMN12412401, study PRJNA552823) | activated sludge metagenome | isolation source: activated sludge from nitrification reactor of wastewater treatment plant... | place: USA: Pennsylvania | collected 2017
ACGATGACGCGGGATTGGAGGAAGTCGTTCCGCTCACAACACCGGGTGATAATGGCTCCACCATCATTTCCTGGTTCGCGGCGAACAGCTCCGGCAACTACGACTTCAAGATGCAAAAGCTGGATGTCGACGGCTACGGTCAGTGGGGAGCCACCGGAAAATTCATCAGTACCTACCCACAGAACTCCGCCCTCTTTCGCTACGACCTGACGAGCGATCAATTCGGCAACTCCGTCGTCGCCTTTCAGGACATGCGCCTGGGCATCCTGTCGGTCTTTGCTTATCGGCTTGATGCAGCCGGCACACTGGGATGGAACGCCAACGGCATCCCTTGTTTTGACAGCCTGTCAACGGGCGGGATCGCGCCCGATGTGGCAATTGCTCCCGGCTCGGGAAACGCCTTCGTAGCCTGGAATGCGGATGACGGCAACGACCGTTGGATCTCCATTCAGTGCATCGCCCCGAACGGATCCTTTATCTGGGGAAATACGCCGCTGCGGATCAAGGACAGCACCGGTGTGGTGAACTACAGCCGGCCTCAGGTAGTTCCGATGGCAGGGACCGACGATTTCCTGGTCTTCTACGTACAGGAAACCGGAAACTTCCCCTTCACTTCTACGATGTTCGTCCAACGCTATACCGCAGCGGGTGTCGCGGTCTGGTCGAACGCGGTACAGGTTTCCACGAAGACCATTCCTTGGGTTCACTACCCGTCAGTAATACGAGACGACGCGGACGGACTCTACATCGGTTTCAATACCTCCAACCCGGTCATGTCCACCATGAACGATGTCTATGTTCAGCACATCGATGCCAATGGCAATCTGTGGAATGCAACCGGATTCGAAGCCAGCACATCCACCACGACACACAAGGAACTGGTAGCACTGCGCGCAAACATGGCACCGGGAGTACACTGGCTGCTGATGAAAGAACTCGACAGCAACCAGGGCCAGGCAGGTGTCACCGTCCAAAAGTTCGACAACACCGGCACGATGCTTTTGGGCGCGAACGGAGCCTCCGTCACCCCGATCAGCGCGACCTACGACGAACCCTGGGATATGCAGGAAGTCACCAACGGATACATCATCGCCTATGCCAACGGCTCCTTCGGCAACCAGGAGCTTCGCGCTATCCGCATCGACGACAACGGCGCTACCGTTTGGCCTTCACACGTGGTGATGAGCAATGTCGCCAGCAGCAAAGGCGATGGCAGCATGCTTCGCTTCCATTCCAACAATGTAGTGGTCGTATGGGACGATGAACGCCAGGACCGTGGAGTCTACGCGCAGAACATCGACATCGACGGCAACCTGGGTGTTCTCACCGCGATCGAAGCAACCACCCAGGCTTCGGAATTACAAGTCGCCCCGATACCGTTGACAACTGCATCGAACATTCTGTTGCCACAAAACAGCAAGCTGGAGCAACGACTGGAATTGTTCGATATGCTGAGTCGTCCGCTCGGAATGCTATCTGTACCTGCTACCCGCCATTTCGTTTCCATTCGGGAACTGCTATCGGGCGACCTGCCCTCCTCCGGTACCTTCTTGTTGCGTTATACATCGGGATCGGTTTCGATTATGAGAAAGTTGATCCGATAACCACTATTCATTCGAAATAAAAAAGGCCGCGAACATGTCGCGGCCTTTTTTTATAGGAAACTGATCCGTTACTCTGCGGCACCAAAGGTGGTTTGGTTTTCGCTGATTCCGTTCGACACGCGCAATACATACAAACCCTGTGCGAGCTTGCCTGCCCGGATGGAGTAACGGGAGGTACCCGGGGTTACGCGTTGCATTTCCGAGTGTACGATACGCCCGGTGAGATCAGTGATCGTAAAGGTCATGTCCTGCTCACGCGCAGCACTCAACTCAACGCCTACCAGGTCACGGACCGGATTCGGGAACACGCTAAGCGAACCGATACCGGCAGCTTGCTGCAAGCCGAGACAAGCATCGACCCTTACTTCCTGAGAAGCGCTGTTGGTACAACCCCGGTTATCCGTATAAGTGTAAACAATTGTATGAGTTCCGATCCCGGCAATACCCGGATCAAACGCCGCGCCAACAATTCCGGGACCTGTGAACGTACCACCCAGCGGCAACGGCAACAGGTTAACACGACTGTTGTACACACAATACAAGGTATCAAGGCCGGAGAAGCTCACCGTGGGCGGTTGCACAAACAAAACGCGCGTTGTATCGGAATTGGAACAGCCATTCGGGTCCGTTACAGTCACCGTCCATACACCAGCCTGAGTAGCCGTAGCGGACTCCGTGACGGAAGGCCAGGGAATTCCATCAACTGCCCAGGAATACTGAAAGCCTGCTCCCAGCGGTGCATTCAGCGTTACGGAGCCGGTACCGCAATCATACAGCGTATCCGATCCGGCATTGATCGTTGCCGCGGGTTGACAGGCTGTCGAGCGCAGTCGGTAAACAGTACCGCCGAGCGCAGCGACATAAAGCTCACCCCATTTGTCTTCGCCAAAACCTACAATGGCGCTTGCACCCAGACTACCCAGGTTGGTATGGGTGAAGCCACCGGCTCCGTCTGGCTCCAGCGTCCGGATGGAAGAAACACCATAGTCGGAGAAAAAATACTTGCCATAAATATCAGCATATCGGGCGCCGCGATACACATAACCTCCAGTCACGGAATATCCGGACGAACGCGGGTAAAAGTGAACCGGCGAAACGTAATTCGACTGAGCGAGACAACCAGTGGTATTGTAGCTGGCATTGGCTTCGTAACACCTCCAGCCGTAATTCAATCCGCCGCCGGAACCGTAGGGTTCGTAATCGATTTCTTCGTAGGTCCCTTGCCCTACATCTCCGATCCAAAGATCTCCGGTTGCACGATCAAAGCTCCAGCGCCATGGGTTCCGGACACCCAGCGCCCAGATCTCTTCCGCGCCAAGAGAAGGATTTCCGGCAAAGGGATTGGTTGGAGGAATACTATAGGTCGGGTTGGAAGGGTCCACGGCGATGCGCAACATTTTTCCGAGCAATGAATCCGGGTTCTGCGCGCGGTTCTCCGGGTCACCGCCGGAACCTCCGTCACCCATCCCGATATAGAGATACCCGTCCTTACCGAACTGGATATGTCCGCCGTTGTGATTGGAATACGGCTGGTGGATCGTCAGCAGGATTTCTTCGCTATTCGCATCCGCGCTATCGGGATTGGTTGCACTGACATGAAAGCGGGAGATGCGCGTATCACCGTCCGGACGACGGGTGTAGTTCACATAAAACACCTGGGACGTCGCGAAGTCGGGAGGAAACGCCAGACCCAGACAACCCTGTTCGCCACTGTACAATACCCGACCGACAATGTCAAGAAACGGTATCGGGTTGATGTTGCCGGCCGTATCCAGAATGTTGATCTGACCGTTCTGCTCGAGAACGAAGATCCGGCCATCGCCGCAATTCTTGATATCGACCGGTGAAGTGAAGCCCGAAGCGAACGGCGTAAGCGTTACCTGGGACATGGAAGGAACAGTCAGCCCGATCAGGCTGACCAAGAAGCAGAGTACTTTTTTCATAGATGGATGGGAAGACTAGAGCGTCTCCCAAAAGTAGCAAAAGGCCCCGTTTCTTCCTTGTAGGAAATAAAAAAAGGGGCCCGCGAGCCCCTTACAAGGTCGTTCTTCCGTAAATCAGAAAATTACCTTAAAAGTGAGGAATACAATGGCTGAAACAAGGATCGCGTCTACGACCAACAGCATATACAAGCTGATCGGGAGACTTTCCTTTGCCTGCGCCTCGGGATAAACCGTGCGCCCTGCATCGTCTTCCTCCATGTGGTTGTAGGTAACAACAGGTTCGTTTTTCATGAGGGGTGGTTTTAACGCAGGATACAACCGGAAAAGTCGTCCGTGTGAACAAGCGTTCCGTTCCGCTTTCATTTGTAAGAAATGGTCGAAAATGCGACATGAACTCCACCTGAGCACGCAAATCCCGGCGAAATCTCGTTTTGCCTCTTCCTGTACCAATGCTTAAGTTTGGGAGAAAGCCAGACTCCGATGCGAACACTCGCCTATCCCATACTATTGCTGCTCTTCATCCCAGCTTTTTGTGACGCCCAAAGCATCTTCTGGACGGAAAATTTCAATAATGGTTGTCCGGATAATTGCGAAGCCGCTACCTACACCGGACCGAACGGCAATTGGACCGTAACGTCGATCGGTACCCAGGGCTCTGTGGCGAACGAATGGTTCATCAGTTGCTCCGAAAACGGCGAAGCGGTAGGCGCCTGCGGAGCTGGCTGTGGGAACGATCAGACCCTGCACATTGGAAGCGTTCCTTGTACCCTCTGCCTGTTTTGTCCGAATGGCGATTGCGGCGCATCCTACAATGCAGGCCCGGCATTTTCCGGTGAAGACCCGACCACGGATAAACGCGCAGCATCACCCGCTATCAACACACTCGGTCGTACCGGACTAAGCATTTCTTTTCAGTACATCGAAAACGGTGCAGGCACCAACGACGACGGAAGCGTGGAATACAGCACCGACGGCGGCGCTACCTGGACCCAGTTGGTCAATCTCGCGAAGACCAGCACCTGTCCGAGCGGACAAGGCGTTTGGACAGCGTATAATGCCGCTTTGCCACCTGCTTGTGAGAATATCCCGGACCTGCGGATCGGTTTCCGGTGGAAGAACAACAGCGATGGCGTAGGCACTGATCCTTCCTTTGCGGTCGACAATCTTACTTTATCCGAATCATCCGCTTCCCTCCCCGTAGCGCTCTTTTCTATATCCGATACGCTTGGCTGCGATTCACTTTGTGTAACGTTTAGCGATCTCAGTACCGGAACTCCAACCACCTGGAATTGGTCGTTCCCAGGCGGCCTTCCCGCTACCTCCACAGGACAGGACCCGGGCACGATCTGCTATTCCACTCCGGGAACTTACTCCGTTACGCTGACGGTCTCCAATGGCGCAGGCAGTAACACGCAAGTAACAACCAATTTGATCCGCATCCAGGCAGGTCCGCGAGCGGATTTCAGTTGCTCGGATTCCACGATCTGCGCAGGCGATTCGATCGACTTCTTCGATCAATCGATTGGCACGATCGCATCCCGCACCTGGCTTTTTGCCGGTGGCACACCTTTCACGTCCGGCGACCTTAATCCTTCCGACATTCTGTTTTCCAATCCGGGTGCTTACACCATCACACTGACCGTGGACGACGGACAATGCAGCAACAGCAAGTCGCAGATCAACTTCATTACCGTTCACGACTTACCTCAGCCGGTGTTGACCGCTGCCGGCCCGGATGTCTTTTGTGCTCCGATTTATCTGTCATATCAATGGTATGAGCTCAGCTCGGGTCAGTTGACGGAAACCGGCCCTTCGCTGCTGGGAGTCCCAAGCGGTTCCTACTTCGTGTTCGTTACCGACAGCAACGGTTGTAGTGGATATTCCGATACCGTTGCTGTGATCAACGATGGCTTTGGATCCGTTCATACCGCGCCGGTTTCGGTTTTTCCCAATCCTGTTGGTGATGAGCTCATACTCCGTCATATTACAACAGCATGTTACCGGGTCGAACTCTGGAATCTGCAGGGGCAACTGCTGCAAAGCCTTGGGTTAAGCTGCAATTCGGGTAAACTACCGCTGCCGTCACTTACTCCCGGATGTTACTTGCTTCGCTTTTCGAACGAACAAGGCTCCTTCCAACAACGCCTGATCAAACGATGAGCGGATGGCAGTACGGCACGTGCTGATGATAGCCCCATGCGGTTTCTGCTCCAACCCCGAGACCGCCGGCGATAACGCGTTTCAACAACAGGGAATCATCGATCCATTGGCGCATCAATCAGCGGCCTTAGCTGAATTCAACGCGGCTGTAGTCCGGCTCGAATCCGCGGGGATCCGTGTCAGCCGCTTTCAACCGCCCGACGAACAGACGCCCGATGCGCTCTTTCCGAACAATTGGTTCAGCACGCACGAGGATGGAACCCTGGTGCTGTATCCGATGAAGGCCGTTAATCGCAGGCTGGAACGACGATCGGAATTCATCGCCTGGCTGCAAACGAACTACCCCGGCACAATCGATCTCCGTCAGTTCGAACAAGAGGGTATGTTTCTGGAAGGGACCGGCAGTCTGGTGTTGGACCGAATAAACCGCATAGCTTTCTTTGCGCTTTCTGATCGCACACATCCGGCCTTAGCAGAACGGTGGGCAAAGCAAATGGGCTATCGCCTGTTTACCTTTAAAACGAAGGATGAACAGGAACGACCTTACTACCACACCAATGTGGTACTATCGGTCGGTGAGCACTGGGCGATCTGGTGTCCGGAGGCAATGCCCTTCGAACCGGAGAAAAAGGAATTGGAACATCTCCTCCGTCAGTTGGGCAAAGAACAGATCACCATCGCGCGAAAGCAGCTCTCGGCATTCTGCGCCAACGTCCTGGAAGTGGAAAATGAAAGCGGCTCGAAACTGCTGGCAGTAAGCTCGACCGCCTGGGATGCATTTACGCCTCAACAACAGCATCAGCTTCGCAGGTATTGTACTCCGCTGATCTTCGAAATTCCTGTCATCGAGAAAACAGGAGGCGGAGGCATTCGCTGTATGCTGGCAGAATTGGCTTAAGCAGAAACGCATTCATTGCGAAAGCAAGTGAAACGTAACACCCCAATGGACGGCTACACCAAATGGATAGTAATTATACGAGCTGACGCGCACCAATCCGTCCGGGTACCGAACATAGGATTCTTCAAACGCCGGACGTAGTACCGGTATATCAAACTGAAGCTGTAACGGAACGATCGAAACGATCCGGCTAAGGTGCAGCCGGGAGGTGAATCCGAAGATACCACGCATACCGCCGCTCGACCTGGAAGAGCTCCAAAAATATCCGCTATCGGATCGCAATTCGAATTCTTCCTCCACGACGTCGAAACCCATCCCGCAAGAAACCTGCAGCTCAAAAGCCGTTCGTTGTTTTCGCGGATACGGCAAAAAGACGTAATCAAACAATGCCGCTGCCTGCGTGAGGTGAAATTTGTATGCTAACGGTAATGGATTAAGACTGCCTACAGGTCGACCCATCGAAAGCGAAAACGTCTTGCGCTGAAGGGGTAGCTGAACGGACAATTGCAGGTTGCGACGAAATCGATACGCTGCCTGCAACTTGATCTGGGTCGGTGTCGGCTTGAACTCAAGTCCCTTGGCTGCCGTGGGCATCCCGTTGGAGTTCGTAGTCAAGAGACCAAAACCCGCACCCTCATATGCATCCACCACATCCGTTTGCTCTGAATACCCGCCGCCGCCCAGCAGCAAACCCAATTGCAAACGCCGGTAGGGAAGAAAATGAACCGCCGGCTCGCGATACGTCGGCGAATAATACTCGCGTTCGCCGCTCAGGAACTCGAGCTTTCGTAAGCTGTCCGTTCGCAATACCAACACCTCTTCCCTTCTACCTTTCCCTGCCCGAACGATCAGGCTGTCGTTGGTCTGCCGGATCAGTCGACCGGTAACCGTCTCCTCGCTCCGCAGGTGAATGATCACTTTCCGGGTACGGGGTGTGTCGCTTGTGTAGGCATTGAAATAAATGCTCTCTCCTGAAGCAAAGCTTAACGAGGTAAGATCCTGCTTGGAGATCCTTCGCGAGACCCCGGTCTGAGGATCCGTACTGAAACGAATGAAACCGAATCCGGATTGTTGAACGGCCCCGCGTTCGGTACCGCCGTCTTTGTACCGAACGATATCCTGACTATATACGTGGGCACTGAACAGCACCAACACAATCGATACCCACCAACGCCTGGTCAGCATGCGCGAGAAGAAGCTATCGTTCTGCAAGCCGGCAACCATGATCACATGTTGCGCCGGTACTGACCGCCGACGGCGAAGAGGGATTTGGTGATCTGTCCCAGGGAACAATACTTCACCGCTTCCATCAGCTCGGAGAACATGTTCTTGTTCTGAACGGCCGCCAGTTGCAGGCTCTTCAGTTGATCGCCCGCCTTCTTTTCATTTCGCGCGTGGAGGTCTTTCAACATGCTGATCTGGTACTCCTTCTCTTCCGTGGTTGCCCGGATCACTTCAGCCGGTATGACGGTCGGCGATCCTTTCGAGGACAAGAAGGTGTTCACGCCGATGATCGGGAATTCGCCGGTATGCTTCAGGGTCTCATAGTAAAGACTCTCCTCCTGGATCTTGCCGCGCTGGTACATGGTCTCCATAGCGCCCAAGACGCCGCCACGTTCCGTGATGCGATCGAACTCGGCCATCACCGCCTCCTCGACGAGATCCGTCAACTCTTCGATGATGAACGAACCCTGCATCGGGTTCTCATTCTTGGCCAAGCCCAGTTCTTTATTGATGATCAGCTGGATCGCCATGGCCCGACGAACGCTTTCCTCCGTAGGCGTCGTGATGGCTTCGTCGTAGGCGTTGGTGTGAAGGCTGTTGCAGTTGTCATAGATGGCATACAAGGCCTGCAGCGTGGTCCGGATGTCGTTGAAGTCGATCTCCTGCGCATGCAGAGAGCGGCCGGAAGTCTGAATGTGATACTTGAGCAACTGCGATCGCTCGTCGGCTCCGTACTTCTGCTTCATCGCCTTCGCCCAGATCCTGCGTGCAACCCGACCGATCACCGCGTATTCCGGATCGATCCCGTTGCTGAAAAAGAAACTCAGGTTCGGCGCGAACGCGTTGATATCCATCCCGCGCGAACGGTAATACTCCACATAGGTGAATCCATTCGCGAGCGTAAAGGCCAGTTGGGTGATCGGATTGGCGCCCGCTTCGGCAATGTGGTAGCCGGATATGGAAACGGAATAAAAATTCCGCACTTTTTTCTCGATAAAATACTGTTGCACGTCGCCCATGAGGCGAAGCGAAAATTCTGTCGAGAAAATACAGGTATTCTGCGCCTGGTCTTCTTTGAGAATATCCGCCTGCACCGTACCGCGCACGACTTGCACGGTGTGGGCCTTGATCTTATCGTACACTTCCTTCGGCAAGACCTGGTCACCCGTCACGCCCAGCAGCATCAGGCCCAGACCGTCGTTACCTTCGGGCAACGGCCCCTGGTAAGCCGGTCGAGCCGTGCCGGCTGCCGCGTAGATCGCCCTGATCTTCGCCTCCACTTCCTGCTCAAGTCCGTGCTGCCGGATGTACAGTTCGCACTGCTGATCGATCGCGGCGTTCATGAAAAAGCCGGTGAGGATCGCAGCAGGACCGTTGATGGTCATCGATACCGATGTCTTCGGATCGGCAAGATTGAATCCGCTGTACAGCTTCTTCGCATCATCCAGACAACAGATGGACACGCCGCTGTTACCGATCTTACCGTAAATATCCGGGCGATAATCAGGATCGTGACCGTAAAGAGTCACCGAATCGAATGCTGTCGACAACCGCTTGGCAGGCATTCCCTTGCTCACATAATGGAAACGACGGTTGGTACGCTCAGGTCCGCCTTCGCCGGCGAACATGCGGGTGGGATCTTCTTCCGTTCGCTTGAAGGGGTACACCCCCGCGGTAAAAGGAAACTCGCCCGGAAAATTCTCCTGCAGGCTCCAACGCAACACTTCACCCCAGGCTTCAAATTTCGGCGTGGCGATCTTGGGAATGTGCGTCCTCGACAGGGATTCGGTAAAAGTCTTCACCTTGACTTCCTTGTCGCGGACTTTGTAGGTATAGACTTCATCCCGGAACTGCTGGACCTTCCGGGGCCATTCCTGCAGTGCTTTCTTGTTCTGTCCGTCGAGCTTCAACTCGGTCTGCTCGTACAGCTTGTCAAGCGCCAATTTAACGGGAGCCTTCTCCGCGAGATCCGAAGCATCCAGGGTTTCCAGTGATTTCCGGATGGCAAACAGCCGCTGCGCGATGTCCGCCTGGTCTTTCACCCATTGATTGTAGTTGCGGATCGATTCGCTGATCTCGCTCAGGTAACGGGTTCGTGCCGGAGGAATGATGTAAATCTTCTCCGACATCTCTCCGGTGATCTCGAACTTGCTCTCGAATCCCGCTTCCAGTTTTTCGTTCAACTTGTCGATCAGCTTGCGGTAAAGCCGGTTCATTCCCGGATCGTTGAACTGCGAAGCGATCGTCCCGAAAACCGGCATCGCTTCCGGATCCTGGTCCCACAACTGATGGTTCCGCTGATATTGCTTCTTGACGTCGCGCAACGCGTCGAGCGCGCCGCGCTTGTCGAACTTGTTCAACGCGATCACGTCGGCGAAGTCGAGCATATCGATCTTTTCCAACTGCGATGCGGCGCCATACTCCGGTGTCATCACGTACAAGGAAACATCCGAATGATCCAGGATCTCGGTATCGCTTTGTCCGATGCCGGATGTCTCCAGGATAATGAGATCGTATTGGGCCGCCTTCAGGATGTCGACTGCGTCCTTGACGTATTTCGACAAGGCCAGATTCGACTGGCGGGTGGCCAGTGAACGCATATACACGCGCGGGTGATGAATGGAATTCATCCGGATACGATCGCCCAGCAGGGCACCGCCGGTCTTGCGCTTGGAAGGATCCACCGAAACGATGGCGATGGTTTTATCCGAAAAGTCGATGAGAAATCGTCGAACCAGTTCATCCACCAGCGACGATTTTCCTGCTCCGCCCGTTCCGGTGATGCCCAGTACCGGCACCTTCTTCGAGCCGACGAGTTTATCGAGATCCCGATGAACCTTGCTAAACTCGTCCGGATTATTCTCGGCACAAGAGATCAGTTTCGCCACCACGCGCGGCTCACGATCACCCAAATGCTTCACTTCTCCGTTCAGGTTAATGCCAGTGGGGAAATCACACTGCTTCAGCAGGTCGTTGATCATGCCCTGCAAGCCCATCGAGCGACCGTCGTCCGGTGAATAGATCCGGGTGATGCCGTATGCATGCAGTTCACTGATCTCTTCCGGAAGAATGACACCGCCGCCCCCACCGAAAATCTTGATGTGTCCGCAGCCCTTTTCCTTCAACAGGTCATACATGTACTTGAAGTACTCCATATGACCACCCTGATAACTCGTCATCGCGATCGCCTGCACGTCCTCCTGGATCGCGCAATCGACCACTTCCTGAACCGAACGATCGTGACCAAGGTGGATCACTTCCGCGCCACTGCTTTGAATGATCCGCCGCATGATGTTGATAGCGGCATCGTGCCCGTCAAAAAGCGAGGCAGCGGTAACAATCCGGATCTTATTGTGGGGAACGTAAACGGTCGGCTTTTTCATACTTCGGGGTAATCTCGCAAAGATAAAACTCCGGGGCTAACCTTTTGTTCTGTTTAGCCGAGCCAAGCCAGTTCTAGGGAGCTAATTACCAGTTGTTTACAGACCGACAGCCCTTGGTGCTATTTTCACGGACAAGGCTGATTCCTTCGAATGACTTTTCACCCTTCTTCATCGGATTCATTTCCCTAAATTCAAGCGGGAATCCTATGCAGTTTCGTTTTACCTGGCTAATACCCGTCCTACTGATCCTCTTGATGGGATTCAGTTGGCAACCTCCATCTTCCTCCCTGCCGGAGTTCGATACGCAAACCCTCGTATCGCTGCGCAACAGTGACGTCATGGCTTTGGAGAAATCCTTGGCCGAACTTCGTAAGACTGCCCTTCGATCTGACGACCCGATCCGGGATACCTTACTTCGGGAACAATGGATCAACGTTCGAGTCCATTTCAGGTTGCTGGAAGAATGGTTGTTGTTAACCGACCGGAAACTTTTCAAACGCTGGAACGGCCCCCCGCTCGAGCGTCCGGAAGAAGAGGAAGCGTTTGCACCCATCTTACCACCGGCAGGCTTACAAGCACTCGAACCTGCGCTTTTCGATTCCGCCGGACCGCAACGTCGAAAAGAGTTGCAGGCACAATTCGAGTCGATCAGGATCCTGGTGCAGCGCCTGAAACTGCATGCGACGAATGAATACTCCAGCGAACGAAGCTACCTGCGCCTTTGTCATCGCCAACTCTTGCGACTGTTTCTCACCGGCCTCACCCAGATGGAAACGCCGGTCAGCCGGATCGCGTTCGAAGAAGCCGCACGAACGCTGAATGAACAGGCAAGACGACTTTCGCTTTTGACCCAACCGGAATTCGAAAGTTCCCGGCTTGCCCTGAAGAATTTCGTCGACCAACTCGCCACTGCAGCGCGGACACTTCGATCATCCGGCAAAGATTCGGAGCCCGACTACTATACACTCTATACGCAATGCTTCCTTCCAATGAGCGACGCGTTTTCCCGCTACCTCATCACCCGCTTTCCCGACTGGGATTCGACTGACCCGGTCAACCCGGCCGTTCGATCGGTGTTCGACCGCAACGCTTTCCTGCTGGACAAGTTCATGCCGGCAAAGCACGAAGGCGACCACGAACTGCTGACGGCAATCGGTCGTATGCTGTTTTTCGATCCGGCGCTTTCATCCAACAATGAACGCAGTTGCGCGAGTTGCCACCAGCCCGATAAAGCCTTTACGGATGGACAACTCACCAGTCACGGTGTTCAGCATGGCTCGGTTTTACGCCGCAACGCCCCCACCCTCATCAATGCAATGCTGCAGCAAAGCCTGTTCTTCGACCTGCGCGTAGTGAATCCCGAAAATCAGGCGGGAGAAGTCCTGAACAACTCCGAAGAAATGCATGGCGATGCTTCCGTGATCGCGGAAAAACTTCAGGGTTCACCAGGCTACCGTGAGTTATTTCGCAAAGCCTTTGCCGGTTCCGAAGACACCCTGATCACACCGGCATCCATCGTGCTGGCCATCGCGGAATATGAACGCCGGTTGATCGCCCTGAATGCTGAATTCGACCTTGCCATGCGCGGCGAAGGCCAACTCTCCTCCGAAGCGATTTCGGGATTCAACCTCTTCGTCGGCAAAGGCCGTTGTGCCAGTTGTCATTTCGTTCCGCTTTTCAACGGAACCGTTCCACCCGACTACTGGGAATCGGAAGCCGAAGTGCTCAACGTTCCGGCCACTTCCGATCCTGCACACGCCCGACCCGATCCGGATCCCGGACGTGCGGGGTATCTTGATCTGAAAGGATTTAAGGGCGCTTTCAAGACTCCGACTTTACGCAACATCGCCCTGACGGCACCCTACATGCACCAGGGTGTTTATGAAACGCTGGAGGAAGTCATCGCTTTTTACAATCGCGGCGGCGGTGCAGGCCTGGGCATTCCCGAACCCGAACAAACGCTCGATCCCGAACCACTCCACCTGACCGAACTGGAACAACAACACCTCATCGCCTTCCTGCAAACGCTGACCGACACCAGCGGCACCACCGCTTTTCCGGACTCCCTGCCGTCCTTCCCGGACGATCCCGGCCTTCGCAACCGCACGCCTGGAGGTGCCTATTGATTTGACTCGTATGACTCAACCAATACGACTGGTACCCGTCACTACTCAGCAGGAACTGAAGACGTATGTTCTGCTTCCGGAGGTGATCAACACGCGCCCCAATTTTGTTCCCCCGGTATGGTCCGACGAATTCGGCTTTCACGATCCTGAAAGGAATCCGGCACTCAACCAATGCGACACGGTTCGCTACCTGGCCATGGTGGGTAACAGGGCCGTTGGCAGGATCATGGGGATCATCCACCACGAATACAACAGCCGCAAGCAGGAAAAGACCGGTCGATTTTACCAACTCGAGGCGATCGATGACCCGAAGGTCGTACAGCTACTGATGCAAGCGATCCGCCACTGGTGCCAAGAACGCGGCATGAATCACCTGATCGGTCCGTTCGGACTTTCCGACAAAGACCCGCAGGGCTTCCAGGTTGAGGGTTTCGAGCATCTGCCTGTCATCGCCACGGCCACCAATCCTGATTTCCTGCCGCCGATGATGGAGGCGGAAGGAATGACGAAGCTGATCGATTGCCTGGTGTACCAACTGGATATCCCATCTTCGGTTCCGGAATTGTATCAGCGTATCGCAGAACGCACGCTTCGCAACAGCCGCCTGCGGGTACTCTCCTTTTCGAATCGCTCATCCCTCAAACCCTACATCGTTCCGGTCCTCCGGCTCGTGAATGAAACCTACAAGGACCTGCTGGGGTTCCAGCCCATGAGTGAAGCGGAGATGCGCAAACTGGCCGCGCAATACCTTCCGCTCCTGAAACCCGAACTCGTCAAGATGATTGTGGATGAACTTGGAGCACCGGTTGCGTTCGTCATCGCGGTTCCGGATTTCAGCGAAGGCTTGCGCAAGGCAAGAGGTCGCCTGTTGCCATTCGGATTTCTGCACGTCTTGCAGTCGATGAAAAGAACCAAACAATTGGATTTGCTGCTGGGCGCAGTCCGTCCCGATTTTCAAGGTCGGGGCCTGACACCCGTCCTGGGCATCAACTTGTTCGAAAGCGCTCGAAAGCGCGGACTGACGAGCATCGACAGCCACCTGATCCTCGAATCGAACACCCGCATGCGTGCGGAAATGGAACGGCTTGGCGCCGTCGTATATAAACGGTATAGGGTTTACCAGCAGGAACTCCGGTCAGAGTCCTAGCTTGCGCAGCCGACTTCGTATCCCCGGGCTCGCCTGCTCCCGAAGCAAACCGGCGACGGCTCTGAATTCTCCTTCCAGCTCCGGGTAACGTTGCACCAAGGTGTGTACAATGGTCAACGCGTAAGCATGTACGGCTATTGGTTGTGAACGATCTGTTAACCAGCCCAGACAGATCTCCAGCACTTCGGATTCATGCGGCTCCGGCACACCCGCGAATTCCAGCACCTTCAACAAATTCCGTTTGATGGAATCGTGACAGGGCTGGCGGGACCGTTCGAGGGCCTTCTTCCACCAGGGCCTCATTAAGCCGGGATACCGGCAAGCCACCTTGCTCATTACCCACGCAGCACGTTGCGCGAGAACGGGATCCTCTCCGAGACAGGTGTGCATCAATGCTCCAAATAATCGGGAATTTTCCCCAATCTCCCGTGCGATCCGTTCCGTTTGCTGCAACGAATGACGTTGCGAGAGTAGCCGTTCAATCAGCCCTGCGCCCGATCTTCCTTTGGATTTAATTGTTGATGCGGAAGATTTCATTGAACGGCGTAGCGATGCTGTTGAAACTCCAGAAAGGATGCAAAATCACTCCCGAACTGCTTCCGAAATACGCGATCCAGCGAATCTTTCATCGCATCATAACGGATATAGTTTAAGAAGTAGGCATTATTCGGACGAGTACCGCTGAACCGCCGCTTAGCCCGGAGTTTATCATGAAAGGTCACGGTATCCAATGCACTCAGAACCGAATCGATCATATCGCGTTTCAACAATTGCTTTTCAGCGATGCCCCATTTGTAAAACTCGCGGGTCTGATAAACCGAATCCAGCCATTCGGTCCCACGCACCAGATGTCGGGCCAGTGCATTGTAATCATGCAGGAAATCGAGATACCGGATCGTCTCCGGCGCCTCCGCGCCGAAGTGGGCTTTTAAGAAGCGCTTTGCCCCTTCTTCACCAATGAAACTCGCCAGGTTCTCATTGAAATCCACCTGCCCCGGTACGTACAGCGTCGCATGGGTCATTTCGTGAATGATCAGCTCCGCCAAACGTCCTTGCCCCCGCTTAAGCATTCCCGAAAGGATCGGATCCCTGAACCACCCTAACGTGCTCCAGGCACCCACTTCGCCGTAGTCGATGTCGTACCCGCTCTCTTCCAACTGCTGCGCTTCCCGTTCGCCGACTTCCTTTCGAAAGAACCCTTTATAGGACACCGTACCCACTACCGGGAATTTCCATTGGTAAGGCCGGATTCGAAAGACTTCACTGGCCGTCAGTACCCACAACAACGGCTGACCGTGCTGGTCGTAGTAGGTGGTATAGTTCCTGGTATCGCGCAATCCCAGCGAGTCGATAGCAAAGCGTCTGACTGCATGGATGTAATTCAGTTGCGCTTTGACGCTGTCAGGCGTTGTCGGATCTGTCAACACTTCATCAACAGCCCGCGCATTCCACACGATGGACAACTGGCCGCGCAACTGCATCCATCCGTAGCCCAACAGTTGGTGATACCAGATTGCCAGTAGAAAAAGTAAAACGACCATCAGCTCGATGATCCTGCCGATGGTCGTTCGAATATTCATCACGTATCAATATTAACCTAAGGCGGCCAGTTGCTCCTCGATGGCGCGGATCTTGGCCTCCGCGTCGCTTTGCTTCCTCCGCTCTACCTCGACCACTTCCGGTTTGGCATTCTCGACGAAGCGTTGATTGGCCAGTTTCGCCTGAACAGATTTCAGGAAACCCTTGTTATAATCCAACTCTTTCAGCAATCGCTGCTTTTCCGCTTCGACATCAATACCACCGGATACAGGCAGGAAACACTCGATCTTTCCGACCAGGAAACTCAAGGCGCCGGCAACTTTCTCCTCCGTCGACTCCAGCGATTCCAGATTGGCCATCTTGATGATCACCGCATCAAAGCGGCTGTCGATGGTTTGCTCAGACCGGCGGAGCAAACGCAGCGGATCCTTGAACGGGATGTTCCGGGTCTTCCGAAGATTGCGGACCTGGGTAATGGTTTCTTGTGCGCCGGCGAATGCAGCCAACAAGCCCGCATCAAACGCGCCTGACTTGGGCCATGCGCTTACGATGATACAATCGTTACCCGAACGTTCTCCCAAATGATGATACAGTTCTTCGGTAATGAAAGGCATCCACGGGTGTAACACCTTGAGCAACTCCTCGAAGAACCCGACCGTCGCCTGGTGAGTCTGAACATCCATAGCGGTTCCCATAGCGGGTTTCACGATCTCCAGGTACCAGGCACAGAAGTCGTCCCAGATCAGTTTATAGGTGCACATGAGCGCGTCACTCATGCGGTACTTCGCATAATGATCGTTCAACAACTGCAACTGTTCCTGAAATCGCTCCCGGAACCAGGCAACAGCCGCTGCGGACTCCGCTGGTTGCTTCAGGCTGCCGTCCACCTGCCAGCCTTGTACCAGTCGGAAGGCGTTCCAAACCTTGTTGGCGAAATTCCGGCCCTGCTCACACAAGGATTCATCGAACAGTAGATCATTCCCAGCCGGCGAAGAAAGCAGCATGCCGACACGTACTCCGTCGGCGCCGTAGTTGGCGATCAGATCAAGCGGGTCAGGAGAATTACCCAATGACTTCGACATTTTCCGTCCCAGCTTGTCACGCACAATACCGGTCAGGTAAACATTCGTAAAAGGTTTCTCGCCCCGGTACTCATAACCGGCAATGATCATCCGCGCCACCCAGAAGAACAGGATCTCGGGGGCAGTCACCAGGTCGTTGGTGGGATAATAGTATTGAATGTCTTTGTTGTCCGGGTCCTTGAAGCCGTCGAATACACTGATCGGCCACAGCCAGCTGGAGAACCAGGTGTCCAAAACGTCCTCATCCTGCTTCAGTTGCCCCACCCCGAATTTCTTACCCTTCGATTCAAACAACCTGATCGCTTCCGCTTCCGTCTTGCAAACGACGAAATCGGTGCTGTCAGGCGAATACCAGGCCGGAATGCGCTGCCCCCACCACAACTGGCGCGAAATACACCAGTCACGAACATTTTCCATCCAATGCCGGTAGGTGTTGATGAACTTATCCGGGATAAGCTGGATGTTGCCGTTGAGCACGTTGTCCAGGGCCGGCTTCGAGACCTGCTCCATCCGGAGGAACCATTGCATCGAAAGCTTCGGCTCGATGACGGCATCGGTCCGCTCGCTGTAGCCGACCTTGTTCCGGTAATCTTCCGCCTTCACAAGATGGCCGGAAGCTTCGAGGTCCCTGGCGATTTTCTTACGAACCACGAACCGGTCTTCCCCTACATAGAAACGGGCCGCGGCACTCATCGTACCATCGTCGTTGATGGTATCGATCACTTCGAGCCCATACTTCACGCCCAGGTTATAGTCATTGATGTCGTGAGCAGGCGTTACTTTCAGGGCGCCGGTACCGAACTCCATGTCGATGTAATCATCGAAGATGAAGGGGACCGGACGGTTCACCATCGGGATGACGGCGAACTTACCGCGCAAATGGGTATAGCGTGGATCTTCCGGATGTACGCACACGCCCGTATCGCCCAGGATCGTCTCCGGACGCACGGTGGCGATGGTGATGAAGGCGTTGCCCCGATGGGTCTGACCGTTCAGTTTCACCTCCCAGCCGTTCTCGGTAAGCGACCACTCGGACTCCGACTTCTTCAACGCATCTGCAAGCGCGGTGTCGACGACGGGGTAACGGACATGGTACAGGCGGGAATTGACTTCCTTGTAGATGACCTCTTCGTCGCTCAGTGCGGTCTTGCCCTGGGGATCCCAGTTCACCATGCGCACTCCCCGGTAGATATGGCCTTTGTTGTACAGGTCGATGAAGACGGAAATAACCGCGTCACTCAGGTCATCCTCCATGGTAAAACGCGTGCGGTCCCAGTCGCAGGAAGCGCCCAGTTTCTTCAATTGTTCGAGGATGATGCCGCCGTATTTCTCTTTCCACTCCCAGGCATGCTTCAGGAATTCCTCACGACTCAGATCGCTTTTCTTGATCCCCTTATCGCGCAGCATCGCCACCACCTTCGCTTCAGTAGCAATGGAGGCATGATCGGTTCCCGGCACCCAGCATGCATTATAGCCCAACATACGGGCCCGGCGGATCAGCACATCCTGAATGGTATTGTTCAACATGTGCCCCATGTGTAAAACGCCCGTAACGTTGGGCGGCGGGATCACGATCGTATAAGGTTCACGCTCATCCGGAACACTCCGGAAGAAGCCCTTGTCCATCCAGTAACGGTACCATTTATCCTCTACCTGGGAAGGCGCGTATGTCTTTGAAATTTCCATTGAATGCGGGGAGAAAGGCCAAATTTACGCATTTTCACTAGAAGGATTCATCCAAATAAACCGCTCGAAATAGGGTTCAACCACACGAAGGATCGGTAAGGATTGGAACAATGAAGCGCTTTTAAAGCACACCAGGGCCGTTCGCAATCGCATCGAATACCTCGGATGTCAATTCACCAGATAAAGGGTACCAACCTCCACGAAGAACGTTGATACTCCCGATAAGCAGGAAAACCAAGCATCAGCAACCGTTCCTCCAGTTGAACTTTCATTATCAAAACGATCAGGAGCAAGAGGAAAAGAGTACATCTGTGAAAGGACGGAAAATCAAATACCCAGGAAAGGCCCATCAAGAGCAGGGAAGCGTACATCGGATGTCGGATCATGCGATACGGGCCACGACGAACCAGCACCGCATCCGTCGCGGGCTCCGGATGAATGCGAAGGTATCGCGGCGGGATTACGATAACAGCCCAAAGTCCAAGCAGTACCCCCAGTATAAATACATACAACCAAGCACCCGACGGCAGGCTGGGCGCATGCAAGAACATTGTAAACAACAGCGCGAATTGCAGGATAACCAGCACCCAACCGGTCGCTTGTTCCTTGTTATTTCTCGCTTTCATGAGCCGATATCAAGCTAGAATCCGATGGCGTGAAAACGGCAGGCTTGAAGAGAACATCTGCCAGCTTCCGGTCATGACCATAGACGTCTTCTCGTTCCTGCAGGATGCCGTCCTCATCCACCCAGGCAGTGAAATAAACGATGCTGACCGGTATGGCAGAGAGAAGGGGTACGAACCGTTCCCTTCCGAGTTCCAATTCGTTAGATAACCGTTCTTCTGTCCACAACGAATCTCCATCGAGAACAAAGCGGGCTAAGCGCTCCGGTTGCGACACCCGGATGCAGCCGTGACTGAATGTACGATCGGACCGCTCGAACAGTTGACGGGAAGGGGTATCGTGCAGGTAAATATCATACGAGTTGGGAAAGAGAAACTTGTAACACCCCAGCGCATTCCAGCTTCCAGACCGCTGCCGGACGATGTAAGGGAAATTTCCCGGCCCGGCTTTTTTCCAATCTACTTTCTTTGAACTCACGGGATGACTCAAGTCTGACGGGCGGAAAAGATCCATTTTATTTTGGACAAGGTAATCGGCATTCGCCCGTTGCGCCGGAATGATCTCTTCATACACGATCTTGCGTGGGACCGTCCAGGTCGGGTTCAGCACCAGGGTGCGGATCGAGCCGGTAAAGATGGTCGTCGCCGTGCCGGTCTTCCCCACGATCACCCGCGTGCTCCAGGCATATCCGGAATCGTTGAACGCGTACAAACGGAATGCAGGAATGTTGACCACGAGATGACGACCGATTGGGTCTTCCGGAACCCATCGACAACGCTCAAGGTTCAACAGGAGCGTACGAATCCCGGAGTCGACCGGCCAATTGAGTAAACGCAAAGTTGCGCTATCCACTTTCGCATCGCCGTTCAACCCATGACGCAGACGAAATCGCTTAATGGCCGCCACCAGGGAATCGTCGTACAGGCTTGCTTTGCTTGTATCAAGCAAATCGCCCGATTGCACCAATCGCTTTCGCAGATTGGCGATACTGCTGTCATCATCCCCCTTCCGCTTCTCGATCAGATCGGCATCCACCAACTGCCAGCCGCCGGATGCCCGAATCGCCCGATATTGTTCCAATACCCTGATCAGTCGGTAATACTGATGAAACATGGGCCCCTGCCAGGGCGCAGCAGTACCGGAACTCCGAAGGATCGAATCCAACATTTGCACCCAGTCGACTTTCTTGCGCGGAATGAACCACTCCAAACGCCGCAAATCCTCTTCCGGCAGGCCTTCGAATTCGCGACGGGTATAAGCGAAGTACAAGGCAGTAAGACCAAGATCACAGGAAACATCGCCGGAGTCGGCGTTCCAGGATGCCAGCAGGCTATCGGCTTGTGCCGCCATGAACGACCAGGATCCCGAATCAGACAATGTTGAACCTGCACGGGCATTTTGCAATGTATTCGAAAAAGCCAATGCACGTTCGGAAGGACCTTGCGGCGTGAACCAGGCATATCGATAACTGCGCTGGTAATAAAACTCGCGAACGGAAGCGCTTATCACTGAGTCCAATCCTCTACCTGAAAGCCAGGATTCAACACGGAGACTATCGGTAAAAAGATCGGTCTTTTTCAGGACTGCCAAGCCGGTGGTATCGGGCATGGGGCGCTGCTTCTCTTCCGGGCTGTGGCGACAGGAAAATAATTGAAAAAGAACCACCAGCAGGATCACACTCGAAAAGCCTATTGCCCGTTGATTACACCTGCCAACCATGATCTTGATATCTACCGGGTGAAAATAGCAAAGTCCGGAGTTGTTTTCCGGACTTTGCATTGAATAATGTCGATGATCAGAAACGATAAGCAACCGATAATTGCCAGGTCGTGTTCCGGGCATTCGTGAGGGTAAAATCAGTTCCCAGCAGTTGCTTCACGTCTTCCACTTTTCCCAGGCCGTAATTATAACGGACGCCTACTCCCAGTTGGCCGAGCTCAAACCCGGCACCTGCTGCAATACCATAGTCCAGACGGGAGAAGACATCGTTTGGCAGATCATAAGTGAAATTCAGGAAAGGGATCGTACTGCCGTGCTTCAAATTGGCATCCAATAACAGGGACGCATACGGACCGGCCTCCAGGTGTCCAAAACGTCCAAGTTTCACTTGACCCATCACCGGGAGATCCAGGTAGCGCAAGTCGAGTGCGATCTGACCATCGAGCCAGTCGGTGATTCTGTATGGGACGCGGGTACCCTTCGTGGAATAGAGCAATTCCGGTTGTATGGAAAAACGATCACTCAAAGGCAAATTGACGAAAGCGCCCAAGTGGTAGCCCGACTTGGGTTTGTCCCACGAGGTGAAAGAAAAATTCAAGGAAGAGTAGTTCAGTCCGCCTTTGATACCAAAGGACGGACTTGAAGTGTTTTGAGCGCTGGAAGTCTTGTAAGAGGTGCCCAGCATCAAAGCGATAATCGTAAGGTAAGCAAGCAGGGAGCTTTTCATGGTAGTGAGGTTTGGTTGCCGCCACTATGAAAATCGTATGCCATCCTGCTCCGACTCGGATGAAGCCGAAGTGAAGCGTTTGTGCAATCCATTGAAATTCCAATGTATGGCCAATCAATGGCGAATTCTCCAGCCTTTGGGAAAATGATTGTTCGCACGCCCATCCCCTACTACTTTCACCCATCCCAACCCGTAACCGGCGTTGGTGACCAGGTACCATCCCGAAGCTACTCCGGAAAGGCGCAAGGCTTCACCTTTCAGATAACGAATGGCATCGGCATCCGACAACTCGATACGGCTTACCGTATCTGCTAAGCATACACTGAACGCGAGCTCGGGCGCAGGAATCAATTGATCACCCGAAAGCTCGCCTACGCGCACACCGGCATAGCGAATTGAAAGCTCATCAGACAATTCGTTCAACGCTCCGACGAACCTGTTCTGTATGGCGTGCAGGTGCGGCCCAACGCGAAAGGCCTGCCATTGATCGGCAGACTGAAGATAGACTTCACAACGCGCATCCCGGATGAACTGAATACCGGACTTCCCCGGCCGTGGATGCTGCAGCAACGTGTCTTCGGGTTTACGCAATGCGCTGAAAAAAAATCCTTCTCCGGAAACACGCTGCGGATAAAAACGAAGGCCCGAAGACCCGGCCTCGACACCTTGCGGTGCCTGGAGTTCAATGACGATCGCTCCCCTGCCCTTTAACGATACGATCTGCTCTTCGTTCTCTGCTTCTTCATACGTACAGGTCGAGTAAAATAAGACACCTCCGGGAGCAAGGGCTTCCCAGGCGGCAGCAAGAATATCGTGCTGACGCATCGCACACGCCTGCACGGCACTTTCACTCCATTCGTCCATTGCTGCAGGATCCTTCCGGAACAAACCTTCGCCGCTGCAGGGGGCATCGACCACCACCAGGTCGAAAAAATGCGGGAGTCGTCGGAACTTTTCAGGATCGGATTGGGTGACGACTATTCCCGGATATCCCCACTTCACCAGATTTTGAACCAGGACCTGATTGCGTGAACCAATGACTTCATTCGATACCAATAAACTATCCGGCGGTAAGAGGCTGCGTAAATGGGTCGATTTCCCCCCGGGCGCTGCGCAAAGGTCGAGCGCCCGCTGGGGGTGTTGTTCCCTGAAAACCTGCCGGTAGGCTTCGCCGAGGAACATGGAGCTGGCCTCCTGGACGTAATAACATCCCGCCTGGAACAGCGGGTCATGCGTAAAGGAGGGTCGTTGTTCGAGAAAGCGCCCTTCCGGACACCAGGCAACCGCCGCTTCGCTACGAAAAGACCCGACGGGTTTCGCAGGATTCAGGCGAAGACTGACAGGAGCAGGTGCTTGCAATGCGGAAAAAAACGTTTCCGCTTCGGCTCCCAGCAAAGTCTCCATGCGGCGAATAAACGGTTCGGGAAAGTCGTTCACGTGTGATCGTTCCTGCAGCGAGATTATTACTTTTCCGGCAAAGCGTCAAACAACGATGAGCGGATATACTATCAGTACCGATAAACGTCGACTCCAGTTCGCGGTCATCCACGATTTTCTGCGTGAATCTTACTGGGCCGTCGGCATTCCGGAAGCAGTCGTACGAAAGTCCATTGAGGGCTCACTCTGCTTTGGAGTATTCCACGGCCGGGAGCAAGTCGGCTTCGCCCGGGTCATCACCGACGAAGCAACCTTTGCCTATTTGGCCGACGTATTCGTGCTGCCCGAACATCGCGGGAAAGGACTGTCCAAGCGACTGATGGAGGAAATCATCGCCCACCCCGCCCTACAGGGACTACGTCGTATGCTGCTGGCCACACGCGATGCACATACGCTGTACGCCCTTTACGGATTCAAGAAGCTCGGGAATCCCGATCGTTGGATGGAAGTGCACCAGCCGGACATATACCGCTGATCTTCGTACTTTACACTGCTCATTTTTTTATGAAGTCATTCAAACCTACGCTGACCACCTGGATCATTCTGGGACTCTTGCTCGGCCTGGCTGCCGGTGCCTGGTACCGCTCGAACTGGCCCGACCCGGAGAATATCCGCCCATTTGCGGATAACATGCACCTGCTGAGCGACATCTTCTTGCGGCTGATCAAAATGATCATCGCACCGCTGGTGTTTTCGCTCTTGCTGACCGGAATTGCGAAAGCCGGCGATTTCAAAACGGTCGGGCGCATCGGTCTGAAGACGATGGTCTATTTCACCGGCGCAACGCTGGTGGCCCTGCTGATGGGATTGATCATCGTCAACATCTTCGAGCCCGGTAAGGCCTTGCAACTGGGAGAAGCGGCACAAACGACGGTTCAGGCAAAGTCCTTTGATGCGAAGGAGTTTGTCACGCACATCTTCCCTGAAAGCGTCATCGATGTGATGGCCCGCAATCAGATCCTGCCGATCATCGTCTTCGTACTTTTCTTCGGTGTAGCCACCGCGTCCCTGCATGAGAAAGGGAAGATCGTCGTCGAGTTCTTCGATTCCGTTGCGCACATCATGCTCAAGGTGACCGCCTACGTCATGAAGCTGGCACCGGTAGCGGTCTTTGGCGCTACCGCGTCCGTGATCGCCTCGAAAGGGCTTGGCGTCATTGGCGGCTACCTGCAGATCATCCTGTGCTTCTTCGGGGGATTGTTGGTCTTCCTCTTCGGCGTGTTGCTCCTGGTCTGCATCGTGACCCGGATCCCGTTCTTCCGGCTGCTGGCGCATGTGCGGGAGCCGATGCTGCTTGCCTTCAGTACTGCGAGCAGTGAAGCGGCCATGCCGAAGACGATCCTGGGATTGGAACGCTTCGGCTGCCCCGACCGCATCGTCAGTTTCGTCTTACCGCTGGGCTATTCGTTCAACCTCGACGGATCGATCATGTACATGACCTTTGCCACCATGAGCATCGCGCAGGCTTACGGGATCGAGCTCAGCACCTCGCAACAAGTGACCATGATGCTCATGCTCATGATCACCAGCAAAGGAATGGCTGGCGTGCCGCGTGCGTCGCTGGTCGTCATCGCCGGGATGCTCCACGCGTTCAACATTCCGCAGGAAGGATTGACTCTTCTCCTGGCAATCGACTGGTTACTCGACATGGGGCGTTCAGCTACCAATGTGATGGGTAATGCGGTTGCGACCGCAGTGGTCAGTAAGTGGGAAGGCTATTCGATAGGCCACGGTCATGCGGAAGAATGAACAGCTGGGAAGAGTACTAACTGACCAACTGCTCACCAGGCACTGTTTCTAACGCTCACACGCCGCGAATCGATCAGAACTTCCTGCCGCGCGTCATCCGGTAAAGCTCGAATTTGCGTTTAACGTGAATACAGAAATCGTACTGGGTCGCCGTTTTCATGTATTGTTCCGGAATATTCGCGAAGTCGATAAAGTCGTCAAATTCCGAATTATCCAGGTGGATGATGTCAGCCGCGGCATAATTCGCCAGCAGTTCACGCAACAGTTCGCGCCGGCGCTCATTGTTGATTCGTTCTGCGTTGCGCCGTTTCAATTGCTCCAGCCGGCTGAACTCCTGATACAGAAACGTGATCGGGCTTTGCAGTGCATCCACCCCTCCGATCTGGAAATCGCGCTTCTTATAGCCCAGCTTTTCAATGTCGTGATAAATGGCATCGAGTTGGCGGGGAGAAAAGATGGCGACCTCTTTGAGTTGGACGTTCAGTCTGGTCAAGGGCACACGCAGGTAATACTCCGGTTGCGCTAAGGAATCTACCAGGCAAATCCTCCTGAATTCATAACCCGTACTGGCAACAAGAAACGTATCCGTACGTTCGACCACCGATTGAAAACTGCCGTCGGCCAATCCGAACGTCCCCTGATTGGTGCGCAGGTTGATGATCATCAGGTCATCCAGACGCCGGTTGGGATCGGCCGCATCAAACGCCCGGCCGCGCACCAGAACACGGGTGCTATCCGTCTGCCCGTTTACGCATAAAGAAACCTGGAGAAAGGCCCAGAGGGCACAAAGGATGACTCGCACGGAATGCAAAGGTACGCTATTCGTCAGGCTCAAGTGGTTTTCCTCCGTTGAATTTGCGGTGAACAGGCAAAGGAGCGCGACCTTGAAGCCGGTGATTCCATACCTGAGCAATCAGGATCAACAATAACGCTGCCAGGAAATACTTCACTCCCAGGTACCAGGCCCCCAGGGTCAGGATCAGATCACGCACCAACGCAGCAACGCGCTCCCACTCTTTTCCTTCGAGCACCGCGCCGATCCAGAGAAGCCCGCTCAGTACGTACATGGTACCAATGACCAGGACGACAGCATCGAGTTTGGCTTCCAGGAAGATCAACAGGGTTGCTACCGTCAGGCTGATCACAAAATGAAAGAGCAGGAATGCATGCCACTGCTTCGGACTGTCGGCATCATAGGGGTGTTGCTTCCGCCAGCGCACAGCCTTGGGTGTTACCGGGCCACCGAGCGCTGTTGGGAACCAACCCGGCGGACGAAAGAAGAGTTCGATTTTTTGGGCGAGCCGCTTCACCCCGCCGGACCAGCCCAAGAGATCGTTCCAATAATGAAAGTTGGCCCAGAAAGGATTCCAACTCGCAAGCGGCGTGGTGATGCCATAGACCGGTTCCTCGCGTTCTTCGCAGAACGTTCCGAACAAACGATCCCAAATGATCAGCGTGCCGCCGTGATTCTTGTCGAGGTACTGCGGATCGGAACCATGGTGCACACGATGGTGCGAAGGCGTGTTCAATACCCATTCGAGCGGACCCAGCTTTCCGATCAGGCGCGTATGGATCCAGAACTGATAAAGCGTATTGAAGGATGAAACCGTAACAAATTGAACGGGATCGAATCCCAGCCAGGCAAGTGGAAGATAGAAGATGGTCGAGAAGATGCCTTGAAACCAACTCTGACGGAGCGCAACGGAAAGGTTATACTCTTCACTTTGATGATGCACGACGTGGGCCGCCCAGAGCGCGTTCACTTCATGACTGAGTCGGTGAAACCAGTAGTAAAAAAAGTCGACACCGATGAACAAGAGCAGCCACGACCAGCCATTTACCGGGATCGAAAAAAGCCGGAAGTGTTCGTACAGGAAGAGGTAGAGGAAGAATAGTCCGGCTTTCAGGAACAACCCGATCAACTGCTGACCGATACCCTGACTGAGGTTGCTGAGGGTATCATTGAACCGATATAAGCGGACCCCCTTCCAGCATCCATACAACAACTCGATCCCGATGAACAGGAAGAACAGGGGAATCGAGAGGGCGATATAGTTGACCGACAATACCGGGAGCTTTATTCAAAGGAACGGAAATCGGTTCAAAATGTTTGAAATCCTACTGGAATCAGGCTTTTCTTTCAAAATCGGGCAGGATTCACTACCTTTGCAGCCCTTGAAAATCAATAAAATCAGCCCATGGCAGATACATCCGATATCAAAGTAGGCAGCATCCTTCGTTACAACGGCGAACTCTGCCAGGTGACCGAATACATCCACCGAACCCCCGGCAACCTGCGCGCTTTTTACCAGGTAAAAATGCGCAACCTCAAATCCGGTAAAGTGGTCGAAAACCGCTTCCGTGCCGGCGAACAAGTTGAACTGGCGCGCGTGGAATTCAAGGAAATGCAGTACCTCTATCCCGAAGGTGAGAACATGGTCGTGATGGACCCTGAAACCTACGACCAGGTGTACATCTCGAAATCGATGTTCGGCGAAAACGCCGACCTCCTCAAGGAAGAGATGATCGTCAAGGTTGCTTTCGAAGGCGAGAATGCCATCACTGCCGAGGCTCCCACCTTTGTCGAACTGGCCATCACGTATACCGAACCGGGTGTCCGTGGAGATACCGCCACCAACACGCTCAAGCCCGCGAAGGTGGAGACCGGTGCCACCATCATGGTTCCGCTGTTTGTAAACGATGGGGAAGTCATCAAAATCGACACCCGCGATCGCAGCTATGTCGGAAAGGTGAAATAACGAACTCAGACTACATGCAAGGCCATCCAAGCGGATGGCCTTTCTTTTTACCGGAACATCCAAACCAATAATGCGTATTCCACGGCATGGCAAAGCGGAAGGCTAAACCGGAAAGTTTTATTCGCAAACCCGTTTTCCCGGGAGGGAACGCGGCTTTCCAAGAATTCATCCGAACCAACCTCCGCTATCCCGAAGAGGCCTTACGCAACCGGGTTGAAGGACCTGTGAAGGTTGCGTATGATGTCGACGTCTTCGGAAAGGTGATCGACGCAAAAGTCACCCACGGCATCGGTTACGGTTGCGATGAAGAGGCGCTTCGTCTGGTGCGGATGATGCAATTCCCCAAGAAGAAATACCAGGGAATGCATGTCGTGTTCCACATGGTCATCACGATCCATTTCAGGCTGAACCCGGTCAGCAGTCCGGGAAAAGACGCTTCGGTTAAATTGAACTACGTGCAACAGGAGAAAAAGGCGGAGCCGAACAACAACAGCAGCGGGGCTACCTATACCTACTCCATCCGCATCGACCCTAAATAAAACTGATCCGGGTCGGTCGTGCCTTCGTTGGAAAAGTTCATTAACTTGACAACGCATGCGTACCCTCCTCTGTCTGCTCGCCTTTTCCGGATGGCTGAATGCCTCCGCTCAAACGCTTCCACCCGAACGCCGTTCCGACTGGTCCCATCCCGGCTATCCCGGGGATTTTCCGGACTCGGCAATGATCTACGATGTGTCCGATTACGGCATCCTTGGCGACGGGATCACCGACCAGCACTCGGCGCTGGCCAACCTCTTCTCCGGAATCAACGGATCAAGAGCCGTGATCTATTTCCCTCCCGGCAATTACAAGATTGGACAGCCATTGGACATTCCAGACAGTCTGATCCTTCGGGGAGCCGGCTCGGATAGTACCCAGCTCACAATCGATCTCGGTGGGACAGCCGGAGACGGACTAACGATCAGCGGCGGTGCCAATGGAACCTGGTTTCCGCTGACGGGGGGCACGGCACTTGGCAGCACAAGTCTTATTGTGAATGACGGCGGGGTGATCCAGGCCGGCGACTGGATCGAAACCCGACAGCGAAACGGAGCCTGGGATACCCAGCCGATCTCCTGGGCGGATTATTCGATCGGGCAGATCCTTCAGGTAGCAAGCCGCAACGGCGACACGCTGTTCTGTGATCGGGCTTTGCGCATCGATTATGATTCCGCCTTGGTTCCCGAGGTTTCCGTCTTTACCCCCGCCCGTGAAGTCGGACTGGAGTGTTTTTCCATTGTCCGCAGCGATAACGTAGCCGCATCTTTCTGTCCGTTGATCAACTTCAGACACGCGGTGAATTGTTACGTGAAAGGCATCGATGTCGGAACAAGCATCAGTGCACACATCCTGCTCGATGCCGCTGCGCGGGTCACCGTTACCGGCAGCTACTTTCACGACGCTTATGAGTACGACGGCGCTTCCATGCACGGGTATGGGATCGCGCTCTACTTTCATACCAGCGACTGCCTGATCGAAGACAACATTTTCCGCAACCTGCGGCATTCGCTTTCCTTTCAGTGCGGCGCCAACGGCAATGTGGTGGGCTATAATTACTCACGCGACCCGAATCGTTCTGAATTTCCTGCCAACTACGGGGCTGATATCTCCATGCACGGACATTATTCCTATGCCAATTTGTTCGAAGGCAACATTATCCAGAACATCCAGCTCGACCAGACCTGGGGTCCGTCCGGTCCACGCAACACGTTCTTCCGAAACCGCGCGGAGCTGTACGGCATCCTCATGACCTCCGCCACGATGCAATCGGACTCCCAGGCGTTCATCGGTAATGAAGTACCCAATACCGGATTATTTCTTGGCAACTACACTTTGGCAGGAAGCGGTCATTTTGAATACGGTAATATGGTAAGGGGAACGTTGACACCGGCCGGTACCGGCAATCTGCCGGATTCATCTTACTATCTCAGCGGGCCGCCGGATTGGTGGAGCGGGAGCTCATGGCCCGGCATCGGTGTGCCCTTCGCAACAGGCAGCGGCAGCAACCCTGCTTTTGACCGGTATGCCGCCGGTGGGTCGCCGACGGTTTGTGAACGCACCATTACAACAAGTCTCTCAACCCCCACTACTTCCGACTTCGTACTGTATCCAAACCCGGCAACTCGCGAGGTGTTTCTCCGGAAGGAAAAGCATCCAGTTGAAACTTCCGGACTCGTTCAGCTTTTCAATTCGCATGGTCAATTGGTTCTCGAATCATCCTTGGCGACGGATCAGGTCACGCGGATTCCACTTCCGGATTTACCGGCAGGAAGCTACATACTCAAACTTCTTGAAATGGGTTCGGAGACTCGTCAGCACTTAATGCTGCTCCCCGATTGACGCGCCTTCGCTTTTGCGGCGAAAGGTCGTACGGAAGATAAGGTCCCAGAACTTCGAACTTACACCGAAACCGTTGTGTGCATCCAGGTAGTGGTGTCGCATGTGGTGTTGCTTGAGGTCCAGCCAAAACTTGCTCTTGAAGTTGTAATGGTGGATCGCATAGTGGGTCATATCGTAAAACAAATAGCCACATAAGAAGCCGACGAAAAAGGGAGCAACGTGCACCGGGCCGATCATCAGCCGGAACAACCAGAAAAAGAGCGCGGCCAGCGGTATACTGACGGTTGGGACCATGACCAGTCGTTTACTGTCGCTCGGATAATCATGGTGTACTCCATGGAAGACGAAGTGGATCCGTTCACCCCATTTACCTGGCGGGCACCAATGAAAGACAAAGCGGTGCAGGACGTATTCGGTCAGGGTCCAGACGAACAACCCAAGCAAGAGATATGAACCGAAGACAAGTATCGATAACCCCATTTCGAAAAACGATTGATAAACGAAATAAAGAATAACCGGAACGAAGATGAACAGCGGCACGGAAAAATGGATCCGTGTCAGCTTTTCCAGAAAATCATTCTGGAACATCCGGACGGTCTCGTCCTTGTTGCTGATAAAGTTCTTAGCCACGGCGATACGAAATTAAGCCGGGTAATGGAAACTGGCAAGCTGTTTAACGGATGACTGTAACCCGTCCGGCGACGACCTTTGGATCGAATTTATCGTCTTTCAAGTCCACCCGATACACATACACGCCTTCGGGGATGAGGCGGTCGGTATCTTTGTACGTTCCCGGCCAGGGATGTGTCTCGTCCCCTTCGAAGATGACCTGTCCCCATCGGTCGTAGATCTCGTACGTAAACTCGCCGAGACTTTGCCCGATCGGCAGCCAAAGGTCATTCTTGCCGTCTTTGTTCGGTGTAAACGTATTCGGATAATAAACGGCGATCTCTTCCCGAATGAACAGGCGGTAGGTCAGGGTATCCGTGCAACCGTTTCCGCTGACAGTGATCAACGTGACAGTGTAGGTGCCCGGTTGCTCGAACGTATAGACCGGATTCCGGGTCGTTACGGTATCCGTATCGGCAATGATCCAGGTCCAGGAGGAGGCATTCACCGATTGATCGATGAACGACACCGTATTGTCGAAGGAGAAAGGCTGGGCCGGATCATAGCTAAACGAAGAAACCGGTGCAGGCCGCATCGTCACCAACACCGAATCACGCGCCGGGGTTGAACCACAGGCATCGCGGACGGAAACCGAAACGTATCCGTTGGCCGTCGGGTAATGCACCAGGGTCGATGAATCGGAAACGCTGTTCGTCCAGGTATAAGTATAGGGACCGCCATCGCCACCGGATGCATTCGCCGGCAACAGGACCGGTGCACCGGGACATGCGGAGGCAGTAGCAGGCAGGGAAACATTCAAAGGTGGGAATGACAGTATCCGGATGATGTTCGAAGTATCGCCTGGCTGAGAAAGGCAGGGGGCATTGCTCGACATCACACACTGTACCACATCACCCTGCACGAGGTTGGGAGTAGTATAGACATCACTACCACTGAACACCACCTGAGAATTAACAAACCAGGTATAGGCGGGTGCTCCCCCTCCATTCACCGGACTGGCATAGAGTGTGGCTGACTGCCCCACACAAAGGGTATCGCCCGGAGAGGCGGTTATGGAGACCGAGGGTGTCACCACCGGCTGCAGTACGATTTGATAGGATGCGCTTGCCGTTGGCGAGGTAGCGCATCGGGAATTTGATCCCAGGGTGACATGGACGGTATCACCGTTCTGAAAAGTGGCCGTGACCGTATCGTTCGTGCTCAGGAACACGCCGTTCACATCCCATACGATCGAAGGCGAAGAACCGCCGTTGGAATAACTGGCGGCCAGTTGAATCGGTTCGCCCTCGCAGAGTCCGGCCGAGACCGGTGTGATGCTGATCGCAGGGGCCTCAACGGGCAAAACGGTGAACTGCACCGTATCACTATCCGAGGGGGTCAAGGCGCAACTCAGGCCCGACTGCACAATCGCCACCAGGACATCGCCATCGGCCAGACTTGAGCTGGTAAAAATGCTGTCGGTTATCCCTTGCAAAACTCCGTTGAGGTACCAACTATAGGCACCTGAACCGGCGTTGATCGCGGAAGCCGTTGCGGTCAGCGGGTCGCCGGCGCACAGGGTGTCGGAAGGAGTCAGCAGCAAAGAGACGGCGGGGCTGACAGCCGCGATCACATCGACGGTATACGTGGCATTGGCATCCGCGCTCGTGACGCAGAAGGCGCTTGATTGCAGCGTTACGCGTATGCTGTCGTTATCGGATGGTGCAACAAGCACAAAGGTGCTGTCGGTCCCCCATCCGGCAGCAACGGCGCCGTTCAGGTACCATTGATACAACGGAGCGCTCCCACCGGTCGTCGGTTGGGCGAGGAACCGGATAGTGTCCCCGGCACAGATTGATCCGACCGGAGCTGTTTGCAGGGAAACCGCAGGAGTCTGTGGTGTCAGGAAGTTGATCCGGACAGAATCCGTGGCGGTGGGTGTACTGATGCAACCCAGCGAACTGGTCATCACTACGCCGACCAGGGTATCGTTGGCCGTCAAAACAGGTGAAAACGTGGAAGCGGTCGCCCCGCCGATTACAACACCGTTAACCGACCATTGATACGTCGGTGTCCCTCCTCCATTGACCGGGGTAGCGGTGAAGGTGACGGATGAACCAGGACAGATCGACGTATCCGGATTGATCTGAACAGCGGGAGCCACAGCATTGCTGACCGCGACAAACAACGTGGCCGTATCCACAGAAGTGCTCAGACAACCTCCGCTCGCGTTCATGACCACCTGCACGATGTCGCCATTGTTCAGCGATGAAGTCAGGAGCGAATCAGTGGAATTACCAGGTACCGCAATGCCGTTGATCAGCCAGGAATAGGTCGGGGAACCGCCATTCACCGGAGTTGCCAGAAATCGAACGGCTGTACCGGGACAGATTACACCGGAGGGATTGGCGGCCAGGCTAACCTCCGCGGAATCCAACGGATCAACGGTGATGGTAAGCGCTGAATCAAAGACACAGGTACCCGACTGATAGTTCAGCGTGATGGAATAACTGCCGGGCAGTGCGTAGTCGATGATCGGCGAACGGTTATTCTGTATGACGCCGCCAGGTGCGCTGCTTCCGGGCATCACCCAATCGTAGGCGGAGGCGGCTGCAGCTCCCCCACCGAGTAAGGTCACCGGCTGGTTGACACAGACTGGATTCGGGCTGATCGTAAAGCCGGGATTGTTGCCGGCCGTTACTTGAACGTCCGTGGTGAGGCTTCCGGTGGTGCCACATGCGTCCGTAACCGTAACGGTGTAATTGGTTGCAGCAGCCGGTGTCACCCGGATCGTATCATTGGCTGCAGCAGCTGGCGACCAGCTATAGGCATATGGCCCGATGCCATAATTCGCATTCACGACAATCGTGGCCGTATCTCCTTCGCAAACGGTTTGTGTCGGCGTGATGTTGTATACTTCGAGGGTTCGACCCTCGATGATCATGATCCAGGGTTGCGTTGCCCGGATACAGTTCAGCGAACAAGTAGGATCCGGATCGTTGTTACACCGGAAAAAGTGCAGATCGAAGCTGACATTCTGGGGTGCACAGGCAGGAACCGGCAAACATCCGAAGAGATCAGCGGTGACCATCACGTTGGTCGCCGAACAATTGAAATTGGTCAACGGGAACGGGCAGGTAAATACGCCCGGGGCCGCACTGGGTGCCGTACACGCGCCGGAAGTAATGTTATAGCCTCCGTCCTGTGCCTGACAGAGGTTGGTCACGGCGTAATACTCGAAGCTGTAGTACACATTCGTCAACTCCGCATTGGCAGGCGTCGGCACAACCAGGTTGTAGTCGCAACTGTTGGTCCAGCAAACCGCACCATAGCGTGTACCCGCGATCAACCCGGCACCGATGGAATTCACACTGGTAACGACCGGATCGATCACGACCGGATAAGTGGTGGCGGGATCTTGCAGCCAACTGACCGGAACAGCTACTTCCAGTCTTTCTTGTCCATAAAACGATTCGATTGGCAGGGCTTTAGACCCGGGTGTGTTGTCGAAAGCAAAACAACTTTCGACGCCAAATCGATCGGTACCTGAAGCATCGGAGAAACGAATTGGTGAGTGGAGCGAGCTGTTCGCCGGAGCGCCATCCGCTCGATGTGCAACTAAACCGGTAGGCAAGGCCATGCCCTGTCCGAAGACCAGCATACCGTCGGGTAATGACAATGGGCGTTTTAGAACCAAATCCACCTCTGCTTCACCCTGCCGCGTGAGGATCAACAGATCAACGCCCGGAAAGACGTCGACGACCCGTATACCATCGTCGCCGGCTTCGATCTTGGAATAATCGGGCACACCGAGAGATTGTATCAGGCCATCCGGCGAGCGAATCGATAAATAAACACCCTCTAGGAACCGGATCGCAACCTCTTCATTGAACAACTGCGCAGATGGCTCACTCAGGTCGACGATCAGCGGAGACGGCTGTTGCGCAGCGTCGAAACGTTTCGGCTGACCCGCAACCGGTTTGAAGCGCGGGTCAATCTCCCGCCAGTAACCTTGCCGATCAAGGTAGTTGATCGGACCTAACGACTGCTGCTGAAAAAAATGCCCTTGCTTTGAGCCCTTTTGTACGAAGTATCGGCTGTCTGCAGTTCGTCGGTCAATCAGTTCGAAGCAATCCGTACAGGGGGGACCGTTAAAAGGATAGAGACCAAGGTCCGGATGCCCGATGAGTTCGGGCTTGGTGGCTCGTTTCAATTCCTCCGATACATCACGCTGCCGGACACTGAATCCGTCGAGGCGCAGACCTTCCATCCGGTGAAACTGAGCGGTAGCCCAATAAGAACTGCAAATACAAAGGAAGGTCAGGAGCAGTCGGCGCTGCATGTGGAATTGAGTATTCTATACAAATTTAAGGTTCCGGCGCCGTACTAAATAGCCTGTTTCTTGGCACTTGTCCCGATTTTCCGACATGGGAAAGCTGACAAATTTGGCTGAAACGAGGCTACCAGGCCAGAAATTCCCTTGCTGCTTCGATATCCCGGTACAGAACGCGGTCTTCTTCGACGAAGGAGACACGCTTCCGGAAGGCTGTGACGAAGTTCTCGATTACGGGCGATGACTTCTGCGGGCGGCGGAATTCCAGCGCCTGGGCAGCGGTGAAGAGCTCGATCGCGAGGATGGTCTGAAGGTTGGAAGCCACGCGGACGACCTTCGTTGCAGCATTGGCTCCCATACTGACATGGTCTTCCTGCCCGTTCGAGGATACGATCGAGTCGACCGATGCAGGTGTGCAAAGTTGCTTGTTCTGACTAACGATAGAAGCGGCTGTATACTGAGGAATCATGAAACCGGAATGCAGCCCGGGGTTAGCGACCAGGAAGGGTGGCAGACTGCGCTGCCCGGAGATGAGCAGGTACGTACGACGCTCGGAGATTGAACCCAATTCCGCCAGCGCCATTGCCAGGAAGTCGAGTGCAAGGGCCAGCGGTTGCCCGTGGAAGTTGCCGCCGGAGAGGATCTTGTCTTCCTCCGGGAAGATGGTCGGATTGTCGGTAACCGCGTTGATCTCGGTATGCAACACGTTCGCCGCGTATTGGATCGCGTCACGCGAAGCGCCGTGGACCTGCGGGATGCAGCGGAACGAATAGGGGTCTTGCACATGCTCTTTGGCCCGTTTGATCAGTTGGGAACCTTTGAGCATACTGCGGAAATTTTCCGCCACGTCGACTTGACCCTGGTGCGGACGGATTCGATGCAACGATTTGTCGAACGGATCGATCCGACCATCGAATCCTTCGAGCGAAACGGCCGCGATGATGTCGGCCATGGACGCCAGGTGCATGGCCTGCAAGACCGCATACACGCCGTGGGCCGACATGAACTGGGTCCCGTTCAACAGTGCCAGCCCCTCTTTGGATTGAAGTACAATGGGTTTCCACTTCAACGATTGGAGCACCTTCGCAGACGGAAGGCGCTTACCCTGGTAGTCGACCTCCCCTTCGCCGATCAACGGCAGACAGAGGTGCGCCAGGGGAGCCAGATCACCGGAAGCACCCAGTGAGCCCTGCTGATACACGACCGGCAGCACATCCTTGTTGAAGAGATCGATCAGGCGTTCGACCGTTTGCAATTGGACGCCGGAGTTGCCATACGACAAACCCTGGATCTTGAGCAACAACATCAACCGTACGATTTCCGGATGTACTTCCTCCCCTGTTCCGCAGGCGTGGGATTTCATCAGGTTGACCTGTAAGGCCCCCAGGTCCTTCTCGTTGATCGACTTGTTATAAAGTGAACCGAAGCCGGTGTTGATACCGTAGATCGGCTCCTTGTGTTCCTTCAACTTGAGGTCCAGGTACCGGCGACCTTCGCGAATGCGTTGCTTCGCTTCCTCTGAAAGCTTCAACGGAATGCGTTCGCGGAGAATCCGTTCGATCGTTTCAAAATCCAGGCCTTTTAACGAGATGCTATACATGATACTGTTTTCTTCAACTTACTTCAAAACGTGCAGTAATTCCACGAAAGTAATGGTCGATTGTTCGCCCTTTTGCATATCCTTCAAGGTCACCTGTCCGTTCTTCATTTCTTCCGTTCCAACCAATGCTACATAAGGGATTTTCCGTGCATCCGCATAGGCCAATTGCTTTTTCATCTTTGCGGCATCCGGATAGAGTTCGGCGTTGATGCCGTCGTTGCGTAAACGTTGCAACAAGCTCAGGCAATGCCGCGCTTCGGCTGTTCCGAAATTGGCAAAGAGCACCCGGGTGGAGACGGCGCTGAAATCCGGAAAGCCCTTCACTTCTTCGAGCACATCGTAGATACGATCGGCTCCGAATGAAATACCGACCCCGGAAACGCCTTTCAGTCCGAAGATGCCGGTAAGGTCGTCGTAACGTCCGCCGCCGCAAATGCTGCTGCTGAAGGCGGAACGGTCATCGTCGACCTTCACTTCGATGATCGCGCCTGTGTAGTAGTTCAAACCGCGCGCCAGGGTGATGTCGATCTCGACCTGTCGCTCATTCGGCAGATACGAGAGGATCTGTTCCAACTCCTCAATACCTTTCAGGCCGGTCTCCGAAGCGGCCAGGAACCCGCGCAGTGTTTCCAGTTTGTCGCCATTGCTTCCCTTCAACTCCATCAGGGGCCGCAACCGGGTAATGGCCGTTTCGCTCACGCCTTTCGCCTTCAGTTCTTCGTTGACTTTATCCAGGCCGATCTTGTCGAGTTTGTCGATGGCTACGGTGATGTCGACGATGCGCTCCTGTTCGCCCAGCACCCCGGCGATTCCGCTGAGCACTTTGCGATTGTTCAAGAGAATCTTCACACCAAGTTCCAGCGTGCCGAAAACGTCGTGAATGATGTTAATCAGTTCAACTTCGTTCAACAACGAGTCGCTGCCGATCACATCGGCGTCGCATTGGTAAAACTCCCGGTACCGGCCCTTCTGCGGACGATCCGCGCGCCATACCGGTTGGATCTGATATCGCCGGAACGGAAAGGTGAGCTCGTGCTGGTGCATCACGACGTAGCGGGCAAAGGGTACCGTCAGGTCGTATCGCAGGCCTTTCTCCGTCAGTAGTTCCATGCCCGCCGCCGCTCCGGCCGATTTCAATTGATCCAGGACAGGCCCGGAGTTCAGCACCCGAAACAGGAGCTTATCCCCTTCCTCCCCGTACTTGCCTTCCAGCGTCGAGAGGTTCTCCATTGCAGGCGTTTCGATGGGGAGAAATCCGTACCGCTGATAGACATTGCGGATCGTATCGAAGATATGTGCACGGCGAAGCATCTCATCGGGAGAAAAATCGCGTGTGCCTTTGGGTAAACTCGGTTTCATAGTGGTCCGGAACCGCACGGTCGGGCGGTCGTGGATGCTTGATTTCAAAGGTAGCGGGCGTCGCTGCACGTTCGCCCTTGTTTTTAGGGAGTTATCCTGCAGAATTCAACAATGAAGACACCGGTGACAATGAAAAAAGGCCGGTCTCTCGAGCTCGGCCTTTATCCTTCTTGATTCCATTATACGATCAGGACCGCACCAGACTCTTGTACCGGATACGATGCGGCTGGACATCGCCCAGGCGCTGCTTCTTGTTCTCTTCGTATTCGGAGAAGTTGCCGTCGAAGAAATAGACCTGCGAATCGCCTTCAAACGCCAGGATGTGTGTCGCTACGCGGTCAAGGAACCAACGGTCGTGGGAGATGATGACCGCGCAACCAGCAAAGTTCTCGATGGCTTCTTCGAGCGCACGGAGGGTATTCACGTCGATGTCGTTCGTCGGTTCGTCCAGGAGCAATACGTTGCTGCCCTGCTTCAAGGCGATGGCGAGGTGGACGCGGTTGCGCTCTCCGCCGGAGAGCACTTCCAGTTTCTTGCTTTGGTCGGTACCGCTGAAGTTGAACTTGGATACGTAAGCGCGGGCATTGAGCTGCCGTCCGCCTACGACCATCGTTTCGGTTCCGCCGGAGATGATCTCAAAAACCGTCTTACCCGGTACCAGGTCGTCGTGCGTCTGGTCCACATAAGCTACCTGCACCGTATCGCCCCGGCGAATGGTGCCACTGTCGGGTTGTTCAAGACCCATCAGCAGTTTGAAGAGCGTGGTCTTACCGGCTCCGTTCGGACCGATGACACCAACGACTCCGGCCGGCGGCAGGGAGAAGCTCAGGTTCTCAAACAACACCCGGTCTCCGTAGGATTTGGTCACGTTCTCAAACTCGTAGACCACGCTTCCCAGGCGCGGGCCCGGCGGGATGAAGAGTTCGAGTTTCTCTTCGCGTTCCTTGACGTCTTCGTTCAACAGGCGATCGTAAGCGGCGATACGGGCTTTGGACTTGGCGTGGCGGCCTTTCGGCGACATCCGTACCCATTCCAATTCCCGCTCGAGTGTCTTGCGGCGCTTGCTTTCTGTTTTCTCTTCCTGAGCCAGACGGTTCGATTTCTGTTCGAGCCAGGAGGAGTAATTTCCCTTCCACGGAATGCCTTCACCACGATCCAGTTCGAGGATCCAGCCTGCAACGTTGTCGAGGAAGTAACGGTCGTGGGTCACCGCGATGACCGTGCCTGCATACTGCTTGAGGTGTTGCTCCAGCCAGAGTACCGATTCCGCATCGAGGTGGTTGGTCGGTTCGTCGAGCAGCAACACATCCGGCTCTTGCAACAGGAGTCGACACAGCGCAAGGCGACGCTTTTCACCGCCCGACAGGTTGGCCACATTCGTTTCCGGATCCGGACAGCGCAGCGCGTCCATGGCGACCTCGATCTTGTTGTCGAGTTCCCATCCGCCAGCGGCATCGATGGCATCTTGTACCTGCCCTTGTCGCTCGATGAGTTTGTTCATCTCTTCGTCGCTCATCGGTTCCCCGAACTTGTTGTTGATCTCTTCGAATTCCTTCAACAGGTCCACCACCCGTTGAGCGCCCTCCATCACGATCTCGCGCGCGGTCTTGCTCGGGTCGAGTTCGGGTTCCTGTGACAGGTAACCTACGGTATAGCCCGGAGAAAAAACCACATCACCCTGGAAGGATTTTTCCAGCCCCGCGATGATCTTAAGGAGTGTCGATTTACCGGCTCCGTTCAAACCCAGGATGCCGATCTTGGCCCCGTAGAAGAAGGACAGGTAGATGTCTTTGAGAACTGTTTTACCGGTAGTGAAGGTCTTGGAGACCTTTACCATGGAAAAAATGATCTTTTTATCGTCTGACATAGTGAGCGTTGCTTTGTTGATTTCGAACCAGCGGGTCGATTTTACTAATTTTTCAATTAATTGATTATCAATTAATTAAACAAATTCTCTGACCCGTCTGCCCGAATAGCTACCGTAATGAAGGACTTTCCCGTTTTCGGAGCGCCAATTTCGGTAAAAATCTTTAATAATTAGGCAGTTAGATGCTATTGAACTGCAAAGGAACTGGTTGATTTTCTGCAACATTTTCATCAACTGTCGGGTATAGGGAATGAGTTTGAACCCAATGAAAAAATTAATCGCTGCAATCGGCGTGCTGAGCCTTTCCCTGAACGGAATGCATGCACAAGAATCGTCCAAGTTCAATTTTTCGCTGGCCCGACAGCTCAAGCATTCCCGCATCCAGAATCGCGAGATCGCGTTGTTCGTGCAGGGCGATGCAAACATCGTTCGCGCGAAAACGGAATCACTGGGCGGAACCTACAAGTATTCGGCCGGTGACATCCATGCCATCCGGATACCGTTGAGCGGCATCCCGGAGTTGGCGGCTTGCGCCGAGATCAAACGCATCGAAAGCAACGACCTTCAGTTGGAGCCGCTCAATGATCGCATGGTGGAAATGAACCATGTGAGTGAAGTACATCTCGGCTTCAACCTGCCCCAGGGATACTTGGGTGACGGTGTGGTCATGGGTATTATCGACGAAGGAATCGACTACACGCATCCCGATTTCCGCGACAACAGCGGACGCACGCGTATCGCCTTTCTCTGGGATCAGGCCATCATCAATTTCGACGCGTCCACCCAGGCGCAACCGTATGGTTACGGCAAGGAATACACCGGTAGTCAGATCGACACCTCTACTCAGCATTACGACAGCCCCACCTCGCACGGCACACACGTAGCCGGGATCGCCTGCGGCAATGGTCGCGCCCTGAACAACTATCGCGGGGTAGCCCCGAATGCCGACATGATCGTAGTCAAGATGAACCTGAATCGCCCGGATAACGAGTTCCTCTCTTCCCTGGTAGATGCGGTGAAGTACATCTTCGACAAAGCCGACAGTCTGGGGAAGCCTGCCGTCATCAACATCAGCCTCGGAACATATTTCGGTTCACACGACGGAAAAGACATCCAGGCATTGGCCATCGACAACCTGATCAGTTCACGGCCGGGACACGTGGTGGTGTGTTCAGCCGGTAATGCGGGAAACGCGCCGATCCACCTCGGTTACGAGGCCTCCACTGATACGCAGTTCACCTGGATGCAACCGGGAACACAATCACTGCACATCCAGGCCTGGGGCGACTCCGGCGTCTTTGGCAACATCCGGTTTTCGGTCGGCATCGATCGCGTAAGTCCCACCCGCGCCTCCCTGGCGGAGCTTCCCTTCCGCGCAGGTGATCTTGATCCCGGCGTGCTGAAAACCGATACTTTGTTCGACACGCAAGGGAATCAATTGGGCCTGATCGAGAGTATGGTGCAATACTGGAACGGAGCGTATGGACTGGATTACCGGATCTATCCTGATTCGATCGTCAACATCAACGGTTCCGATACTTCCCGCTACTTCTGGCGATTCAGTTCCACAGGCCTGGGCCGATTCGATGCATGGAGCTATGACATGGTCTTCGACAATCTGCCCGACTCTGTCAGTTATCCGGACATCCTCCATTACCGTAAACCCGACACCGATCAAACACTGGTGAGCAGTTTCACCTGCAGTGAAAAGGTGATCACGGTAGGCAGTTACGCCAACCGCAATTATTACACGAACGCCAACTTCGCCACTACCCTGGACACGTCCATCATCGTGGGCAAACTCTCTTCGTTTTCGAGCAAAGGTCCAACACGTGACGGTCGCGTAAAACCCGACATCACCGCCACCGGCGAATGGGTATTGTCGTGCGGCTCGCAGGCGGAGCTGAATCAATTGGTAGCCGTAGAGCCCGATAAGGTCGCAGCCGGTCGCAAGCACAAACGAAGCAGCGGCACGTCGATGTCGTCTCCGGTCGTAGCAGGCATTGCTGCCCTCTATCTTGAAAAGAACCCGTCAGCCGACTGGCAGGAAGTCAAGAATGCACTGCTGCGCTGTTCGAAGCAGGATCAGTTTACCGGCAACAATCTCCCCGACAATTCGTGGGGCTACGGAAAAGTCGATGCCTACTCCGTGGTGCGCGGTTGTACGGTCGGTATTGATGAAACTGGCGACAGCCCGTATATCGATTTCGGCCTGTACCCGAATCCCGCGGCAGAAGCAACCACCTTTCACTTCGACTACAGTCTGTTGCGCGATACGCGCGAAGCCCGGATCCGCATTACCGATCCGATCGGCCGAACCATACGATCGTTCACACTGAATAAGGCAGCCGGTACGCTGGAGACAGGCCTGTCCGATCTTGCACCCGGATACTATACGGTTTCGCTGGAGTCCGATCGTCGCATCCTGCGCACAACGCGTCTGGCCGTCGTGCGCTGATCGCACCTGTACATTGCGCCGCGGGTTTATTACCTTTGCGGTCCATGCAGGCCGTTTTTCGGAACTACCTCTCCCTCGTCAAGTTCAGTCACACCGTATTCGCATTACCCTTTGCGGTAATCGGCTACTTTCTGGGCATCTCCCGTCCGGGTTACACGTTCGACCTCCTGTTGTTTCTAAAGGTCCTGGTCTGCATGGTAACGGCACGCACCGCTGCGATGGCCTTCAACCGACTGATCGACCGTAGGATCGATGCCCAAAACGAACGCACGCGATCCAGGGAAATACCGGCGGGCACTATTTCACCGGCAGCAGCGACGGTACTTGTAGCCGGCAGTTGCCTTCTCTTTATCCTGACCACACGGACCATTAATCCCTTGTGTTTCTATCTGAGCCCGGTTGCATTGGCGGTGGTATTGGGTTACTCCTATACTAAGCGCTTCACCTGGTTGTGTCATCTGGTCCTCGGGCTTGGATTGTCGCTCGCCCCGATCGGCGCTTACCTTGCGGTAACCGGAGTGTTCGACTTTTTACCGATCTGCTTTTCGTTATGCGTCATCACCTGGGTGAGCGGGTTCGACATCATCTACGCTCTGCAAGACGAAGCTTTTGATCGCTCCCTCTCCCTCTACTCGATGCCCGCTTTCTTTGGAAAACAGAAAGCCCTGCACATCTCCTCCTTGTTACACCTCCTTTCCGCCGGCTTCGTCATCCTGGCAGGAGGGCTGGGTGACTTCGGCTGGCTATACTGGATCGGGGTGACGCTATTTATTGCCTTGTTGATCTATCAGCACAGCCTGGTCAAGCCCGACGACCTGCATCGGGTGAACCTGGCCTTTTTCACCACGAACGGAATCGCCAGCCTGGTTTTCGCACTCTTTGTAGTGGGCGAATTGCTGCTCCACCACTGATTTAAGCGTGTTGTCAGAACACGGAACGCCTTGCGCAATCTGCGCTGCCTTCGTACTTTGGTCAAACGACCTAATCCGATCGCAGTGTCTTCCCGTAAAAAGAACAACTCCAAAACTGGCGGCAAGCAGGTTGCGCAGTCACCTGTCCTTCCTCCCCTGGCACCCGGGCTGTTCTATACCCACCGGTTTGCTTTCCAGGCATTCTTCCTATTCGTACTCGGATTCCTGCTCTATGCCAACAGTATTCCAAACGAGTACGCTTTGGACGACGGCCTGGTCATCAAGGAAAATATCTGGGTCCAACAGGGCACCAAAGGCATCGGCAAGATCCTTACGCACGGGGAATTGGATTTCTTCTACGCACAACAAGGTGTAGGCGAACAATTCGCCGGAGGCCGTTACCGCCCGCTCTCCATCGTCACCTTCGCGATCGAGCATTCGCTCTTCGGTGAAGACCCGCATGTCCGTCATTTTATCAATGTACTGATCTATTGCCTCACGCTGATCCTGATGCTTTTCCTCCTGCGAAAGCACGTCTTCCCGGATCAGCCCGACGTAGCCTTTCTCGCAACCCTGCTCTTCGCCATTCATCCCGTTCATAGCGAGGTTGTCGCCAATATCAAAAGCCGGAACGAATTATTGCCATTGTTCTTCTATTTGCTGACCCTGATCTACGCCGCTCGCGGAGCCAGATCAGGGAAGGTCCTGGATACGATACTCGGTTGTGTTTTCCTCTTTGCCTCACTGCTCTCCAAGGAGTATGGAGTATTGCTCCTGGTACTCCTACCGGCCTACCTCTATCTTGTTGTGAAAGCTCCACTGCGAAAGAGCATACTGTCGTCGATACCCTATTTCATCGTCATCGGCCTGTACTTCCTGGTGCGCCTATCCGCCACTTCCGGCACGACCTTGAACCAAACCGCTTCCTCGGAAGTGTTGAACAATCCGTATGCATTGGGGACCGGCGAAGAGAAACTGGCGACGAAAGTCTGGTTGCTGACGCGTTACCTCGGTTTATTGCTCTTGCCGTCGGATCTGCGTGCCGATTATTCATACAATCAAATCGAATTCGTCAATTTTTCCAGTATCGAATTCATTGCTTCTCTCCTGCTGCACATCGGGCTGGTCATGCTAACCTGGGTACTTTACCGGAAAAAACAACTTACAGCGACCTTTTTTCTGCTCTTTTACCTCGGGCATCTTTTTATCATCTCCAACCTGGCAGTCGAGATCGGTACCATTTTCAGTGAGCGCCTGGCTTATATCTGTTCCTTTGCCGTTTGCGTTTTAGCAGCTATGGGCCTGATCTGGTTGTTGGACAAACTTCCGGCAACCCTTAGGCAGCAGCGCGCACTGCTGTTACAGGCCTTTTTATTGGTGATCGGCGTCTTTGCAGCTCAGATCGTTGTCTCAAGAAATGCGTTGTGGAAGAATGATTTCACACTCTTCACACACGACGTGAAACTGTCTCCGAACTCCGTTCTGGTCAATGCGAACGCCGGCAAGAGCCTGCTCGACGAAAGTCAGAAAGAAGGCATCAAAGGCACCCCGCAGGAGCAAGCCTACATTGAAGAAGGCATACGGTACCTGCAACGCTCTGTCGACATCTATCCCAAATTCCCGAAAGGCTACTCGAACATGGGAGTCGCTTATTTCTACCAGGGTAAATATCCGGAAGCCGTTGCCGCCTGGCTGAAAGCGAAGGAGTATCATCACAACGACCCGGCGCTTAGGACTTACGCGGAGGTACTCATGAACAATGCCCTCATGAAAGGATCGAACAAGGACTTTGCCGGAGCCATCCAGTGGCTGGAATGGGCGCGTCAGCTCGACGACCGCAATGAGAGCATACTCTACAATCTTGGCGGGGCCTATTTTTCGGGCGGACAACTGGAAAAAGCCCGATCGACCTGGGAATACCTGTTGACCAACATCAATCCGAACAACGAGAAAGCCAAACAGGGCTATGCCGCAGCCAGCCAGTTACTCGGTCAGCAACGCTGAGACACTTGGAGTCAGGGACGAATGCTGAAGATGAATGCCATTATGTTGTTTTCAATCAATGAATAGTCGGTCGACTCGACCAGGTTATCGCCCGTAAGGTCTTCAACCTGATACCCGGAGAAGAAGCCGATAACCGCATTTTCAACCGCTCCGTAATCGGCAGATTCAATCAAGTCGTCCTGGTTGACATCGCCACTGAACAAAGCGAACCGGCCACCGCCCAGGTTTCTCAGATTGCCGCCGTAAGCCTGTGTACTTCCTGTGGTGAAATCGTAACTGGCACTTCCTGCTGACAAGCTGATTGCATTGGCGCTCCAGGTTTCAATACTGTTGCGGTGTCGCACACCGACGTAATACGACCCCGGCGTGAGGCCGCTGAAGACGAATGTTCCCCAACCGCTGGTATTGATCGCAGCGCGGACGGATGCAACATCCACGCCCGGACTGGCGGCCGCAGCCAGGACGATGGTCACCGTATCACAAACACCTGGAGCCGACACTTCGGGCATGATTCCTCCGCCCAGGTGGTAACCTTCAATCAGCACGTGAACATTCAGCGTAGTGGATGAACCAATGGTAAAGGCAGAGCCCGAGGAGGCCGTGCCGCAGGGCGCCGTAACGGCAACGACGCCGGTAGTGGCCCCGGCCGGTACGGTTGCCGTGATCGATGTACTGTTCACCACCGTGAACGAAGCACTGGTTCCATTAAACGTCACGGCCGTCGCGCCTGTAAATCTGGTTCCGCTGATTGTCACCAGGGTTCCTGCAGATCCTGAAGTCGGCGAAAAACCGGCGACCGTGACAGCAGGCAATTCTGTAACGATAATTGAATTGGAAAGACTGGTGCAGGTATTCGTTTGTGCAGGCAGGTGCAAGGTCCAGGAATTTATGGTACCCACATCGCCTCCCGCCCGGTCATACACGCGCAAGCTCCAGGTGCCGTTGGGGTTAATGGCACCACCTCCGAACTGACCAAAGGAGGTGATGTTCGAAGTGATGCAACTGGTAAAGGTCGATGTAGCAGGTTTATAATACCCGGTGTAAGGTGCACCGGTAGCAGGCAGAGCGGATGAAGCGGTATCGGTGAAGACCGTGTTGGTGAAGTTATCCCCGCTCCCGCCCAACTGATTGCTCAATCCCAAAATATCGCCATTCGGCGCTTGCAGGAAAATGGCGATATCGCCATCGTATGTATGCGTCAGATTGATGGTGATGGCAATACCCGAACTTGGCAATACTGCGCTGTAACCTGTCACGACAATATTACTGATTCCGGTGGCCGAACAGGTATTGTCATTGATCGTAGCCGGCGCGGAATTCGTGATGGACTGCGCGGCTGCGGCTGCAAAAGATGTTCGAACATCATACGTGCCGCCCTGGGTAGCCGAATAGGAGCCGGATGTTGCACCGGAGATGTCGGCACCATTTCTGCGCCATTGGTAATCATAACCGGACGTTCCGGTGAAAGAAAGATTGACGCTGCCGGACGGACAAATATTCGTGCTTCCACCGGCACTGATCGTCGGTGCGGCCGGAATCGGCAGCACGGAAACAAAGAAGGACGAGGCCGTTCCCGCACCGCAGGAATTCACGCCCGCCACCGAAATAGTACCGGACGAAGCGGAAGTTCCGAAATTAACCGTGATGCTGTTGGTATTGACCCCGGAGGCAATAGTCGCCCCGGAGGGTAGCGACCAGGAATATCCTGTAACACCGGAAAGAGGCGCGATACTGTAGGTCACACCCGAAGTGCCGGCACAAACGGATGTGGTGCCGGTAATGGTCCCTGCCGCCGGCGCAATGGCATTTACTGTCACCGGCAGGCTGGACGAAGCGCCGGTACCGCACGCGTTGCGGCCCGCTACAGTCACGTTTCCATTGATCGCAACGGCACTGTAGTTCACCGAGATGCTGTTCGTATAGGTGGTCGTACCGAAGGTGGCTCCGGAAGGCAGGGTCCACTGATAATACGCCGCGTTCGCGATTGCGGGAACCGTATAGACCACTCCCGTTTGGGTTTGACATACACTAACCGAACCGGTGACTGTGCCTGCCGCACCCGGCAATGCGGTGATGGTGAGATTGGAACCGTTATTTGCGCCGGTCAGCGCCGGGTTGGAACTGATCACCCGGATGCGGTAGGATGTATCGCTGACTGTTCCGACAGGAATCGTGGCGGTAATGGCAGCCGGAGATGTCGCAGTCAGCGTACCGATCGTGACGGGAGAAGCAAACGACCCGCTACCATTGCTGAGCTGAACGGTAAACACATTGCCCGCGTTGAAAGTCCCGTTACCCGTGAATACGATGGAAGCCGTCGAACCCGGACAAAGAGAAGTCGATGATAGCGAATTGGTCTGCAGGCTTGTGGCAACGGCCGCAGGCGCAGTGATCGTAAAATTCGTATTGGAGATATCGAAGAAAATATTGCCGACAGCTTCCACCTTGATGCGGGCCTGGGTAGTGGAAAGATTAGGAACGGTAATGCTTTCGCTACCGTCGTTAGCCGTGGAACTGTTCAGGGTGTAATTGAAATTCAATCCCCCGTCGATCGACAGCAGGATCCTCACGTTGGCACAACTGATCGGGGCGCCTGCAGTTCCGGATACGTTCCAGGTAACCGTCTCAGTTGCACCCGAAGCCCAGGTAACCGCCGTATTCGGAGCCGTTACCGAAAAAGCGCCTCCCGAATTGACAACGGTGACACGGATGGTATCGTCATGATGGGTCACCCCGCCGCCGCCAAAGCGATTGTCTCGGACGGTCATACGGAATTTCAGGGTCCGGGCTACGGAAGGAAGGATTTCCCCGATCGTGGTCGTGTTATTGAGGATGTCGGATAGTTTGGGAAACGTTCTGGTCGGCGTCGACGCAGGAACGAAACAACGGAAGATGGGTGCCGTGGTACTGGTGGCATTGCCGGGAGCGCCAGCCGACCCCAGGTCGAATTCCTCCCACAGATAGGTCACTCGATCACCATCGGGATCGGTACCGCTTCCTGTCAGGGAAAAGGGTGTACTGATCGGAATCGTATAGTTCGCTCCTCCATTGCAGGAAGGAGCCTGGTTGCCGGATGCGCTTGCAACACCGCAAGTACTGCCACTGCCGGTCTCTACAAAATTCCTGATTTCGTCAAAGCTGATCGTGTGGAAGTACGGATCGCTGTAGCTCTGCGTATTATCGGTTCCGCAAATTCCTGCATAGGCCATGATGGTCGTTCCACTTCCGACTTCGTAGGCTGTAGAGGCATTCCGGTTGCCGTTGCAGGAACCCTGGTTACCGTTGAAGGTATGATTGCCGCCGAACTGGTGTCCCATCTCATGGGCAACGTAGTCGATGTCGAATGCATCGCCTGTCGGACTCCCTCGTCCCGTCACACCGCGTGCCTTCGAAGCGGTACAGGGCGAACGCAGCGAGGCAATCCCGCCGCCACCGGTACTAAATACGTGCCCGATGTCGTAATTCGCCGTACCGATCCTTGTGTCAAGGGTCGTCTGATTCTCGCCAAGCATCGTGGAACCCGAACTGTTCGTATAAGGATCCGTGGCTGCATTCGTGTAAACCACACGATCGTTGTTCGTCACGAGGACCATGCGAATGGCCAACTCCTGTTCATAGACTGCATTAACACGATTGACCGAGGTTACAATACCCGACATGGCGCCGGGCATGGTGCCGCCGAAAAAGGCCGCGTATTCGCCGGTGCATCCGACCGCGAGTCGATAGGTACGGAGCGTGGTTCCTGCAGATCGGTACACCTGGGAGCCATTCGCCGGCAACAACTTTTGTGGTGCCGGGCCGGCACCGCATTCGAACGGTATGCTGGTGCGCGCGTCGCGTTTATAGTAGACGATGTAGTGAAGCGAATCACCGACCGTGAACGGATCGATAAAATACCAGCCGGCAGGGTCCATGACCATGGCATGAAATCCCAGATAGGTAAGGTCCAATACAGCCGTCACACGCGGGTCACTGCTACAGACGGCCTGATAGGTCCGGATGGCGGGAAACTTCCTGCTTAGTCCGGGCTCCATCATATCATACCCACGCACACGGAAATCCATCGAACGGCCATCCGGACCTGGAAGTGAGATCACCAGGGAAGACGCGAACGGTTGTCCGGGGACTTCCATTGGTGCTTGCTGCAGTTTGGATTGCAACACGAAAAAGTCGAGCTCGAAGCTTCTATAAGAAGCAGGCAGATCCGTTCGCAGTTCACGATTCGGTATCTTATCGGGTGTGGTCTCTTTCCAGGGTGCTTCAGCTCCCCAAACCGACATCGGTACATTGAAAAAGAATAGGATAAGGCAAAGCAGTAGCCTTACCCTGCTGTTGAGGGAGAAACGAATGCTCATAGGTGGCTTTGACCGGCTCGCAGTCCGGGTTAATTGTAAAACAGAAATATACCCCCGAAATCCGAAGCTTTAATGAAATTTTAATGCATTGAATTTAAGCTAAATAGCTCAGCGAAAAGCAAACTGGAGGCCGACAATCAGGCGAAACCTATTCTCGGTTTGGGTACCCACAAGATTCTGGACCACTGGCAACTGTCCGGCCAGGTGGACAGACGTACGACCGTAATAAAGATCGAAACCGGCACTCCCCAACACACCCCAACCACCGGTATTGCTGACCGTCAGCTCATCCTGTTCATCCTTACCCGCCTGTTCGAAAAACGCTCCCAGGCTGGGGAGCATCGTCCAGTCCTTGACAACAAACTGATGAAAAATGGAAGTATTGACATTAAACCGATCGCCCATGTGATAACCCAGATCGTTCTTTCTCCCGGTGCGGAAAGTGACATCGCTACTAGCGCCCCATTGCCGCCATTTCAGCAGGTAACTACCCGCCAATAACAAATCCCATGTGCCAGTTCCGGGCTGGTAGTGCGCTTCGACTTCACCGTCATCGGAAGGCTTGTCGTACACGCCGCTTGGTGCTTTTACACCGCCCCCAAGAAAAACCCGATGACGTACATTGTCCGAATCGGGCATCGTGTTCAGCACCTGATACTGGCCCAAGATGAAAGCATCGCCAAATCCTTTGATCACATCGGTGACCATTCCGTTCGTCTCGATGTAATTGTAGCTGTAGGGAAGATTGACGAAAAGTTGCAATTCCGGCAAAGGATAGAGCCGCAGGTTCAGATCGGTGGTTTGAAAATTCTCCCGGATCGTCGGCGTCACTTCCCCCGGATGCACATGATTGTGACCGTCACTGGCCTGATGTACATGCACTCCTTGATACACGCGGTGACGGAAATTCACGCCGATCATGTGCTGATTATAATTCGGATTGATTCCGAGATAGCAGTTGCACATTTCACAGGCTGTTGCTGATCCGGCTAACAATAAGAGGGACAGCAGGACGGAAACAACAATTCGATCTACGGAAAAACGCATGGTTGCAAGGATTGAATCATCAACAGGACAAGCGAGTCCGAATGTCCTAATGATGCGAAATTAATTTATGACCGACAGCAGCCCGATGACCGGTATCACGCATAAAGCAGGATGCCTACCGCTCTGGAGCAGTTCTCCGGTTACGAAAATGCACTTCACCACTCAAGGCTGGAATGGATCCGCAAACCGACGATCCTGCAGATACGACTGATCTGTCAGGGTCTTCAGGAAGGCGATCAGCGCTGTTTTCTCGTCGGCAGTAAGCGGAATACCGCCGGTCAGGAGCGGATCAAGTGTGGCGGATGCCTGGATACCCGAGTTATAATGATTGAGAACCTGATCCAGTACAAGGAATCGTCCATCGTGCATGTACGGTCTGCTTACTTCCACGTTCCGCAGACTGGGCACTTTGAATTTGTAACGATCAGCCGGCATACCGGTAATATGTGCCCGGCCGGAATCATTGAACACAGGCGATGGAGTCAAACCATTGTTGCGATACGAATTGTCGGTGAACAGGGGCTCCGCGTGACAACTGGCACATTTGGCTTGAAACAATGCATAGCCATCCTGTTCCAACTGCGAAAACGACTCCGTTCCCGCCTTCACCCGATCGTACTTGGCATTTGAACTGTTCAACAGGCTCATGAACTGGGCCATGGCTTTCAGCATTCGTTGCGAAGTAATGGAGTCGGTACCGAATGCTCGTTTAAACAAGGCCGGGTACTCGGGATGGCGGTTCAGCTTACCCAGGATGTTCGCCAGATTGTCGTCCATCTCGACGGGATTGGTGATGGCCGCGATGGGCTGCACTTCTATGTTGTTCACTCCACCATCCCACATCAACTCATCCTTCCAAATAAGGTTCGCAAGACTCGGGGCATTGCGAATTCCGAATAGTCCGTCGATACCATGGCTCCGGTCATGATCCAGGTGCGAGAATCCCGCGAACTGCTGGTGGCAGGAAGCGCAGGAAATCGTACTGTCGCGTGAGAGTATTGGATCGTAGAACAGTTTCCGGCCAAGTCGGAATCCATCCAGGGTAATCGGATTCGTGGCAGTGGTATAGTACGGCGCAGGGAAACCGGCCGGGAGCCGCAACTCCACATCGGCTTCGGTGAGTCCATCACCGTCCGAGGGCAGTTGCAGCTCCGTGGACTCATCCTGCCCGCACCCAACGAACAGAACGATTCCGGCTCCCATCAGGAGGATAACCCGATAAAGTCTCAGAGACAGACGCATTCGGTCAGTCGTTGTGGATATGATCGACCCGGAACATGTCGGCGTAGTTGTCGGCCAGGGTGACCGCTTCCGCGCTCGGCATATGGATCATGCTCAGTGTACCAATATCAATAGTCGTAGGATTGGCGAACAATTCCGCAAGGTTCGCTACCATATGGATGGTGGAAGTCTTTCCGGCTCGCATGTCGACGACGTCCCCGTTGAAGTCAGGTGCAATGGTCCGGATCGCGTTGGTCGTTCCTTTGAAACCACCCACGTGATACATGAACATACCACCGGAGGCGGAGGCACTCATGCCTTCCAGCTTCAGGAAAATGTAACCGTTATTCCAACTCCAGAACATTCCGTTGAGGGCGTCGAGCGCGCCCGACTGGGCACCGGAGCAATTACGGGTACTGTCTACTCCCAGCAAAAAGGTCATGGAAGTATATTCGCCTACCGGAATATCGGAAATCGTGAAGGTCTTCGAGCTTGACACCGAATCATCCACGAGGTAATAACATTCCGACGGGGCATAGGTACTTCCGTCTGATTTCTTCAAAACTACATTGGAGATATAATACCGGAACTTCGTCACAATAAACGAATCGCCATCCAGATTGACATAGGTCACGGTGTTCTGCACCAGCGGATCCGAACCAACCTTATGGGTCAGCTCGAAAGACAACGAACCGGTGGTCGGTGTCGGTTGATCGTCGTCTTCGTCTTTCTTACAAGAGCTGAAAACGGTCGTGAGGGCGAATGCGGACAGGATGGCGTATTTGAGGAGATTGGATTTCATTGAAGGGGATACTTGATGGATTAAACTGAATGGATTTTGCAGGCTTCACCAAACAATTGCATTCATTCAGGACCAGACAGCTTCAAAGGCTGAATCGCTCCTGAATCTGTGATGCAATAGTGTAGTTGTAACGAAGCAGTAAAACCGGTAAAGCGTGCTTTACCGGGGCCGCATTCAGACCGCAGGTGGCCGACAAAGCGGCTCAGAAAAAGCGGTGGCAGATCCGATCAAATATTCACTCGGAAGTGATGTAACAAAACCGGCAGTGGAAACCAAAGCAGTTGCTTGATGGGGAATGTAAACAACCTCTCCGCCCGCCTGCACATTTCCTCCGGAGCGTTCTTCCCGTTGTTCCTCTTTCTTCATTTCCTTCAT
>WBZP01000495.1_pt1 | contig 53056 bp, 44 predicted proteins | sample 5204301 | NCBI WGS metagenome assembly WBZP01 (sample SAMN12412401, study PRJNA552823) | activated sludge metagenome | isolation source: activated sludge from nitrification reactor of wastewater treatment plant... | place: USA: Pennsylvania | collected 2017
GGCAGCTCCCTCCAAAACGATGACTTTTACCACCAAGGAACAATGTCAAACCAACTACAAAGTCATCGTTTTCTCCGGAGCCCATATTAACTGCTGACACAGTTTATGTAACACTACCGCTATTGGATAAGTAGCAGAGTTTATAATGGTATTTACACTATGGACAGAAATAATATTAAACTCGAAATAAATTCTGTATGACAAAACATAAAGATATGAGCATAATAATAGATATACGCTCATTGCAGGAATTGATTTTAAAAAATTGTCCATAATCCTCAACTTTAAGGAACCGGTGATTACTTTTCAGATAAGAGATGGAACGAAAATTATTTAGCAGGTTGAGCCAGATCCAAATCTGAACACTCATCACAAATAGCATTCAAACAGGCAATAGCTAAGTCAACCTCTTCTCTTGTCCATTTGTATTGCTTATACCGTGCAGTATTACACATTTCTTTGAGCGTACTAAAATCTGTATATATTTCAGGAATGTTGTCTTTAACTAAGTCTTCTCTGACAGAGTGTTTAGAGTCTTTTGGGTTCGGCAATCGATTATAATATTCTTCAAATGAGTTGAAGTTAGTTATTTTATTATGAATTTCATATTGTCCCGGGAATAATAAATACATTACATAATAAATAGATGAATAGTAGGCCGTCGTAATTACCCAATCATTAAAATTACCATTTTCTAATAATGCGAAGCAGGCATCTTTATTGTGTTTTGCTTGATCTAAAAATGCCTTATTTTTCATTTTGAAGAATTATTATACTCCCATATATATCCATCATCAACTATAAAATTCTCATCTACATTTTCAGACATTGGAATTATATTAAATTCAAGACAAACATCCTTTGTTTTTAAAGCTGATCTAAACTCATTTGCAAGATTGAACATATCTGTCCTAAGTTGCTTAATCTTATATTTATCAAATGTTATTAAGAAAATAACATTGAATTTATTTATTGCTTCTGCTTTAATTAGTGCATTAAAGCATTCAATTTTCTTGTCTTTTGTTAAAAAGTCGTAAAACTTAGCAGAATAATAGCAGCACAACTCTAAATTAGTATGATAGAGTTGTCTTCTTTTTTTAATATCATCCGTCTTTTGATCTTCTCTCCCAAGCTGATAGGCGACTATTTCCCGATCATTCGGGTCTTGTTCACCAGCAATTCTTTCTTTCCAATTTGGAATTATTTGATTATCTATTTGTTGTGTTGCTGTAGCCATTAGAGTCAATAATAACATAAATAAACTCCAAAAATAGTTACTTTTCTTTCTTATAGTAGGTAGTTTTTGGTGAAGTTGTCAAATTTAATTGTTAATCCGCTTTAGCGGATGCCGTTGTATCTTACACGTTCACGCCTGAACCACCACAGTCACGACGGTCAGCAAAGGTGAAGGCGTGAGTGTGTAAGAAGCAGAAACGATAATCCATCCCGTGTGTGTGGCTATTTAATATAACGTGAATTATATGGCGAAGTCCATATAATTAACATTATGTTAAATAGCAATCTAATAAAAATGAGGCACTTGTGCCCCATTTTTATTAGATTGCTTTATTTGGCTTCCATTTCCTTTTTGATCTCGTCAGCCTTTTTCATGTCCCCGATTCTCAGATAAATCTGCTTTAAACTTTGCATGGTACTCATATCTTTCGGGTTCAGTTGATGTGCCTTCTCCAGGTACGGCAACGCTTCTTTGAATTTTGCTTCAAACTGCTTTTTAGCTGCGTCGTATTCCGCTATCTTACTGGCTGGAATTTTATTGGCTTTATTACTGAGTTCTGCCCCTTCATTAAAGTACATGGCTCCTAAGTTATAAGCAGCATCAAAATGATCAGGTTTCAGCTCTAACGCCTTTTTGTAGGCACCTACCGCTTCGTCCGTTTTACCAAGTTTATCCGCAAGACTTCCCTTGATATAGTACAATACAGCGTTATTAGGATCACTTTTTAAGGCGTCTTCATTCTGGGCATACGCTTCTTTATCGCGTCCGGATGAGAGATAAATGTTCAATCCCTGGGTAATCAATGTGCCGTCTTCCGGATACTTCTGGCGACCCTGATTGATGGTCATCAACGCATTAGCGGTATCCTTTTGCGTCAGATACATGTTCGCCATCAGACTGTACAATTTAGCACCTCCATAATTGGCTTCGGTCAAAAGTTTGAAGTTATTTAGTGCTGTTGTTACATCGCCGGATTTATCAGCCGCTAATCCTCCATTATAGATGGCAAGCGTATCTAATCGGTTGAAATACTTCTTATTAATCTCAGCTGAGGTTTGAAAGAATTTCATTGATTCGGCATATTTCGCTTCCCGGTACATGTCCACTCCACCATTAAGTGATTGTGATGCAAGTATTTCAATACGCTTTAAAATATCATCTCTGTATTCATTCTTTGTATCCAGCTCAATGGTTTTTTCATATGATTTACGTGCCTCATCCAGCGCCCCGGCTTTTAATGAAGCGAATTTTGCATTGTTTGACTCATGTAATGCATGATAAATCAATCCACGGTAATACCAGGCTTTCGACATACCCATGGAGGATTCATTTGTACAGGCACCGTCAATGGCCTCTTTCGCTTTATCGAGGTCTTCGTATCGGTAATAGTTAATGGCAGTTTGTACAGCTGCCTTTTGGGCACTTGCATTTACTGAAATCAATACTGCAAGTAAAACCAATAAACGTTTCATAATTAGTGTTTTATGATTGTGTCAATTATTGTATTTCCTCTGGATTGCCGGGTGCTTCTCCTGCACCGTTGTCTTCGTTAGAGGTGTTCTCTTCGCCGGGATTACCGATGTTTTCGTTGTCGGTTGGGGATTCAACGGTTTCATCAATAATGATATTTTCTGCTTTGAGAAGATGCTCTTCTACTTTGGCTACGCTTGCAATTTCATCTTCATCATCGAGTCGGATGAGTTTTACGCCTTGCGTCGCACGACCCATTACACGAAGTTCATCGACTGGAATACGGATGGTCGTTCCTTTCTTGGTGATGATCATCAGGTCGTCGCCATCGATTACAGATTTGATGCCAACCAGTTGTCCGGTTTTGTCAGTTACCTGTAATGTTTTAACCCCCTTACCACCTCGGTTGGTTACGCGGTAGTCTTCAAGATCAGAACGTTTACCGTATCCCTTTTCCGATACTACCAGGATCGTTTCCTTGGCAGCATCTTCAATACAAACCATGCCGATTACTTCATCGTTGGCATCTTCAAGCGTTACACCACGTACACCGGAAGCATTTCTACCCATCGGACGAACGGTCGATTCGTTGAATCGTATCGCCCTGCCCGATTTAACGGCCAGCAGAATTTCATTGGTACCGTTGGTGAGCCTTGCTTCAATGAGCTCGTCTCCATCGTTGATGGTGATTGCATTGATACCGGTTTGACGTGGACGTGAATAGGCTTCCAGTAACGTCTTCTTAATTGTACCCTGGCGGGTGCATAGGATAATATGATTTTTATTAAGGTAATCGTCGTTATCAAGGTTCATGACATTGACAAAGGCTTTTACCTTATCATCTGGTGTAATGCTGATCAGGTTCTGAAGCGCACGTCCTTTAGAGTTTTTAGTTCCTTCCGGGATTTCAAATATCCTCAACCAGAAGCACTTGCCTTTTTCGGTGAACAGGAGCAGATAATTGTGGTTGGTAGCGATGAACAGGTGTTCAACAAAGTCTTCGTCGCGTGTGGCTGCTCCGGCTGATCCGCGTCCACCCCTGCCCTGACTCCGGTATTCGTTGAGGCTGGTCCGCTTGATATATCCCATGTGGGAGATGGTGATCACTACCGCTTCATCGGCGATCATGTCCTCCAAAGAGAGATCATCTGCCATGTAAACGATCTCAGTGCGACGCTCATCTCCGTACTTTTCACGCATTTCGAGCATTTCATCCTTGAGAATCTTCATCCGCATGCTCTCATCTGCCAGAATCGACTTGAAATATTCAATCATTTTCATGATTTCAGCATATTCATCGCGGATTTTGTCGCGTTCGAGACCGGTCAGACGCTGTAAACGCATTTCCAGAATAGCCTTGGATTGAATCTCACTTAACTGGAAATTCGTCATTAAGCCATTCTTCGCTTCGTCCGGGGTTTGTGATTTCCGGATGAGCGCAATTACCTCATCCAGATGGTCGAGTGCAATCAGCAATCCTTCCAGAATATGAGCCCGTTTCTCGGCTTCCGCGAGTTCAAAGCGGGTTTTGCGTAAGAGTACTTCGTGTCGATGATCTACGAAATGTAAAATCAGATCTTTCAGATTCAACATCATTGGTCGTCCACCAACAAGGGCAATATTGTTGATGCTGAATGAGTTCTGAAGATCGGTATGCTTGTATAAATGGTTCAGCACGACGCTGGCCATCGCATCACGTTTGATTTCATAAACGATCCGCATGCCATCACGATCCGATTCATCACGGATATCGCTGATACCTTCAATTTTTTTGTCGTTAATCAGATCGGCGGTTTTCTTAATCATATCCGCCTTATTCACCTGATAAGGGATTTCGGTAACAATAATCCGCTCCCGCCCGTTATCCAATGTCTCGATCAAAGTCTTTGCACGAATGACTACCCTTCCCCTGCCGGTTTCATAGGCATCCTTTACACCGGAATAGCCATAAATGATACCGCCGGTTGGGAAATCAGGAGCTTTCACATACTTACTGAGTTCCTCGATGGTGATATCCCGGTTATCGATATAGGCAATGACCGCATTGAGTGCTTCCGTAAGGTTGTGTGGCGCCATATTGGTGGCCATACCTACCGCAATTCCGGCAGCTCCGTTTACGAGAAGATTTGGAATTTTAGCAGGTAAAACGGTTGGTTCCTCCAGCGTATCATCAAAGTTCAGGCGAAAATCAACGGTGTCTTTGTCGATATCAGCTAACATCTCCTCTGCGATTTTGCGCAAGCGGGCTTCGGTATAACGCATGGCGGCCGGACTATCTCCGTCCACTGAACCAAAGTTACCCTGTCCATCAACCAGCATATATCGCAACGACCAGGGCTGCGCCATACGCACCATGGTATCGTAAACAGAACTATCGCCGTGCGGGTGATACTTACCGAGTACTTCCCCAACAATCCTCGCAGATTTCTTGTACGGACGATTTGAAGCAACGCCCAGCTCCTGCATTCCGAAAAGTACCCTGCGGTGAACCGGTTTAAGTCCATCCCTTACATCGGGTAAAGCCCTCGAAACGATAACCGACATCGAATAATCGATGTAGGCTGTTTTCATTTCATCCTCAATGTTGATTCTGACGATTTTTTCGCCTTCTGCCATGTCTTATTTGTTTCTTTCTGTTATGCTATTTTGTCAGGTCCGCTGATAGAAGACAAATTTCTGACTACTAACTGTTTAATAGTGTTAGTCAGCTTGTTGATAAAGTCTTTCAGGGACGCACGAAGGTAGCGAAAGGGTGGCATATTTTTGGAGCGGAAGGGCTGTAATTATCAACAATGCAATAAAACTGTAATAAGAGTGAAATATTCATTGCAGGCTGGCTTGTGTGGTTGTAAATTAGAGCAATAAATGTTTCAACAACAAACAATAAGATTCACCGCAAACACGTCACCACCACAACGGCGAACACCGCCAAAACCTTTTAAAGTTACTTACGTTCAAACAAAGAAAAACCATTCAATTATATGGAAGCTAAATTCTCACCCAGGGTAAAAGACGTCATCACATTCAGTCGTGAGGAAGCTTTACGCCTTGGACACGATTATATCGGAACGGAGCACCTCCTTCTTGGCCTCATTCGTGAGGGGGAAGGAATGGCGATCAAGTTCCTGAAATCGTTAAACATTAATCTGGTAGAATTGCGCAAATCAGTCGAGAATGCGGTGAAGGGAAATGCCGGCACCGTAACCAATCTGAACAATATTCCATTGACCAAACAAGCTGAAAAAGCGCTCAAGATTACCTATCTCGAAGCCAAAATTTTCAAAAGTGAAATCATTGGAACTGAACATCTTTTGCTTGCTATCTTAAAGGATGAAGATAACATTGCGACTCAGATTCTGAATCAGTTTGGTATCACCTACGATATCATGCGTGAGGAACTGGAGCTTTTTAAGTCTAATTTTAAATCCGAGGCACCGCAGTCTTCTTCTGATGATGATCCATACTCAAAAGATGACGAAGGTCCTTCATTTGGTTCTTCTCAAAAGAAACCCGGTGATGCAAAATCAAAAACACCGGTTCTTGATAATTTCGGACGCGATCTGACAAAGGCTGCTGAAGAGGGCAAACTGGATCCGATTGTAGGTCGTGAGAAGGAAATCGAACGTGTGTCGCAAATCCTGAGCCGCCGCAAAAAGAACAATCCTATTCTCATCGGTGAACCCGGTGTAGGTAAATCAGCCATTGCAGAAGGCCTTGCGTTACGAATTGTTCAACGTAAAGTGTCGCGGGTGCTGTTCAATAAACGTATCGTTACGCTTGATCTGGCTTCGCTGGTGGCAGGTACCAAGTACCGCGGACAGTTTGAGGAGCGGATGAAAGCCGTTATGAATGAACTGGAAAAGTCTCCGGATGTAATCCTCTTCATCGATGAGATTCACACCATTATCGGTGCCGGTGGTGCCAGTGGTTCACTGGATGCTTCCAATATGTTCAAGCCGGCTCTGGCCCGTGGCGAAATTCAATGTATCGGTGCCACTACACTCGACGAGTATCGTCAGTATATTGAAAAAGATGGCGCTCTTGATCGTCGTTTTCAGAAGGTAATCGTAGATCCTACTTCAGTAGATGAAACCGTACAAATCCTCAATAACATCAAGGAACGCTACGAAGAACATCACCATGTTGCGTATACAGATGCTGCCATAGAAGCCTGTGTAAAGCTGACCAACAGGTACATCACTGACCGCTTCCTTCCGGATAAGGCGATTGATGCTTTGGATGAAGCCGGCAGCCGTGTGCATATTTCAAACATACATGTCCCTCAGAATATCGTTGACCTCGAGAACAAGGTTCAGGATATCAAGGTTGAGAAAAACAGAGTGGTTCGCAGTCAGAAATATGAAGAAGCAGCCCGCCTTCGTGATACTGAAAAGCAACTGCTCGAGCAATTGGAAGGTGCAAAACGCTCCTGGGAAGAGGAAACAAAAACTCATCGCTATACAGTAGATTTGGAGGACGTTGCTCAGGTGGTTGCCATGATGAGTGGGATCCCTGTTAACCGTATTGCTCAGGCCGAAACTACCCGTCTGATCCGTATGCCGGATGAACTGAAAGGAAAAGTAATCGGACAGGATGAAGCAGTTAAGAAAGTTGTAAAGGCTATCCAGCGTAATCGTGCCGGCCTGAAGGACCCTAATAAACCCATTGGAACCTTTATTTTCCTTGGTCCTACTGGTGTTGGTAAAACTGAATTAGCCAAAGTACTGAGCCGTTATCTTTTCGATTCAGAAGATGCCCTGATCCGCATCGATATGAGCGAATACATGGAGAAATTCGCAGTGAGCCGCCTCATCGGTGCGCCTCCCGGATATGTAGGATATGAAGAAGGTGGTCAATTAACTGAAAAAGTTCGCCGTAAGCCCTACTCTATTGTGCTGCTTGATGAAATCGAAAAAGCACATCCGGATGTATTCAACCTACTGTTGCAGGTGCTTGATGACGGACAATTGACGGATAGCCTTGGCCGTAAGATCGATTTCAAGAATACCATCATTATCATGACCTCGAACATCGGTTCGCGCCAGTTGAAAGAGTTTGGTCAGGGTGTTGGTTTCGCCACCACATCTAAAAATAATCAGGCAGATGAACATGCACGCAGTGTCATTGAAAACTCTCTGAAGAAAGCATTTGCACCTGAGTTCCTGAATCGAATTGATGATGTAATCGTATTCAACAGCCTGGCGAAGGAAGATATCTTCAAGATTATCGATCTTGAACTTGAAAGCCTTTACAAGCGTGTTAATGAACTCGGCTATAAAGTTAAACTCACTGTTAACGCAAAAGATTTCCTTACCGACAAAGGATATGATCAGCACTTCGGCGCTCGCCCGCTCAAACGCGCCATTCAGAAGTACATCGAAGATCCGATGGCCGAAGAAATCATCAAAGGTGAGTTGGCTGAAGGAGACACTATTGAACTCGATTACGAAGAAGGTCAGGAAGGGTTGAAAATCAACATTGGCAAACCTCCAAAGCCAAAGAAAAAGAAAGAAGAATCATAAACTATAAGGCTCCGATAAACGGGGCCTTTTTTTTGATTGGTATAAAAAGCAAACAGGATCTCACCTGGAGATCCCGTTCACCCAATCAAACCATAAAACACATCTTTCCATTAGCGAACCAACTCAAGCCGCTGATGTAACACACTCTTTTCTGTTTCTATCGTATAGTAATAAATACCGGGTACCATCCGGGTACCATCCAGTTCAAATTGATAAGTTGCGCCTTTTTCAACAGCATCGTCGTACAATTGTCCCATCAGTTTGCCTTGACTATTGTAGAGTTTAACTCTTACAAATGCATCTTCCGGTGCTGAGTAAAAGATGGTCGTATTCTCTGTGAACGGATTCGGATACGCCGTGGTAATCAACGCCCGTGACGTTACTGCCCCTGGATGAGGGAGATGTTGCACCGCATCCCGATGAGCCTGTGCGAACCGGGGCAGAAGAACAACCATAGCAACTACACATAGGGTTTTGGTCATCAGGCCGTTGTATGAGACGCTAATGTACTAAACCTTATCTGGATCTACCCGACGTTTTTTGTGAATGTCAGTCCGAATATGACCAACTGATCTAAAACAGAAGCGAAAGGTTTATGATTTAAAGGGATTTCTTGGAATCCAGTCATCCGATGGTTTCTCCGGTAACATGTATTTTATCAAACCATTCAACATGCCATTACTTAGTTTAATCCAGGCTGAATGAGATTCCGGAATAGCCCCAACCGTTGTTTTCATCTCTAGAGCGGTTCTTCCGAAACTCAATTTTTTTGCGCCGCTTTCAATGGCCATTTCAATATAGAGGTAAAGAATATTGAGATACAATGCGTGAGACTTATTCAATTGATAATCGATTCCGATATGATGTGCTTCATAGAAATCGCCTGCATCGATCCCGGTTAAAAATCCGACAAGTTGATCCTCCTGAAATATACCTCTGAATCTGACTTTTTTTTCCAGGTTTTTTTTCAGGCCAATGAGGTAGCCTGCATCCGGTTTGACCAGTTTCACAGGGGACTTTTCCTGAACCGCAGCATACAAAACATTAATTCTATCAAAATGATTGGCCATTTCTTCTGCAGATAAATCCCGTACCAGTAAACCATTGAGTTTTTTCCGGGTTTGCTGATAACGTTGACGGTATTTTGAACTCAAAGCGGCGAGGTAATCATCGATAGATTCCCATTCAGGCCGGATTTCCATTTTCATCACAGGGTCCATAACCAGTTTGTTGTACCTGTGATGGCGGATTACGGTTGAGTAAGGGTCGTTGCTTTCCGGAAAATCTTTAATTATCGTTGCCACAACCTTTCCTGACTTATTCAGATCACGGGTACAATTTTCGATGGCTTCATATAAATGACGGGCAGCTAAATTCCCGTCTTTACCTGCTATTCCAAAAGGTCCACTCAGACACATGTTGCCGCAAACCAGCAGGTATCCGGGTTTTTCTTTTTTACTTCCGAAAAGTAAACTTTGAAGCAAGTCACAAACGGACTTGACTATTCCACTAAATGGTTGTTTATTAATTATTTGGCCAATCTCAACAGTGGATAAATTGATAATCTGGAAATAATAAAGAATTGATTGACCATTGGATTCAATCGTAACATATCGAAAATCCATCCCTTCAGGAGCCGCATTTTCAAGAGTCTGGAGATATTCGCTTTGAAGAAAGAGTCCATTGAAATTTGGATTACCATATTGAATTTCAGCGATTCTTCTATCAACAGATTGGTTTTCTGATGAATCCTGAATTGACTTCTTAAACATCATAGAATTGTTCTGACGATAATCTATGTAACATATTTTGTGAAACAGAACAAAGATGATTCATATTAGTGTCATTTTCCCAATAAACACATGAAATCACTATAAGTTCAGAAGAATCCTGTTTAATTTGTGCTGAACTTATAAATATGAGGAGTATTCGAATTGTATTAAATGTTGTTTTTTGCTTGATTAATACCTGGGCCGGGGCGCAGGAAATTATATATCCCGCAAGCAAAAAGGTGGATCAAACCGACATTTACCATGGCGTGAGTGTCGCAGATCCCTACAGATGGCTGGAGGACGACCAATCGGATGAAACGAAAGCCTGGGTTGATGCAGAAAACAAAGTGACAGAGGATTATTTGCAAAGAATACCTTTCAGGGATTCGATGAAAGTGCGGATGAAAGCCAATTGGAACGTTTTGCGATATGAAGTACCCTTCCGGTGCGGAACAAGTTATTTTTATTATCGGCATGATGGCGTTAATAATCAGCCGATGCTATTTGTATTAAAAAGGTTGGATTATGTACCCTTTATGGTTTTTGATCCCAATAAAATTTCATCAGATGGTACTACTTCCATCACTTCTACCGTTGCTTCACCGGATGGAGGATATCTGGCATTTCAGATTTCGGGAGTCGGAAGTGATTGGAATGAAATCAGGATTAAAGATTCAAAAACAATGAAGTCTCTTCCTGAAATCTTAGGAGGTGTAAAGTTCAGCAACATTGCATGGTACAAAGATGGCTTCTTTTACAGCCGCTATGAACTTAATGGCAATTCTCAAGCAGCAAATGAATTTCATAAAATCTATTATCATCGGTTAAATACCACTCAGGATAAAGACTCTCTGGTCTGGAGCGACGGGGACCATCCGAAAAGAAATTTTGCAGCTTACGTTACGGAGGATCAGCATTACCTGATCATCTCGGGTAGTGAATCAACTTCCGGAAACGCTGTTTATATTGCTGACTTGAATAAACCAGGAACAAGAATAAAGCAGGTCATTACGTCTTTTGATTACGATTTTAATTGTTTAGGTAGTTATAGGAACCAGATCTACTTTTTAACTGACAATCAGGCCCCTTCCAAAAAGATTGTTTCTCTTAATCTTTCAAATCCTGAACATCCGGTCTGGACAGATGTTGTTCCCCAGCAATCGGATGTTATTCAATCAGCCAAAATGGGTTTGAATAAGTTCATTGTGCACTATATGAAGAATGCATCCAGCTTTTTAAGCCTGTATACGCGTGATGGAAAAAAAGACCGGGATATCATTATGGACGAGATAGGAACTGTCGAAAATATTAATGCTTCCCAAACCGACACCAATATGTTTTTTTCGTTTGTCACATTTATCAAACCATCAGTTGTTTACAGATACGATTTGGTTAAAAACACACTGGGAATACAATTCAAATCTCCTCTCCCCTATAACCCGGATGACTTTCTTACTGAACAGGTTTTTTATCAAAGCAAGGATGGTACGAAAATTCCAATGTTTTTAGTCCACAGAAAGGATATTAAATTTGAGGGAAATACGCCTACTTTACTGTTCGGATACGGTGGTTTCAATATCAGTAAGACGCCGGAATTTAAACCTGAGCGATTGGTTTTTCTTCAGGAAGGTGGATTGTTCGCAATGCCTAACCTGCGTGGTGGAGGTGAATTTGGTTCTGCATGGCACGAAGCAGGCACCAAGCTGAAGAAACAAAATGTATTCGATGATTTTATAGCAGCAGCAGAATATCTGATCAGTAGTCATTATACCAATCCTGAGCGTCTCGCCATCGGAGGACGATCAAACGGCGGACTTTTGGTGGGTGCTGTGATGACACAACGACCGGACCTTTTGAAGGTGGCGCTTCCTGCGGTCGGTGTTATGGATATGTTGAGATTTCATAACTTCACCATTGGTTGGGCGTGGACGAAAGATTATGGATGCAGTGATAAGAAAGAGGAATTTGAAGCCTTATACAAATACTCACCTTATCATAATTTGCGGCCAGGTATGAATTACCCTGCTACTTTAATTACCACTGCTGATCACGATGATCGTGTTGTTCCCGGACATTCTTTCAAATTTGCAGCCCGACTTCAGGAATATCAGAAGCAAAACATTCCGGCATTAATTCGAATCGATAAAAATGCAGGACATGGAGCAGGAAAAGCCACATCAAAACTGATAGACGAACAAAGTGATATCTTCGCATTTCTCTTCTATCATCTTAAAATGGAAATAAAATAGAAGTTGTTGAATATCAAAAAAATACAAATGAAAAAGTTACTTATCTATCTCTGCCTACCTATGATTGCATTCTTTTCTTCCTGCGATAAAGAGGATGATTTAGGTCCCATGCAATTTAAGCTCACTGGTATTGGAGATACAATGGTTTTTCAGGGAGCCACCGTTCAACGGACGGTTAAGTTGTACTTTTTAGGAGGTACAGAAGAGACAGCCACTTTATCTGTAACAGGTTTACCCAATGGAACAACCTATAGCTTTGGCACTTCATCACTCGGTGCCGAAGAATCCACGTCTTCAATGATCAGTTCAACAGCCACTGCAGATACTGGTTATTTTCTTATTAAAGTGATTGCCACTACTGAATCCGGAGGGAAATATGAGAAGGAATTGCAACTACATGTTTCACGACCTTTAAATACTGCTCCAAAAATTACATTAACTGGCGGAACCAATTATCCCTTGACCCTGAATTCGGTATACACTGAACCGGGTTATCAGGCCGGTGATCTTGAAGACGGTAATCTTACGCCACAGGTTATGGTGACCGGAGCGGTTAATCAGGATTCTGTTGGTTTATATTATGTATCCTATGTGGTAACTGATTCCGAGGGATTGAAAGACAGTGTTGTGAGAGTCGTCAATGTTAAAAATGCACTTAATTTTCTGAATGGTTCTTACACGGTTACCACTACTAATCTGAGCACAAGTGCAACCCGTAGCTGGATAACTTCTATCATTGCATCTGTTTCTATAAACAATGACCTGAAAATTTTCAAGGTTTCAGATTTATATCCGGCTGACTGTCAATTGTCGTATAATTCCACGATAGACAGTGTGTTTATGTCGGCTCAAACTTTTACCATCACCAATGGTCTGGGAACCGTAGATCATACACTGGAAGGTAAAGGGAAAATACTGGTGCAAGGATCAATTACCAAACTCATCTTAAATTACACAGATACATATATTGACCCGAATAACAGCCAGCTTGTTGTTCTGAATCTGAAAGATGAATATGTAAAAAACTAAGGGCATTAGTTTTCGTTCGTAATTCTCCGGAAGTAATTGACCTGTCCTGTATGATAGGCCATATGAGCAAATAAGTGCGACAATGCTTCTGAAATAGAAACCTTTCGTCCTTTAAAATCTTCCGGATATAATTGTAAAAAGTCCTGCTCAGAATAACCGGTTAGCACGGTTGCGACGATTTCACGGGCTTTCATCAATTCAGCCAGTACCGCTTCAGTTTGAAGTCCCTTTTGAGAGAATTCTTCCTCACGGTGACGAACATACCCCGTTTTACCGAGTATGGACCCAATGAAGTGCTGCAAATTACCTGCAATATGGAGTCCCAGATTACCTGGTGAGTTATTGATGCCCGGCACAGTTTTCCATAATGCATCATGGTCACCTATGAGCTTTATTTCGTTCATTAATTGATCAATGTACGCGTCAAATTGTTGAGCTGTTGGCATAAGGTTATCTTTTGTTCTTATAATGGCAATCCCGGAAGCAGGTCCTTACCCGCCGCCTTCATTTCAGTCTCATTGATTCGATCCGCCTCAGCCATAGCTCTGTTGATGGCTACCTCCATTAAATCCTGTACTTCCTCCTGTTTCTCAGGAAAGAGTAAATGTTCTGCTATCCAAACCGAAACCACTTTTCTGTTTCCGGTTAAGATGATTTTGACCTCTTGATCGCCGGCAGTTCCAGTAACCTGGATGGTATCCAAACGATTGCGGGCTTCTTCCATCTTTGCTTTAAGGTCGCCCAGTTTATTCATTAAATCAAACATATGTATTTCGTTTCGGTCATTCAAAAATAGGTATTTAATAGCCATTTTCCGATCAATTACCTGAAAAGCGTGTTTTAAGGTCTTGAGAAAATTAGATATTTTAGACCCGATAAATACTACCAAACCTAACCTCATAAAGAATGAGCAATAATCAATCACCGAGCCATCCTAAAGGACTGTGGGTCCTGTTCGGAACAGAAATGTGGGAGCGCTTTAACTTTTACGGAATGCGTACCTTGTTAACGCTATTCATCGTAAATGCCCTTATGATGAGTAAAGAACAATCGTCCATTATTTATGGCGGTTTTCTTGGTCTTTGTTACCTCACCCCGATGCTGGGTGGTTTCATATCCGACAAATATCTCGGTAACCGTTATTGCATTATGCTTGGCGGAATTCTAATGGCCATCGGTCAGTTGCTGTTGTTCTCCAGTGCCAGTATTTTCGATACCAACCTCGATTTGGCTACGAACTTGCTGTATGTAGCTTTGGGCGTTATCATCCTTGGTAACGGATTTTTTAAACCCAATATTTCGAGTATGGTGGGAAGCCTGTATCCGAAAAGTGAAAAGAACAAGCTGGATACAGCCTTCACCATTTTCTATATGGGAATCAACATTGGTGCTTTCCTTGGACAATTAATTTGTCCGATTTTGGGTGATGTAGTAGATGCCAATGGTACACGTGATATTTTCGCATTCAAATGGGGGTATCTGGCTGCATCCATCGCCATGATGCTTGGCACTATTACCTTTGTTTTGCTTAAAGATAAATATGTAATCACTCCCGAAGGACGACCTATTGGTGGATTACCAAAACACAATCAGGCAGGGGATTATGAAGAAGGTGAAGCACAACATGCACATTTCAGCAATAAGTCACTCATCTCTGCAGTAGTTGCATTTATCTGTCTTGCACTGGTTTTCTTTAATGTGTTCGGACAAAATGTGATCTATTCGATCATTTATTCAGCAGGTTTATCACTTGCCGGATTAATTCTCTCTGATGCTTCTATCAAACCACAGGAAAGAGATCGGATTCTGGTAATATACATTGTCAGTTTCTTTGTCATCTTTTTCTGGGCAGCATTTGAGCAGGCTGGATCTTCGCTCACGTTCATTGCCGATAATCAAACCGATCGTAATTTCTTCGGCTGGAACATGCCTCCATCCATGGTACAGATCTTCAATGGTATTTTCGTTGTTGCCTTTGCGATCCCCTTCAGTATTCTCTGGGACAAACTGCGCAGTGCAGGCCGCGAGCCGATCTCACCGTTCAAGCAAGCCATCGGACTCTTGTTGATTGCTGTTTCCTATTTCATCATTGCTCATAATGTAAAGGATCTCGGAAATCATGGACTTTTGGCGGTAAAATGGTTGATTCTTCTTTATCTGATTCAGACATTCGGTGAGCTTTGTTTATCACCGATTGGACTCTCTTTGGTTGGTAAGCTGGCTCCGAAAAGATTCTCATCATTGCTATATGGCGTATTCTTTCTGTCAAACGCATCGGGTTATGCACTGGCCGGAACGCTGGGATCCATCCTCCCTCCTACCAGCGAGCAATACATTGCAGCTGAAAAGGTAAATGTTGACCTCAAAGGAATTCTCGACGGTAAAATTGATCCAACCGGTGAGCAATTATATCTTCTCGCCAAATGTAAAGCGGCTACCATTCATGGTGATTTAGCAGGTAAATACAATCTTGATATTAAAGAGATGATTAAGGATGAAAAAACCACTCCTACCCCTGAGCAATACCAGACGATTAAAGAACAGAAAATTATAACAACCGCGTACCCCAAGTTTGCCGGTTTTGTGATTCATGACCTCTTCGAGTTTTTCATGGTGTTCGTTGTCCTTTGCGGAATAGCATCGGTGCTGTTATTTGCCATCTCTCCGAAACTAAAAACCATGATGCATGGTATCGTTTAGTTAGCCGTACACGGTTAAAAAAAGCGGGAGGCAATTTAATTTGTCTCCCGCTTTTCTTTATATTCGTGGAATACAGAAAAAAAACGCACCTATGTCCCAAAGCCTGGAACAAATCCAATCATTTGAAGGTAAGTATCCCCGACAGTTATGGTATCTATTCTTCTCCGAAATGTGGGAGCGTTTTTGCTTCTACGGCATGCGAGGTATGCTCACCGTTTTCATGGTGAGTCAGCTGATGATGAAGGAAGATGTTGCCAACCTACAATATGGAGCCACTCAGGCCTTCGTATATGCGTTTACTTTTATTGGCGGATTATTTGCAGATAAGATTCTTGGGTTCAGAAAATCGCTGTTCTGGGGTGGCTTGCTGATGATTACCGGAAGTTGTATTCTGGCTTTTAATCCTCATGATCTTTTTTTCTTTGGCATTAGTTTTACGATCATCGGAACCGGTTTTTTCAAACCAAATATATCTACAATGGTCGGCCAATTATACAAAGACGGCGATAGCAGACGGGATGCGGGGTTTTCATTGTTTTATTCTGGGATCAATGTAGGCGCACTGTTGGGGGGGTATGCCTGTATAGCCATCGCACAATCCTATTCCTGGAATCTGGCGTTTGGTCTTGCAGCCATCGTAATGACGATCAGCCTGATTACGTTTGTATTTACGCAAAAGAGCCTCGGCCCAATCGGATTATCTCCTTATAAAGTTAAAGGTGTCACAGGAAAGAACTGGCATGAATATGCGACTTATATAGGTTCTCTGGTGGCGATTCCGCTCATCATGACGATGGTGTCAAAGACAGAATACACCGATTATTTTATGTATACCATTGGCCCGGTAACCCTCATTTACCTCTTCTATGAGATGACCAAATATTCGGTGGCTGAACGAAAAAAACTCCTTGCAGCACTCGTGTTTATCATTTTTTCGATTCTCTTCTGGGCCTTCTTTGAGCAAAGCGGAGGATCCCTTGCCCTCTTTGCGGCCAATAATCTGGATGACAAAATTCTCGGAATTACCTTTAATCCCAATGGGGTCAATAATGCAGCTAATTCACTATTTGTGATCATATTCGCTCCGCTTCTGGGCATCCTGTGGTTATGGATGAGCAAGCGAAACAAGGAACCCAATACGGTCGTGAAATTTGGCTTTGGCTTTCTGTTTCTCGGACTCGCATTTTATACCTTTTATGCTACGCGCTTCTTTGCAAATGCCAATGGAGTTACCTCATTAGAGGTCTTCACAATTGCCTATTTTGTAATCACATTTGGAGAGCTGTGTTTATCACCTATTGGTTTATCCATTATGACCAAATTATCGCCTCAACCCTTACAGGGAGTTATGATGGGTATGTGGTTTCTGGCCAGTGCTTATGGACAATACGTTGCCGGAATCTTAGGGGCAGGTATGACTGTTCCAGGTGAAAACGCCAGTCTGCTCGACAAACTCAATTCTTATACTGACGGCTACCAACAACTTGGAATTTATGCCTTGATTTGTGGCGTAGCACTAATCATTATTTCACCATTTGTTCGCCGGTTGATGGGCGATGTTAAATAGAACAGAAATCTGAATAATCCGTATAAAATCACATGAAAAGATTAAAATTATTTTCAGCTGCTATCCTGATTTTGCTTTCAGTAGGTTCATGCCAGTCCCAATCACATACCAATGAGCCAGGCGGGATTCAATGGATGGATTTTGAACAGGCCATGAAACTAAATCAAACGAAACCCAAAAAAGTGTTCATTGATGTATATACTGGCTGGTGCGGCTGGTGTAAGCGGATGGATGCAACTACTTTTAAAGATTCAGCTATTGTAAAATACATGAATGAAAATTATTACTCCGTTAAGCTGGATGCAGAAACAAAGGATTCCATTCACTATAAGGACCGTGCCTTTGGGTTCAAGACAGAATATAAGGCAAATGAACTTGCAGTGGCTTTACTCAATGGTCAGATGGGATATCCGAGTTACGTATTCTTGGATGAGCAGAGTAATTTACTGACACCCTTATCAGGGTACAAAACAGTTCCGGAACTGATGCCTGTATTGAAATTTTTTGGAACCGATGCCTACAAAACAACCAAGTGGGAAGAATACATCAAGGCTCAATAATACAATATATAATAGCAAAAGCGGAACTGTTTCACCAACAGTTCCGCTTTTTCATTTAGGTACAATCAGAAATAAAAACTCAGATTGATTGCTCCGCTTGAGTTATCATTGTCCATCACAAAATCTGATGATTTACCGGAATTAGTGATCGTTACTTCCGCTCCGGAACCATTCCATGATTCACTTTGTGTTTCTCCCTGACCAGTAGATAAGATACTGGGTCCCCATCCAAACTCGGCACCAAGTGAAACTTTTGGAGAGAAGAAATACTCTATTCCGACAAAACCTCGTAACATAAAACCAAAGGTACTACCCGACTTTTCAGATTTTAATCGGGTTGTTTGATTCTCACTGCTTAACGGGTTACCATAGGTATAACTGGTTTTCTCAGTACCGATGCTGAATAATACTTCACCGCCGTAATAAGCCTGCACTCTTGTTTTACCTCTCCACTTTTGAATTCCGCCGCCGATGGTGATGTTTGAAGTAGAAACTTTCGTTTCATTCGCAACAGTCTCATTCGGGTTGGTACTTCCGATACGGGCTACCAGTGAATCCTCCTTTTGAACACCAAAGCCCAATTTTAATTTAGCACGATAGGCCAGATTTTCTTTTTTCATATACAGACCAGTAAAGGTCATTGGGTAGTTGGACCCAAATGATGCGTAAGGGGCGTTTGTCTGGTCGTTGAACAAACTACCGGCGTACTTCAAAAACGGTACAGCATCAATGGAGAGGGCAAACTCACCAGGCTCCGGAGTCAGGACAACACCTGCTTTGTTTTTAATCGGGTTTTGTGCTAACAGGCTTCCTGCGGATAAAACGAGGGCTAGCACGGCAATGGTTTTTTTCATGTATATTTATTTGGTATTAGGTTGAACTATGTTAATGATTTCACTAAATTATCAGGTTGCAAGTATCCGGTTGATACGAAGCAGTTCAAGATCGAGAGGTTCCTGATCGCGGCTGGCCTGCCCGAATGGAGTCAGGTGTTTTTCTCCTTTCCGTATGCCTACCATTTGTCCTTGATTTCCCCTGAGCAATTCTTCAACAGCCCAGACACCGAATTTGGCCGCAAGAATGCGGTCGAATGCGGTTGGACTCCCTCCTCTCTGAACATGACCAAGCACCGTTACTTTCGTATCATAATGAACGAGTCTTTCTTTGAGCTTCGTTGCAACCTCAGTTGCGCCACCGTTTTTCTCTCCTTCAGCCACGATGATGATGCTGCTGGTTTTGTTAGTTGATTTTCCTTCTTCCAATTGACGCACCAGCGCATCGAAATCAGTCATCTTTTCAGGCAGTAGAATCTCCTCTGCTCCACCTGCGAGTCCCGACCATAGGGCAATACAACCGGAGTCGCGGCCCATTACTTCGATGAGGAAACAACGATCGTGGGAGGCCGCTGTATCTCTGATTTTATCCACGGATTCAATTACCGTGTTTACGGCAGTATCAAACCCGAGTGTATAATCGGTGCCTGTAAGATCATTATCGATGGTGCCGGGAATACCCATAAACCGAATATCAGGGTATTGACTGCAAAAAGCAGCCGCTCCTTTAAAGGTACCATCACCGCCAATGGCCACTATGCCATCAATCTGATGACTTTTTAAATTCTTGTACGCCTTCTCCATTCCTTGTGGCGTCATAAAATCAGCACTTCTGGCGGCTTTTAGGATTGTACCACCGCGTTGAATGATATTGGAAACCGATCTGGAAGTGAGTGGTTTGAAATCATCTTCAATCATGCCCTGATATCCTCTCATAATGCCGTATACTCGCAATTTATTAACCAATGCAGTACGCACTACCGCTCGTATACAGGCATTCATCCCGGGAGCGTCTCCTCCTGAACTGAAGACTGCTAATCGTTCCATCTGCTGAATCTTTGTCCGAAACTAATAATTCTTTTCATGCAAGAAAGGCATTATATAAGATTGGAAAACGCAATCACTTTGATTTTGTTTTGTATAAACGGTTCTCGTTGATAAAATTAAACTTCTTCTCCATCTTCGGGCTCTTACAGTAATAATTTTGAAGCGAATAAATCCAACTATACAATGGAAGATCAGTCCAATCCCTGGAAAACCCTTTCAACTGAAGTCAAATATGAAAACCCTTGGATCAGAGTCACTGAATCGCAGGTGTTGAATCCTGCAGGTAATCCAGGAATCTACGGAGTTGTTCATTTTAAAAACAGGGCGATTGCCATTGTTCCTCTGGATGAAAATAACAACACATGGATTGTAGGACAATACCGCTATACACTGAACAGCTATGAATGGGAAGTCCCTGAAGGTGGATGTCCGGAAGGAGAAGACCCCCTTACTGGTGCAAAGAGAGAACTGGAAGAAGAAGTGGGATTGCATGCTAAGGATTGGAAAATGGTTCTCGAAACGCAACTTAGCAATTCTGTATCTGACGAAATTAGTTATACCTATATAGCTCGTGGGCTCTCTGACGTCGGATCTTCTCCTGAAGAGACTGAACAATTGCATGTCCGAAAACTCCCATTTGATGAAGTCGTTGCAATGGTTTTCAGAGGGGAAATAAAAGATGGATTAAGTGTAGCCTCTATCCTGAAAGTAAAAATGTTGATGATTACCGGTGAAATTTAAACCTGGAATGATCAGTTGGCCTGAGCCGAATACTCAAAAAAATTACCAATGCTTGACTATATGTATATGATATTCAGTTTTTTGTATTTCCGCGTCTCAATAATCATTGCATAATTTCCAAGAAAGGCTGAATTTGTAGATAAATTCTGTCTTATGCATCGTCGTTTATTTCTTGTTTTATTGTTTTTAGGATTTTGTCCTTTTATTGGACTGGCACAGAGTAACACGGTGTCTGCAGGTTCCACTCTAACAGGTGGAGGACGCAAACTGAGTTATTCCGTAGGTCAGGTTTTTTATCAGGTAAAATCTGCTTCGGAAGGTAGAATTCGCGAAGGATTACAGCAAATAGTTGTTCCTCCAACTACTGCATATTTTCATACAATTCCGACCTTCCTTGGTTCTTCAGGAACTTCATTCTCAGGATCGCAGCGAAAAATAAGTTATACAGTAGGTCAGCCGTTTTATATTATAAAATCGGGGGTTGGCGGAAAAGTCAGAGATGGAATACAACAACCATTATTATCTCCGGTGATGCTGAATATCAACCTTTATATAGAGGGATTTTATCAGGGAGGTGGTCTTTTGGCTGAAGTTTTAGGTGGAGGTATTAGCGATACGATCAAAGTGGAGTTACATGATCCCATGTCTCCTTCAAGTATTGTTTATTCGGCTGATGCGCTGCTGAATATCTGGGGAGGATCTCATGTTAATATTCCTCCTTCCCTGAGAGGTGAGTATTATTATGTGGTCATCAGGCATCGTAATTCGATTGAAACATGGAGCAAATTGCCGATACACATGACAACCTTGAGTCTCCTCAACTTTGCCACAAATTAATGTCTAAAAAGTTAAAACTTATATCTATGAAATTCACTTGTACTTTAAAGCAAAATGGAAACCGATGGTATTTTCTGTTTTATGCAATGGTTATTGGTATTCTTTTAAGCGGTGATCTAAAAGCTCAGGCTCCAAACCGGATCAGTTATCAGGCGGTTATGACCGATACTGCTGATTTACCTATCCTAAATGCTATGGTAGGTATACGTATCAGCATATTACAAGGAAGTACCAGTGGTACTCCGGTATATGTTGAAACGCATACTACTTCTACCAACGGTAATGGATTAATCAGCATTCAGATCGGAGATGGAATTCCTGTAATTGGCTCAATAGCAGCAATAGACTGGTCATTAGGTCCTTATTTTGTAAAAACAGAAACTGATCCAAATGGTGGCACGAGTTATTCAATCATAGGAACATCAGAACTTTTAAGTGTACCCTATGCTTTGTATGCTGTTAATGGAGTTCCGGGACCAGCAGGTCCCCAAGGACCAGTAGGCGCTACAGGACCAATGGGGGCGACCGGTCCACAAGGTGCAACCGGTGCCGTTGGACCACAAGGGCCAATGGGTGCAACTGGTCCTCAAGGAGCTACCGGAGCCGTGGGTCCTCAGGGACCACAAGGGCCTGCCGGACCAGCGGGTGCCACCGGAGCAACTGGTGCCACGGGAGCAACGGGACCTCAGGGGCCTTCTGGTGTTGTGGCGGTATATAATTTTAATGGACTAGCCCCGTCTTCAATTTCAGCCAGTTCATCGGTATATGTATTTGCCGGACCTACAGCTATTGTAACTATTTCAGCTGGTCAAAAACTGATTGCTGCAGCACAAGCTCCACTGGCCATCGCGTCAGGAACATCCTTTGGTGATATCGGAGTTTGTTATGCACCATATCCGGCTAATACGCCGGTTACTAATTTTGTTGGATTGAACTACTCTACTGTTGAGTTTTCAACCAATCGAAGTACCTATTCAGCAACGGCAACTATTTCCGGATTACCGGCTGGCACCTATGCTATTGGTTTCGGGGTGAGAAATACAGGTACTGTGGCACTAACTGACAATGATTATGTAAATGGATGGGTTATGGTCGTGAATTAATTACATCACGAAATAATCCAACGAAAGAGTACTGTCATTTTACGCTTCAGCTTATTGGTTACTGTTCAAGTAGAATTGAAAGATTGCTTTAATTCAGATGGAGGAAATGGTTTTAGAAAGAAACCAAGACCATTAAAACTACGGGTTGCTGCTGTCAATATTGGCAGCAGCAATTTTTTTTACTGCTCCAGCCGGATTATTGAAAAGAACCTTGCATTCAGGATTACTTAATGACATTCCCTGATGGAAAATTTCACTTTTTAATCAGAGGCGGATTCAATATGAAAAAATGAATTCGATTATCTTGCGCCTTGTTTGAACTTCCCGATTGCATTTCGGGTGAAATCGCTGATCACGAGTTTACCACTCATGCCTGCACGTTCAAGCAGGAGCTGATCCCAGTTTTCAGTTCCTTCCCACATAATTTTCTTCAGCATCATCATGGCTTCGGGATTGGATGCTGCCAGTGTTGAAGCGAGTTTATTGACCGCTTCGTCGAGTGCTGTATGGGTATCAAACACTTCTGCGTACAGACTTTTCTCTCTCGCCCAGGCTGCATCTTTCCAGGAAGCAGCATCAATGGTGAGTTGAGAAAATGCAGCAGTACCTATTTTACGCTCCACTGCTGGTCCAACAACAAAGGGACCAATTCCTACAGCGAGTTCACTCAGTTTTACAGACGCTGAATTATGTGCGAAGGTATAATCCGCCGCTGAAGCCAGACCTACTCCACCGCCAACCGCTTTTCCTTGTACGCGGGCGATCACAAATTTCGGAGCCTTTCGCATGGCATTGATAACTCCTGCGAAACCACTGAAAAAATACGTGCCGGTTTCAATGTCATTTATCGAAACGAGTTCATCAAAGGAAGCACCTGCACAAAAGGCTTTTTCTCCTTCACTCTGAAGAATGATCACATTCGCATCCTTGTTTTCACCGACAGCTGTAATGGCTGCTGCAAGCTCCCGTAACAGCGTACCCGGAAGAGAATTCGACTGAGGATGAAAAAATGTTATACGGGCGATACCGTTTTCGATGTATGTATTGACCTGCCCTTGTTGAACTGTTGACATTTTACCTTAATTGCGTTATGTGTTTTACGTATTGAGTTTACGTATATTCAGTTATGTTGTTTACGTATTCTTGTTACCTGAAACAAGTTATGTACTTTGCGTATCTATTAATTTTCCTGATTCAGCTTCTTCACCATCGTAAGGATTGTAGCGATGGCGACGGTTTCACCGGTTTCATCGTATACATCGACCAGCCATTTAACAATGCCTTTGGCGATATCTTCAGCATTGCGTTTTTCAGTGTCCACTTTTTCTTTGACGGTCAGCCGTACGCCGATTGTCATTCCAGGATAAACAGGCTTGGTAAAGCGGCAATCTTCTAATCCATAGTTGAGCATTACCGGTCCTTTCTTAGCATCCACAAATAGCCCTGCCGCTTTAGAGAGTACGAAGTATCCGTGTGCAACTCGTTGAGTAAATATGGTTCCTTCCAGTGAAGTGGCATCCATATGCGCATAAAAATTATCGCCGCTTACATTCGCAAAATTTACGATATCAGCTTCACTGACCGTGTGCTTGTGTGTGATCAGCGTCTCTCCTATTTCGAGTTCCTCGAAGTGTTTCTTGAAGGGATGCTTCACATCTTCTTTCTGTGCACCTCCGTATTGATATACGCCTGTAATATTGGTGAGTGTGGTGGGAGAACCTTGAATGGCCACGCGCTGCAGGTAGTGGAATACACCTTTGCGTCCGCCCATTTCCTCACCACCTCCTGCCCTGCCCGGTCCTCCATGCGTAAGCATGGGCATCGGTGAGCCGTGACCGGTACTTTCTTTGGCGCACTCATTATTGAGCACCAGAATTCTGCCATGCATGGAACCGGCACCTAAAACATATTCCCGTGCGAGCTTATCATCTGCTGTAATGATACTGGATACCAGTGACCCCTTCCCCATTTTAGCCAGTTCAATCGCGTCATCAATAGATCGATAAGGCATCAAGGTGGACACAGGGCCGAAGGCTTCAATATGGTGACAATCGGTGTATTTAAAAGGATCTTTGTTCAGCATCAGAATCGGCGAAAGGAATGCTCCGCGCTCTGTATCGGCCCCCACTACTTCCACTTTGTCGAGTGAACCGAAAACGAGTTCCTGTGATTTCAAGAGGGCATTTACTTTCTCTTTTACTTCTTCTACCTGACTTTTTGAAGCCAGTGCTCCCATTCTTACTCCTTCGACTGCCGGATCACCGATGGTTGTAGAGGCCAGTCGTTTTCCGAGTGCAATCTGTACGTCTTCTATCAGCTGTTCAGGTACCATGATCCGGCGTACGGCGGTACATTTTTGTCCTGCTTTAACAGTGATCTCTTTCTGAACTTCCTTGATAAATATGTCAAATTCCGGCATGCCCGGTTTCACATCTTTTCCGAGGACCATACAATTGAGCGAATCGGCTTCAAGGTTAAACGGAACAGATTCTTCTGTTATGCGCGGATGTGACTTAAGCATGCGACCTGTAGATGCTGAACCGGTAAATGTGACCACATCCTGTGCGGTAACGTGGTCCAGAATACCATTTGCAGAGCCGCAAATCAATTGAAGACTTCCCTCCGGCAGAATACCTGATGCAACAATTTCACGAACCACCGCTTCTGTCAGAAAAGAGGTCAGAGTAGCCGGCTTTACGACAGCTGGAACTCCCGCAAGCAGATTCACTGCAATCTTCTCAAGCATCCCCCAAACCGGAAAGTTGAAGGCATTTATATGAATGGCTACACCTTCTTTCGGTAAGCAAATATGATGGCCGATAAAAGTATTGTTCTTGCTCAGTTTTGCAACATCTCCATCAACACAAAAAGTTTCATTGGGAAACTGTCGACGAAGACTAGAATATGCGAATAAATTGCCGAATCCGCCTTCAATATCTATCCAGGAATCCAGACGTGTTGCTCCGGTAGCCCAACTGATTTTATAAAAATCCTCTTTTTTAGATGTGAGATGCAGGGCAAGTGCTTTGAGCATTCGTCCGCGTTCGTGAAAAGTCATTTTGCGCAATTTGGTGCCTCCGGTTTTGCGGCCATATTCCAGCATTGCTCCAAAATCGAGTCCTTTACTGCTTGCGGTGGCTACCACATCTCCGGTAATAGCATTAAATAGTTCTTGACCGTTCCCTTCTCCTGCTAGCCATTGGCCGCAGTAATAGTTTTTTAGTTTGTTCATGGCATTTTCAAGCAGCACAAAAATACACCAACTGTTCCAATGATTCGTGGCAGGTTAATAAGTACAGGAATCGGACATTTACTTTGAATTATCATGTATTTAACTTTTAATCAAACCGTTAAGTGCTAAGTTGAATAGAGTTTTGTGATGACACCTCAGGATCGATTTTCAACAGTTCGTCCGATAACCATTGTATACAGCCGGATCGGAGTGTTTCTTTGCGTCTTCAATTTTGAAAATGGACGGTTATGTTAGTGAGAAAGTCAATATTTTTAATGCATCTCAGATGATGCAGAAGAGAACTCATACCCTGGTTTCCCGATTGAATGATGGATGGATACGTCTGATAGGTATTCCACTTGTTGCATTTATTGCTACTTTCTTTTTTTATACAGAACATTGGCTGGTACAGGGTTTTAGTTTTGGGTTTTCGTATCTGGTGTCTTTGTCAACAGCGACGGTCATTTGGTATATCAACCGCCTTGTTTTACTGAACTTCAGGAAACGGTTTCCTGATATTGAAGATACCAATAAGCGAATTCCGCTTCAATTGCTGGCTTCAATGCTTATTTCGGCTGGCGCATCATTTTTGATTTCCTGGTTTTATGATGTCACCAGTTTCTGGGGCCGTACGTTGCAATGGCAGGATTATATTTATAACATTTTCATTATTTCAATCTTTGTATTTCTGGTTTCCGGTATTTACGAAGCCAGCTTTTATTTTGCCAGATGGCGGGTAACGGTAAAGGAAGCAGAGGAATTGAAGAAGGCGAATGTTTTCAGTCAGCTGGAGTCGCTGAAAAATCAGGTGAGTCCTCACTTCCTGTTTAACTCACTGAATACCTTATCTTCTCTCATCGAAGAAGATCAGGAACAGGCTGTGAAATTTGTGAACCAGCTTTCAAGAGTGTACAGATATTTATTGCATAGTAACGAGAAACAGTTAACAACCGTGAAAGATGAAGTAGATTTTTTGGTGGCGTATTTCTTTCTTCTTAAAACCCGTTTTGGGGAAGGACTTACGCTTTCTATCGACTTGTCTGATGGAGTATTCCAGTCGTCAATTCCTCCGCTTACTTTACAGATCCTTGTAGAAAATGCTGTTAAACATAATGTCGTTTCAGTTTCAAAGCCTCTGGCTATAACAATCACCAGCTGCGATGAGGATCATATCTGTGTGGAGAATAACCTTCAGAAGAAAACATTGAATGTTGTTTCCAACGGAATGGGATTGTCAAATATCGCCGCTAAATATAAACTGTTGAATAAGCCGGCCATCGACGTAGATGATAAAGTTGGCAGTTTTAAAGTGACCTTACCCTTAATCAAAAATCAAGCATCATGAGAGTTTTAATTGTTGAAGACGAAACCCTTGCCGCAAAGAGAATCCGCAAAATGGTAGAAGAACAGGAGCCGGATGCGGTTATTGCCGGTATGACTGATAGCATTGAATCGACAGTTCAATGGCTGAAGGATGAGACCGCCCCTGATGTAATCCTGATGGATATTGAACTGGCCGATGGGCAGAGTTTTGAGATTTTTAACCGAACGAAGGTTACCAGTACAATTATTTTCACCACTGCTTATGATGAATATGCTTTGAGAGCGTTTAAAGTGAATAGTATCGACTATTTACTCAAACCTATTGACGCAAACGAACTCAAAGTGGCATTCGATAAATTGCGTGCAAGGCAGGTTCCTGCTTCACCAGAAGGATCCGCTATCGATATGCAAACAATTGTTTCCGCATTGCGTGAAAAGGACCGCAAAATGTTTAAAAAGCGTTTTCTGGTGAAACAGGGCCAGCGACTGATTCCCGTCGATATCTCTGAAATTGCTTTTTTCTATACGGAGGATAAGGTGAGTTTTATCCGGACGTTCAGTGATCAGCGTTATATGGTGGATCATTCGTTGGATGAACTGGAAGAATTACTTGATCCGGAGCAATTCTTCAGAGCAAATCGTCAGTTTATTATCAGTCCCAAAACACTGGATGGTATTCATCATCATTTTAATGGTAAATTGAAAATCAATCTCCGGCCTACTGCTGGAGATGATGTATTTGTCAGCCGTGAACGAGCAGCTGATTTTAAGGCCTGGCTAGGAGAAAGCTGATCAGTTACGTAAATAGAGAGTAACATGCTTTGACTGTTCGGGGTTTGGCCTATAGAACTCCTGCAATTGCAATCGGATCGCTGCTGAACAGGAATCAGTTCCTTCCGGCTTGCCTGCCCAAAAGCTGATAAAATCAATGTGATGCCCGGTTATTTGTTCAGAATGTTTGATGGTGAGGCAGGGCGTTTGGGTTTCCGCGTGATTACCTGCATGAAGGGATGGTTTCATCCGGTCTTTCCATACAACCGGAAAAAGCCGGTAGTCTGCTTCATAGTTATCTAACACCACCCATTTTTTCATAGCTCCTGCATAAGCCGCTAAGTTAGCTTCCATCCAATTGTTGCTATAGTTGACCGGCAGTAAAACAGCAGGTTCTTTCAAGGGGGAGCAGAGTTGTGTAAATTCAAGAGCCGATCGACTCAGTTTCTGTTGAAAATCGAAGTGATAGTAGCAGATGAAAAGACTGATGCATACAGCACCAGTTGCTCCGGGAATCCCAATTTTTTCAGGAATTCTGAATGTGGATAATAGCAGCAATAAGGATATCGCCAGCCATAATTCAAGTCGAAGCGTAATGATTCCTCCAGAAGCAAAACTATCCGGTATCAGAAATATGAGCAACATGGAAAGTATGAACCAGATCACTGTTGTTTTCTGATGTTTTTGAATGGTTCTGTAAAACATTCCTGAAGTGATCACAACAAGAATTAAAACAGTAAAAGCTACTGTAAATCTCTTTTCAGAGGCATAATCGTACATGGTGATGTATCGTGCATAGGCCAGATCTTCCAGAATTTTTGACAACGGTAGCCATTGTATTTCTTTCCGGTATCCTACACTTCCGTGGATTAAAAGGTACTGTACGGTTAGCCAGATCCCGGGAATCGAAATCATGGCCAGCATCAGCATCTTTCGGCGCGAAATATCTCCGGATTTATTGAATAAAGATTGAATTCCGGCTATAGCACCGGCAAGCAGAAAAATCAGAATATGCGAATAGTACATCGCAAGCAGCAGGAAAATACCGATAAGGTAATGGGATACAGTGGTCTGTTTGTCCGGGCGTTTCATCCACCATACCATGAAAAACGGAAGGACGCTAAGGCCGATCATGAAATTAAAAAATCCTATCAAAAAAGTGAAATTATAGAGCAATGGAAATATGAACCAGGTTACCCATACCGCAGTCGGTTCAAGCGCCAGCATCCATCTCCTGTAACCAACTGCAAAGAAAAAGAGGATCGTAAGCAGTATGATTTTTTCAGTGATGAATGGGGGGAAAACAATAAGCAGAACCGACATCAATAAATGGCCGGTAAGATTTGGTTCCAGGACAGGGTTCAGTTTGAAAAAGTCGTGCATGATTGGATCGGTTGTAAGAATCAGATCATGCAGAATGCGGGCATTATACAGATGGACCGGTCCGTCAAGTGTGACGAATGGTGTCAGGAATATGACAGGAATCAGATGGATGAAAAGCAGGACGTAAAACAGAATTTGCTCGTTTTTCTTTATCTTCTGCATAACTGAAATCCGGCAGAAAAGTAATAGTAAATCATAAAGGGAAGATATAAGGTGGTCAGTTATCCGTAAAAACTATTGAAAATGAGCCTGTTTAACATAGAAATGAAATGAATTATGAAGCAAGGAATACCTTATTTTTGTAGGATATGAATCCATTTGTTGTCTCTGCGAGGAAGTACCGGCCAGCCACCTTCGATACTGTTGTTGGTCAAGCTCATATTACGAATACACTTAAAAATGCGATTAAAACAAAACATCTGGCACAAGCCTTTTTGTTTTGTGGTCCAAGGGGAGTGGGTAAAACCACATGTGCCAGGATTCTGGCAAAAACGTTGAATTGCAAGCACCTGACGGATGACATGGAAGCATGTAATGCCTGTGATTCCTGTGTTTCTTTCAATAACGGACAATCGCTGAATATCTATGAACTGGATGCTGCATCGAATAACTCAGTTGACGATATTCGTAATCTCGTAGAACAGGTTCGATATGCGCCTCATGCCGGGGAATATAAAATTTACATCATCGATGAGGTGCACATGCTCACTACATCTGCCTTCAACGCATTTCTGAAAACACTGGAAGAACCTCCCTCCTACGCTATTTTTATTCTTGCAACCACCGAAAAACATAAAATTATCCCTACCATTCTTTCCCGTTGTCAGATTTTTGATTTCAACCGTATTCAGGTCGAAGACATCGCTCAACACCTGACCTATGTTGCAGGGAAGGAAGGTGTAAATGCAGAGGAAGAAGCGCTACATATTGTAGCACAGAAAGCAGATGGTGCATTGAGAGATGCGCTATCCATTTTCGATCAGATTGTCAGTTTTGCAGGAACAACTGTTACTTATAAGGATGTTATCAATAACCTGAGCATTCTCGATTATGATTATTATTTCAAGGTAACCGATGAAATCAGAAATGGCAATATTCCTGCAGTGCTGGTAACCTTCAATGAATTGATTGCTGATGGTTTCGATGGCCACCATTTTATTACCGGACTGGCCTCTCACTTCCGTGATTTACTTGTTTCGAAAGACGAGGTAACATTGCCCCTGCTGGAAGTGAGCAAAGGTACCCGTGAGCGATACAGAATACAAGCTGCTCAGATGCAACAATCCATGTTGCTGAAGTTTTTGTCAATCTGCAGTCAAGCTGATATTGATTATCGTTCAGCCCGTAACCAACGACTGCATGTTGAATTAACGTTGATCAAAATGTGTGCGCTTGCCGTGCAACCCACAGCCGATATCAGTGCTAACGTAAATTTTGGCGCCGCTCCGGGTAGTATGCCGGGAAAGCCGTCAGCAGCAGATAAACCCGCTTCCGCTTCTGCTGCGCCTGTACAAAAGGAAGCAACTGCTCCTGTAAACGAGCCATCTTCGCCTGCCCCTGTAGCAGAACAACCCGTTCAAAAAGCAACGGAACAACCTGCTCCTGTGATCGCACCTCCTCCGGCACCGAAATCTGCAGAAGATTCCGTATCCACTCCTTCTTCACCTAATACACCAGCCGGTGGATCTGCGATGGGAGGGTTGTTTAAAGGGGCCTCTCTGGCAAATCTGCGAAAGCAGGAATCACCCAAAGAAGAAGAAAAGAAGGAAGTACAGCCGGTTTCAGGAGAAAACAGGCATGTATCGAAGGATGCTTTTGAAAATGCCTGGACCAAGTATGCAGAGAAAATGAAGGCAGCCGGGAAGTTTCAGTTGCATACGACCTTAACGATGAAAATGCCTGAGCTGATTGACGGGCACGTGGTAGAACTGACTATTCACAATCCTTCTCAGGATGAACTGCTGAATGAAGAGAAATCAGACCTTCTTGATTTTCTTCGCACCGAATTAGGAAATTATAAACTCATCATGCGAACCAGGGTTGAAGCCATTTCTGCTGATCCGGAACAGACATTTACCAATAAGGAAAAATATAAAAAGATGGCAGAGAAGAACCCGGGACTGGATGATTTCAGACGACAACTCGGACTTGAATTAGAACTCTGATCGATCAAACAAAAGAAGCATATATGCCCATACTGGCCGGTATTATAAAACGAGGAATTGAATTGCGACACCGCATCCGCTTGTCGGAGAAATCGCCTATATACTACCAGAAAAAGGAACTGAAAAAACTGTTACGTAAATCGCAGCTTACTATGTTTGGTCAAACGTATAAGTTTCCATTCATGGTTAACAGCAGTAATTTTGTCAATAAGTTCAGAGCAACGGTGCCGGTGCATGATTACAATTCGATTTATGCCCAATGGTGGAACAAGTGCCTCCATAATCAGGAAGATGTCACCTGGCCGGGAAAGGTAAGGTATTTTGCACTCAGCAGTGGAACATCAGAAAGTTCAAGCAAGCATATTCCGGTGACCAGTGAGATGGTTAAAGCCATTCAACGTACCAGTATTCGGCAGATCATTAGTCTGGGAGGATATTCAGGCTTGCCGGCTGATGTTTTTTCGAAGGGAATATTAATGTTGGGTGGCAGTACACATTTACATCAGCATGGTTCATATTTTGAGGGCGATTTGAGTGGGATTACTGCCAGTAAAATCCCTTTCTGGTTTCAGCATTTTTACAAACCAGGCCGTAAAATTTCACGTGAGAAAGACTGGAATACCAAACTCGATGAAATAGTTGAAAATGCACCACACTGGGATATCGGTATTTTAGTAGGCGTCCCTGCATGGTGTCAGTTACTTATTGAGAAAATTATTGAGCAGTATAAGCTGAAAACCATTCACGATCTCTGGCCAAACCTTACTATTTATGTACATGGCGGAGTATCATTTGAGCCTTACCGGAAGAGTTTTGAAAAACTGATTGCCCGTCCCCTCACCTATATTGAGACCTACCTGGCTTCTGAAGGATTTATCGCCTTTCAGGAAGAACAGGATAACCGGTCAATGAAAATGGTTCTGAACAACGGACTCTTCTTTGAGTTTATTCCATTCAACAGTGAAAACTTCAATGCTGAAGGGGAATTGGTGCGGAAACCCAAGACACTTTTGATTGATGAAGTTCAGGAAGGAGAAGAATACGCATTATTGCTTAGTACCTGCGCCGGAGCCTGGAGATACCTGATTGGTGATGTCATACGTTTTACAAATGTTGAGAAGGCAGAAATTGTGATTACCGGACGAACCAAACATTACCTGAGTCTTTGCGGCGAACACCTCTCTGTTGACAATATGAATAAGGCTATTGAGATGGTTTCAGACGAGTTCAATATCCGTATCAATGAGTTCAGTGTTTCCGGCATAAAGCACGGAAGCCTGTTCGCTCATAAATGGTACATCGGTACTGATGATAAGGTAAATGAAGAACAACTGCGATTGAGTCTTGATGATAAACTTAAAATGCTGAATGATGATTATCGCGTAGAGCGGAAATCAGCTCTGAAGGAAATATTTGTTGAAGTTATACCTCATCGGGTATTTTTAAAATGGATGGAGAAGCAAGGTAAGATCGGTTCACAAAACAAGTTTCCACGTGTGATGAAGAATCATATTCAGGAAGAGTGGGAAAAATTTATCAAGTCAGAGCTGGTTTAGCGGATGTTTGTTTCTGGATTTACATTCATTCGGAATGCTGTGAAGTTTGATTACCCAGCGGAGGCCTCCATCCGTTCTCTCCTGCCCCTGGTTGATGAGCTGATTGTTTGTCTGGGGAATTCAGAAGATAATACAGCGGCATTAATCGATCGCATCAACAGCCCTAAAATCAGAATCATTCACTCCACCTGGGATGATACGCTGAGGGAGGGTGGTCGTGTGCTTGCTGTTGAAACCAACAAAGCACTGGATGCCGTTTCAACTCAGGCTGACTGGTGCTTTTACCTTCAGGCTGACGAAGTAATCCATGAGGATGACTATCCCGCTATACGAAAGGCGATGGAAGAGCATTTGAAGAATCCTGCTGTAGAAGGACTCCTCTTTGATTATATCCATTTTTATGGGAGTTACTCCTACTACGGGAATTCGCGGCGATGGTATCGTCATGAGATACGTATTGTGCGGAATGATCCATCTGTCCGTTCCTTTAGGGATGCGCAGGGCTTCAGAAAAAACGACCGACTCATGTCAGTAAAGAAGGCGAATGCACGGATTTTCCACTATGGATGGGTTAAAGATCCGGTTCATCAGCTTGAAAAGCAGAAGAACTTTCATAAGATGTGGCATTCCGATGAGAAGGTCCGGAAAATGATTAAAGATATCCCTTTTGATTACTCCGGAATAGATTCCTTGGAAGAGTTCAAAGGATCACATCCGTTAACCATGAAAGAACGAGTTTCTTCAATGGATTGGTCATTTGAATTTGACACCAGGTTGAAAAAACTCAAATTCAAGGATCGACTACTCATGTTCATTGAGAAGAACACCGGCAACCGATTTTTCGAATACAAAAATTACCGCCTGATCTGATCTTTCTTTCTGAACATCCTGCATACTAAAGGAGTGGTCAGAAACGGAATGCTTAAAAACAAGAGGATTGAAACAACCAGAAAAATGTAAGGACCATTAACAGGTTTCACATAATCCATTCCGACGAAAAAACTGGTAACTGGGTCTGAAATAAACAAGACACTCAATACAAATACCAGGATCCCTCCTCCCATCGAAAACCACCAGACTTTTCTCTCGTTCGTGAAGCCGGTAGAATACTTTTTCATTTCCTTTTTCAATGCGACCCGTACAAGAATCGCCCAGGTTAAAAATGTCATCACCCAGGTGACCCATTCGAGTAATAGCTTAATCATAAATATCTATTTTACAGGTATGTGAAGAATGCGATATAGTTTGACCATGAGCCAAGCTGGTCCGATCAGTAAAAACTGTATATCTTTCAAAAACGATGGTTTCCGACCTTCGACCTTGTGTCCGTAAAACTGAAATATCCAGGCAATTGCAAACACTCCGGTGAATACAAAAAGCGCTTGATCTCCCATCAGAATAAAGAGTCTGAGACACAACCACAGGCAGGAAACGGCAAACATGAGCATTCCTATCCATAAGGTAACCGAAAGGCGCAGGTAATATATAACGATCAGCAGCAATGCCGGAACGGCAAGATTACCGGCAACCGGAATTGTAACCAGAAAAAGGAAACCTGTGATGGACCAGAATATCAACGGAACACAAACCCAGTGAATAGCAATATTCAACAGATTCTGATGACTTTCGCCATATTCATCCAACCATTGTTGCAGTGATTTCATTTTAGCCTTCTCCTGTTCAAAATTAAATCTTTATTGAAAGCAGAGATCAATTATTTTTGGATTCATGGTGCTTAGATATTTATCCATATTGACCTTGTTGCTGTGTTCCTGTAATTCGGCTAAGAAATCACATCCGGAAGAAAGCCAGAATGTAGTATCCGTTTCTTCCGGGCCAGCTCCATCGGTTTATCTGTCCAATCAGCCGGTTAATACAAATGGAAATCTGCATTTTTCGGTTTATTACCCTTCCTGCTATGCAGAAGACAGAAAGTTTCCTGTTATGATCTTTTTTGATCCGCATGGTTCACCCGATATTCCTCTCAATAAGTACCGCGAGCTTGCAGATAAATATGGTTTTATTTTCCTGGGTTCACATGAAAGTAAAAACGGGAATCCTGCGCAACTGACCGCTGATATCATTGATGGGCTTTCAAATCAGGCACGAATGTTACCGAAGGCAGATACCGCTTTAATTTATTGCGGTGGCTTCAGTGGTGGCGGCAGGGTTGCTGCTATGATGGGCCTGTCACCAGTCAGAATAGAAGGTTTGTTGACATGCGGAGCAGGTGTTGCTGGCGGTGCATGGTTTGGGGTTCCACCCTATGTAATTATTTCAATGGCCGGCACCTCTGATATGAATCTTCAGGAGGTGAAATCCTTTTCTACACAGAAAAAGGATCTGATGACCCGCTACTTTCAGGTGCTTTATGACGGCAAACATGAGTGGCCTCCTCTTTCAGAGATGGAATTCAGCTTGATTACCTTTAAAAGGATGGCCATGCGAGATAAAAAAATCCCCGTTGATGAAACATTTATCAGGTCGTCAGGCGATTGGCTCAATCAATATTTGCAGACTAAAAATGACCCGATACAAAAATCAGAGTCTTGTTATAACATAATACGAAGTACAGAAGCATTAGCAGACATCAGCTCTTTAGAGAATCAATACCAGCAAATAAAACTGAGCAGTCAGTATAAAAATGCTGTTAAAAATGAGGAGCAGTTAGCCCGGGACGAAGAGAATACAAAAAGCCGTTTGTTAAATGAGGTAATGGTGAAAGATACTTTATGGTGGAGAAAAACAATAACAGCTTTATACGATACGTCAGCATTTCAATCTGACAAACCACGAATAGCCATGATTCACCGGATTCAGGGATATCTAAGTCTTACAATTTACTCGGCTTTGAACAGAGCAGTTATGGCAATGAAAACTGATCAGGGAGTACATTTATCTACACTCTACCGGCAGGTTGACCCCTTCAATCCGGAAGCATGGTTTTTATCTGCAGTAGTGGCGATGCAACTCGGCATGAAAGATATTGCTTTACAGTATTTTGAAAATGCCGTTGATCTCGGATTTAACGATATCAATCGATGTAAAACTGAACAGTTTTTCAGTTCTTTGCAGAGTGATAACCGGTTTAATTCAATAATTTCTAAAATTAATTAATGACATGATTCATTCAATTCGGGAAAAGTATAACAACGAATTCTCAGAGCAACGATATCAATCGTTTTTATCCGACATGAACCAATCTTTTGGATATGATATTGAGTTCAGGGTATCTGAAACTCCGGTTTTCATTGATCGTCAGTTCAGAAAAACCCTTGAATTGGCCGGAGAGCAAATTATTGATATAATTTCCGCTCCCGATTTTAAACTGAAATCTGAGGCTGCTATCCCAGCGGCATTACGTGTAGCAAATGAAGATAACCACCCTGGTTTATTGGCCATAGATTTTGCAATTTGTGATGACGGGAAAGGTGGGTTTATTCCTCAGCTAATCGAGTTGCAGGGTTTTGCCAGCTTATATTGCTATCAGGAATGGCTTTCGGTGATGTACCGGAAACATTTTTCTATTCCCGAAAATTTCGATAATAAATTCAACGGTTATACCCATGAGTCGTATATAAAGCGACTTCGGGAGATTATCATCGCGGATCAGGACCCTCAGGAAACCATCTTGCTGGAAATTGAACCATGGAAGCAAAAAACACAGATTGACTTTTATTGTACCCGTTCTTATCTTGGAATTCCTGTGGTGTGTTTAACAGAAGTAATCCGTGAGGGACATCAGCTATATTATTTGAATAACGGTAAGAAGACCAGAATCCGGCGAATCTATAACCGAGTTATTTTTGATGAATTACTCCAACGCAAGGATTTAAAACTATCCTTCCACCTTACTGAAGATGTAGATGTAGAGTGGATTGCTCACCCCAATTGGTTTTTCAGAATCAGCAAACATACCATGCCAAGCCTGAAAAATCCCTATGTGCCGGAAACGTATTTTCTCAGTGAACTGAACACCATCCCTGCTGATCTGGAAAACTGGGTTCTTAAACCACTCTTTAGTTTCAGTGGACAAGGTGTTGTATTTGATGTTTCAAAAGAGGATATCAATAGAGTGACAGATCCTTCAAACTTTATTCTTCAGCGTAAAGTGCAATACGCAGGGGCAGTTTCCTCTCCTACAGGACCAGTAAAATGTGAAATCAGATTGTTATATCTCTGGGGAAAAGATGAACTACGTCCGGAATTAACGATTAATCTTGGACGAATGAGCAAGGGTAAAATGATCGGCGTACGATACAATCAGAATTTGGATTGGGTGGGCGGCACTACCTATTTTTTGGAGAAAGACTAAACTCCTTCAGGGTTTAGGAGCAGGAGGTGGTAGTTCAAATGCACAAACTTCGTGTTGGAAGGCACCGTTTTTATGTGAACCATCACAAAAAGGACGGTTTTTCGATAGGTTACAACGGCAAAGTGCGACCGAAGTCCGGCCATGAATTTCGAATTCGTTCCCTGCGGCATCAATTATCTTAAAATCTCCTTCTACACGGAGTGAACCGTTGTTGTTAACCTTTATTATCGTTGACATATCTAAGCTTTTCTCTCAGGTAAATAAGTATAGGACATCATCAGTCCAGAAAGACAAGTGACGCTCATCATGATGTATAACACGATCATAATGGTTTTGTTATAGGCATCAAAGTTCATTTCATGCTGAACGATTCCGATCAGTGACAGAAAATTGGCGATAGTTCTCTGAGTGAAAACGACCAAACCGGCCATGGAAACCCCCAGCCCAGCCCAGACAGCCATTCGGTTTCGATTACTCAGATAACCACAAATCCACAGCGCCAACCCGGCTAAGACGCCAATCAGCATCATATTCTTTGCTTTCACGCCAATAATCATAAACGATGTTAATCCGTTGATTATTAATAATGTACCTTGTACAACTAATAATCTGATAAATGAATTGCTGTGCATAACAGGCCGAAATATCTTCAGGGATTGAAGATAATAATTATCTTATTTTCTGGCAGATTTGATCACAATTTATGGAGATGTTTTTTTAACAATCTAAAGGGGGGAAATGTATTAGAAAAGGTATGGTATAGACAGGATATCTGAGTAATTTCGCGTAGATTTAATTTCTTCGTTTCAATGAGTACACCCCTACCAACTGAACCGGTTCAACAGGTATCCGGAAATCCCAGAATTCTCATGCTTGGCTGGGAGTTTCCTCCGGTTATAAACGGCGGATTAGGAGTTGCATGTCATGATCTTTGCATTGCACTTTCAAAGTATGCCAATGTTACTATGATTATTCCGAAGTCGAACCCCGATTTTGTTGTAAAAAACCTAAACCTGATAGGTCTGAATACAATTGATGCAAAGACGCTGAAGAACATAGGATTTACAGATAATTATAAAAAAGTTAAGCAAGTTCACTTTATCAATACTCATCTGAATCCATATTACAATGGGAATCAGCAACCGAATGGCGATTTGCATCATCTGGATAGCCAGTATCTGAAGAAAGTTCAGATCGGATCCGACACCTATGAGATTTTTCAGATTGATGATCTCTATGGTGGTGATGTTATTGAAAAAGTAACAGTCTTTGGAAAGCTCGCGGCAAATCTGGCCCTGAATCTTGATTTCGACATCATTCATGCCCATGACTGGATGACTATGATTGCGGGAATGGAGATCAAGAAGAAGACCGGAAAACCACTGGTTGTACATGTTCACTCACTTGAAGTGGACCGTGGTGGGCCTCATTCAAAAGGTTGGGTTTATCAGGTGGAGAAGCATGGCATGGAATACGCAGATCTGCTGATGCCGGTGAGTAATTTTACCGGACATATCATTCATGATTATTATCAGATTCCCTGGAGTAAGATCCTGCCCGTACACAATGGCATTCGTCCGGTTACACCTTTCAGAAGTGAGCCTATGTTCAAAGAGAAAATGGTGCTCTTCGTTGGCCGGTTAACCCGACAAAAAGGTCCTGAATATTTTGTTGACATTGCTGAAAAAGTACTCCAGACCGATCAGAATGTAAGGTTTGTAATGGCCGGTACCGGCGAATATTTCAATCCGTTGCTCGAACGGGCTGCACAAAAAGGTATTGCACACCGGTTTCACCTGACCGGATTTCTGAATCTTGATAAGGTGCGTCAGTTATTATCAAGAGCAGATGTTTATGTGATGCCATCCGTATCCGAGCCTTTCGGTTTATCAGCCGTTGAAGCGGTTCAGTTTGGTATCCCTGCGGTGATCAGTAAACAAAGCGGAGTTGCTGAAGTATTAAAAGGGTCGCTGAAATTCGATTACTGGGATGTTCATCGTGCCGCCGGGTATATTCTTCGACTCCTTCATGATGATGTCCTTGTAGAAAAGGTGAAAGAAGACGCATTTAAAGATCTCGAGAATATTTCATGGGATCATTCCGCTAAAAAAGTAATTGATGGATACCGTAACTACCACCTGATTCCTCAGGAGGTATGAATTCAGCAGATGGCTGTGCATAATAACAAAGCCGGCATGCAAAAGACTATTCCATCCAGTATAAATTCGTAACAATAACAGAAATATCCTATGCCATCGGTCTGCTTCTACTTCCAGGTTCATCAACCTTTCCGGTTGAAACGTTATTCATTCTTTGATATCGGAAAAGATCATTTCTATGAAGACGATGAAAAAAACCGGCTCATTCTGGATAAGGTCAGCGAAAAATGCTACCTGAAAACGAACCGGAAAATGCTCGATCTGATCAACCGTTTTAAAGGAAAGTTCAGAGTCACCTATTCTATTTCCGGAGCTGCTATTGAACAGTTTGAGAACCATCGACCGGATGTATTACAATCGTTCATAGATCTGGCTAAAACCGGATGTGTGGAATTTATTTCGGAAACATACTATCATTCGTTGAGCTTTATCTTTTCAAAAACGGAATTCAAACGACAGGTAGATATGCACCGGGAAAAAATCAAGACTTATTTCGATCAGACACCGAAAGTTTTCAGAAATACAGAGCTGATCTATAGTAATGAGGTGGCTTCCGTTGTGGAAAAAATGGGTTATAAGGCAATCCTTTGCGAAGGTGTTGACCGCCATCTGGGCAAACGAACGCCTAATTTCCTTTATCAGCCGGCTGGCACTATGAAGATCAAAGCATTTTTAAAGAACTACCGGTTATCTGATGATATCGCTTTTCGCTTCAGTGACCGAAATTGGAGCGAATGGCCCCTTCATGCCGATACCTTCGCTTCCTGGGTACATAAAGTTGCAGGGAATGGTGAAGTAGTGAATCTCTTCATGGATTACGAAACGTTCGGAGAACATCAATGGGAAGAAACCGGCATTTTTGATTTTCTTGATCATCTTCCAAAAGAAATTCTCTCTCATGCTGATTTTGATTTCAAGACGATTTCTGAAGCTGCTGAACAATATAAAGTACGGGATATTTATGATGTTCCGGAGTATACAAGCTGGGCAGATGCTGAACGCGACCTGAGCGCATGGCTAAGCAATCCGATGGAAAAAGAAGCATCCAAACGTATTTACCAGTTAGAAGAAAAAGTACTTAAAACCGGAAATCAGGATCTGCTGGATGTATGGGGCAAAATGCAGACCAGTGATCATTTCTACTACATGTGTACCAAGTTCTGGAGCGATGGAGATGTACATAAGTATTTTAGCCCGTATGATTCGCCTTATGATGCTTACATCTACTATATGAATGTACTTGCTGATTTTGAAACGACAGTGGAAGAGGCGTTTAAAGATGCCAAAGGAGTTAAGAAAACTTCGCGGAAAAAGGAAACGACGGTTGAATAAGTCTGTGCATAAAGAATAACATGGCTAGCGGGCATATTGATCACCGGAGAGTTACTGCTGCCGGATTACTTGTTACTCTTGGAATTATCTATGGCGATATTGGTACATCGCCATTGTATGTAATGAGTGCAATTATCGGCAACAGAATCATTGATGAAACATTAATTCTGGGTGGGTTGTCCTGTGTTTTCTGGACTCTTTCTTTGCTCACTACTTTAAAATATATCATCCTTACACTTCGGGCAGATAATAAAGGAGAAGGTGGCATTTTCTCTTTATATGCTCTGGTCAGAAAAATGCATATCAAATGGCTTTTCATTCCAGCGATGGTGGGTGGTGCAGCTTTATTGGCGGATGGAATTATTACCCCTCCTATTTCTGTGGCATCTGCTATTGAGGGGCTTCGGGCAATTAATCCATCAATTCCAACAGTGCCAATTGTTATTACCATCATTTTCTTTCTGTTTTTCATTCAACAGTTTGGGACGAGGTTTGTCGGACGCTTTTTTGGTCCTGTCATGTTTGTTTGGTTTTCTATGTTATTGATTTTAGGTCTGAAGGAAATCATCAATTTCCCTGTGGTATTTAAAGCATTGAACCCTTATTATGCTTATAACCTGTTAGCGAATTATCCGGAAGGCTTCTGGTTGTTAGGTGCAGTTTTTCTTTGTACTACAGGTGCCGAAGCTTTGTATTCCGATTTGGGACATTGTGGCAGAAATAATATCCGCTTCAGTTGGGCATTTGTGAAGTTCGCCTTGCTGGCTAATTATTTTGGTCAAGGTGCATGGCTTCTCAACCATGTTGGAAAAACGCTAGGCGATACGAAACCATTCTTTGCAATTATGCCGGATTGGTTTCTGCTTACTGGAATTATTATTGCGACTTCAGCTGCTATTGTTGCGAGCCAGGCTTTAATCTCAGGAACTTTTACATTGATCAATGAAGGAATGCGCCTCGATTTTCTTCCGAAAGGACGAATAGAATACCCGACTGATTTAAGAGGCCAGTTATATATTCCAACGATAAACTGGCTTTTATGTCTTGGTTGCATTGGCATCGTTTGGTACTTTGAAGAATCTTCAAAAATGGAAGCTGCGTACGGTCTGGCAATCGTTTTAACAATGATCATGACCACTACCCTTCTCTCCTATTACCTTTATTTGAAGAAATATCCGGGGTGGCTGGTGACTCTTATTCTAATCGTGTTTTTATCAATTGAATCCTCCTTCTTAATTGCAAACCTGAGTAAATTCTCACATGGAGGATATGTAACGGTATTCATCGCTTCCGGCATCATCGCCATTATGTGGGTATGGTATGAGGCGCGAAAGATCAGAACCTCACTTGTTGAGTTTGTGCAGTTGGATAAGTATTTCGATATCATCCACGATGTTAGTAATGATGAAACTATACCCAAGTACTCTACCCATTTGGTGTATCTCACCAGTGCCCTTCGCGAAAACCAGGTAGAGAATAAAATCATTTACTCGATTCTGAATAAGCAACCCAAACGCGCGGATTTGTATTGGCTGATTCATGTGGATGTACTGGACGAGCCCTATACGATGGAATATAAAGTTCAGGAACTGGTAAATGATAAAATAATACATGTTCGTTTTAAGATCGGATTCAGGGTTGAACCACGGATTAACCTGATGTTCCGTCAGGTTGTTCAGGATCTTGTCAAAAGTGGCGAAGTGGATATTGAAAGCCGTTATACTTCTTTGAAAAATATCCACCTGAGCGGGGATTTCAGGTTCGTTGTGATGGAAAAGTTCCTTTCTTACGAGAATACGCTGAGTATTTACACAAAGTTTATTCTCAATATTTATTTCCTGATTAAGCGGATCAGTCTCAGCGAAGAAAAAGCTTTCGGTCTGGATTCAAGTTCCGTGATGGTAGAAAAAGTGCCATTGATTGTTACTCCTCCCGGATCATATAAATTTACCAGAGTACCATAAAAAGAAAGGGCAGTTTCTGTGACTTCCTGGAGAATAAACATCAGCAGGAATATTGTAAGATATAATCTGCTTCGGTGAATACGCTGTACCTTCGTGGCAAGTTGACATGCTACAGGTATTCCATCAATAGGTGAATTCGTGTGAACGGAGGGAGCTCCGCAGCCATTGTTGATGACCTTGTGTCCGGAAGCATTGGTGAGCAGTAGCCCGATAACAGATATTAAACTTAAGAGTATAATTTTTTTTACTCGTGTATTTAAAAGTTGACAGAGTTAAAAGGCGATCATTCAAAACAATCTTAATGGAAATCTAAAAAATGACTCTTGGGAATTTTTCTAGTTGAATAAGTTAAAAAAAATCAGGATTTTATACCTTCGGCACAAGGAAGAGAACATGACAAAAGCGGCAGAACGGATTGCAGAACTTACAGCCTTAATAAATGAACATAATTATAAGTATTATGTTCAGGCAGAACCGGTTATATCTGATTTTGAGTTCGACCAGCTTTTGGAGGAGTTAATCCGACTGGAAAAGCTATATCCTGAACTGGCCCTCCCCGATTCCCCAACTCAACGTGTAGGTGGAGAAGTTACCAAGACTTTTAAGACAGTCGTTCATAAGTACCCGATGTTATCGTTAGGTAACACTTACTCCGAAGAAGAACTTGCGGAATTCGATGAACGGATCCGGAAAATGATTCCGGACGTGAATTATGAATATGTATGCGAGCTCAAGTTTGATGGTGTTGCTATCGGATTGACCTACAGAAATGGTTTACTGGTTCAGGCGGTAACCCGAGGAGACGGTGTGCAGGGAGATGATGTTACGGTAAATGTTAAAACGATTAAGTCAATTCCTCTCCGGTTAAAGGGTTCCGGATGGCCGGCAGAATTTGAAATCAGAGGGGAAATAATAATGCCTAGGTCTTCATTTGATAAAATCAATGAGGACAGGCTTGATATCGGTGAATCACCGCTCGCCAACCCCCGCAATGCCGCTGCCGGTACGCTTAAACTTCAGGACAGTGCTGAAGTAGCGAAAAGAAAGCTGGATTGTTTTCTTTATGCGTTGTACGGTGACCAGTTGCCATATGAGAACCATGAAGAGGCCTTGAAAGCTGCAATAAACTGGGGCTTTAAAATATCCGGTGACAGAAAAGTTTGCAAGTCAGTGGATGAGGTTGTTTCTTACATTCATCGATGGGATACCGCAAGACTTAATTTGCCATTCGATACAGATGGAGTCGTCATTAAAATAAATAGCTATCGTCAGCAGGAAGAATTGGGATTTACAGCTAAGTCTCCCCGTTGGGCTATTGCCTATAAATACAAAGCCCAGTCAGTTTCTACCGTGTTGAACGAGGTAACTTATCAGGTAGGTCGTACAGGGGCAATTACACCTGTTGCAAACCTGCAGCCTGTATTCCTTGCAGGTACTACAGTGAAAAGAGCATCTCTTCATAATGCCGATCAGATCGAAAAACTTGATTTGCATATCGGAGATACCGTTTTTGTAGAGAAAGGCGGCGAGATTATCCCTAAAATTACGGGTGTGGATACTTCAAAACGACCAGCCGAAGCCAAGCGTGTTGGATTTATTCACCTATGTCCTGAATGTAGTGCTGAACTAATTCGAAAAGAAGGAGAAGCACAGCACTATTGCCCTAATGAAGTTGGATGTCCGCCGCAAATCAAAGGCCGGATTGAGCATTTTACATCCAGGAAAGCAATGAATATTGAGGGCCTTGGAAGTGAAACAATCGATCTCTTTGTAGAAAGCGGACTGCTGAAGGATATTGCGGATATATACTCCCTGCGTAAAGAGGACATCATGCAATTGGAACGGTTTGGCGAGAAATCGGCTTCAAATATTATTCAGGGCATTGAAGATTCGTTGAAGATCCCATTCGAGAGAGTTCTGTTTGCCATAGGTATCCGGTATGTAGGAGATACCGTCGCCCGGAAACTGGCCCGTCATTTCCATACGATCGAAGCGATCATGGCTGCCGGCTTTGAACAGTTGATAGAAGCACCTGAAGTAGGACAGAAAATCGCTCAAAGTGTGATCGACTTTTTCAATAAGGATAAAAATCGTAACGTCGTGAGCCGGTTAAAATCTGCAGGATTACAGATGACTGTTTCCGAGGAAAATCAGTTGAAAAAAGTTTCAGAGAAACTGTCTGGATTAACAATCGTTATTTCTGGAACCTTTGAAAAACATTCCCGCGACGAATATAAAAGAATGATTGAGGAGAATGGTGGTAAAAACGGATCCGGGATTACGAAAAAAACCAGTTACCTGCTCGCTGGTGCTGATGCTGGTCCAAGTAAACTCGAGAAAGCAGCCGGGTTAGGTGTTAAGCTGATCAATGAAGAAGAGTTCCTTGCATTGATTTCCGGCGATTGATAATTTCTTAACTTTAGAGCCTGTTATCATTCTTGCCTGAATGAAGAAGCCCTTAAGACAAAAAATAGCCGGATATCTCTTTAGGAGGGAATTCGGAAAACAGAATATTCACCGGAGGCTGGTCACGTTTGAAGAGGCTGGATCGATTGGGATACTCTATGATTCCACGGACGAGAAAGACTTTGAACTGGTGAGAAAATACGTCAAGGAAATCAGAGAAAATCATCATAAAGAGGTGCTGGCACTTGGTTACTACGACCAGAAAGAGCTCCCTCCTATGCGATTCTCAAAGCTTGGACTTGATTTTTTTACGAAGAAGGACATTAACTGGCATTATAAACCAATGGCTTCAATTGTGCGTAATTTCACACAACGGGAGTTTGATCTGCTCATTGATCTTCATACGGGTAATTCGATTCCATTTCAGTATATCGTAGCCGGTTCCAAAGCGAAGTTTAAAATCGGAAAGTACGAGAAAAAAGCTACTCCTTTTTATGATTTCATGATCAGTGTACCGGAACAAATGAACCTCAGACAATTTATTGAACAGGTTAATCATTATCTCAAATCATTGAAAAATGACAATAAGCACTAAGAAACTGATGGGAACCGGAGTGGCACTGGTTACTCCATTTCATAAAAACGGAAGTATTGATTTTAAATCTTTATCTCTTCTTGTTGATCATATTGTTAAGGGGAAATGTGAGTATCTTGTTCCTTTAGGTACCACCGGAGAAAGTGTGACATTGTCGGCCGATGAAAAGCGCGCCGTGGTGGAGTGTGTGCTGGAAGCAAATAACAAGCGTGTTCCGGTTGTATTGGGTTTGGGCGGAAACAATACCCTTGAAATCATTGATAAATTGCGGCACGATCATTTTGAGGGCATATCCGCACTACTTTCGGTTTCTCCTTATTACAACAAACCTTCTCAAAAAGGAATTCTTCAGCACTATAAAATGATTGCTGAAGAAAGTCCATTACCCATTATTTTATACAATGTTCCCGGGCGCACTGGCTCAAATATGTCTGCAGAAACCACCCTGGATATTGCAAGCTCCCACAAGAATATTATTGGAATTAAGGAGGCAAGTGGAAATATGGAGCAGATTATGCAAATCATCCGGGAAAGGCCCGATGGTTTTTTAGTGATTTCAGGAGATGATGCTCTAACATTACCGCTAATGGCAGCAGGTGCAGATGGTGTCATTTCAGTTGTTTCAAACGCATTTCCGAAACAATTTTCAGAGATGGTTCGTCTGTTAATGAAAGGAGATTTGAAAAGAGCACGTCAATTGCATTATCAGTTACTTCCTCTGATCCCATTGCTATTTGCTGAAGGTAGCCCTTCCGGAATTAAATCGGCCCTCCGGCATTTAGGTATATGCGAAGAAGTAGTTAGATTACCTTTGGTTAATGTATCAAAAAGCCTGGCTGCAAAAATCAGTGCTGTAGGTGACCAATTATAGAACTGGACGCTTCTATTAGCAGTCGTTTGCACCTTTTATACCTGTTTTCTGATACCTTTCTTTCAATAAAGATTAGTGAAGTCCGGTATTTCTAATGGGTTGGTGCAGCAACTGTTTCGGACTAACCTACTTGTTTGTGTTTTCAGCGTAATAATCTCATGTTTCAGGCCTTACTTTGAAATTACTTGGATTATGTACCAGGGGATTTTCATACATTTGAATTCCCCTAATTCTATGAAACGTATCCTCCTTATTCTGTTAGTTACCTGTGCCTCCAGGTTCTCGTTAGCTCAAAATAATATTAACCTTCTCGGACATTTGTCATATCCCGGAGCTACTTGTGCTGGTATCTGGCAATATGTGGATTCGCTAAACAATGAATATGCAATCGTTGGTGCAAGTGATCGTGTTTCAATAGTTGATGTCACCAATCCTGCTGCTCCATCTGAAGTTTTTTCAGTGCCTGCTTTGCCCGGTGAGTCTAGTTTGTGGAGAGAGGTAAAAACGTATGACAAGTATGCCTATGCAGTAAGTGAAGGCGGAGGTGGATTAATCATTATTGATTTATCTGATTTACCCGCTTCAATATCCGCTAAACATTATTATGGCGATGGTGTCATTGCAAATCTATTAAAGACCGCCCATACAATTGCAGTGACCGATGGTTTTGCCTATATTTTCGGAACAGGAAATGGTTTGGCTAACGGAGGAGCAGTAATATGTGATCTTGCTGATCCGTGGAATCCTCTTTATGTAGGGCAATACAATCTGAATTATATTCACGATGGTTACATCCGGAATGATACCCTTTGGGCAGGTGAAATTTATGCCGGACAATTTAGTGTAATAGATGTATCAAATAAAACTGCTCCTGTATTAATAGCAACACAGCAAACCCCTGGTCAGTTTTGTCATAACACCTGGTTATCGGATAATTCAAGCTTTTTATTTACGACAGATGAGATTGGAGGAGAACCATTAGGCTCTTTTGATATTACTGATCTTTCAAACATACAGTTAATTGATGAATTTTATACGGATAGTATGCCTCAACAGGAAGTGCATAATGTACGGGTATTAAATGATTACCTGATCAATCCATCATACGGAAGCCAACTGGTCATCTGCGACGGATCACGGCCAGATAATATTGTTGAGATCGGCCAATATCCAACCGGTAGCTTCCTTTGTTGGGATGCTTCACCGTATTTGCCCAGCGGAAATATCATTGCAACTGATGTGAACGGTGGTTTATTTGTTTTCCAGGCAAATTATAATCGTGCCTGTTTTCTGGAAGGGACTGTCGTGGATAGTATTTCAGGATTACCATTGAATAATGTTCAGGTAAACATTATTCCCCAGAATAAGATTGATCATACTGATTTGTCGGGCGAGTTCAAAACAGGCATTATATTCCCGGCCATAGTTGACGTTGAATTTAAAAAAGCAGGATACATCACAAAAGTAGAATCAGGAGTTCAGTTATTAAGCGGTCAGGTTGCAAACATTAATGTGCAGTTGGCTCCTTTTTCTCTAAATGGATCTGTGGTGAATGCCACTACATCGCAGCTGATTTCCGGCGCTTCAGTTTTGTTGACGGATGGAAATGATACGATACTGACAACAAGTGATGCAAATGGGGTTTTTGGTTTATCTTCCCTACCCAGCGGGAATATTTCATATCATATTTCCAAATGGGGATACATCTCTGAATGTGGTACTGTGGTTGTTTCACCTGGTAATCCGGTGATCATTACTCTTGAACCTGGATATTTTGATGACTTTACAACCGATCTGGGATGGACTGTAAATTCAACTGCTTCTACCGGAATTTGGGAAAGAGCCATTCCGTTTGGCACTTCTGGTGCAGGAGGAATAAAGTTTAACCCGGATACAGATAGTCCCAATGATTGTTTGGGGTTTGCCTTTGTGACAGGTAATGCTCCAAGTAGTAATCCAACTGCAGATGATGTGGATTTAGGGTACACAATTTTGCAATCACCTGCAATGGATTTGTCCACATATAACGATCCCTATCTCAGTTTCGACCGTTGGTATTCAAGTCAGCCAAATATCCCCGCAACAGCAGAAGATACGCTCTTTGTTTATATTTCAGACGGTATTAACTCTTCAGTAGTTTATATAGCGAACCTCTCATCACCGGGTCAAAGTACATGGTATCCAGTTTCAGTTTCGTTAAATGGCCCAATTCCCATGAGCGGAAATATGCAGATTACTATCCGGATCAGTGATTATCTCCTCGGTGGGAATGGATTGAATATCCTTGAATGTGGATTCGACAATTTTAGAATAACCAATGGACCCCAGCAGACTCTTGAAATCAGCGAAAACAATTTCTTTCAGCTATTTCCTAACCCGACTGAAGGTGAGTTTGAGTTAATTGTGAATTCCCAAACACAGAAAGAAGTAGCTTCGGTTACCGTTTCAGACATTACTGGCAGAACTATAACTTCTTTTACAGGCCCCTTGTCAACGGACCGAAAATTTAGTGTTGATAATCTTAACCCCGGAGTCTATCTGATAACTGTTACAACTTTAAATAATCAACACGCTACTGAAAGATTAGTAATAAATTGATTATTATTTACTTGTAGTTTATCGGCGGAAGGTAAAATACATCTGGAATTCAAATCATGTTGTAACTTTGAGCAGTGATCCTGAAAATAACCTCAATACGAATTCTGCTGCTCCTGCCAATGGTGTTGAGTATATGGAATTGCTGGGCACAACCCAGGACTACCTCCATTGAACCTCGTGTGAATGTTAAATTCGAATATCCATTTTATAAAGAAGGGTTCGACTCAATATCAAAAGATTGGCCTATTTTATCGAATGCTGAGAATCTCCTCTTAATACAGGACGGAGAATATATCCTTCAACGGAAGTCCAAGCTATCCCCTTTCGCGGCAATGGGTGAATTCGAAAAGCAACCGGAAGCGTTTCGTTTAGTGACTTCATTGAAGATCGTAAAGAATCAGGCAGACGATGCAAGTATGGGATTCATTTTTATGGCCCAGGAGGGTGGAAAAGGAGGATTTGTATTTGAAATCAACAAAGAGCAACAGTACCGTTTGCGGCAGATAACTTCCTCTGGATACGCATATTTGACGGGGACTTCCAAAGACGGAGGGTGGACAAAATCGTCCTTGCTGAAACCTGTAAACTTTGCAAATCTGATCGAATTACGAACGATTGATAAGGTTTATGATTTATATGTAAATAATACCCTGCTCCTATCTTTCAGCGAATTGGCATACAAATCAGGTGGAATTGGTTTTATAATCGGCCCTGGAACTATGGGTAAAGTGGATTTTATCTACATATTCAGTAATGATAAGGAATTGGCTTCTTCTGATCCTTCCCTTGAAAATACTGAGCAGCCTTCAGGGAGTGACAATGATATTATTGCATTGGCTGAGTCTATAATCGAGTTGAAATCTCAGATAAACAAAATTAAGTCAGAAAATGAATCGCTGAAAGAGAGAATTGAAACATTTAAGGGTAGTGAAAAAGAGCAATTAAAAATGAGAGGTGATTATGAACTGAAAATTGCTCAACTTGATAAAGTCATTAAGTCAAGGGATAAATCGATCGATAGTCTCTTACTCATTAATCAGGATCTGCAGAAATATAAAGACCTGGTAAAAGGAAATGAAGGCGGGGATCTCGTAATTACCCTATCTAAAAACCTGAAGGCAGAGAAGCTGAAATCCGATGAGCTGGTAAAACAGAACCAGGCGCTGCGCGATTCACTGCAACAAATACAGACACTGAATAAAAATTCTACATCTAAGGCCCCGGGAGGAACATCAGAACGTCCGCCAGGCAATAAAAACAACAATACGTTTGTGCTTCCAAAGGAAAATTGAAGGGCTACTTCTAAATATCGGATCATGTCAAAACACATCGATGTAAAGCGGATTACCACGCATACGCTTCAGGAAATGAAGAGAACGGGTGAACCGATCGCTATGCTTACAGCCTACGATTATAGTATGGCAAAAATCATTGATGCAGCTGGAATGGATGTTATTCTGGTGGGTGACTCAGCCAGCAATGTGATGGCCGGGCATGAAACTACCCTTCCGATTACGATGGATGAAATGATCTATCATGCATCTGCAGTTGTCCGTGCTGTTCAACGTTCGCTTGTTGTGGTTGACCTTCCTTTCGGTTCCTATCAGGGTAATTCAAAAGAAGCGCTGGCATCAGCAATCCGAATCATGAAAGAGACGGGTGCGCATGCCGTGAAGATGGAAGGTGGTCGTGAAATCCGTGAAGCGATAGAACGAATATTATCTGCCGGAGTTCCGGTTATGGGGCACCTTGGACTTACTCCACAATCAATTTACAAGTTCGGTACTTATGTAGTTCGTGCAAAAGAAGAAGCAGAGGCGCAGCGATTAAGGGAAGATGCACACATGCTGGAACAAATCGGTTGTTTTTCTCTCGTGCTGGAAAAAATTCCAGCATCATTGGCAAAATCAGTTTCCTCCTCTTTACGGATTCCAACCATTGGTATTGGTGCAGGCAATGGTACGGATGGCCAGGTACTTGTTTTGCATGATATGCTTGGTATAAATAAAGATTTCAATCCAAGGTTCCTTCGAAGATATATGAACCTCTTTGATGATATAAAATCAGCTACCGAGCACTATATTTCGGATGTAAAATCGAAGGATTTCCCCAATGAACAGGAACAATACTGATGGAGTCAGCTTTCCCGGAAGTTCTATATGAAGATAATCATCTCATCGCGGTCAATAAACAACCCGGTGATATTGTACAGGGAGATAAAACCGGAGATACTCCGTTAAGCGAGAAAGTAAAAGAATATATAAAGGAAAAATACCAGAAGCCGGGAGCTGTTTTCCTGGGTGTTGTTCATCGAATAGACCGACCAGTGAGTGGTGTTGTGATTTTTGCACGAACCAGCAAAGCGCTGGAACGGATGAATAAACTATTCCGTGAAAAAGATATTCAAAAGACATACTGGGCTGTTGTAAAGAACAAACCACTAAAACCCAGCGATCATCTCGTCCGGTTTCTTACAAAGAATGAAAAACTGAATAAGAGTTTTGCATCTCTGCAGCCTAAAGCCGGAGCATTGGAAAGTACTTTAGAGTATAAGATTTTAGCCTCTTCGGAAAATTATCATTTGCTGGAGATAAATCCGCACACAGGACGACATCATCAGATACGTGTGATGTTATCAGATATAGGTTGTCCCATCAAAGGTGATTTGAAATATGGTTTCAATCGTAGCAATCCGGATGGTTCTATTCATCTACATGCCCGTGCCGTAAAGTTCAATCATCCGGTTTCAGGAGAAGAGATGTCGATTACTGCTCCCCCTCCATCGGCTGATCCGTTATGGTCGGCCTTTTCAAAAATGATTAATGTGTCAGAATGACATCCCGTTATATTGGAATAATTCTTGCTAACTTCGCAGCAGTTCTTTGCTCATAAACTGAATTCAGAAGATGAGCACACATCATGGGGTCGACAGGAATCGACAGGAGGAGCGATTGAGTTGTAAGCATGCAGGGCCATGGGTTTTGTCCCTTAAAACGCAAACCCGAACGTCTAAATGGCGAAAACAACTATGCGCTTGCTGCCTAATCTCGAATCGGGATTAGCTTAATCGACGGCTCCAGGAGCCGCGACAAGCTGCCCGCCCACTGCCTCCCGCCTGCCAGGCGGAGGATCCGGGCATCACAATGGCAGGATGCTGGTACCGGGGTTTCGACGGTATCTTAAGACAATCGAAACTAAGGATGAAGCTGGTTCGAACAGCACCTTATTTCATCCCTACAACCTAAGCTGATCTAAGCATGTAGAAAGCTTCCTGATTCCCTGGCTGGACGTGGGTTCAATTCCCACCGGCTCCACAAGTAATGCCAACCCTTTTGAACCGCAGGTTCAAAAGGAGCCATAAAAAAAACCGCCAAGCTTGCTTGAGCGGTTTTTTTTATGGCTCCTTTTTCAATGGCCGCAGGCGATTGAAAAAAGGGGTGATTTTCCACTTTAGCCGACGGGAATCGACGGACGCGTTGCGTTAGCAATGCAGTCCGTCAACAAATGTCGCTTGACTGATGGCTCCTTTTTCAATGGCCGCAGGCGATTGAAAAAAGGGTTGATTTTCCACTTTAGCCGGCGGGAATCGACGGACGCGTTGCGTTAGCAATGCAGTCAGTCAACAAATGTCGCTTGACTGATGGCTCCTTTTTCAATGGCCGCAGGCGATTGAAAAAAGGGTTGATTTTCCACTTTAGCCGGCGGGAATCGACGGACGC
>WBZP01000365.1_pt2 | contig 53010 bp, 48 predicted proteins | sample 5204301 | NCBI WGS metagenome assembly WBZP01 (sample SAMN12412401, study PRJNA552823) | activated sludge metagenome | isolation source: activated sludge from nitrification reactor of wastewater treatment plant... | place: USA: Pennsylvania | collected 2017
ACAACCTATTACCAGGCAGATGGCAGTTCAGGTGCATTGGCTTGTACCAGGGCGACCGGTGTTGCAGGTTCTGTACGGCCGAATATGGAATTCACGATCACACCTGTAAAGACAAAGAGTTCTAACCAGTTAACCCTTGCCATCAATGATAACAACATTTATACATTTACCGGTTCGGGCAACTGGAGTGAACCTGCAAACTGGAGCAACAACCAGGTACCTCCTTCTCCGCTGCCATCCTGTTCCAGCATATTCATTGACCCGCCTGCCGGTGAAGAGTGCATATTGGATGTTACCCAGGTAATTTCCCAGGGAGCAACTATAAAAGTGATGCAGGATAAGAAATTCAGGATACCGGGTAACCTGATCATGCAATAATAATGTTACAAAGCTTTTTATCCGGTTCATATATTTGAACCGGATTTTTTTTATCTTTCTGTCGCGCTTATCGATGTACTTTGTAAGTAATTAAAAAAAATTTGTATGAGGCTTATCCTTTCTGCAGTGTTCATGATGATGTGCCTGGTTTGTTTTTCACAGGGTTCAACGCCTGCGCCTGTTGCATTTAATTATCAACGGGATTTCAGGATGATCCTTGACAAAACAAAAGACAAAGGCAGCGACCTTTATTATCAGAAATTACTGATTCGTTTTTTAAACAATGACTCCAGCCTTACCAGGGCAGAAACCCTGGCCCTGATGATCGGGTTTACAGAGGAAAGGAATTACAAACCTTTAAAAAACATGGCTGTGGAACAGGAGATCTTTGACCTTAATGAAGAAGGTGAATATGAAGAAGCACTTGCCATGTCTAAAACCTATTTGCAAAAGAACCCGTTGAGCCTTCGCATTTTAAAAGAAAGGTCCTATTCTTATCACCAGTTGAGAAAACGCGACAGCGCTGAATTCTTCATGAACCAGGTGGAAAAAATCATGAATGCCATGATTTACAGCGGAAAAGGAAAAACACCTGAAACCGCCATCTTTTCACTGGGCCTTATTGACGGGGAACACTTTATAAACAATGTTGGCATGACACCGGCCAATAAAACCACCACATCTCCCAAAAGCAAAGTGCTGATGTATATTGTAGATGCCATGAATGATGAAGGGGTGCATATCAACTATTATTTTAACATACAGCATGCCCGGGATAAGTTTGATGAAGAAGAACTGGACGAAGACCAGCCGGTAGTAAAACCCAAGAAAAGCAAAAAAGAAAAGAAAGACAGCGGAAATAAAGAAAAGGATAAAAAAGAAAAGGATAAAAAAGACAAAGGCAGGAAAGATAAATGGAATAAAGATGAAACGCCTGTGCCGCCTGTTTCTGATTCCATTCCGGCCACAAATCCGGTTATTGACACACTGGTACCGGCACCGGCGCCAGCAAAATAATACAATCACCAGTTTCTGTATTTGCAGATACTATAGGATTTATTACCGAAACAAAAAACCCATTCTTTCGAACGGGTTTTTTAACATCATCAAGTTATTTATTATCCGGAATCAGATCCTGAAATGTGCAAATGCTTTGTTAGCTTCAGCCATACGATGCGTATCTTCTTTTTTCTTGTATGAAGCGCCTTCTCCTTTGCTGGCTGCTACAATCTCATTAGCCAGTTTATCTGCCATGCTGCGGCCATTCCTTTCACGGCTGTACCGTACCATCCATTTGATGCTTAAGGATATTTTCCTGTCGGCCCGAACTTCAGATGGTATCTGGAATGTAGCACCACCGATACGGCGGCTGCGTACTTCAACACCCGGCGTGATATTGGCTAACGCTTTTTTCCAAACTTCATATCCGTCTTCTCCTGTCTGTTTGCTTACTTTTTCCAGTGCATTATAGAAAATATTGTATGCACCGCTTTTTTTACCTTCCCACATCAGGTTATTTACAAAACGGCTAACCAGTATGTCGTTAAATTTAGGATCTGGTGCTAAAGGGATCTTTTTGGGTTGTGATTTACGCATTGTTTTATGTTATTACATTAATTTACCGGAACCGTGGTTCCCTGACCATTAATTATTTTTTAGCTTTTTTAGTTCCGTATTTACTGCGGCTTTGTTTACGGTCTTTCACACCGGCAGTATCCAGGCTACCACGAACGATGTGGTAACGAACACCCGGAAGGTCTTTTACCCTTCCGCCACGAATCAATACAATGGAGTGCTCCTGCAGGTTATGTCCTTCTCCCGGAATGTATGCAATCACTTCAATCTTATTGGTAAGACGAACTTTTGCCACTTTACGCAGGGCTGAATTCGGCTTTTTAGGTGTTGTAGTATATACCCTTGTACATACACCACGGCGCTGAGGGCAGCTATCCAGTGCCCTGGATTTGCTTTTAGCCTTTATGATTTCCCTACCCTTTCTTACTAATTGTTGAATTGTTGGCATTTATAAACCTTTTATTTTTCGGACGGCAAAGGTAAGGGGAAAATTCAAATTTAAAAATTTAAAATAAAAAAGTTTTAGACATTATCCCCGCTTATCTCCGAACTGTAAATACAGCCACCGACACTATAGGGTGTGTTGATTATTAATATACTTATTATCAATGACTTACTTACAGCTTCTCCATCCATCCAAACTTGTCATCTGCGATCCCATACCTGATATCATTCAGGCGTTTTTTCAGCTCAGGCGCGGTTTGCCATTTATCCACATCAAAGTTCATCGTATAATCCTTGTAACGAAGCTCTTTAATCATTGAAATGGTAGCGGCCGTACCTGTTCCAAAAACTTCATACAATACCCCTGCCCTGTAGGCATCAATCACGTCCTGGATAGAAAGGTCCCGCTCTTCCACCCTGAAACCCATATCACGCAATACTGTAATAGCGCTGTCCCTCGTAACCCCGGCCAATATGGTCCCCTGTTCCAGGCCTGGTGTGATCGCTGTATCGCCAATGATGAAAAATACATTCATGGTACCGCATTCCTGTACATATTTATGTTCAAATGCGTCGGTCCACAACACCTGGTCATACCCTTTTTTCTTTGCTTCAGCCGTTGCATACATGGCAGCCCCGTAATTACCGGCCGCTTTGGCAAAACCAACTCCGCCCGGCACTGCACGTACGTATTTTTCTTCCACGTAAATGCGCATGGGTGTATTATAATAGGGCCCGGTGGGGCTTAAAATAATCATGAATTTGTATTTGTCACTTGGTTTTACTCCAATCAATTCATCGCTGCTGAACATGAAAGGCCTTATATACAGGGAATGGTCTTCTTTGGCAGGAATCCAGTTACTGTCCAGTTTAATGAGTTTGCGCATCCCTTCCATGAAAATTTCTTCGGGAACCTGTGGCATCTGCATCCTTTCGGCCGATTTATTGAACCTCATGAAGTTATCATGCGGCCTGAAAATACTTGCTTCTCCCTTGCTGTTCTTGTACGCCTTAATGCCTTCAAAAATGGACTGCCCATAATGAATAGCTGCCAGGGAGGGTGCCATCAGTAAAGGCTGATAGGGTTTTATTTCAACTGTTTTCCATTCTCCGCCTTCAAAATCCACTTCCAGCATATGATCGGTGAAGTATTTTCCAAAAGGTATGTTTTCCAGGTTGATGTCGTGCAGTTTACTTCTTTCCGCTTTGGTTATAATAAAATCGGCAGCAGCAATCATAATCGTTAATTTTACAGCAAAGAAACGAAAAAAAAAGCGAGCAAACGAACGTTTTATGAGTTTAGAACATATTCAGCTACCGCCGTTCCTGGTTAGAGAATTGTATAAGAATGTACTGATAGACAATACATTGCATCAGGAAGGTGCAGATATTGTAAAGGCCAAAACATTCAATTACCTGGGTAAGAATCAACAGCATATCCTGATATTGGTATCAGAAAAGGAAGCAACGTTCCTGCCGGATGACATGCTACAATTCCTGGTTGGAATATTAAGCGCCTGTAAATTATCATTGGCAGATGTGGCATTGGCAAATGTGGCCGCAAACCCGGAAATGGATTACCCGCAGATCATGGATTTTTTTAATCCTTCGGTGATCCTTTTCTTCGGCCAGGATCCAGTTGAACTCTCTTTTCCGCTCCAGTTTCCACCATACCAGTTGCAGGCATACAACAAGCAAACCTACCTAAGCGCCCCTTCATTGAAATTACTTGCCAATGACATCACTGAAAAGAAAAAACTATGGGTTTGCCTTCAAAAGCTTTTCCTATCATGAAAAATTCAGATCCCATGCAACCGATCGTATTTGCAACCAATAACCAACATAAAGTAAACGAGATAAGAGCCGTATTAAACGGGCTGTTCCAGGTTATCAGCCTGAAAGATGCAGGTATTGACATAGATATCCCTGAGCCGCACCAGACCCTGGAAGAAAATGCACGGGAAAAATCAGGAACCATTTACAGGCTCACAGGCAATGATTGTTTCAGTGAAGACACCGGGCTGGAAGTTGAATCACTGAACAATGAACCCGGTGTAAAAAGCGCCCGGTATGCAGGTGAAGGCAATGATTTCAACAAGAACACTGAAAAACTATTGTATAACCTGAAGGGTTCGGTCAACCGGCGGGCCAGATTCAGAACGGTGATTTCTCTGATCCTCGACGGAAAGGAACAGCTTTTTGAAGGAATTTGCCAGGGCAGCATCACTGAAAAACCCTCCGGCACCAATGGTTTCGGATACGACCCGGTTTTTATACCAGAAGGCAGCACCCAAACGTTTGCCGAAATGACAATGGAAGAGAAAAACAAATATAGCCACCGAAAAAAAGCAACCGCTAAACTGGTGGCATTCCTAAACAGATATCATGGCAAGGATTAAACTCCAGATACCGGAAGCTAAGCTGGCTTCCATCAGCATCCCAGTTCGCATAACAGATGTTAATTACGGGAACCATGTGGGCAACGATTCCCTGGTGGCCATGCTGCATGAAGCCAGGGTGCAATGGCTGGGCAGCCTGCAATTTACTGAACTGGATGCGGGGGGAACAGGGCTCATCATGAGCGACCTGGCCGTGGAATACCTGAACGAATCATTCTACGGCGACCAGCTCATCATCAGCCTGTATGCCGGAGAAATAACCAGTGCCGGCTTTGAAATCTATTACCTGGTTGAAACTAACAGAAATGAACAGACGAAAATAATAGCCCATGCAAAAACAGGCATGGTATGTTTCAACTATTCAGCCAGGAAGGTAGCGGCCCTGCCTCAACAGTTGAGAGATGCCCTGCGGGGAAGCACGGGGTTGCCATGAGATTCCCGCTAACGGCCATTCCCGGAGTTACCGGTTCCACAATTTCCAGTTTTCTTCTGCCTGTAAAACAAGCATTTCATACCCGTTTTTTATTTCAGCGCCCATTTCTTTCCCCTTTTGCAGGAAACGGGTTACATCCGGCCGGTAAATAAGATCGTACAGCAGGTGGCCTGCCCGGATATAACCGTATGGGACGGCCGGCATCTCGTTTTGATGCGGGTACATGCCAACCGGTGTGCAGTTAACGATCAGGCTATGGTTGCAGATAACCTCTTCATTAAGCGAAGGGTAACCGATCATGCCCGGCGCCGGGTTGTTGTTACGTGTAACCACCAGGAAACCGATGCCTAATCTCTTAAGAACATATTGTACGGCCTTGGATGCCCCTCCTGAACCCAGCACGAGCGCCCTTGTGTGATGTTCTTTCAACAGGGGTTTCAACGACATTTCAAACCCTGTAATGTCGGTATTATAACCGGTAAGCCTACCCGAAGAAATGCAGATACAGTTTACAGCACCTGCCAGTGCAGCTTCCTGATCCACCACATCCAGCAGGTTCATCACAGATTCTTTGTAAGGAATGGTAACAGCAAGGCCTTTTAACCCGCTTTCCCTTTGAAGTAATGAAGGTAATTCAGCGATATCGCGGAGCTCAAACAACCGGAAACGGCAGCCGTGGATTTGCTCGCGGGTGAATTTTTCGGTAAAGTATTGCTTTGAAAAAGAATGCCCAAGCGGGTAACCTATCAAGCCATATACATTCATCAGGCTGTTTCTTTATCGAGGTACAAATGGAATGTATCGCCACGCAACCCGATCCTCATGGCTTCCAGCGGAATCACTTCACCTGGTGCAATATTCCCCAGGTTTACATTACATCCGATGAGTTCAAGGAAATAAAGCTGCTGTGCCTTTTGAGGCGCCTCCCATATGATTTTCTCTTCGGGTATCTGTGTAAGTATTTCCTGCACCAGCCCTTCACGCACTTCACCGCTTCCCCTGTAAATACCTACATTACCTGCTTCCCTGGCTTCGGCGATCACATAGGTTGCGCCGGCATCCAGTTCTGCACGCATCAGTTCAATCCATTTATAAGGCGGTATGATATGGGTTGCATCTTTACTGCCCACTTCACTGAGTACAATGCCGTGTTTGGTGAGTTTTTCAATGTAGCCGCATTTCTCTGCATGCGGTATGGTGATGGAGCCATCACTCACTTCCATATAACTGATACCAAATTCTTTGCACATGTTAATGTAGTCGTCAAACTGGTTCCTGATCAGGAACGCTTCAAAAAGGGTACCTCCAAAATATATGGCCATATCATGCGAACGGTATACATCCAGTTTTTCGCGGAGATGCGGTGTTACAAAAGCGGTTCCGAAACCGAGCTTCACAATGTCAACATGAGGCTGGCAGGCGCTCATGAAATTTTTCGCTTCTTCCACGCTCAGGCCTTTATCCATGACCATGGTGATGCCATGGTTGCGGGGTTTTGTATTCCTTTCCGGTATCTGGTTCAGGTTGAAATTCATGCTGTAAGAGATTTATACAGCAAAGATATTTAAAGCATGGTAATTACGATTCACAAAAGATGAAGGATCAGCGGGATTTCTTTTTCTTGAACCTTGCAATCGTTTCGATAACCGGTTGCTGTTGCAGCATGGACGGGTTTATTTCAATGATGTGTTTTATCAGCCTTGGATTCATTGACATTCCCTGTTCAAGCCATAAGATTGCTTCTTTTGACCTTCCGCATGCAGATAAAAAAAGGCTTTTATAAAAAATGAAAACCGGTTTTGTATCCATTTGTTCTATGGCAAAGTTTGCGTATTCAAGGCCTTCTTCAAACAGCCCGGATTTGTACAGGCATTTCAACAGTTCAATCCAGCCTGCTGCGCTCTTTGGCCGTACCCGTACTACATTACCGAAATAGGTTATGGCTTCGTCTACATGGCCCAGTTCCATATGGCACCTGCCCATAGACAAGTTATAATCGGGCTGCATCCGGTGTATTTTAAGCGCAACTTCCAGCACTTTGACCGCATTATTCCAATTTGCTTCATTCATGTAAGTACTGGCAATCTTATGATGTAACTGGCTATCTTCCGGGTTTAGGTGGCTGGCTTTCTTGTAATTGAACCTTGCCTGCGCATAATTTTTAAGTTTGTCGTGGCAATGCCCGATCGCTTCATAAATCACTGCTTCCGGCATAGCCAGTTCCAGCACTTTTTCCAGCACCTCAATGGCATCCCGGAACTTGCGCAGTTTCATGTATGCGTCACCCATGTTTCTGTAGGCGAAATCAAATTTCTCATCTATTGCCACAGCATACTGGTAAGCGTCAATCCCTTTCTCGTAAAGTTTCAGCCCCTGGTAAGCTGCGCCCAGGTTAAACCATGCCAGTTCATTGAATGGAAACTCATCCAGTATTTGCTGGTGTAATTTTATGCTCTCTTCATTCCTGCCGGTAAAGTCTGTCCAGAAACAGATCTTATACAGTGCCTCTTCATTGCATGGATCCAGTTGCAGGATCAATGTTAAACAATCAAAAACCTTTTCAAAATTTTCATAATCATCGTATACATCGGCCAGTTCAAATAGAAGGTCCAGTTTTTCATCGCCTTCAAAAACGCCTATGGCTTCTTCCAGTAAAGCAGCCGCTTTTTCCTGCTGGTCCAATGCCAGGAAAGCATCTGTTTTCAATATGTATAATGAGATATCATTGCTGTCAAACAATTCGGCCTGGTCCAGTATCTGCAGGGCTTCTTTATATTTTCTGAGGGAAATCAGCAGGTCGGCTTTCTTTATCAGCAGCGAGCCAGAATAGGGAAATTGCCCGATGGCCGTGTTAACCGCTTCAAGCGCATCGGTAAACTGCTCCTTCTCATCATAATAGTCAACGATACGTTCAAAGCCTTCTTCTTCGATGTATGAATTGCTTTTGCCGTTTTTCAGATTACTGTATAGCTGCAATAGTTCTTTCAGTTCTTCACGGTCTTGCCTGTAAGGGTTTTTACTCATGGGTTTATCGGTTGTTGTAATATAAGCAATATTTAAATAAAAACAATACAATATTTGAAAAATGTGAAAAAAACGGCCAATTTTTCACATTTAAAAAAATGTTTGATGAACGGTAAGAAATAATGGATTTATATTAATATATTTGTTTCAGTTAATTAAAGTTAAAATGACCAAAATAGCCAGAAAAATACTGTTATTGGGTATTCTTACAGGTGCCATGCTTGTGTCATTTGCTGACAGGGGAGCCGGTAAAAAATCGCGGAACAAGGTTGTCCTGAATATTAACACCAGCAACAATTCGCTTAAAAATTCCATTTCATTTAATCTGAAAGCCGGTCTTAAATACAAAGGCAGCCTGCTGAGCAATACGCAACAGCAGAACAATGCTATCGTATCAAATGAGTTGGTCACTTACCAGAAAGGTAACAGCATCTATATAATCCCTTACAAACAAAAGATCATTGTTCCTGAAATCAAACAGGGATATACCGGTTTGAAACTGATCATCAAAACGTATTAAGAATCCGCTGTTGCGGATTTTTTAATGCCTTTTTCCCTCCCGGCAGCTAATTATTGCGAATCATCCCTTTTTCAATTGCTGGTTTTCGTCGTAGGTCATAACCCTGAACCCCGTTTTCGGCACTTCAAATTTACTTGACGGAATATTATCATAACTGATGCCCGTAAGCGTATAAGTGAATTTCAATTTCCCTGATTCCAATTCATAATAAACAGGTATACCCGGTAACTGGGCAAAAGCGTTGTTGTATTCCTTATTCACCAGGGTTACATCAGGTAAAAAATATACGATGAAATCTTTGCCATCTTCGGTTTTGGCGGTCGCCTTTCTGCAGGTGTACCCTGCCATCAACTGGTCGGTATTATCTATTTGGAATTTCAAATTCCTGAAATACTGGTTTTTTTGTTTCCAGTTATCCCTGGTGAGGGTGATCATCAGTTTCTGGCCGCTATATTCTTTCAATATGAACCCATTGCCTGTTTTTGAATCGAAAAGGTTCGACTCTTTTCCCAATGAACTTACCATATCGCTCCTGCTATCTGTTTTGCGTACAAACAGGTTCAAGGTTGCGCCATCCAGCGGTTTGGAAACATTTCCTTTATCATTCAGCGATACAATAGAAATGGTATAAATAAGCGATGCTTCATTCACTTCTTTTTGAGCATGTGCCAATTGCAGGCTCCCCAGAAGTGTACAACATGCAAGCATATATTTTTTAATCCTGTTCATGCGTGTTAAATTTGTTTCCTTTATAAAGATAATATAATCCCATGCCAAAAATTACAAACTTCCATTCAACAAAAAAACCTGCACTTGACTGTGGCAGGTTTTCAGGAAACATTAACTAATTATTTTATTTTTTACCGGATTTGTTCTTCAATTCCTGCATTTTTTTCTGGCTTTCCTGCATGGCTGCAATTCGTTCCTGTAGTTTCGACTGTTTAACCGGTTTCTTCATATTCTCTTTTATCTGTTCCAGTATCTTGTCGTGGTTGATGATATATTTCTGTATGATAACCTGCAGGATCAGGGTGATGGTATTTGATACGGTATAATACCAGGTTAATGCAGCGGGCAGCTTGTTAAAAACCCCCAGCAGCAACACCGGGAAGATGTAAGGCATATACTTCATCAGCGGATTGCTGTTATCCTGCATGGTGCTCATGCTGTAAATTGAAATGATGAGGCTTGTTATTACTGCAGTTAGGGTAAACAGGCTCACATGGTCGCCGTAGAACGGCACATCGAATGGCAGTTTGGCAATAGAATCATACGCTGCCAGGTCTTTTGCCCACAGGAAGTTTTTTCCCCTGAGGTCAATATTTGACTGGAAGAAATAATACAGCGACATAAATATGGGAATCTGCAGCAAAGCGGGTAAACAGCCGCCAAGCGGGTTAACACCGGCAGACCTCCATAATTTCATTTGTTCCATACCGAATGCCTGCTGGTCGTCTTTGTATTTGGCCTTCAGTGCATCTACTTCGGGTTTCAACACTTTCATTTTGGCGCCTGAAAGGTAGCTCTTATACAAAATGGGTGATGTGATCAACCTGATGAGTAAAGTAAGCAATAACACCACAATACCCATGCTGGCAACATATTTCTGCAGAAAGTCGAAAACCGGTAACAGGAAATGGCGGTTGATGTATTTTACAAATGCAAACACACCGCTGCCGTAAGGCACCATCTCTTCCATCCTGTTATTGTATTTTTTCAGGATATTATAATCACTGGGCCCATAATAAAGTTGCAGTGGTACGATGTCGGAACCGGTAGACGATAATTTCAGTGTAGCAGTGGCTGCAGACCTGGCTATATAATGTGCTGCCGTATCATTCTCTGAAGGAGTGGTCCATTTGATAGCAGCGCTGCTGAATTTATTTTTTGCCAGCAGGCCAGTTGCAAAAAACTGCTGCTTCACGCTTAACCAGTCAACCGGCTTTGAAAATTCCAGTTCATCGCCCGTGCCCAGGTACTCAAAATCATAGCTTTCGTTTTTCAGGTAGCAGATATGGGTTTGTGTTTGTTCATATTTATAATCCTTTTCAACCTGTTCTGTTTCGTTTTGCCAGAGCAGGCCGATAGTATGCTGTGTAAACAACCTTTCTGAACCTTTGAGAACAATGTTAAAATCAACCAGGTAATTATCAGGCCTGATAGTGAACTGGTGCCTGATTTCCTTGCCTGATGAATCAGATGCAATAAAAGTCACCGTTTTAGATTTATCAGCATTTTCTGATACGATACCCGGACTAAACAGGAGGTTCTCAGTTTCTGCTGTTTTGTTTGCATCTGCATTTATCCGGTAAGTGATTTTATTATAATCCCCTTCCTGCAGGATGACCGGTGACCCATCAAGCTTTTTGTACTTTTTCAATTCAACCTTGTATGGCTGAGCGCCTTTATTGGTAAAGGTGATCCTGAGCACATCATTTTCAACCGTTGTAAATTGCAACTGTTGAGGGCCTGCTCCAAATGCAGCTTGTTGCCCGGCAATACGCTGGGAATCTGCCTGTGCAGCATCTTTTTTAATTGCAACGGTATCTGGTTTGGGTTTGGTTGCAGCTATTGAATCAGCAATCCTTTTTTGTTCCCCTTCATATGCCAGCCTGCTTTTGCTGTTAATAACAAACATTGCTATTAACAATGCACCGATCAGCACAAACCCGATCACCGTATTTCTATCCATGCCCATAACGAATATTTTTGGATGGCAAAGGTAATCAGTTTACTATCACCAATTACATCATTTGCGTTATTAAGATCATTTAAACCGAATTGAATGCCATAAAAAAGCCCCTTCATTATCAGAAAGGGCTTTATATATGATTTGCGATACGTGCTTATTTTTTGGCAGCAGGTGCAGCCGCGGCAGGTGCAGCAGCTTTTGCAGCCGGGGCAGCCGCTTTAGGGGCAGCCGCTTCTTCCTGTTTCAGCTGACGCGTCATGGTAACAGAAGCAATAGGAATCTTAGGTGAATTCATCACTTCCATATTGGTTGCTATCACATCCTGTACCCGCAAGTTTTCGTTAAGAGCCAGGTTGCTCAGGTCTACTTCAATAAATTCTTTCAGGTATTTCGGAAGTGTTTTAACCTTTAAAGACTTCATTTTTGTCACCAGTTTACCACCTGCTTTAACACCAGCCGGAGTGCCTGTGAATTTCAGCGGGAGGTTGGCAATCACTTTCTTATCTTCAACCAGTTCCAGGAAATCAACGTGTGTAAGGGCATCGGTTACCTTATTGAACTGAATGTCTTTCAGGATACAGCGATAAGAGTTTCCATCCACTTTTACATCAGCCAGCATAAACTCGGGCGTGTAAATGATATTTTTAAATTCAGATGCTGGCGCAGAAAAATTAATCTCTGATTTACCACCGTAAATTACACCTGGCACGTGTTGTTGAGAGCGAATTTGGCGGGTGGCTTTTTTTCCGCTTTCGGTCCTCAACTGACCTTCGATTGTAATTGATTTCATTGTTAATATTTTAAATGAGGCGCAAAGGTAGGGAAATAGTTTGATGTTTTATGTTTGAAGTTTGACGAATCAGATTTATTTATTTAACTTGCTAAGTAACTGATTATCAAACCTCAAACCTCAAACCTCAAACCTCAAACCTCAAACCTCAAACCTCAAACCTCAAACCTCAAACCTCAAACCTCAAACCTCAAACCTCAAACCTCAAACCTCAAACCTCAAACCCCAAACTTACTTGCCGCTTTTTGCCCTGCCCCGAATAAACAAACTGTTGATGCTCTTATTTTCGTAGGCGTTGCGGATAGCTACGGCAAACAATTCATCTGTAGAAACCACTTTAATTTTTTTGCATCCTGGTTTAACAGGAATTGTATCACAAACAACCAGTTCTTCCAATACGCTGTTTTCAATGTTTTCGTAAGCATTTCCGCTTAAAACAGGATGTGTACATAAAGCCCTTACACTTTTGGCTCCTTTCTCTTTCATGAGTGCGGCGCTTTTAGCCAGCGTGCCTCCTGTATCACAGATATCATCTATTAATACCACATCCCTGTCTGTTACATCTCCAATAAGTACCATACTGGCTATTTCATTGGCTCTTTTCCTGTGTTTGTCGCAAATAACCATATCACATTCAAAATAGGTGGCTATTTCACGAATCCTGTTGGCACTCCCCACATCCGGGGCTGCAAATGTGAGGTTTTTCAACCGGAGGTTTTCTATATATGGAATGAAAATAGCAGAAGAATCAAGATGGTCAACCGGAATATCGAAATAACCCTGTATTTGTGGGGCGTGCAGGTCCATGGTAACTACCCTGTCGGCACCGGCAGCTACCAGCATGTTGGCAACCAATTTTGAACCGATGGCAACCCGGGGCCTGTCTTTCCTGTCTTGCCGGGCAAAACCATAATACGGAATTACTGCAATCACTTTGTAGGCTGAAGCCCGCTTGGCTGCATCTATCATGAGTAGAAGCTCCATCAGGTTATTGGTTGGAGAAAAGGTGCTTTGTATCAGAAACACAAACCTTCCCCTGATGCTTTCCTTAAATTCAACCCCTATCTCACCGTCGCTGAAAGTTTGGATATTAACCTTACCCAGCGGTTCCCCGAATTTTTTTGCGATTTTTTCTGCCAGGTATTGCGACCCGGTTCCTGAGAATAATTTAGCATTGGATTCCATGTAAATAAATATTACGGTTGTATAAGGATTTTTTTTGCGAAAATACATTTAGTTTCATTCAATCGCAGTATTAACTTTTCACAAGTTCTGCATGCAGCAATAGAAAACTGATGGCCCATTATCCCTATTACGGATCATCGGGAAATATTTGATTGAACTATAAATAATCCGTGTTTATGCCTGGCGAAAGCGTACATAAATCCATAAAATATTGGGCGCCCGATGACAGGCCCCGTGAAAAACTGAATGCACAAGGTGCTTCGGCATTGAGCAATTCAGAACTTATTGCCATCCTGATAAATAATGGGCATAAGGACAGATCTGCCATAGAATTAGCAAAGGAAGTGCTTAACATAGGAAGCAATAACCTGGATGAGCTGGGTAAGTTAACCATTGCTGACCTCCAAAAGGTAAAAGGCATCGGTCAGGCAAAAGCCATTACCATAGCCGCTGCGCTTGAATTAGGCAGGAGAAGGCAGGTTACGGAACCATTAATAAGAAAATCCATCCGGAACAGCAAAGAGATTGCAGACTACCTGCGTATTACCTTGAAAGATTTTACGCACGAAGTATTTGCTGTTTTGTTTCTTAACCAGGCCAATAAGATAAAGCATTTTGAAATCATCAGTCGTGGTGGTATAACGGGTACTGTAGCCGACCCCAGGATCATTCTGAAAAAGGCCGTTGAAACCTCAGCCACTTCCATTGTTTTAAGCCATAATCATCCTTCCGGAAACTTAAGGCCCAGCAGGGCTGATGAAGAGCTTACCAAAAAAATCACCCTTGCTGCGGGCTATTTTGATATCCGCGTGCTTGATCACATCATCGTTTCAGATGAAGGGTATTACAGTTTTGCTGATGAGGGGTTGATTTAGTTTGAGGTTTGAGGTTTGTGGTTTGAAGTTTGTGCTGAAGAGTTAAATATTAATTATATGTCAACAATTACGAAATTTGAAGATCTTGAAATATGGCAGTTAGCCAGGCAACAGGCTAAAGAAATTTATCAATACTATTCATATGGCACTTTTAATAAAGACTTTGAATTGCTTAATCAGATTAATGCAGCAAGTGGTTCAGTAATGGATAATATTGCAGAAGGCTTTGACAGAAGCGGAAACAAAGAATTTATTAATTTCCTTATAATTGCAAAGGGCTCAAATGCTGAAACCCGTTCTCAACTTTATCGTGCATTCGGCAGAAATCATTTTATCCATGAAATTTTCAATGAGTTGGTCTCAAAAAATGAAGTATTAGTTAAGAAAATTATGACATTCATTCAAAACCTGAGAAAATCTGAATTCAAAGGACAGCGGTATAAATAGTTCGAGGTTCGATGTTTGAGGTTTGAAGTTTTCAACACCCTAAATAAGTAGGATCTTCATAAAACATCGAACCTCAAACATCGAACCTCAAACCCCAAACTTCAAACCACTAAGCCTGCCCCGCCGGTCCACCAAAATTAAATGGGATTTCCACTGCTTCCATGTCCTGTATGGTACCGTTGGAGGATTCGAATTTTTTAATATTATCAATCATCGCCTTCATGAATCTTTTGGCGTGAAAGGGAGTTAAGATGATACGGTTCTTCACTTTACTTTTAGGTGTTCCGGGCATCACATTTACAAAATCGATAACGAATTCTGCATGGCTATGCGTGATGATGGCCAGGTTGGCATAGGTACCTTCTGCCACTTCCTCAGAAATTTCTATATTCAAAGCTGCCGGTTGGTCGGTTGGGTTATTCATATATAATTACTTTTTTACAAAGATAAAAAAACAAAAGCTCCTATAAAGGAGCTTTTGTGTAATTATCAAGGAAGTTAATAAATTATCGAGAACGATCGTAAACCCAGGTTTCAGATATTAAAGCCCGAGGACCAGCAGCAACAACACTTGGCTGCACCAGGTGATATTTAATATCTATTGTTTGAGTAGACGCATTATAGGCATTAATACCTGCCGGATCCAATACTGCTCTACGTGTATTTGATGCTGCATAAAGTGGCGCACCTGTACCAGTACCCGGGTTTCCTACTGCATTTGCGGCCTTTGTTGGATCGCCATAATAATTATGTGCGTCAGCAATTACATCATTAGCAGGATTGAAAGTCATAGTAAGGCCGAATGAACCATAATAAGTACCAGCTGTTCCGTTGAGGAAAAGATATCCAGGTACGATATCACCATTAATGATCTGGCAAACATCCACACTGTTAGCGCCCGTTGTAATCAAGTAATATTCCCTTGGGTAATTTCCGAAAAAATTAGCGTTAGTTACATCTTGGAAAGTACCAGTTACTTTGTAAATACCATCATACTTGTTCTTTGCACCAATCTTGGCAACAACCGCCCGGCTAAAACCAATATTGGCAGAGCCGCCATCTACAGTAACAGAAGCAATCTTGAAAGCAAGTGCATATGTTACATTTGGATCTAGATCTGCAAATGGATTATTTACAGTAAGTACAATTTCCTTTGCAACTTCACCCGGAGCAAATTCAATTGTATAAGTTCCGTTATACCCGCCCACTTTTGCAGGACTGATCGAGAAAGTATTTGTAGGAAGTGTATCAATTAATCCATTTCCTCTAAGATCTGCTGTATCATTATATATCCTGATAAGGCTTGTATCTTCCTGGATAACAACAGTCATACGCTTATTAAGTTCTTCGCTGTTCGGAACATCACGCCTTATTGAAAGTACAGTTACTGATTGTGGCGTATTTACAAACGCAACGCCATAATTTGGTAAACCTGGTCCGTCATCATCATCTCCAACTTGAGAACCCAATGCATAGGAAACTGGTCCTCCGTCCATAAGCTTTACAATGGTCTGTCCGCGTTCCCCCAGGGGATCTACTTTATCTACCTTTGTACAGGCAGCAAGAACAGATATCACAATTGCTAAAACTGCGAGATGTTTCATTTTGAAATATTTCATATAAAATTTATTTTTTGTATTTAGTATATTATTTATGAATTTACCTTATTTGTCCCACCAAACGCGTTCATAAGGCTTATCACCCAATGTTAGACGGGCTACTGCCGCAGCTAACCCTGTTGGATTTGCACTTTGTTCAGTAGGTCCGTAAACAAATCTCCGGGGAATTCCAAAATTAGAATTGGTTGCAAAGGTTGTTGGAGCCAAAGCCGGCATTCCAGCTGGATCTGTTCTTTGGGCAGGTGTACCAATAGCACAAGACCTTCTCCAATCAGCCCAACCATTTATACCATTGGGATAGTTCGCAATATACCTTTGAAGGAAGATGCGATCTAGTTTTGTTGTAGTTACAGCATGTTGACCAATTACTGATGAATTGCTATTAGATCCTAAGTTATTGCCACCACCTGTACCTGAATCATAGTTACCAGCCCCATTGATAACTGTAGAAGCACCTGAAAGGCCCCACTGTGCAAATGATTGCGTAATTGCAGCATCATAAGCATCTTTGGCGGTTGCATAACCTGGGGCGCTCGCTACCCATCCTCTTTCAATACCTTCAGCAACAGTCAACAATGAAATCGCAGCACTTACCATAACCATGGAAGCATCCTGTGCCTGGTAATCTGCAGCAAGTACTTTGGCATAAGTTGTCGGTAAATTTGTAGCTATATCCCTTGTTAAACCATAAGGGAAAGCACTTCCACTTCCGCCATATGCACTCCTCCTGTTATCAGTCATGTTATTTAGCAGGTCAGAAAGTGTTTTAGAATATGCATAGTCTGAACGGCCATTATAAATCACAAACCATGGGTGCTGGAAGGCAGCGCCAGGATAATTTATAACCAGGTTTTCGGCATTGTCAGTGATAAATCCGGCAGCATCATTCACCGCATCTGCGAATTCTATTGCTGCATATTCCCCAGAACCGGGATATACCTTGCTTAAACGCATTGCCATCATCATACGCAATGTGTTTGATAGCTTTTTCCATGAAGCCTGCTGTTCCAATGGACTTCCGCTACCATAATATGTATCTCCTTTAACAAAATTCTTATCTGAATTACCGCCATCAAAAAGGGCATTTGCTTCTTTCAGGTCACTGATCATTTTTTTATACACATCTTCTTGTGTATCATAAGCAGGGTTAAAGTTATCCAGTCCCCTTAATGCTTCGGAGAAAGGAATATCGCCCCAACGATCCGTAAGCAACCATATGCCATAGCAAGTAAGTATCTTAGCAATAGCTATCTGGTTTTCATTCGAACCTGAAACCTGGTGTATCACTTTTGTTGCAGGGTCAGAATTTCTGTTGATGATCACTCTGAGATCCATCAGTGAACCTGCATAAGATCCGAAATCAAACTTAGGCTCGCTATACAAAGAGGCATCGGTATATTGTGTTTCAGAAAAATACTGAACAAATAGACCAGCCCTTACCCCTGAATTTACGGCGCCTTCAATTCCACCCAACCCAACTTGGGCATTGCTCAGAAGCATATGGGTAACGGGTATGGTAGCAGCATCAGGCCTTACATCCGTATCCTTAAAATCCTCCAGCTTTTTGCAGCCTGTGACAAACATCAGCACCGATCCAGCTATGAGAAAAGATTTTAAAAAAGTATGTTTCATATATAATTATTTTAAATATTACAATTTAATAAATAGTCAATTAAAATCCTATCCGGAGGTTGATACCCATTGACCTAGTTCCTGGCAACTGGCCATCTTCCCCATAAACATTACTAACTTCTGAAGGATCGAAATCCCTTGTTTTTGAGTAGATTAACCAAGGATTACGTGCGATCACAGAAATGGTTGCATTCTTGATATACCTGGAGATTCCCATTTTATCTACTGGAAGCCTGTAACCAAAACTTAATTCCCTGAGTTTAACGTAAGTCAGATCATGAATAAATACTTCAGAAATGTTTGCAGACCTGAACTGGTGGAAGTAATCCTGCGCTTCAACATATGTATCAATAACTTTGCCTGATGTATCAACACCCACAACGTGAACACCACCACCATCACGAACGCGATCACGGATAGAATTTCCTTTATCGTTCAATACAGCAGTCTTGGCTGTTAAACCAGAGAAAGTTCCCCAGTGGTCAGACAATGAGAAGAATTTACCGCCATATGAGAAGTCAATATTTACATTCAAGGTAAAGTTCTTGAAGAAATTAAATGTATTCTGAACACCACCAGTATAGTCTGGCAGTACGCTACCGAAGTTTACATTATCTTCTTTAATGAAAAACCCGTCTGAAGTCAGCACTGGTTTGCCTTCAGCATTACGCTTGATACCACCGCCAAACATTTGGCCCCATGGCTTACCAACCTCACTAACTGTATAAGCAGCAGAAGAAGCTGAGAAAGCACCAGAAGAAACGACTAACCTTTGAGTAGACCCGTCGATTGAAACCACTTCATTTTTAATCAGCCTTCCCCAAGTTGCATTGATATCCCAGTCAAGATTCTTCCACTTGATTGGCTTCAAATTTAACTGGATATCTATACCTTTTTTAGCAACTTCCCCTGCATTGGTTCTGTAGCTGGTATAGCCTGTTGCTGGAGAAGGAGGTGTTGTAACAGGGAAGTCTTTGTTAGTCCTGTCCCAATAAGTTACAGTAAGGCCAATCCTGTTTTTCAGGAAACGGGTTTCAAGACCGATTTCTTTTTCATCATTGGTTGAACCTTGTAAACTAGGAGATTTCAAAATGTCCTGTTCGTTCATTAACGGTTGAGCCTGGAACTGGTTTGCGTTTACAAAGTAGTAAGTTCCGATTTCATATGCAGCAAGTGCATTAATCACCTGGCCATAAGAAGCCCTCAGCTTAGCATAAGTAAGGATTGATTTATTCTTGATCAGGTCGCTCAGTACAAAAGAGAAACCTACAGATTTTGCATCAATTGACCTTTTGTTAGAAGGTTGGCTAGAAAGGTAATCTCTACGATAAGTACCTTCTACGAAAAGCATATTTTTCCAACCCAAATCTCCTCTGATGAATAAGCCTCTTCTTTTGAAATTGGTAGTTGTACCTTCTCCTGGTGTTACAGGATCTACAGAATTAGACAATGTATAAAGGTATGGTACTGCAAGCCCGCCTTCTGTATTTTGTGCCAAAGCTTTACCGGTAGTCTTAAGGATGTCGATACCTGGGTTCAGGTTGATCACAAAATCCCTGATTTTTTTGGTATAGCTTGCTATGACTTCATAGTTCTGACGGTTGCTATAGCTTGAAGTAATACCATAAGCCGCTTTTCCTGTTCCTTCATAAGGATTAAAAGTGGATTGATTCTGGCTAGTTTCCAAATCGGTTGGATAAATCGCATAGCCATCAGTATTCAATTGCTGCTTACGATAAGTGGCTTTGATGCGGAAATCGTTGTTAAACTTATAGGTAAGCGATATATCACCGAACAAACGGTTCCTGTTGTTGATATTCTTGATAAGGTCGAAATAAGTATATGGATTTAGCCAATAGTTTGCTCCGTAGAAAGCTAATGGATTATCGCTGGAATAAGCAGAAGGATTTGCGTGGTTCCAGCTTGCATAAATACCAGTTGGGCTTCTTAAATAGCGGAGTTCTTTTAACTTGTTGTTTTCAATATCCCTATGGAACCACTGATTGAATGATCCGGTAGTTTGATTTGAATAACCATCGTTGTTCTCAAAATTACCAGTCTGGTACAGGTAGTTAATACTTGCAGCAAGTGTAAGTTTAGAAGTAATGTCCAAAGAGAAATTTGTATTGAATGTATGACGCTTCAGGTAACTATTTGGAATCAATCCTTTGATATCAAGGTTTGTGTAAGAAGCCCTTAATGTATAATTATCTCCCGCTTTGGAAAAATTGATATTATTGGTGAGTGTTATACCGGTATTATAAAAATCTTTTCCATTATTAGGCTGTGGAGTAAGCCTTGCGGTTTTAAATGAAGCCTCGTGGCCCGGATACCATGCATACCAAGGAATATACTCCTGGCCAACCATACGCGGCCCCCAACTGGCATCATCTGAATATTCATGATAGTATTTACCATCCAGTGCTTTCCAACCTTCTGGCTGGCCTGGCTGCCATGAATACTTCCTTAAGTTATAATCTGCACCACCAGCATATTCATTCTGATAGTTAGGAGTAATATATACCTTATCGAAAGTAACCCCACTATTGATTTCTATACCATAACCAGATTGTCCTTTCCTCGCTTTTTTTGTATTGATAACTATCGCGCCATTCGCTGCATCCGGTCCAAATAAAGCCGCAGCAGCCGGGCCTTGCAGCACGGTAACATCTTCTACGTCATCTGTATTGATATCATTTGAACTTGGGATAATGGTTCCATCTACAACATAAATGGGGCCACTTCCTGCTGTGAGGCCATTCTCACCACGGAGCCTAACCTGGGTTTCCCTTCCAAGTGCCGCAGTGGACTGACTACGAACCTGGGCTCCGGAAACTTTACCTGCCAGAGAGTTGTTGATGTTTGCCTGGCGAATAGTATTCAATTGTTCTCCACTAACATTCTGAACATTGGTTGCCTGGCTCCTTAATGTTCGCTTGGTCTGGAAGGCACTTGTTACTATAACCTCTGTGATGGTGGTGGATTTAAGTTCCAATGAAGTGGTGATATTGTTCAAAGAACCAACCGGAACTTCCACAATATCATAATTTAACTGAGAAATCTGTAATACATCTCCCGCATTTATTCTGATGCTGTATTCACCATTAACATCGGTTTGAACACCAGCACCTTTGCCCTTGACAATAACTGAGGCAAATGGAACAGGTTTTCCGTTATTATCGGTAACCTTACCGGACACCACCCGGCTTTGTGCAAATGCCAATACTCCACAGAGCATCAACATTGTAAACAGTGATAAAAATCTTCTCATGTGCGATTAATTATTTGTTTAATGAAATGTAAAAATAAGGATATTTTACTAACGTAAAAAAATTGTTAATCTTTTTATACGGAAATGGCCCTTAAGTACATTAAATGACAAATTCCTGTTAACATATGCTGCATGGATTGTTAAAAAAGTTATATTTTAAGCCTGAACTTTAAATGATGGTTACTTATTTAGTCAAATAAGACATTAATATAAAATCATATATTTTTATTGTATGTTATACTGTATATTGTTTAACAATTACTTAAAATTTTGTTTATTGTATTTTGCCAAACCTTACCGGTAACCTTTACTTCAACCTAAAACTGATACATCAACTGCACCTTGATATCCGTTTTCCTTTTACCATCAATTTCATCCAACCCAGACCCAATTGATTCATTTTCAGGATAAATTGACTGTGCCAACCTTGCCCAAACAGACAACTTTCTGTTTATATCATAGTTGATATTCAGGTAATACCGGTAACCTTTGCCAAAAAATACCGGTATTGAACTGCTGAATAATATATCATTCTCATAGGCATATAAACGGCTGTTATAATCGTCTGACTGAAAAAACTGCAACCGCATGTTGGCTGAAAAAGGCTTCAGCATTGGCTTATACAACAAATCCACATTTACCAGGAACCCCTTAGAAAACGAACCCGTTCCAGAACCATACCACGATAACTCAACCCTGTTCCTGTATGTAAGCTGCCTGCTTATTTTGAAATTCAACTGGGTACGCCAGTTTTTCCTTTTCCCGGCAACAACCGGATTAATGATGTGAATATCATCCGCATAGTTTGCCTCTTTTGATTCACTCTTGTAACGGCAGTATATGTCCAGTTGCCGGTTTGGCTTATATGTTACCTGTATTAAATAGTCGGAACCACGTGAAGGTGCATGTACAAGGTATTTCAACCAGGGAAACCTGAAAAAATCGGCATAAGCATCTATCTGCCAGTTGGTTACAGGCCTTACACTGATACCTGTATAAAAACCCGACTCATTATTTGGGGCTGCAGATTCTGTAAAGGTATTGGCATTAACAGCCTGGTAATCACGAGAAATATAGCGGTATAAAAAGCTCATATCAACCTGGGCAGACATACTTACCAGTGCTCCATTCAGAAAAGCCAGGCCTTTTGTACCATGACTGGCTAATTCACCAAACAGGTGCAGGTTCCTGTATGTGAAACTGTAATCTGCACTTACATTACTCAGCCTTTTCCCGGAAAAAGCGTACCGGTTATATGGATCATCCGCTTTGATAACCGGTAACGAAAACCGGTACTGCATGGTATTGATGCCTATTTGAAGCTTGTTAAACCTGATTGCAACATTACCACCGAAAGCAATTTGCTGCTGAATCGCTTTATCTGCCTGCTCCGCCTGGGTTCGGTGGTATCCGGAGCTTTGAAATGAAGAGATGTAGGCTTCTGTATCCAGGCTATCCGGCAGCACCCGTTTGGCATCCGTTTTACGGTACGACCCGAAAAAAGTTGCCTCCCAGATCCCTTTGCCAATGGTAATTCCTGCCCCCCGGTGAAAATTCACTTCACCTGCACTGTTATAAGGTTTTAATACCGGTGATTGACGTTTGATACCGGTAATGTTTGCACTCTTTTTAAAAGCAAGGCCCTGCCACTGGATCAGGCCCTGACCGAGGTTGACCGAAAAATCTCCTAGTGAAAGGGACCGTATACCGCCGAGATCACGTATAAACAGGTGGGCAGAATAGAAATCAAACCCGGCCGCCTGTTTGCCTTTGAAAAACTGTTCACCCGGGTCTTTTTCCGCTGTAACGCCAAATTGCATCAGGTTTTTGTATGTATACCTATACCTCATGAGTACCCGTTGCGGAGAACCTATATAACGGTTTGCGGTACCCGAAGTATCCTTTTCATATCCGGCAGACTTCTCCAGCACCTGGCTGGCCCTTAGCAATATGGAATGATCGCCATTCCGTAACCTGCTCCTGATGCCCGATACGAAACCAGTGTTAGCGTGTACCGTTATATATGGCTTCAATTTCCTTACGGTATGAATATCCCATCCCGGCACAGCCTGCATTTCATATATATCCAGCAGGTTGCCCAATGCCCTCCGGTACATCAGGAAGTTTTCTACCTGCAAGGGTGTGAGCAAACCAATTTGCGATAATGTTTCGCCGGAAACAGTGTTCAGGTTTACCGGATGCCTGCCATAATGATGCAGATCCTGCTGGAAAGCGTCATCTTCGGTTTCCGTGCCGGTGTTTTCCGTATTGTTTTCCAATTGCTGTTCGGTAATGACAGGCTGCGGTTCGGTAACCTGCTCAAACGATGCCAGCGGAAACAGCAAAGCAGCCAGCAAGGGGGCAATCATGGCTTTCATTTGGCTGGCTTTACATTTGTTATGAACACTAATGCAGGAGAAAAACCCAGGTATGGGTGATAGCTGGTTGCCAGGTCAATCCGCATTTTCTTCCAGGAAATGCCCGCAGCAGCAAATACGCTGTTGTTTTCACTCACAAAACCCACCCGTACAAAAAACTGCTTCTTAAAACGGTACAGCATACCCGCCTGCACATTCACCGGCCTGTCTTCTTCCTTTATACATTCTGCGGCAATATGAAAACTTGCTGATGCATCAAAACCCAATCCAGCTTTATAAATGGAAGGCAGCTTTTCTTCGCCTGATTTGCCCAGCTTACCGGCAACCGGGTTATAAACATTAAACCCTCCCGTAAGTTTTTCCGTTAACCTGAACAATGCACCCAGCTCCACGTTAATAGCTGCTGCACGTGCGTAGGAAGGCACCTGGCGCATGTAATAATTGAACTGGATACCTGCCATTGCCTTATTACCCAGTTTTCTGGCATAAGCCAGCCCGGCCATTGCTTCATTGTAAAACTTAAACCCGGCATAATTTACCTGGATACCAAGATTGCCCTTAGGCGTCGGGATTGCTACCGCTAAAGCATAAACGCTATTTTGCGGCAACATGAACCGCCTTTCGCCATAGATTCCGGCCGTTGCAGACTCAATGGAAGCCAATGCGGCCTTATTTCCGGAGACAGCAAACACATCGGCATGTTTGATGCTGTAAGCCCCCAGGCCAATATAGGAAATGCTCACAGGGTAACGGATCGCCTGGGCACCTGCCTGCAGGCAGCATACGTGCAACAGCAGGCAAACAGAAAGCTTTATTGTTTTCATAACAGCGGGATTAAACTGCAATGCTACTCATTCATGGGAAGTGTAAAAAACGGCCCGGGAACGGGTTATGAACAATGTTAAGTGTAACTGAACCTGCCCTGTTAGGGTTTTCCGGAAAAGTGGCCGTTGCCGCCTGAATTGATGAAAGGCTAAAGAACCCTGGTTACCGTGTATCCTGCTTATTCTGGCATAAGTTGATTAATTTTGCAGCATGAAAATCCTAGATGGTAAAATTGTATCACAGGCCGTTAAAGACAGCCTGAAAGAAGCCGTAGGCGCTTTGGTTTCCCAGAAAAAGAAAACACCGCACCTGGCTGCCGTACTGGTAGGAAGCAATGGAGCCAGCGAGACCTATGTGGCCAGCAAAATAAAGAATTGTGCGGAAGTTGGATTCAGAAGTTCACTGGTGAGGCTTGACGAAAACTGCTCTGAAGAAAATTTAACGGATGCGATAAATAAACTTAACCTGGATGATGATGTAGACGGCATCCTGGTGCAGCTGCCCCTCCCCAAACACATCAATGCAGAAAAGATCATCAGCCTGGTTAACCCTGAAAAAGATGTTGACGGGTTTCATCCGCTTAATGCCGGCAAACTGATGCAGGGCCTTCCAACCTTCATCCCGGCCACTCCCTTCGGCATCATGCTGCTGCTTGAGCATTACGGAATTGAAACATCCGGGAAACATGCCGTTGTAATAGGCAGGAGCAATATTGTTGGCAGGCCCATCAGCATATTGCTAAACCAGGACAGCTCACCGGGCAACTGTACAGTAACGGTATGCCATAGCCGAACGAAAGGCCTGAAGGAAATCTGCCTGCAGGGCGACATCATCGTTGCCGCCTTAGGCAAACCCGGTTTCCTTACAGCCGACATGGTAAAGGAAAATGCCGTGGTGATTGATGTGGGCATCACCAGGGTTACAGATACAGGCAAAAAAAGCGGGTTCTCCATAAAAGGCGATGTGGATTTCGGGGAGGTGGCTCCAAAATGCAGTTACATCACCCCGGTGCCGGGCGGTGTGGGACTGATGACCATTGCTGCACTGCTGAAAAACACCTATCATGCATACACGAAAAAAGCTTAAATACGAACAATGGTTGAATCAACCCATATGATGAAAGAACACCGTACCGGAACGTTATTACCGGTGATGGAACTTTTTTACAGCTTACAGGGTGAGGGGTACCACCAGGGACGAGCCGCATTTTTCATCAGGCTTGCGGGATGTGATGTTGGATGTGTATGGTGCGACGTGAAGGAAAGCTGGGATGCCTCCCATCACGCGAAAATGTCCGTACAGGATATTGTGGACACAGTAAGACAATTTGCAGTAACCCCTGCAAAAAACAAAAAACCGCTGGTTGTGATAACCGGGGGCGAACCGCTGATGCATGACCTGGATGCGCTTACTGCATCTTTACAGCAAGCAGGATTTGAAACCAATATAGAAACGTCCGGCGCATACCCTGTTAGCGGACAATGGGACTGGATATGCCTGTCGCCCAAAAAATTCAAAGCGCCCTTACCGGAAATATTACCGCTGGCCAATGAACTGAAAATAATCGTATTCAACCAGTCTGATTTTGCCTGGGCTGAACAATATGCAGGCCTGGTTTCCGCAAACTGCCGGCTATACCTGCAGCCGGAATGGGATAAATCATCAGCCATTACGCCGTTAATCACCGAATATATACTTCAACACCCTGAATGGGAATTATCGCTTCAGTTGCATAAGTATATCCATGTTCCCTGATAACTTTTTTGAAGATGATACCCAGGCGCTTCATGCCGTAAGCAACGGAATCTTTAACAATACATATATACAAGGTCTGATTTTTCGTTTTACCTTCACCCGATGATCCAAACAATGAAAAAAGCACTCCTATACCGTTTTGCATGTACCCTGCTTTTGCTCATTTGCCTTACCCCGTTCCTGCATACAAACGCACAATGGTACGATCCCGAAAAAGTGAACCCTAAAGCCGGTGAAATTTATGGGCATGCATATGATGAAGCCCAGGATGGCAGGTACAGGGAAGCGATACAGCACCTGGAAGAAGCGTTGAAACTGGATTCCAAATTCGTCGATGTCTATTTATCACGAGCAGGCATATACGCAAACCTGAAAGATTACGCCGCTTCCGTAAAGGATTTCAGCATGGCCATTTCAATGGACCCAGTATATTCCCAGGCTTATATGCTCCCCTATTCCATATCACTGGCTGGAACCGGCAATTTCGTCAAGGCGCTGGAAGCTGTTACCGCATTTTTAAACACGCCCGGGCTGAACTCGCAAAGTATACAGGCGGGAAACTACCGGAAAAGAGTATACGAATTCGCGATCAGCCATGAAGACAGGCACCCTTCCGGCAATTATGTTTTTGCCCCGGTAAACCTGGGAGACAGCATCAACAGTGATGCCCTGGAGTATTTCCCTTCCTTAACCATAGACGGAAGCAGGATGATTTTCACCCGTCGCTACAACAATGATGAGGATTTCTATGAAAGCCATTTTGAAAACGGGCGCTGGGGAAAGGCCGCCCAGGTTGGCGGAAAGATAAACACAAACCTCAATGAGGGTGCACAGAATATTTCGCAGGATGGCCAATGGCTGATATTCACCGGTTGCAATTACCCGGAAGGGCAAGGCAGTTGCGACCTTTATATGGCTTTCAAGACAAAAAAAGGCACCTGGTCTGAACCGGAAAACATGGGCCCAATTGTTAATACGGATTACTGGGAATCCTCCCCATCGCTATCGCCCGATAAAAAAGACCTGTATTTTGCCAGCAGCCGTGAAGGCGGTTTTGGCGGCAAAGACATCTGGGTGACGCACCGGCTGCCAAACGGAAAATGGGGCAGGCCCGTAAACCTGGGCCCGGATATAAATACCAGTGCCGATGAAAGCTGCCCATTCATACATGCTGATAACCAGACACTTTATTTTAACAGCAACGGCCATATGGGATACGGGCTAACAGACCTTTTCCTTACCCGGAAAGAGAGTGACAGCACCTGGAGCAAACCGGAGAACCTGGGATACCCGGTTAACACCATTGATGATGAAGGGTCGCTGATTGTGGCCTCAGATGGGAAAACCTCCTATTATGCCAGCGACCGCAGCGATTCGAAAGGCGGCCTTGACCTGTACAGTTTCGAATTAAAGGAAAACATACGTGCTGCACGAACCCATTGGGTAAAAGGCAGGGTGTTTGACAAGAAGACAAATGCAGGGTTACCTTCATCAGTGGAACTAACTGAGATAAATACACGAAGGGTGATGTCGAGGCTGCAGACCGACGAAGACGGCAATTACCTCGTTACCCTTCCTGCAGGGAAGGAATATGCTTTCAATGTGAACCGGAAGGGCTACCTTTTCTATTCCGATAATTTTTCCGTTACAGGCAACGGCATTGACTCGTTCCTTGTGATCGACATCCCTTTACAACCAGTGGAAACCGGGGCTTCAATCATACTGAAGAATATTTTCTTTGACGTGAATAAATTTCAACTGAAACCCGAATCAATCATCGAACTGGACAAGATCGTGATGATGCTGAATGAGAACCCCCGGGTAAAAATCCAGATCAGCGGTCATACCGACAATGTGGGCCGGGATGCCGACAACATCGCATTAAGCCGGCAAAGAGCCATGGCGGTAAGGGGTTACCTGGTTGGCAAGAATATTGCACCCGACCGCATCAGCTATAAAGGTTTCGGCGCATCCAAACCGGTCGCTTCCAATGAAACCGAACAGGGCAAAGCACTGAACCGCCGCACTGAACTGGTAATCACATCCGATTAATTCTATAATATTGTTCATCCGTACAGTATGAACAAAGACATCATTTACCAGATTGCCATCACCATCGTACCACAGATAGGTGACATACATGCCAAAACGCTCATTAACATCTATGGCGATGCCGAATCCGTATTCAAAGCACCCAGGAGGCAACTGGAGAAAATCGAAGGCATAGGAAGCATCCGGGCAGCCGGAATCAAACTTTTCAATGATTTCAAAACCTGTGAAGAAGAGGCGGCCTTCATTGAAAAATACCGCGTAAAGGCGCTTTTCATCAACAGTGAAGAATACCCGAAACGCCTGCTTAACTGTTACGACAGCCCGGTTATGCTTTATTACAAGGGCGATGCAGACCTGAACAACAGCAAGATAGTATCGGTGGTGGGTACACGAAACCATACAGAATACGGCAAACAGGTGTGCGAAGAGCTGGTGGAAGGGCTCAAAAGCATGCATGTGCTCGTGGTCAGCGGCCTTGCATTCGGTATAGACACCATCGCACACCGAGCTGCATTGAAGAATAACCTGCCAACCGTAGGGGTGGTTGCCCATGGGCTCGACAGGATCTATCCGCCCCAGAACAACAACCTGGCTAAACAGATGGTTGAAAACGGGGGCCTGCTTACCGATTTTAAAAGCGGTACGGCGCCCGACAAGCAGAATTTCCCGAAAAGGAACCGGATTGTTGCCGGGATTTGCGATGCATTGATAGTGGTGGAATCTGCCGGAAAAGGCGGCTCACTCATCACGGCAGAACTGGCCAACAGCTACAATAAAGACGTATTTGCCATACCCGGCAGGGTTACAGACAAAAGGAGCGAGGGTTGCAACTACCTCGTAAAAAGCAACCGAGCATCCCTGATCACAGGTGCCGGCGACCTGCTGGACTGCATGAACTGGATGGAGAAGGAAAAACCCAAAAAAGTAACACAAAGGGAACTGTTCATAGAAATGAGTGCGGCAGAAAAATCCATCACCGGCCTGCTGATGCAGAAAAGCACCTGCGGCATAGATGAACTATATGTTAACAGCGGCCTCAGTTGCAGCGAAACGGCACAGGCATTGCTGTTGCTTGAAATGCAGGGGATTGTTGTATCGCTCCCCGGGAAAATATACAGGATGGCCTGATGATTTAATATCCCGGTTTTCAGCATGTCAGGAATTCAGCTTATTTTCGCCTATGGCAACAATAATCAACCCCAACGATACCGGCAAAACCGGTAAATTTTTCGGAGAAGGCCTCACTTTCGACGATGTATTGCTGATGCCCGCCTACTCCCAGATTTTACCACGGGATGTAGACATCAGCACCAAACTCACCAAAAACATCACGCTAAACATCCCCATGCTGAGTGCAGCCATGGATACCGTAACCGAAGCACAGCTTGCCATAGCACTGGCCAGGGAAGGCGGACTTGGCATTTTGCACAAGAACATGGGCATAGACCAGCAGGCAGACCAGGTGAGGAAAGTGAAAAGAAGTGAAAACGGGCTCATTCTCGATCCCATCACCCTTAAACCGGATGCTACCATCGGCGAAGCCATGCGCCTGATGAAAGAAAACAAGATAGGCGGCATTCCTATTGTTGACGATGCCCAAATGCTGATCGGCATCCTGACCAACCGCGACCTTCGCTTTGAAACAAATAAGAAACTGAAAGTAAGTTCAGTGATGACTACAGAAAACCTGATCACTGCACCGGAAGGAACCGACCTGAAAAAAGCCGAACTGATCTTTAAAAAGAATAAGATTGAAAAACTTCCTGTTGTAAACAAAGCCGGAAAACTAACCGGGCTGGTAACGTTTGGGGATATCCTAAAACTGAAAAGCCACCCCAACGCAGTGAAGGATTCCTTCGGAAGGCTGCTGGTGGGTGCCGGCGTAGGCATCACAAAAGATATTTTTGAAAGGGTGGAAACACTGTACCAGGCCGGTGTAGATATAATATGCCTCGACAGCGCCCATGGCCATACAAAAGGAGTGATAGATTCGCTCAAACATATAAAAAAGACATTCAGCAAGCTGCAGGTGATTGCCGGAAATGTGGGAACCGCAGGCGGGGCAAAAGCGCTGGCGGTTGCAGGTGCCGATGCGGTAAAAGTCGGTATCGGGCCCGGTTCCATCTGTACAACCCGCATTGTGGCAGGCACCGGCGTTCCGCAGATTACCGCTGTTATGGAAGCTGCCAAAGCCCTGAAAGGCACCAACACCGGTATCATCAGCGATGGCGGTATCCGTTACACAGGAGATATGGTGAAGGCGCTGGCAGCAGGTGCTTCCTGTGTTATGATGGGCAATGTATTTGCCGGTACGGAAGAAAGCCCGGGAGAAACGATCATTTATGAAGGAAGGAAATTCAAACAATACCGGGGCATGGGATCGCTGGGCGCCATGGCACAGGGCAGCAGCGACCGTTATTTCCAGGATGTGGAAGATGATGTGAAGAAATTTGTTCCGGAAGGCATAGAAGGAAGGGTCGCCTTCAAAGGACATCTCCGGGAAGTGGTACACCAGTTCACCGGCGGTTTAAGGGCCGGCATGGGTTATTGCGGAGCAGAAAACATACGGATGCTCCAGCAGGCATCATTTGTGAGGATAAGCAATGCAGGAATGCGTGAAAGCCATGCACACGACATAGATATCACAAAAGAAGCCCCCAATTACAGCAGGTAACCAATTTTGCATTTATGCGAAACCGTTATTTTCAAATACAAACTATACCGCTTTAGCAACAAAATCACCGCTTGAAACATCCAATGAGATTTGCAGCTTACAGGTTCCTGGTCAAATTGACAATCCTCTTGCTATTACAAACAGGAATTGCATACTCGCAGGATTCATCCCGCCTCCGCATATCTTTACTCACCTGCACACCGGGAGATGAATTGTATTCCATTTTCGGCCATAGCGCCATCAGGATCGTGGACAGCAGCGAGGTTGGCAACGATTTTTATGACCTCGTATATAATTACGGAACATTCAATTTTGATGATGAAGGGTTTTACCTGAAATTCATGAGGGGCAAACTGCTTTATTTCATCAGCATCGAAAAGTTTGAAGATTTCAAATTCCTGTATCAATCTACCAACCGCGGCATTACGGAACAGTTGCTGAACCTTTCGGGTAAAGAGAAAGAAGACATCCGATTTGCACTGAACGAAAACCTGAAGGAAGAAAACAAATATTACAAGTATGATTTCTTTCTTGATAACTGCACCACGAGGCTTCGCGATTTAATTGAAAAAAGTAAAAATCCGAAACCCCAATTTCCCGCAGTAATGCCTGAAAACACCCCGTTCCGGCAGGCAATTCACCAGTACCTCGACAGCGGAAAACAATACTGGAGCAAACTTGGGATCGATATTTTGCTTGGTGCCAGGACTGACAGGGTCATGACCAGCCGGGAACAGCAGTTTCTACCGGATAACCTGATGCAAGCCATAGAAAAAAGCACACCTGGCATGTCGCAATCAACCAATAACCTGTATGCGTTAACAGGTAACCATGATAAAGACAGCCTGTTTACTCCCACCCTGTGTTTTTACCTGTTGCTTGCCCTTTATTTCCTTTTAAGCTTGTCATCCAACCCTATTATACAAACCATACTCGCCGGAATGGATGGCCTGCTTTTTTTTATTACCGGTTTGCTGGGCATTATCCTGTTGCTGATGTGGTTTTACACAGACCACAGCATGACAAAGAACAACTACAATCTGCTTTGGGCACTTCCCTCCCACCTGGCCATTTCCTTTTTTATCAACAGCAAAAAAAAGGGAGTAAGTAAATATTTCCTTTTTATAGGCATTGCGATGGTTTTTGTTCTGGCAGCATGGTTTTTTCTACCCCAGCAAATGAACAATTCACTCATTCCCATTGTACTTCTGGTCATGTACAGGTCGGCCATGCGATATTATAAATGATGGCAAACAACAGCATGCCGATATGATTTCACTTACCGGTTATTTTAATTAATTTCATACATGGCCGGCACAACAAAAAAAATGGACGATCATTACATTTCATACCAACAAAGCAGGATTTGTTACCATACGACCGGCTCAGGCGCTCCTGTTGTATTGTTACACGGTTTTGCAGAAGACAGCAGCATATGGCATAACCAGGTTTCTTTCCTGCAAAATGGATTCCGCCTTATTTTACCCGATCTTCCAGGGTGCGGGCTTTCTGACATAATTCACTATCCAAAACCTGCAATGGAAGAATATGCAGCCTTACTGAAGCTGATCCTGGAAAAAGAAAAAATACGTTCATGTATCATGATCGGCCATAGCCTGGGAGGTTATATAACCTTGGCATTTGCTGAAAAACATCCTGCAATGCTTACTGCATTCGGTTTATTCCATTCAACAGCATATGCAGATGATGAAACAAAACGTGCGACAAGGATAAAATCGATTGAGTTCATTAATAAGAATGGAACAGAAGCATTTTTAAGAACCAGTATTCCGGGATTATTTTATTACCCGGGCAACTCAACCGATATAAATACGTTAATTGAGAAAGGGGCTTTAATAAAACCGGCAACACTGATTCAATATTATCATGGTATGCTGGGCAGGCCAGATAGAAGTGATATTTTAACAAATTCGCGGGTACCCGTGTTATTTATAATAGGGAAATATGATATGGCAGTCCCTTTCAGGCACAGCCTCGAACAATGCCATATGCCAAAAAAATCGCATATACACATTCTGCGGAACAGCGCCCATATGGGCATGTTGGAAGAACCGGGCAGATCTAATGAAATATTAGCGAATTTTTTACTAAATCCGTAAAGATAAACTACATGCCAGACAGCTATTTTATTACATTTACAGTCTTAACCTAGATACTTTTTAATTTTAGATGAAACACTCCCTTCTTGTATTACTTTTTATTTCATGTTTTTTCACTGGTATGGCCAAGCATATAACCGGAGGAGAAATGATTTATGAATATACCGGTCCGGGATCTACTCCCGGTTTCAAGTATTACAGGATTACCTTAAAGCTGTTCAGGGATGAAAACTGTATCAATTGTGCAGCCATGCCCCCGGAAGTTATTATTAGCATTTTTAACAATGATGATAACCGCAAATATGGCCCGGACCATTCGGTGAATTTGGGTACATTTTCAGCAATGCCCATCAACCCATTACCGCCCTGTATAACCAATCCACCTTCATTAAGCTATATGGTTGGCACATATGTTCTGGTTGTTCAGTTACCGGATAATGTTTCGGGCTACACGGCCGCCTATCAAACCTGTTGCAGGATAGATGGAATTATGAACGTACCAAACAGTGTGGGAGCGACATATATCTGCAGGATTCCGGGAACGCTCAACAGGCCTGCAGGTTTTACAGATAAGAGCCCGCGTTTCAATTCTTCCATAGATGTAGTTTGTTACAATAAACCGTTCACGCTCGATTTCAGCGCCACCGACCCGGATGCAGATTCGCTGGTGTATAGTTTTTGCAGTGGCTTCAACGGAGGTTCCACTACCAATGCAAATCCGGTACCGCCGGGTGCCCCGCCTTATGGTTTTATTCAATACACCAATGGTTTTTCAGGTGATAAACCACTGGGAAGCCAGGCAACTATCAATCCGGCCACCGGTATCATTTCGGGTATTGCACCGGATGCCGGAAAATATGTTGTGTCCGTTTGTATCAGCTCTTACCGTAATGGGGAATATATTTCAGAACACCGTAAAGATTTTATCATCACCGTAGCACCCTGTGATTTTGGCGGAGCACAACTTTTCCCCAGTTACCTCAGTTGCGACGGGTTTACATTCTTTTTTGAAAACTTAAATACGTCACCGCTAAATATCACTTATTTCTGGGATTTTGGTGATGGTAATACATCTACATCACCAAACCCGAGCCACACATATGCAGTTGCCGGCACATACACATTAAAACTGGTTGTTAACCGGGGCGGTTCATGTTCTGATTCTACAACCTCCACGCTGAATGTGTTTCCGGGTTATTTCCCCGGTTTCACAGAAAATTCACCCATTTGTAAAGACAGGCCATTGCAGTTCAGGGATGCAACAACCGCCAATTACGGATCAGCCAATGCATGGAAATGGGATTTTGGGGTTACCGGCATTTCAAATGATACAAGCAGGTTGCAAAACCCTTCATATACATATTCAGTGCCCGGAACCTATAATGTAACATTGATCGTTTCCAGCGATAAAGGTTGTATTGATACAATTAGTAAGCAAGTTAGCGTAGTGGATAAACCGGTTTTTTCCATTTCCAACGATACACTTATCTGTTCAATAGATACTTTGCGTTTACAGGCAGTTGCCGGAACCGGCGGATCCATTGCATGGACGCCGGCTTATAATATAAACAATCAAAATAGTTTTTCTCCGCTGGTAAGTCCGGATGTTACCACAACCTATATTGCTACATTTACAGATAATTCCGGTTGCATCGGCAAAGACACCGTAACGGTGAAAGTAGTTGACTTTGTTACCCTGAGCCTGGGTGCTGATACAACCATTTGCCGAACTGATGCGATCACGCTTAAACCAGAGAGTGATGGATTACAGTACGTGTGGACGCCGGCAACCGGATTAAGTAACCAAAATATCAAAAACCCGGTAGCAACTCCGTTAGCCCCTTCTACCACCTACAGCGTTACAGCAACAATTGGTAAATGTTCAAACACGGCAGATATCATCATAAAAACGGTACCGTATCCTGTTGCCAGGGCCAGTGCAGATACGTTGATCTGCCAGGGAGGATCGGCGCAACTGAATGTTACTGGCGGCAGTATATATGCCTGGTCGCCATCTGCATTCCTTTCCGCAGCCAATATACCAAACCCGGTTTCTGTAAAACCTCCTGCCAGTGTGAGATATATTGTTGCTGTAAGGGATGTGCTGGGCTGCCCCAAACCTGTATACGATACGGTAATTGTTGAAGTGGCTGTTATAACTGCAGATGCCGGCCCCCGTGATACATCTATTGTAATAGAACAACCTTTACAGCTTGTTGCAACCGGTAGTACTAATTTTTCATGGTCGCCGGTACAATGGCTAAGCAATCCGAATATTGCCAATCCTGTTGCGCTCCCTTTAGACAATATACAATATGTAGTAAGGGTAAGCAATGCTATCGGTTGTTCAGATACGGATACCATTAATGTGAAACTATTTAATGTAAAACCAGACCTCTATGTACCTTCTGCCTTTAGCCCCAACGGCGACGGGAATAATGACATATTGCGGCCACTCGCATTAGGCTTAAAATCAGTTGATGGATTCAGTGTATTTAACAGGTGGGGGCAATTACTGTTTACCACTGCACAAATCGGTGACGGATGGGATGGAACATTTAAAGGAGCCACTCAAAGCCCGGGCACCTATGTATGGCATGCCACAGGCACTGATTATAAAAACAATAAACTGGAAAGAAAGGGTACAGTTGTGCTGATCAGGTAGTTAATTGCTAAGGTTTCATTTACAGGGATTTACATTGCGGTTTACCCTGTGTTTTTTTCGCTGTCAAACTCCGGCAACATTTCGTTATATTTATAGCCGTTTTATTACCTGTTTACATGAAGAGATTCCTGCTGACCATATTCATGCTCGCCATCATTCATACTGCGTTTGCAACGCATACAAAAGGTGGCTGGATGTATTATGAATACCTGGGAAGAGGAATCAATGATACTACCAAACTCAGGTACCGTATAGGATTAAACTTTTATATGAGCTGCACATCCAGTGTGCTGGAATCTTCCTATAACCTTTCCATTTTCAATGCAGTATCTCCATTCGGCCTTGTAATGGATGCCCCTGTTACTGTTGGCACAGATGTGAATGTTCAGAATTGTGTCTTGCAATCCTGTTATCCTTGTATTTCGCTCATTCCAGAGATTTGTTACAGGATCAGGAATTATGAAACAATCGTTGAACTGGCCCCATCAGCAGGCGGTTATATTATTGCCAAACAACGGTGTTGCCGTGTATTTGGAATAAGCAACCTCAGCAGTCCTTCTGATGCAGTTGGCGAAACGTACAGCATCACAATTCCCGGTTTTAATGCTGCATTTACAGGTTCGCACATAAATTCGAGCCCTAAATATACATTTACAGATACCACGATCATATGCGGAAACAATTTATTCAGTTTTAATTTTAATGCGGTTGACAGTGATAATGATTCGCTTGTTTATTCTTTCTGCAATGCATTTGACGGAGGCGATAACAGCACCAATGCAGACCCAACAACCGCATCAGCACCTCCTTATAATTCAATACCTTATGTGACCCCTTTCTCGGGCTCCCAGCCTTTGGGGCCAACGGTAACAATAAACCCTGTAACCGGCGAAATCAGCGGCATAGCACCCAACCCAGGTGAATACGTTCTAACGGTATGCATAGCCGAATACAGGAACGGCATCAGGTTTGCAGAATCAAAAAAAGAGTTACACATCAGGGTTGCGGACTGTTCACCGGTATTGGCAACACTGGATGCTGAGTTTACAACCTGTGGAGACCTCACCTTATCATTCAGTAACCAGTCTGACAACATTGCCATCCAGACCTGGTTCTGGCAATTTGGCGACCCGGCATCCGGTGCAAACGATTCATCGAATGCACAGTTTCCAACACATACATTTTCCACAGCAGGAGATTACCTCATCAAACTGATCGTTAACAGGGGATTACCCTGCACAGATACGACCGAACAACTGGTACGGGTATATCCCGGTTTTTTCCCGGGCTTTGCACCGGTTGCCCCATTTTGTGTGGGCCAGCCGGTACGTTTCACTGATACCACGCTTACCAATTATGGTATCGTAAGCAACTGGAACTGGAATTTCGGCGACCCGGCAACATTGGCAGATACCAGTCATTTGCAAAACCCGGTATATACTTACACTACACCCGGAACTTACCAGGTTAAACTCATATCAGGAAACAGCAAAGGATGCCGTGATACAGCATACCGGGATGTAACGGTTTTGCCAACACCGGCCATTTCACTGCTGCCGAACGATACCACTTATTGCGCACTGGACAGCCTGCAACTAACGGCAACGGGTACTGGCAATTTTAGCTGGTCCCCGGCTACCAATATCCTTAACGGCAATACGTCAACGCCGGTTGTATTCCCAACCACGCAAACCACTTATTTTGTAACCCTTGAGGCATCCGGTTGCCTGAACAGGGATTCTGTAACCCTTACACCACTGAATGACCTTACGAATGCGATACAGGCTAACCCGGCATCCATATGCCAGGAAGACAGCCTAACGCTTACGGGCAGCAGCAACAAAACCGCTAACCTAACCTGGCAATGGAGCCCGGTTTCATCTGTCCTGTCTCCTACGTCACCGGTTACCAGGGCATTCCCATCTGCTTCTACAACATATAACTTAACAACCCGCTGGGGAAATAATTGTATTGCGAACAAAACAGTATTAATTCCTGTGATACCACTTGCCGTTCCAAATGCAGGGCCCGATACCACTTTCTGTGCAGGTCAAACACCGATACCCTTAACGGCTACAGGCGGTAACAGTTACCTATGGACGCCCGCTTCCGGTTTGAGCAATGTGAATATCCCTAACCCGGTTGCTAGTCCTGCCGCCACAACCAGTTATATCGTGTCTGTTGGTGTTGATGGTTGTACGCGTACTAAAAAAGATACTATTGTGGTAACGGTAAGGCAAAAACCTGCAATACAGCTTACCAACGATACATTGATCTGTTCAATTGACACCCTGCAGTTGCAGGCTGTTGGTACCGGTACGGCAGCCTGGACGCCGGATTATAATATCAGCAATACATCCAGCTTTACACCGCTGGTAAGCCCTGATACTCCCACCACTTACCATATCAGGATAACGGATGATTACCGTTGTTTCCGGGATGATTCCGTATTTGTGGATGTGAAAACCGTTGTTAGTGTTGATGCCGGGCCGGATACATCTATCTGCAAAACCGAAGGATACAGGCTTAAAACAACCAGTGATGCCCTTCATTATTTATGGACACCCGCCACCTCGCTAAGCAGTGATACCGTTAAAAATCCTTTTGCCAATCCTTCCGAAACAACCACATACCTGGTAACAGCCAATATAGGAAAATGCCAGAGCCAGGACAGGGTTACCATTAAAGTGGCACCATACCCTCCCGCTTTCGCCGGAAATGATACAGCCGTTTGCATTGGTTTCAGTACGCAGATCCGTGCAACAGGCGGAAGCATATATACCTGGACGCCGGAAACTTTCCTAAGCAACCCTTCAATACCAAACCCGCGGGTAATTAACCCTTTCGGAAGTATCCTCTATACTGTAACGGTTAGGGATACACTAGGTTGTACGAAGGCGGTGAAAGATTCGGTTTGGGTTAAAGTGATACGTGAACTGAATGTAAATGCGGGCCCTGCAGATACCAGCCTGGTAGAAGGTGAAACCATGCAATTACAGGGTTCGGGCGCCAGCACTTACCTGTGGAGCCCGAACAGGTGGCTTACCAGCCCCAATATCGGTAATCCTGTTACAGCACCCGATGATGATATAACTTATTATTTAACGGGAACCGATGAAAACGGCTGCAAAGGGACAGACAGTATCATTATTCGCATTTTCCGTGTGGAGGCTGATATGTATGTGCCTACTGCATTTACTCCTAACGGTGACGGCAACAATGATGTGATACGGCCCATTTTGCTTGGCATGCGCTCCCTCAATTATTTCAAAGTGTATAACCGGTTTGGCGAACTGATGTTTTACACAACAGAAAAAGAAAAAGGCTGGGATGGCATTTATAAAGGAAAGCCGCAGGACCCCGCCACTTTTGTTTGGATGGCTGAAGGGGTAACCTATAAAGGAAAGAAAAAAACAAAAAAAGGTTATGTTGTACTAATCCGGTAATTGTTCCCGGGAACCCGTTTATACCAGAATGAACCCATTTTATAACCTTGATGAATTCCATGTACCATGAATAAGATCATCCTGATAACCGGTGCAACAGCCGGAATAGGAAAAGCCTGTGCTGAAAAATTTGCTGCGGCAGGAAACAAGCTCATTCTTACAGGGCGCAGGGCAGAACGTCTGCAAACCATAAAAAAAGAACTGGAAGATATGTATGCTATACCCGTGCTAACCTGTTGCTTTGATGTGCAGGACCGGGAAGCCGTTTTTAGCCATTTATCTGCCCTGCCGGCTGAATGGCAACAAATTGATGTGCTGATAAATAATGCCGGGCTTGCATTGGGCCGCGACAGTTTTGAGGATGCTTTCCTGGAAGATTGGGAAAATATGATGCATACGAATGTAGACGGGCTCCTGTATGTTAGCAGGGCTGTTTTACCATTCATGATAAAAAACAAAAAAGGGCATATTATCAATATGGGATCTATTGCAGGAAAGGAAGTTTATGAAAACGGCAATGTATATTGTGCGAGCAAATTTGCTGTAGATGCTATCAGTAAATCAATGCGGATCGATCTGCTTAAATATGGCATAAAAGTAACATCTGTTAATCCGGGCGCCGTTGAAACAGAATTTTCCCTGGTACGATTTAAGGGAGATGAAACAAAAGCAGCCGCCGCCTATTCCGGATATATGCCATTATCTGCCGCCGATATAGCTGACACTATTTTTTATTGTACCTCTCTACCCGAACATGTTTGTATTAACGACCTCACTATCACCTGTTTACAACAGGCCAATGTTATTTATTTCCATAAAAAATAATTTTACAATAATTACGTTATAATAACCTGACAGATCATGAAATGGATAGATCTGAAGGAGAATCATAGATTTTTCCAGTAAAAAGCTATGAATTACAAAGAATATGTATTAAAATTACACATCCAATCACCTAATGCAAAAGATCATGAAAAACCAGACACTTCTCACTTTAATTTTTGCCAGTATTTTTGGCTTTAACAGTTTTGCCCAGGATATCATCCGCCAAAAACCCTGTACCTTAGAATCTATCCTGTTACAGGCTGATAGTATTAAATCTTATTTATCTACCCAGGGCTTTGTAGTGGAAAAAGAGGCTTCCGTATCTATGGAAAGCGAATATGAAATGCCGGTTATTGTTCCCCTTAACCAGGGCAGCTGGTACCAGTTTATTTTCATCGGCGATTACAGCTCCCGCCTTTACGAAGTAAGGATGTACGACTGGCAGGAAAGAATGGTAGTGTTCCGCCAGAACAGGTGGGGCGATGTGGATGGCAATGTTATCTCTTACACGTATGTTCCCAAGTTTTCTGAATTTCATATGATGAAGCCGGTACAGGTTAACAAGCAAAAGAAGAAAAACCTGTGCGGTTATGTTATGTTGTTTAAAAGAACCGCCGAAGAAATTAATACAGGCGCTGTAAACCCTGTGGCAGTTGCTCCTGTTGCTAAAGGCGTTGAATAATCCAGGAAGAAAATAATTATACAGGTGGCCGCATTACTGCGGCCATTTTATTTTAGCAATAAGGAAGAAGCTCTTTCCGGATTCTAAAGCTATTGCCTGAACAAACAAGTTCTGCACACTCTTTTCTTTTTAGTCATTCCTCCTTACTTTCGGTAACATTTAATGCTATGATAATTCAACAAAATACTGACAGACCCTGTTCCTGTAGCAACACGGCATTTCTAATTATCCTTTTAATAGCGAACCCTGTTGTTCATCCTTCCTCTAAAAGATTGACCACCTGAAAAAAAGTCTATGAGTAATATAAAACTATTTGAAAACAAACATATCCGCTCCGTTTATAACGAAGACGAAGAAAACTGGTACTTAAGTATTGTGGATGTAATAGCTGCCTTAACAAATAGCCCTAATCCCAGAAAATACTGGAGTGTGCTAAAAACAAGACTGAAAGCAGAAGGTAGCCAGTTGGCTACAAATTGTAGTCAACTGAAAATGCAGGCTGCTGATGGTAAATTTTATAATACTGACGTAGCCAGTACAGAACAGTTGCTGCGACTTATCCAGTCTGTGCCTTCTCCAAAAGCGGAACCGTTCAAGTTATGGCTTGCGCAAACCGGTTATGAACGGATAGAAGAAATACAAGACCCTGAAAAAAGCATTGACCGTGCTATGGAGAATTACCTGAAACTGGGCTACAGCAGGGAATGGATAAACCAACGGCTGAAAAGCATAGAAGTAAGAAAAGACCTTACAGATGAGTGGGAACAAAGAGGTGTAAAGAAGGGACAGGAATATGCAACACTCACTGATATTATTACAAAAGCATGGAGCGGAAAATCAGTGAAGCAGTATAAACGGCACAAGGGATTAAAAAAGGAAAACCTCCGTGATAACATGACCAACCTGGAACTGGTGCTTAATATGCTGGCCGAAGCCTCCACAACGGAAATAAGTAAAGAGAAAAAGCCAAAAAACTTTGGAGAAAATAAAGCGGTGGCCAAGCAGGGCGGCACTATTGCCGGCAATACCAGAAAGGCTATTGAAGCCAAGACCGGGAAAAAAATTGTATCACAGCAAAATGCAAAAATCCTTAAGGAGAGCTCCAGTGGCGAGAGGTTGAAAGGTTGAAGGGTTTTAAGGTTTAAGGGTTGGGATGTTGCAGATGGGAGTTCCATACGAGCGGACAGGAGTTGTAACCGGGCGGGGCCGGTTTGCGGCTTGCGAAATAAAATACCGTAGTACTACGGTAGCCACATATTAAGATTTGCGATAAATTGCATTGGCGCTATTGACAGCCTGAAATGTATATTACTATTTTGTTGGTTTTGAGGGGTTAAGGAATTTGGTTAATAGTGTACAATAGCACAAATGCAATCGTTGCCTGTAACTCTAACAGCTACAGTGCAAAATTCAACAGACCAAAAATGACGAGACTTTTCATACTTCTCTTTGCAATAGCCTTCGGGTTGACAAATTGCAATGCAAACAATAAACAAGAAAACAAAAATGATATGCTTGGACTTTTTAAAAACGGCGACCCTATTGAAAAATTTTGGACTTGGTTTAAGGACAACGAAAAGCGGCTTAGAAAGTTTGAAGAAAACCCAGACAAGTATTTAACCGAAGTATTGACACAAGCTAAAAAAATACAAGCTGGACTTGCAATTGAATTTGAACCATCTAAAAACGGTGTAATTAATATGACAGTCTCAGCTGATGGCGACAAGAATATTTTTAGCGTTGTTCAAAATATCCTTGCTAAAGCTCCTACCGTTGAAGGCTGGAAATTCATTGCTTTCAGACAAAGAATGAACTCGGAACAGGTGAAAGGAATGAAATTAAAAGCAGAAGGCCACGAATTAGCCCCTGAGAAAATGAAGTTTTTTCCAATGGCTAATGGAGACACACTTGACATAATAATTTATGCTAAAGGTGTGACAGAAGAAAATTATAATCAAATCGCTTACGACGGACTGCTGCTGCTTGACAATATTCTTGGAGAGTATGACTGTGTGACAAAAGTTCGTAGTTATGACTTTCATAATATGCCGACAAAGAAAGAAGAGCTTGATGAATTACTTCCTCTTTTAGACCTTGGAGCATATGTTGACAAATTTCATAACTCAAAAAAGCATTAGGTGACGAAGGGCCACAGGATCGGGTTTTATGCAAGTTGGGCAGGACGTCGTAACATCAGTCAAAAATTTCGGCATCATTTCCGGGCGGACAGTTGGAAAATTCCACACCTGCCCAAAGCCGAGCTCGTTGGGTGCAATGTTAAGAACATCTGAATAAATAGCTACTTACTCTATGATTGATGCTCAAAAATATGTTTGTAGTAACTGCGGGAAAGAGCATGAAGAGTGGCCTGCTTTGACATACACTTCACCAACTCCTTATCACAATTTGATCGATGACGACAAACAAAATATTGCTGAGTTGACAGATGATTTTTGCATAATTCGTCATCTCGACCAGACCGACCGATTCATTCGCTGCACACTTACACAGAAAGTTATTGACCATTGCGAGAATCTTGAATATGGTCTATGGGTCTCACTCAGTGAAAAAAGCTTTCAGGATTATTCTGAGAACTTTAAGAACGAAAATCATGTGACAAAATACTTCGGCTGGCTATGTAACGACCTCTCCGATTATGAATTCAACGAGAGCATTCCAACAACTGTTTTTACAAGGGCAGGGAATGATCGGCCCGAAATAGTACCGCATAAAGAATTTGACCATCCTTTTGTGAAAGACTACTATGACGGCATAACAAAACAGGAAGCAGAAAGACGAATAAACCAAATGCTTAACGCTATAGCACAATCAAAAGAATAACACTAAAGAAACACTGCCACCAACATGAACCTTTTGATTTGTTTTTGTCTTAGAAATTTGTGCAAAAAATTCAACCCGCCAGGCTCATACTACTGCTCAGACCCTCGGCTGAAAGTTTTTCTAACATAGCACTCTTAAGCACAAAAAAACCTGCCGGAACAGCAGGTTAGTTTTTTATTCAGTCTTCTGCATTACTGCAAATCCACTTCTTCCACACCGGGGTATTTCTTTTTATCGAAGGTAAACTGACTATCGGCAATGGCCGCATTGGTCTTCATGGTGCTAACCGTGTACGTATAGCGGTTGCCTGCATTCTCGAGCACTTTAGTGCTGTAAATCGTTTTGGCATTCTTATCCACCAGCAAATACACTTTGTGAAAAGGCTTGCTCTTGTCAATCGGGGTGAGTTCTATTTCCTGCAGCGTTTTTGATCCCACCTTCTTATCTCCGTTCAATATGTAGCGAAAGTCCTTATCATAGAAATTTGTAAATAATTTTTGCGGGGTAATGGTGCTGCCATTTGCATCCAGCTTGCTGATGGTAACTTCATTGGCTAACTTATCGTAGTTCCACACGGTGGTGCCGTTGCAGAAAATTTCCTGGCCGCCAAAACTCACCTTGTACTTTGTGCCTTTCATCCAGATAGTGCCTGTTTTGGAGGAAAGAGTTTTGCCTGAAGCGTTCTCCACTTTGTACGTAAATGTGGCCTGTACGGTTGTGAAGGTTTTAAATTTGGCGCTTACAGCATCCAGCACCGCTTTTGCGGCAGGATCACTTTTTTGAGAGATGGCGGGTATCGCCAGTGCGGATATAAACAGCGTAATAATCAGATGCTTCATGATGGTTGTTTTTCCCCTTTACGGGGCGCAAAGATAAATAAATACACTCACTGGACAGGCAATAAAGATACCCGGTTGCATTCCGTCAAATTTCTTAACAAGCAGGTAACAAATCAGCCCAGAGAATCAAGGTGTTGCTGCAAATCGGCCTCGGTTTTAATGAGTACTTCCCTGGCCTTGCTGCCCTGGTTGGGGCCTACTATTCCTGCGGCCTCCAGCTGATCCATGAGGCGACCGGCCCGGTTGTAACCCAGTTTCATACGGCGCTGCAGCAGTGATGTGGAACCGACCTGGTTCTGAACGATGAGGCGGGCGGCATCTTCAAAAAGGGAATCCCTGTCGTTGAGGTCAAACTCCCGTCCTTCGAGGTCTTTTTCATCAACATACTCGGGCAGCAGGAAGGCATGAATATAGCCCCGCTGGTTGCCGATGAACTCCACAATCCTTTCCACTTCGGGTGTATCCACAAAGGCGCATTGCAGGCGGGTAACCTCGCCGTTGTAGGAAATCAGCATATCACCTTTACCAATCAGTTGCTCGGCACCACCGGTATCGAGGATGGTCCTGGAGTCTATTTTTGAAGATACTTTGAAAGCAATCCGTGCCGGGAAGTTGGCCTTTATCACACCGGTGATGATGTTTACCGATGGCCTTTGTGTAGCGATGATCAAATGAATACCGATGGCCCTGGCGAGCTGTGCCAGACGGGCAATGGGCATTTCCACTTCTTTGCCGGCGGTCATAATCAGGTCGGCAAACTCGTCTATCACCAACACAATAAACGGAAGATACTGGTGGCCTTTTTCAGGGTTCAGCTTCCGTTTGATAAATTTCTCGTTGTATTCTTTGATGTTCCGGGCACCGGCCTCTTTCAGCAAATCGTAGCGGTTATCCATTTCAATGCACAGTGCATTGAGTGTGTTAATCACCTTTTTGGTATCGGTAATAATTGCTTCTTCTTCGCCGGGCAGTTTCGCCAGGAAATGGTTTTCAATCAGCCGGTACAGGCTCAGTTCCACTTTCTTCGGGTCGATCAGTACAAACTTCAGTTGCGATGGATGTTTTTTATAGAGAAGAGAAACCAATATGGCGTTTACCCCGACTGATTTACCCTGACCAGTGGCACCGGCCATCAGCAGGTGTGGCATACTGGTAAGGTCAACAATGAAATTTTCATTATCAATCTTCTTACCAATGGCAATAGGCAGGTTGAAGTTGTTGTTCTGGAATTTTTCTGAAGACAGCAATGTCCGCATACTAACCACGGTCTTCTTCACATTGGGCACTTCAATACCAATTGTGCCTTTACCGGGAATAGGTGCAATAATACGGATGCCCAACGCTGCAAGGCTGAGGGCAATATCATCTTCAAGGTTCTTAATCTTTGAAATTCGGACACCAGGGGCAGGTACAATTTCGTAGAGGGTAACGGTAGGCCCGATAGTGGCACTTATCTTTTGTATTTCGATCGCATAGTTTCGCAGGGTGGCGATAATCTGGTTCTTATGGTTTTCCAGTTCGCTGGTATCCTGCACAATTTTTTCGCTGCCATGTGTTTCCAGTAATTCGAGTGACGGATACTTATAGTCCCGCAAATCGAGAGTGGGTTCATAAGGGGGCAGGTTCTCAATAACGCTGGCTGCCTTTTCGGCAACAGGATCGGGAGCCACTTTTATTTCCAGTTCAATCGGCTCACCTGGTTTTTTTGAAGCCCTTTCTTTCGGAGGAATTGGCAATTCCTCTGCCACAGTTATTTCTTCTTCCTCTGCATCAGCCTCACTGGTTTCCATATCAGCAAATTCATGCTGCTTCATTATTTCGCTTACAATTTCGTTCTCGACAGTGGGTTGCTTTTGTTCAATCTTTTCAATCGCCTCCGCCAGTTCTTCTTCCTTCTCAATTACCTTAAACTGGTGCAGGGGCATTTCAGTATTATCAGGAAAATTGATAACCACATGGCCATCGCCTTTCAGCGTATTACCTTTCCTCTCTGTTTCTGTTTCCTGTGCTCCATACAAATCATTAACTGATTTTGCCACGACATTTTCCACTGCCAGTTCCTTTTCAGGTTCCGGTAATGGAATATCAGCAGGCTTTTGCTTTTTCTCAGGCAGCGTAAACGTTGGATTAAACTGCCAGATAAAATAACCGACAGCCAGCAAGAACAAAACAGCCGCAGTGCCGAAACTGCCTAATGCGCCGGTCAGCTTTCCGCTTATCATATCTCCTACTGCACCACCAAAAGCAAAATCGCTGCTGGCAAATACGAATGACAACGATACCGACAACACCAGCAAACCAACAGTTACATATTTCAGGTTTCGCCAGATAGAGAAAACTTTTCTTCTGAAAAGAAGGTTTACCCCAACCACAAAAAAGAAAGTGCAGATTAAGAAAGAGGCTATACCAAAGGCATTGAAAATAAAAAAATGAGATACTACAGCCCCGAGTCTTCCCAACAGATTAGCAGCAGGCATCTCAGAATCCATTAAAACTGACAAGCCCTGCTGGGCGATAGCCTGATCTTCCTTCCAGGTAAACAGGTAGGAGAAGAATGATATAAACAGGAAGATGGAGATAAGCAGGAAAACAGTGCCTATGATTTTCCATGTCCGCTCATCACGGGCAAGCTGTTTCAAATCCACCTTTTCTTCCTTTTCACTTTTGAAAGGTTTAAAATCAGTGTCTTCTTTCTGAGCAGGTTTTTCGTCAATCTTCTTTTTCAGCCTGTTAGCCATAGCAACAAAGATACTATTTCACCCAAAATATTACCGGAAAGTAATAGCGAAAAGACGCTGCGTTTTATTACATTTGAAAGACACTTACCATGAAAATAAAAAGTATCATTTACCTGTTTCTGCTGCCTGTGTTTCTGTTGCTGCAAATAAGAGTTGCCGCCCAGGATACAACGGCTTATCCTTATGCGGATGTAAGCAGTGTAAAAGTTGTTAAACAGCTAAGTAAAATCTCCAGTTCCAGTTTTGTTTCTCCGGACACAGATGCAGTCTTACACTTCAAATCACTGGTTTTCAAAAATGGCACCCAATACAGCGGGCCTGTTCCAGACAAAATGGTACCCAAAACCCTGTTCCTCAAATTCAATATTACCAACAGCGCTGACTCCGCAATTAACATTTGCTTTTTCCCGGGATTTTTCTACACTGCTGTTGATTTATACAGCCTGAGAAACGGCGAAATAAAATCAATATCTGCCACAAAACCACAAAATACTGACAGCTACAGTTTCAGGATGTTCTCAGTACAACCGCATGATTCATTTACGATGGTCGTAAAACTAAAGTTTGCAAAAACGTACCTGAACACCATCAGGCCCAGGCTTATTTCTCCCGATCAGATTGATTTTTTCATTGCGACAATACGGGACAGTCATACCAACATACATATTTTCACTTACATATTTTGCGGGCTGTTGCTGATGATGATTCTTTTCTCTGTTTCCAGTTTTCTGCAAGGTGCCAACAGGGAGTTTCTCTATTATGCTTTATATGCCTTTTTTTCCGGGAGCATGCTTTTTACGAAAGCCTATTACGATTTCAGGGCAACGGAACTGAGTATCTTTCTTGAAAGCTACCTGGATTTCATTATGCAATCACTAGGCGTAATGTTTTACCTGATATTCATGCAGCGGTTCCTGAACACCAAAACGCAGCATCCTTTTCTCTATAAGTTTTATAATGCAGGCATAATTCTTATTGGAATTGCAACCATTACTTATACAATACTCCACTACTTTACCGGCCTGTTTTACCTGCAAAACACAGTAGAAACAATAACAAAAATCCTGTTACTTGTAATGATAATAATTTTTCTTTTTTACAGTTTCAGGCACTGGAATAATATTTTGTTCAGATACCTTTTTTGGGGCAACCTGCTGCTTTTTATTTTCTCTCTTATATCCCAGGTGGCCGTACTGTTTGACAAGTATTTCAATACATTCCCGGGCATTTTCAGTTCTTCTTTGTTTTATTACGAGATTGGCCTGTTTCTCGAACTGGTTCTTTTTCTTGCCGGGTTAAACTATAAAAACAACCGCCGGATCATTGAAGAAACTAAAGAAAGAGAAAATCTTAAGGCGCAGAATAAGCTGCAGGAGTATGAAAAACAACTGGCTGTACTGACAGCACAACAACAGGAACGGGAAAGGATATCTGCTGACATGCACGACGAACTGGGCGCCGGCATGACCGCTATCCGGCTGATGAGCGAAATTGCCCGCAATAAAATGAAAGAAAACACTCCTGTTGAGATTGAGAAGATATCAAACTCTGCAAACGATGTGCTCAATAAGATGAATGCCATTATCTGGAGTATGAACAGCGGCAATGATACTATCGACAACCTTATTTCATACATAAGATCATACGCCAACGAATATTTTGAAAACACACCAATCGGGTGCAAGATTTATATTCCTGAAAATATTCCCGCTTTGACGATCAGCGGGGACAAAAGAAGGAATCTTTTCCTCTGCATTAAAGAAACACTTAACAATGCCCTTAAACACTCTGAAGCAACTGGAATAGAGATTAACATAAGTATGGCTGCAGAAATAAAGGTTGTTATTGCCGACAACGGGAAAGGCATTAATAAGGAAACGCTTCGTCAGTTTGGAAATGGCCTTAAGAATATTGCCCGGCGTATGGAAAGCATCGGAGGCAGCTTTACCATCGAAAATAATAATGGCACTGTTACCACACTTATCCTTCCAGTATGATTACTTTCTTTTAAGCACAGCGGCCATCAGCAACAACCAGCCCGCAATAAAACAAACACCACCGAGTGGAGTGACCGGCCCGATGGCTTTTACCGCACTGCTGCCCTCAACCTTCAGCCAGGTCATCAGGTATAAGGAGCCGGAGAAAAATACAATCCCAAGTATGAACAGAACAGCTGCAGTATTCAACAGCTTGCCCCCAAACTTCTCAAACAGGATACCTGTCGCAATTAAAGCCAGTGCATGATACATCTGGTATTGGGCCGCTGTCTGGAAATTTTGGATGATTTTTATATCCTCAGTAATTTTTTGCAGGCCATGTGCGCCAAATGCACCTAATGCCACGGAAAGGCCACCTAAAATTGCTCCGGCGGCTATAAACTTTTTATGCATGGAAAATTTTTTCTACCAGTTTATCTAATTGAACAGGTTCTTCATCCATTATCACATCAGCCTGCTCGTAATATATTTTTCTGTCTGCGAATTTCTTTGCGATAAAGGATTTCAGCTGTTCATCACTTAACGATTTTATCAGCGGACGATGTTCCTTTTCAGCAACCAGCCTTTTAAACAACGTCTGCAATGGTGTATTAATCCATATAACCGTACCTGCCTGTTTCATGTAATCAATATTATTGAAATAGCAGGGAGTGCCGCCACCGCATGACATTACAAAACTGTCGTGGCTCTCAGTAATCAAATACATAACCTCTTTTTCCAGCAGGCGAAAATGCTCCTCTCCTTCTTCTGCGAAAATTTGTGTGACCGGCTTTCCGGCATGAGCAATAATCTGTTCATCCAGATCAAAAAAACGGACACCCAGTTTTTCACCCAGCAGCCGACCCCAGTGTGTTTTCCCGGAGCCCATAAACCCGATTAAGAATATTTTCATCCCCAAAACAGTGTTTAAAGTTTTAGTTTCCCTTTGCCCCTAAAGTGGAGAAATTGAAAGGTCACTTTTTGAAAGTATCATTATAGTTGAATAGCGAACAGGACGATGAAGTGTGCGACGCAACGAAGATGATAGTAGCAATGCCGTTGATTACACCAACACATACCTGTTACTATAAGAACTTATGCAAATATCAGGTTTTATCTTCCTAAAGTTCTCCCTTCAGGGGGACAGGGGGCACTATTTAAACGCATTAAATCCTGTTACATCCATTCCTGTTATCAGCAGATGAATATCATGTGTGCCTTCATAGGTAATCACACTTTCTAAATTCATCATGTGCCGCATAACCGGATATTCGCCGGTGATGCCCATTCCTCCTAATATTTGCCTCGCATCACGGCAGATATTGGTTGCTATCCCGCAGGAATTTCTTTTTGCCATACTTACCTGCTGGGGTGTTACTTTTCCTTCATTCATCAGCACACCCAGCCGCCAGTTCAATAACTGTGCCTTGGTGATTTCAGTAATCATTTCCGCCAGTTTCTTTTGCTGTAACTGAAATGCCCCAATAGGTTTACCAAACTGAATCCGCTCCTGCGAGTATCGCAAAGCTGTATCATAACAATCCATTGCAGCACCAATCACACCCCAGGCTATGCCATAGCGGGCCTTTGTTAAACAGCCCAGCGGCCCTTTCATTCCTTTAACATTGGGCAAAATATTTTCTTTTGGCACTTTTACGTTATCAAAAACCAGTTCACCTGTTGCTGATGCCCTCAGGCTCCACTTGCCATGAGTTGTTGGGGTGGAAAATCCTTCCATGCCTCTTTCCACAATCAACCCATGCACTTCGCCTGCTTCATTTTTTGCCCATACAACAGCCACCTGGGCATAAGGTGCATTACTGATCCACATCTTTGCACCGTTGAGAATTACATGGTCGCCTGCATCTTTAAAATTGGTGAGCATACTTGACGGGTCGCTGCCGTGGTTGGGTTCTGTTAACCCAAAACAACCGAGCCATTCGCCGCTGGCTAATTTGGGCAGATACTTGTTGCGTTGCGCCTCATTTCCATAGGCATAGATAGGAAACATCACCAGCGAACCTTGTACCGATGCTGTAGAGCGGACACCGCTGTCGCCTCTTTCCAGTTCCTGCATCATTAAACCGTAGCTGATATAATCCAGTCCGCCGCCACCATACTCAACCGGAACGGTGGGACCAAAGCAGCCCAGTTCGCCGAGTTGCTTCACAATATGCTGCGGAAATTCTGACCGCTGTGCATAGTCCTCAATTATGGGAGAAATTTCTTTCTTCACATAGCTGCGAACAGTATCCCGGATCATCTTATGCTCTTCGGTAAGCAGTTCATCCACTAAGAAATAATCAGGACTTTGAAAAAGGTCGGTGCGGGAAGCCATGTTGGTATTTTAGGTTTTAGATTGCAGATTTTTGGTTTGAAGTTATCTTTAATAAAGGTAAGAAAACTGGTTCAGCAGTTATTATTTGTGGGAAAAAGAGGAAGGTAACATATACAGGATTTTCATTTATGAGTACAACTAAACCCAGAGGCTGTCTTTACATTGTTATGTCTTTTGTTGCAGGTTTAATCGGAGCCGGGTTGATATTTGCGGCATTACTTGCTTTTTTCTTTGCTACAGGTTTATTTGGCTGGTCGGATGGCGGAGATGCAGAATACCTTGAAAAACTTGAAAGAAATACAAATGTCACTTTTCCTCTTTCTATAATCCTTGCAATAGTTACAGGAATATTAATTGTTTATTGGATGAACAGACCAAAAAGAGATTCTAACACGGATGACAAGGTTCAAGAATAAATATTGTTCCGCTTCGCCATTAGGTTTAAGCTGGAAGACTTATAAATACTCCGCCATCTCCTTCTGATACTCCATAGCACCATCTCTTGCTTTTTCTGCAAAATCTTCACCAGATGAAGCATATATAACCGCACGGCTGACATTAATGAGCAGGCCGCAGTCTTTTATTTTTCCTTCTTTAAATACCTCCTGCATACTGCCGCCCTGTGCTCCCACACCAGGAACTAAATAGAAATGATGTGGTGCCAATTTCCGGGCATTGCTCAACTCTCCGGCACGGGTAGCGCCAATTACAAACATCAGGTTATCTTCTGTTCCCCAGGTGGAAACTGTCTCTAACACTTTCTCGTAAAGAAATTCACCGCCGGTATGCAGCAATTCAAAATCGCTGGCCCCTTTATTAGATGTAAGTCCTAATACAATAGCCCACTTGCCCTTGTGCTGCAGAAAAGGCTTAACACTGTCTTCGCCCATATAAGGGGCAACAGTAACAGCATCAAAAGGAAGTGTTTCAAAAAATGCTTTAGCGTACTGATCAGATGTATTGCCAATATCGCCTCTCTTAGCATCGGCAATTTTGAAATGCTCCTCACTAATGTAACGAACCGTTTTCTCCATGGCCTCCCAGCCTTTTACACCTTGTGCCTCATAGAAAGCTGTATTGATTTTGTAGGCAACACATAAATCCTTTGTGGCATCAATAATAGCCTTATTGAAAGCAAAAACTGGGTCGGGGTCAGCCAATAAATGCTCTGGGATCTTAGTAATATCTGTATCCAGCCCCACACACAGGCAGGACTGCTTAGTTTTTATCTGTTCAACAAGCTGATGACGGTTCATAACACAAAAGTACAACAGTTGGAAAGTTATTTTCGGAATTCAACCGAAGGTTTTCTTTCCTCCATTATTCCGGCAACCTGTTTTGCATCACCGTCCTGTTTTTTCAGTTCATCCACGATGTTGTCATAACTCTTTTCATCACGGTTCTGGCTCAGCTTGTACACATTGTCGAGTTCAGTCACTTCAATCTCAAAGCCAACAATAGCATTTAACAGCTTTTCGGTGTAATCAGCAGGTAAGTTTTCATATACTGTTGAACTTTAAATTCACTCTGACTTCATGATCAACTGAAGTAACTCAAAATGAAGATTAATCC